>Ga0164306_10000107_pt1 | contig 30955 bp, 43 predicted proteins | sample Whisoiple_242_MG_FD_110213 | JGI IMG/M metagenome (GOLD analysis project Ga0164306, IMG submission 110213) | Soil microbial communities amended with fresh organic matter from upstate New York, USA - Whitman soil sample_242_MG | ecosystem: Environmental > Terrestrial > Soil > Unclassified >... | reverse complement strand
TCAACGAGTTCCCGCTGACGTGACCAAAGCTTGATCCCCAAGATGTCGCGAGCGAAGCCGACCGGATCCGGAGGATTGGCGTACGCTCGAACCCGATCAGCATCGGTAATGGGCGGAGCAATCAGGTCGGCCCGTTGCCGTGCATGCCGGGCAAACCTCGCCGCGAGCGTGTCAGAATGATTGGGCACGCTCAGACCGCCCGACGCAGGCGAGCGTCTATTGGTTCGATCAGTTCGAGCGCATCAAGCTCTCGCTTGGCATCGAGCGTCTGTTCGATACGGCCGTCGACACCCAGCTGGGGAAAGCTTGAGTCGCTGGGGTCGTGTCCGAAGTAGATTTTGGGCTGCTCGTCGAGTGCCCGCTCGATGACCTTGTCGCCCAGTTTATGGGCTCGGGTGGGCCACGACGCCCTGAACTCTGCCGTGGTTGGTTCTCGACCAAGTTCACGTTCGAGCTTGGCCCAACGCCTGCGAATTGAAGACCGCTCTCGACGGTCCCTTGCTGGCAGCAGCGTCGTGAGTGACGTTGATTCGCACTCTTGGAGTTCGCTGATGATGCAGACCCTGGCGTAGGTGCTGAACTTCGTCGCAATCCCAGCGGTGGGCGAATAGTAGGCGTCTACGGCCTTGATGAGCCCGATCGTGCCGCTCTGGACCAGGTCCTCGAAATGGCTGGTGTGGATCAGATCCGGGTATCGGATCGCTACCAGGTGACGAACCAAACCTAGGTTCGCCAGGATGCGACCCTCCCGATTCAAGGGGTGCCCCTACTGTCGTCGAGGGCATCCGCCACCGCTCGCAGGGCATCGGGCCATGGAGCCAGCGCATCTAGGATCTTGGTTTCTAGGAGTCGCCAGTTCGGCGAATCGATGATCTGTCGAACACTGACGGTGAGCCCAACCCCGGTCAGTTTGCCCAGGGTTTGGAAGATCTTCCCGACGTTGGCTAGGAGCCGAAGTTCCTTGTCGACGTCGAGTTGGGCCGTCGAGAGCCTGACTCGCAGCTCCCTCAGATGTTCAAGCCAATGGTCCGCCTCCGTGACCACGGCCGCGGGCGTTGCCTTGGCGGGGGCTTTCTTCTTGCGACGCTTTCTTGGTGTCGGGGTGCCGGCGACCTGATCCCAAAGTTGGGGGTGCGGGCCGCCCAACTGATGAATCTGCTGCCTAAGGTTCGTGGTCGGCTTGGCGCCACCGGATAGCCAACGGCTTACGGCCGCGGACGTGACGCCCAGCGTCGTCGCCCACTCGACACCCGTCTTACCGACCGCGGCAAACTCAATAGCACCTTGCGATTTCACTACATGTGAAATCCAATAAGTGTCCTATTGATTAAAGATCGAGAATCGGCCCCTTCGGCTAGACGTTTTCTGGGGTCCCCTGGGCCTTAAGCACCCCAATTACTGTTCTAGGGGGTCAACCCCTAGATTGGCTCAATCAGAGTACGGATTGACCAAAGCCGCCTGCTTTAGCTCGTGCAGCTTGCTGATGATCTGCTCGAATGGCTCATTCTTGAGGGCGATGTATTCGATCCGCTCATCGTTCCATAACTCTTGGGAGATATGATATCTGCCGTCGTCTCGTGCCACGGTTATTGGTGACTCGCTGAGCTCGTCGCATAGAGCATCCCGCACAGCAGCATCCAGCTCAACCAATGGGTCGGGCTTCCGTTTCTTGGTCGGCTTCGGTTCGATCCTAGGGGTCGGCTTCTTGGTGACCGGCTTCTCAATCTTGGGGACCGGCTCGTACGACACTACGATTGGCTCACCGAATGCGGTGGCCAAGGCAACCGCCGTGTCGCCCATCATCAGCGATTCGCTACTCTCGTATCCAACGACGGAATGGACCTGGACGCCCATTCGTCGAGCCAGGGCGGCTTGAGTCCAACCCTTTGCTTTCCGCATTGCCCTGATGTGCTGACGTAGCTTGGTCGCAGGGACGGGGGTTCGCTGGTCGAGTGCCTTGCCTAGTTCGGCTGATCTCGATGCGAGGGTTTCCTGCATCGATGCCAGGATGAGCTTGGAGCGGTGCAGATCCTTGGTCCGCTGCCAGGCGACCCAGATGGCTGCTGCCAAACAGGTGGCCAGCACCAAGATTGAGGCGAGCAGGGTGATCATCCGAACAACCTGAACAACCACCGAATCCACCAGGCGCGTTTTGGTCTTGGCGGAGCCAAGACTGTCGCTCTCCCGGTGGAGCTACATACCTTTAAGAAGCCGTCTTCGACGTACATCTTCATCAGTTCATCCCTTTTTCGGCCAAGTGATCGCAGATCGGCTGCACCCATTCTAGGATCGGTACCGTTGACTGCCCAAGGGTCGATGCTCGTGCAATTGAGGTCGTTGCCAACATGTGACTTGCGATCAAAAGAGCGGCGTTACCCTCTGCGTCGTCGAGTTCCGCCGTCATGCTGAGCAGCGTCTCGACCATGCGAACAGCGAGCAGTAGGCGTGGGGATGCGGATTTGGGATCGCTCATTGGGCGTACTCCACGCTGGACATCCCAATGAACTCCACGCCGTCGACCAAGACTCGAACTGAGCCATAGCGTGGCGTCGACCTAGATTCGGTGCTGATCCCGGCAACTACGATCGCATCGTAGGCAGCCTGAGAGACCACAAGCGTGCGGTTCATACGTTCCCCATGAACGCCGTCAGCGTAGTGGTTGAGCTTGTACGGCAGATAGTCGCCGACAATCAGCTTGTCGTAGTCGCCGTTCCGCCAAGCACAGACGACGATTTCGATCGGATCGTTCATGGCAGCAACGTCCCGTCTGCCGCATACAGATCGGCCATCGTGTAGTCGATCACGGGATTGATGATCTTGGTATTGCCACGCTCGTCTCGCAGCGAATACTCAACCGCCTGGTCACCCGTGACCGGCATCATCTGCTGACGCATCCGAGCCTGCAGCAGCCAATGGTGGAGCACCATCGGAGCCATGGAGTCGTTCCATGGGTCGTGGATGGTGAGGCGGGCCTTGGGTTGTGGCTTGCCAAACGCGGGGCTCTGCTGCTCGCTGAGCACGTCGTTGAGGTGGTTCACTTGTCCAACCTCGGCTTGACCCAGGCATTGTGGCGGAAAGAGATCCCGATCTCTCCGTTGTTTATTGTCGTGATGTTCGCCGTCAGGTCGTTGAATGCGAGGGCGGTGGCGTGGTTGGCCCTCGCAACGAGTGCAAGCAGTTCGAGTTGCGCGATCGTCACGTACGGGGACTGGACTTCGTGTTTCTCGAACTTTGTCGTTACGGGCGCGGGTGTCGTCGTAGGGGCGGGAGTTTTCTTGGGCATGCCCTAGTCGGGCAATAAGTGAAAGCTCAACGCCGGCTCTGCCCAGCTGATTGAGTCCGGCTATGTCGTGGAATACCAGTTCCACGAGTGACAAAAATCGTGGTCCGTGGGCGAGCAGTCCCAGGATTGAGCAAAATCTATACTGTGGAATACCAGTCCCGCGACTGAGCAAACCTTGGTCGTGGGAAGCAATCCTGGACATAGAAATCTCTTGGTCGTGGGCGAGCATCCCAGCACATAGAAAAAATCATGCTCCGTGAGTGCTCTGTGGAGTGAACGAAACAGACTCTCACCCAGTGCTTAGAACTCTATGTAAAGCACTCGTGCTAGCGATATTGGGGGTGGATAAACCTGTGGATTCCCGGTGCATTGGTCAGTGCGTAACCTGTCGCTCGTTCTGTGCGTAACCCCTGCATTGCCCGGTGGTTTGTGAGTGGATAACCATTGACGCTGTGTGAACGAGAGATCGTCTGTCAAACAATTCGATCACTAAGGATCAAATCTTTGTTGAACGGCACTCGGACGCGTGTCAGTTAGGACGAACAATGCGCGATGCCATCGATCTACTCGGGGCTGCGACCGCTCTTGTCGTGGCTGTCACGGCCCTCGTACAGGTGATGCGATCGAAGGGGCCCCCCAAAGAATGACGACCCCTAGAATCCGGTTCGGCGTGACACTGAGACATTCTCTGTCCGCTCGACCCTTGTGATCGAAACCTGGGCGTGCTGTCGTCGCTGGCGATGATCGACGATGACGACTTGGACGACAGCTCCGAAAACTCGATTGCCGCGAAAGCCCTGGTGACGAACGACCTCTACGCCGAGTACCGGTTGCGGGTCGAGGAATTGGGCAGCACCGATCTTGTGCTTTTGCGAGATGTACGGGTGCCTAGCTGGCGGAAGGCGATGACTCGTGAGCAGTGCCTCGCCGATCCTCTGACCCCTGAGTTCCTAAAAGAGAAAGCGGCTCGACTCCCCCGCGAGTCCGCGACGGAGCAGCTGCCGATCGACGCCTCTTTTTGGTTCGCCGTATTCTTTCCGGACGATATTATCGTCTTGGCGGTGAACGGGACGCGGATGGCTCACGGCGGGAGCGCCTAGACTGCCCGTGGCCTGGAAATACCCTGGGCACTCGCTGTAGTGTTGCCGTTCGATGGCAGACGTTTTGGCTTGGGCAGCGGCGAACTGGGGCTACGTAACCTTGGCGAGCACTACCGCTGCGGGCTTCGGCACGGCATTCAAGTTTTGGCTCGACCTCGGAGCGGAGCGGCGGGCGAACGCTGCCGATAAGCGGGAGCAAGCGAAAGCCAAGCGGGAAGAGGATTTTCATCCCCTGGAGCTTGAGAGCCGGCGGCAGGCCCTGACGCTGAATGAGATCAAGATCAAGCAAGAGACGCTGGAGCTCATGAAGCGCAGCAAGGAGGTCTCAAAGCCAGGCACTGACAGGCAATTTCAGTCTCAGGTCAGTATCATCGCCTTGAGACTCGCGTGGGACTGCCAATCCTTGTTCGGTCCCCTGTTGGCTCAGACGGTTTCGAATCTCTACACGGACTTGCGCACGGCGATGAACTGGTCAGATGACGGAGCCGAAGCGCAATTCTTGCTCGCCGCAAACCTGCAGCCCCACGAAGTTCGGAACAGTCCTTTTCCCGTGCGGTTCGAGTTTCTAAGCGCCTTGACTCGCGCTGGACTCCGGTCGTCGGCAATGATTTCAACCTGGCTCTCGCGGTCGACGGTCGCGCACCGCAAGGATCCAAACCAGAGCGTTGAAGAGATCTATCAGGCTTTCCGCACCGAAATGGACCCACAACGGCACCTCTTGACAGCCTCGGCGCACGAGATTTTCGCCAACACCGATTGGGTCGACGACGCGGTTCGAGAGGGCAGTGCCGAGCCTCCGCGAATTTGGGAGACGCCGCTGCGTTGACCAAGCCGCGCAGCGGTGGGCTCTTACGTGAGCGTCGGGTCGATGGTCACCGACCACGAAACAGCAAGGACGCGCCGGGTAGAAGCCCGGGGACCTGATTCAGATCGGGTGGTGCCATTGCTTGTCGCAACCGCTCGATCATCTCGGGCGCCCCGTATGCGGCCCACTTGCGCAGATCGAAATCAAAGACGGCGACGGAGACCAGTGGGGTGATCCTCTGAAAGTCGGCGATTATGTCGTCGGCCGTCTTCGGCGTGGTCCAGACGTAGAACGAGTCCGTCACTCGTGTCGACTCGCGGAGGTAGTCGAGGACTTCGGACTCGTGCGCTTTGGCGTGGAGGTCGTAGCTGACCAGCTTGAGCGAAAACATGGTGGCCGATGCTCGCACTGAACGGATGCAACTGTCAAGCGGCTGGCCGATCGACAGTGGTTGCCGCGTCGGCAGCGAGAGTGCCATTTTGAAAATCGACCGGTAAGACGTCGAGAAGTAACATCGAGCTCTCTACGTATCCAGTGAAAGGAGAAGTAGATGAGCAAAAACAACAGTTTAACGGTGATCAGCATCATCGTGACCGTCGTCAGCACGATGGTCACGCTGTACACCTTGGTGCGCTGACCGATGCGTCCGACGCATTGGGCTGGAGCCGGAGGCTCTCGCCCGGCGCTGTGGCCCAAAACCTTTTGGTATACAGATCATCTCCTCCCTCCCTCTCAATGACCATACATTAGTGCCTATACTGTAATAATACATTCAAAGTTGAACGTATTATCTAAAATGACACTATAAGTGTAAATGTATGGTCATTGAGAGAGGGAGAGGACACGATCTGTATACCAAAAGGTTTCGACCCCTCCGACGCCGACCAAATGTATGGTCATTGAGAGGGGGAGGGCAGACGTTTTCCAGGACAAAAAGTTTTGGCCTGCCCTCAGCACCGCTCACGACGCCGACTCGTTCAACACCGACTTGAGCACCGCCAGCTGCGCGGGCGTCGCTCTGGGTTCCTCGACCCACTCCATCTCGGACACCGCCACGCCGGACGGGCTGCTCGGCTCGTCCCTGATGGTAACTCGCAGTCGGTACTCCTCCGGTGACAGGACGTACGTCCCGATCCATTCCGGATACTCAATCCCCTGCTGGGCAAGCAGCAGCTTCACGTAACTCTGATCGTCGGCATCCTTGATGTCGTACTTGACGATGATGTCGTACTCCGGCTCGACCGTGCCGTCCTCCCTGAGCGTCATGGTGAGGTACAGCACGCTGCCGATGGTCAGCCGCTCGCCCACCCAGTGCGGCACGCAGTACGCCCGGTACGGGCCTCCTGCCGGCGGTCGTGGGTTAGTGGCTGCTGGTCCTGGGGTGTGGGTTACGACGTTCGGTCTGGCCTTGGCATTAATGGCATTGATCATGGTTTTAAGTCCTTGCTTGGGGTTAGGCATCTAGAGTGATCTCCGGGGCGATGTGCGTTAATCGGATCGGGTAGCGACGCTCCCCGTCCTTGGTTTTGGTGAAGTATCCGGCTCGGGCAATTTCGTTTCGCATCGAACCCAAGCCCTTGGCCCAGGCCGCCTGAGCGTTGCTGCGCATGAGGCTGCAGAGGCGGCCTCGGAACGTGGCGCTCGACATCGACATGTGCCGGTTGTGCTCGGCCCAAGCGCGGAACGCCGACCACAAGTACTCCTCGCTCGTGCCGTCGGCATCGAACACGCAATTGTCGGTCACCCAGCGCCGGACCGGCTCAGCTCCGCTCTGCCATTCCGCCTGCAGGGCATCGCTCGATGCGGGGATCTCCGTGTACCGGTAGCCGTTACCGACGTACTGAGCCGCCGCTTTGATCAACGTGATGGCAATCGCTTGCTTGTCGGCCGTCACTTGCTCGACGATCAGGCCGTTCTCTTCTTCGGGCAGGAAGCTGCGCGTGAACTCAATGATGACCCACCGCCGCCAGAAGCCTCGGGAATTATCCGAAACCGATGGGAGTGGCATGTTGCAACCCATGACGTGTCCGCACCTCGAATAGAAATCGAAGGGCGGGCGGTACACCACCTTGGCGGTGATCCGATCGGTGCCGGTAATCACGGCTTTGGTGATCGAGGTGTCGGCCAGTTCTTTGCTCGACATCTCGCCCGCATAGTTCAACCGAGCCGGAGCAAGCTTGGCGACTTTCTGATCATCTGACCAATCGTGGGGACTGACGGCTGACACGGTGCCTTCGGGAAACACCGCGCTCATGATGGCGGTCTCGGTCGACTTACCGTCGTTACCGTTGCCGACCTTCACCACGGCTTTGCCGGCTCGCCAGGCCTCGCCAATCAGGCTAGCGCCATAGAATTCGAGCAAGAACTGGGCTTTCACGCCCGCTTCCGGATCGTCCTTGAACAGCTCACCGTAGAAATCGATCAGCAGGGTTGATTCACGGTCGGGGTCCCAATCGAAGTCATACGAGTAGGTGGCTCGGTGGCTTCGATCATGGGGAACCATGGTGATAGAGCCGTCAGCCTCGATGGTGACGAACCCATTCCGGAAGGCGAACCCCGGCGCACAGTCACGGAACCAACCTGGATCGGCGAGCGAGTCCTCGGCTTGCGCACGCACGCCCTTGATTCCGTCACGGCTGAGCTTGACCTTGGCTTTCTTGGGGAGCGTCTTGCCCGAATACTCGCCAATCAAGGTGTGCAGTGTGTGCAACGCCAGGGGCGACCAAACCCCCTCATCTGGGCTGAATTGATGGATCGCCCCCTCGTCGAACACCGCCACATCTCGACCGCCAAGATCTTCAACCAAGCGATTGGCGAGTTCAACGCAATCGCCGATCTCGAAATCGGTCTCAGCAACGTCAATCTCAGCGTGGCTGACGGCTCGTTTCGCGGCCGTACGTTGCTTGCGCAGCGTGTCGGCCAAGATCTTCTTGGGAGCTCCGCGGCCGAGCCGCTCATTCAAGGCTGTGGCGACACGGTCGAGTTCGAGATCGTCGGCCTCGACCAGCAATCGTCCGATCGGTGCCAAGGCCTCGCTCAAGTCCTCACCCCGAGCGGAAGCCGGCACACGAGCCATCAACGCATTCAGGATCGCCGATGTCTTGGAATCTTGATCGATCTCGATCGATTCAGAACGGAGCAACGCCAACGCTTCATTCTTGGGGTTGGGCTTACCCTCGATCAGACCCTCGGTGACGAACCATTCGACAACCTGCCGAACACCGGCGGCGTCACCCTTGAGATCGTCGATCCCGAACGCAACCTTGGCAACCAAACCCGCCGGACCCTTGGCAACGCCCCCACACGTTGCGTGCAGGCATTTGAGGATATTGATCCCCTTCTGATCAAGGAGATCGACACCCTTGTCGGCACCACACCAAGGGCAGGTGAGTGCGTCGGGATCCAAACCCAAGTGTTCGGCCACTACACGGATGCTGACCTCGGAGGCTCGATCCAGGTCGCTCGTACCGCCACCCGCGGGTTTCGGTGCAGACGCCTGTTTCGGCGCAACCCTCAACTTCTTGAGCTTGGCCAAGTCTGCGGGGCTGCAAGCGTCCCTGAGCTTGGTCACCAGCTCGCTGAAACAATCGAACGAAAGCGGCGTTACCGTCTCAGGAGCCACGAGCCAAGTTCGGCGCTGTGGCAATTCCTTCCTATGCGGCGCTTTCTTTTTCATTGTGCCGTAGGCAGGAACGTATCGAGCACCGTCCGCCATCGTAGTGTCGATGATGAACGCCTCGGATCCATGCATCGCATTCAAGAGCGACAAGAACTCGACACGCTTCGCCTTCACCTCAGCCGACCAAGGCATGTCCATCGCCAGCAGCAAGTGCGCTCCGTTGCCACTGCAGGCTAGGGCGAGCGCGGTCTCGGGTACGCCACCAGCGAGCAGGCCAGTGCGGATCTTCCACGCCAACTTGAGCGCATCGACCAACATTTGGTCGCTGCCGTTCGTGCCGCTTGGCTTTTTCGGATCGACGTCGATCACCAAGATCTGGCTCGCCAGCACATCCTTTTCGCCGGCCGTGCCGTTGTTGGCCTTGGACCAGCTGCCATCTTGGTATCGCTTTCGGATCTCAGGGTTGATGATCGAGGGCACGACGTAATAGCCAGTGCCGAACATCGGCTTTTCCGGCGCCACGCCAGCATCATCGTCACCACCAACGACGCCGAAGAACTGCTCGGCCTCGGCCAAGCCGTTTACGTAGACGAGTCCGTGTCCGAACACTGACAGGCGAGGGCCTCCTTCCGGGCGATATCGCCCCGCATCGAACACGGCGAGCTCGATCGTGTGATCGGCAAGGCGAGCAAAGCGCCAAAGATTCGTAAGACTGGTGAGCCGGGGCTGACGACGCCCCGACTCGACCACTGATTTGAGATCGATCATTTGAACCCCTCACCGCGGCGGATCAGGTCCAAACGGCTAAGCCACGCATGCCGTGAAATTTCGTCTGCCGAGGCGAGTGAGATCAGAGCAAAGAGAGTACGGCCATCAGTCAATCGCACCTCGACCTGATCGGGTCCTTGATCGTCACCAATGACGGCACTTGGATCGAGACCTGAGACGACCGTCGTAAGCTCAGCCAATGGATCGCCCGCGATGAGTGATGTAACCACTCTGGTGGGCTCGCCTGCCTGATTCATCACGACCCATCCGATCGTGTACGTAGGTGTTTGGTTGAGGGTTTCTGTCAAATCATCTGTATCCGGAGGTACCCTAATCACTCGATGGATCTCGACTTCGCGAACGCCGTGCTCCATGTAAATGTGATTGACTGCCACCGTTGCGATGCTTTCCGGCGTTTCCTGTCTCACTTGGGTGTCGTCGATCTCTGTCCACCCTTGGTCGAGTGATGGTCTGACCCAGCGGTATTCGATACTGCGGTCGGAGCTGGGCTCGAATCGAATGATGATTGGCTCGTCTTCTTTTGCTTCGTTGAAGTGGACTTTAGCGGTGTACGTGATGAGATAATATTCAGGCATTTCTTTCTCTTCTTGTTGGTGAAAATCAAGGGGTCAGAGGACGCAGCTGGATTTGCACCCTGCCGAGCCGCTTGGTGCGTCCTGTTGTTGCACGCCTGAGATCAGCGTCTCAGTCGGTGCTGTAGTAAGTTACGGTCAGATATCGAGTTTGATTAAGCGCTAGTAGCCCTAGCCGCCACGGCTTCTTCAATCAACAATCGAAGAACGGCTTGTGGGTTTTGCCCTTTGGTCTTCGACCATTCTTGGTACAGAAGTTGGCCGTGCCTAGGTCCGAGGAACTCACGAACCTGATCCCACTGTTCCAGCCGTGCCGCCTCGGCAGCTTTTTCTTCAGGGGTCCTCATTTCTGACTTGTTGGTTTTAGACATGTTCTTAGTGGTCCTTTCTTAGTGTCAGTGACTGATTCGTAGGGTGAAGCCGCTGCGGCCCACCCCTTGGTTGGTGATGCCGTTGGCGATCATCGCCGCCAACGTGGTGACCTCTACTGATGGGTCGACCGAGGTCATGATCGACTCCATGGTTGCGGCGATTCGATCATTGGGGACGACCACAGATCGGCTGGCTTGCTTGCCCTGCTCGTCACCAAGAATGAAAGTGATCCGGGTCCAGCCGTGCCGCTGCTTTTCGACACGGAAGTTGATCGAGGTGCTCACGGCTGCACCGTGTATTGGGCTTGGACGGTTGCCGGCAGGTTATCCCACCAAGGCAAACCTTCAGCTCCGCGCCTCCCGAGCCATTCGGCGATGTGCTCCAGGGTACTTGGGGTGATGTCGTGACTAGGGATATCGGCGTCTACGCAGACCAAACCTACTGGATACGCCGCCCCGTATACGGCTACCGATACGTCGTCGATGGTGGTTTCTTCGACTGCTTCTATGGTGATGACGTCTTTCATGATTACTTTCCTTCCTTCTCGATCAACTTGTCTGGGTTGTTGGCCAAGATCTCCAACCCGAGCACCGTCGCTCGGGTGAGGATCCGGTGGACGCTCACGGCTCCGCGGTACAGCTTGCTGATCTTGTCGATTTTCTTAGCCACGTCGTCGGTGGCCGTTAGTGAGATTGCGTGTCTTTGACTCATTGTGATTTTCTCCTCTGCTACTTAGGCGGTGTTGATAAGCAGATAAGCGGGCCCTACACCGCCAAATCAGGCTATTTCGTCGCCCTCGCTAAAAAATCGTCATCGCCATGTCGATTTTTTTCCGAACACCGGACGCACCTGTCCCGAGCCGTGCGCGAGGTTCGTCGCTCACGTGGGGATCGCTAAGATTTGGTGCGTCCGGCTTCGCCCTAGCGGGGCGGCATGCACGGTCGTCTTTTTCAGCCGCCGATAACGGTCATGAGCGGTTCAAGACCGTTATCGGTCAGCTTGCGATTGAAAACCGCTGCCAGTTTGGTCATTTCGCCGAACACATCGTCGGACATCATGTCGATGCCAGCCTCTGCGATCGACGCCTGATACAGGGACGACACGCTAACGTCGGTTTTCCGGTGAGCTTTGCGTGCGTTGTTGAGCTTCTTGGAGTTCTTCTTGGACTTCTTAGCGTTCTTCTTGGTGGTCATCTGATTTTCTCGTTGGTCATTGGGCGCACCCGTCCCGTGGCGTGCCGTAGTGCACGCGCATCGGTCCCGGTGTTGGCCCCGTCTTGGTGATCGGGTCTGGTCTAGGTCGCCGCCGCCGGTTTCAGTTTTCGGCCGGGGACGCTCATGCCCGGTAGAACGGAGACCGACTTTATGGATTAAGAGGAATCGACCGCACCCCGATCTTCGGCTACTCGGCCGGTTCTTGGTAACATTTCCAATCCCGTCTTGCCCTGCCAAGGCCGTTGTACTGTGGCGCTAATGCCCGCCGACGCACCTGAGCCCAAGCCCGTCTGCTTCGTTGTCTCGCCCATCGGAGCGCCGTTCACCGAGATTCGGAAACGAGCGGACCAGCTAATCACGTACGTGATCGCCCCGGCCCTAGGCAACAAGTACAGGGTCATCCGGGCCGACCACATCACCGTGCCCGGCAGCATCAACCGGCAGGTGTTCGATCACTTGCTGCAGAGCGCGTTGGTCGTCGCTGACCTGACCGGCCACAACCCGAACGTGTTCTATGAGCTCGCGGTTCGGCACGCGGCAGCCAAGCCATTCATCCAGATGATCGACAGTAAGGAGCACCTCCCGTTCGACGTCTTCGATCAGCGCACGATCAAATTCGACATCCACGACCTCGATAGTGTCGAGGATGCCAAGAAGCACCTAGCCTTGCATGAAGAGGCGATCACCGAACCTGGCTTCAAAATCGAGACCCCGATTGGTCAAGCGATCCTTCAGAGCGCCGCAATTGCGAATGGTAGCGATGAGACCAAGGTCGTGATGGATGCTCTCGACCAAATGCAACAGCGGTTCGGCGAGCTAGAATCGATTGTGCGCTCCTTCGCTGGGAAGCGAGAGAGGCCGACGGTTATGATTGATGCTGAGGGCCGGAAACACTATCGGTTGCACGGTGGCCGCGTCCAGTACCTGACCTCGAACGGCGTCGTCACTGCGTTCGACGACGCCGGGGAGCTGCTAGCGGTTGCAGGTTCCGATCCGAACGGCGAAATCGGGCTGTCGCCATCGCAGGGTCGTAAAGGGCGTCCGGCGACCAAATAATTTTCAGACGGGCTGCTCGCGGATCAACCCCGCTTCACACGCTCACGAATCTTAGCGTCCCGATCAAAGGGTGGGTCAGGACGCACAACCCCAAGCTTAGCTCCGACGGCCCTGACGAGCGCCTTGGTTGACGTGTGCTCGCCCACGAGGATGCCAAGCCGTTGGGTCGCCTGATCAGCCTGTGCCCAGGCTGCTCGATGGGCAGCGGTGCCAGGCTTGGCTCTTAGTAGCCGTTGGTAGGCCTCGCGAAGATCGCTGCCGACCGATAGGAGCTCATCCATTTCGATCGGACCCGCGTACGGTGACCACTCCAGATAGAGCGCACGGGCGACGCCGAGGACGTCACGGACGAGGTCGGCAGGTGCTTCCGGTCCGGTTGTCATTCGCCCCCAATTGTTGACGCTCTTCCGTTCCTCAGCAAGCGTTCCGGAAATGGACGCTGAAGGTGCCGAACGCATCCTCAAGGGGCTGTGCCCAAAATGCGGTGCCGAAGCGCTGCCAACGGTGAACGGCAACTATCTCGTCGTAGGTTGCCCGCCTCCGTGCCGGGCTTGGCTACATTTCGACCAGCTCACGCGAGAGCTTCGCCGGGAGTTCCGAGAAATTCGATTGGGCCTCGACGTGAGCGACTCTTAGCCAACCAAGAGCAACACGCTCGACCAACAGCACGTGATCCGGCTTGCCAGGTGAGGGCGACCATCACCCGTTCGGTAGAACGACACTACCCACTGCTCGTACTTACTCGACCGACTGATTACCGCTAACGCCATCGTGGCGATCAGTTCGGTCGGAGCACGACGCCGGTTGCGTGAAACTTACTGCGCGAGCAGCGATGCCGGCGTGTTGACGTCCGGCGTGATCACCCCGTGCAGAATCTCGACCATGTACGGCCGGAGCTCCGGGTAGATGGCAGCCACCACCTCACGCTGCCCGTTCGGATCCATGCCCTGGCTGCGAGCGAAACTGAGCAAGCTCCAGACCTGTTTCATCTGCACTGGGTAGGTCATGGGCGAAAGTGTACGCCCGCGGGCCGATCGGTGGGGCGTTTTCGTTACCCATCCATTACCCAAACCTTGCCCTTTTCATCGCCTGGAACGTCCTGTAGCGTCCGGATACGTCCACTTTCGTTACCCACGGGGTGACGAAAACCAGCACAAAACAGCCAAAAATAAGGACCTTTGCATGCGATCTATCTCATCTGATAGAAACCCTCCCCTAGATCGAAATCGAGCCAAATTAGGCTGCGGGATGAGCTGTTGGGTAATGGCCTGGGCGCCATTACCCAACCCATTACCCAAAATATCGGGAGGCCGATCAAATCGGTGTAAGGGCCGAGGTGAGCGACCTCGACTCGAAAAACACCTGGCTCTCGTTGGCGCGAGCGGCAGCGATCCTGGACATCAGCCCCGACGCACTCCGAAAGCGGTGCGAACGTTTGGCCAAGCCTGGGCCGAACGGAATGATCGTCTGCCCGCTGCAAGACGGCATCGAAGCCCGCAAACTCGGCAAGCTCTGGAAGCTGCGGCTCCCTGGGTGGCGGTGAAGTCGTGAGTGTCACCAAGCGCAAGGTGAACGGTGATTCGGTCTGGGTGATCGACCGCCGGTTCAAACGAGCCGATGGCACCGAGGAACGTTACCGACGAGCCGCCAAGGTGCAGCTCAAGGCAGCGGCCAACCAAGAGGAGTTGGACCTTTGCCTCGAATTCAAAGTGAAGGGCACGATCACGCACTTGTTGGGAACCGCGGTCGAGCCGTCGGTGGCCCCCTCATTAGTAGAGCAGCCAGCTCCGCCACCAGCGCCGGTTACCAAGACGTACATGTGGGAGGACGCGGTCGCACACTTCGGCAAGAACGTGTTGCCCGACCGCAAGGCCAGCACCCGCCGAAATTACCAGCAATGCCTGGATGGGGCTTACCTGGCCCACTTCAAGGGGCGACGCTTAGTCGACATCGACTACACGGCGATCGAGAACTGGGACACCTGGGCCAAGCGGCTGTTGCCGAACGACGGCAGCCGAAGGCGTGAACACATCGTCCTGCACGCTGTACTCAGAAGCGTCGGCCCCAATCGGGGTGGCAAATGGTTGATGCTCGAAAGGCTTCCTTTGTTTCCGGCAATGCCAAGCGGCAACAAGAAGCAACCGCCGATCCCCACCGCTGAAGATGTGGCCATGGTTATGAACGAAGGTCGTGATGGTGGGGTTGCTCGGCAACGCTACTGCAGGCCTTTGGCGATGCAGCGGGCCCAGTTGGCGTTTGCCTTGGCACTCTGGGCAGGACTTCGAGCGGGTGAAATTCGAGCGCTCAGAAAGTCCGACATCGATCAAGTTCGGCGCATCATCATCGTCAGGCACTCGACCAGCTACGGCGTCGAGGACACCTCGAAGGGTGAGGACGAGCGGACGATCAAGATCGGCGATCTACTTTGGCAGCGGCTCGAACCTAGGTTGGCTGAGATCAAGGATCCGAACGGACTGGTCTGCCTCAGCTACATCGGCAAGCCGTGGCACGATTTGGCGATCTGTAAGGCCTGGGTGCGAGCCTGCGAACGGGTAGGGGTCAAGCGGACCAAGTTCCACGCTTGCCGTCACTACTTCCTGACTAAGATGTTCACGTATGGAGCTTCGCCCGTCACCGTGATGAAAAGCGCGGGCCACAAGGACCTGAAGACGACGATGAAGTACGCCCACTTCGAGCAAGACGATCAGGATCGGGCAATCGCCAGGTTCAGCACCGGCTGAGCCGGTAGCCCCTCCGTTCTAGGTCGAGCGGAGGGGCTCGATAGACTCACGCCGTCGCCCCGTTCGTCTTGGCAATCTTGGGGATCGAGAACTTCCTTGGAGTGCTGGTGTCCTTGGCCAATTGCCCGCCGCTTGCGAGGCTATGCACGGTCGCTTCCACTGACTTGGCCGGAGCCTCCGACACCAAGGATTGGATCTCTTTGATCGTAAGCCCCGTCGATCCCTCGACCGCCGTCAGGATCAATTCTTTGAGGCCTCCAGGCTTCGAGGCTGCCGCAATCTTAGGGTTCCGTTTCTGAGTCTTGGTTGGCGTTTCCTTTGTGCCCAATGCCTCGTCGATCACCGCCACTCGGGCGAGCAAGGTCTCTCGTTCTTGGGTCAACTGCTGTCGGACCTGAGTCAATTGGCTGATCAGATCCAGTTCGGGGTTCTTCATGTCTTGAGCCCCTACCGAGCCCAATCTGGAAATGAAATTAAATTCGCAGGGCCATCCCGACGATTAGCCAATCATCATTTAAATTCCAGCAGCACCGAGAAAGCTCGGCGATGCGGCATCGGTCCACCCCGTCATCAGTCAATTTATCTTGTCTCCATCAACCGATCCTCGGTAGTGGATCCTTGGCCCCATTCTAGGGGTCGGGAAGGGATGCAATGAGACTCAACGGATATACCGTGCAGAGTGGCGGGTTGATCTTGGGGTGGCGTCGGACGGCCGGCAAAGCGTTCGACTTGGCGGACACCTACGTCGGGCAAGACGTGCAGGTGCTGTTTGGACAGCACACGCTGACCGAGATCGAAGCGATCGAGCGCTGCGAAGCGAGCCGCCTCAGAAGCCCGATCGCTTTCAAGATCGAAAGCGGTACCTGGCTGGTCGAGGCCGTGACGAACGAGCAGGCCAAATGAACCAGCTGTTTAGGATCGATCCTGAGGACATGTACGACCGGCTCATTGCGGGGGAGATCACCATCCAAGAATTCTTAGTGTGGCTCGATTATCGCGAGGCCGCTGTCTTTGGTGTCGTCTTCGGCAACAAACCCGATCTGAGCCGGCTCAATTGACCCTAAGATTCGAAAGGTCCTGGTTTGTCCAAACATTCTGACAGCCGTTTGGCTCGTGCCCGAAGGCTGACTAGGCTGGCTCTTATGAGCGACGCCGTCACCGCCTTGATCGAGAAATTTGTCACCGACCTACGCAAAGCTTTGCGCCAAGAAATGGTCGATACCTTGCTGGGCGAGGCTCCCGCCAAAGTTGCCCCGACCAAAAAGGCGCCGACCAAGATTGTGCGTGCGCCTGGCAAACGCACCGCCGAGATGATTGAAGAGCAGGCGAAGGCAATCTTGGGGTTCCTTCGCCGGTCCCCCAACAGTTCGGCTCAGCAGATTGCCACCGGCATCGGCGTCCAACTCAAAGAATTGGCGTTGCCAATCCAATCGCTAAAGGATCAGAAGGCCCTAAAGGTCGTTGGGGTGCGTCGCGGCACCCGCTATTCGGCCAAGTAAGCTAAACAAAGGTTCGAGGCAAGCCTAGAAAGACGGACATCTTTCTAGGCTTTTCGCTTTCTAGGCCTTCAGGGAGCCGGATAGCCAAACGGAAACATGATCGTCACGTTGCGCTCGTCGTTTACGAAGAAATCGACGTCCTGCTTGAGCTCAGGCCGGAGCGTTTGGGCCTGATAGGGGATGATGGTGTAGAGGTAGCGCCGATCGGTCAGCTTCGCGTAGGTGGTGACTGGACTCGTACACGGAACGTGATCAACCACCATCTGACCAGCAAGCGGCCCGTTCTTGTACTGGATGCCGTAGTTCATCTTGGTCCGGTCGTCGCCACGGCACTCAATGTAAACGAAGCCGCAGCAGTACGGATCTGTGTCGTTTGGGTCTTCGGGGGCGTAGGTGGTGGGATAGCCGCCACCAGAGCCGCCGCCCTGAGGCGCTCCTGAGCCAGCTGCAGCTACGCTTGCCCGACCGCCAGCTGAAACGATGGGTGACCCACCCATGCTGACAGCCACGACGCTCGTGGTGCCACCGCTGCCGCCACCCGCCAAGCCGTTGGCCGCCACACATCCTGACGGACCCCAGCCCGAAGACGGCGCAGCACCTCCGCACGCTGGCGGTGGTGTCCAGTCACCGCTATTCGTTGGTGTGCTGCCTGTTTCGGCTGGTTCGTCTGAGCCGCCTTGAGCGGGCGGGAACTGCTGCTCGCTGCCGGCGTCACCACCCTCGCCAGCCTGCTCAAAATGGGTTGAATCGATACGGCTCGAAGTGCCTGCCGAACCAATTGTCCGATAGGACGCACCCGATTTAGGTGCGTCTGAGCAACCCATCAGCAGCATCCCCAAGACGATAATCCGATTATTCAGCATCAGATCCATTTACCGAGCCTTTCGGGCTAAATCCATCATGATTTAATTTAGCAGGCGTATCGAGGGTTTAGCGGGGTGGATCTACCAGTCGTCTCACCTTAGCGATGCCGGACTCATCGAGCTGACGACCACGCTCACGGCTTACCCCCAGCAGGTCAGCCGCATACGCCACCAGCCGATCCCCATCAGCAGCAGCTGCCAAGCAACACCCGCCGAACGGCAACCGTCGGAGCCGATCGGCCAGCTCGTCATCGGTCACTTGCTCGATGTCTCGCCCAAGCGTCGGATGCCACGACAGATGACCACGGGCCAATATGGTCGCCACTCCAAAGTGATGACGGCAGGTAACGTACGGGCAAGCGTCGACCGCCAGGTCGGGGCAATCGGCTCGTGTGATCGGTAGGTGTCGTTCCACACCTGGGCGGGACTATAAGTCAATTACGCCAACACCAGGCGGTTTGCGTCGTTGCCGCCAGAAACGGGTGTCGCACTCGATCAAGATGTTGGGGTTTCGCCGGATGCCATCGAGGAACTTCCAGCAACGGCGAACCATCGGATCGTCGATTTCCCGGATCAGATCTAACGACGTGAAGAATCGATGCCGCACCTTTCCTTGGCTCGAACCCAACAGCTTCGCTGTCCTGCTCTGACTGCTGGTTTTGAACATCCACACCATCACGTCGATCGACGCGGGCTTGAGCATCGGAGCCAAAGTGGTGCGGATCTCCTGCTCGGTCAGGTCGGGATGCTCCGACAAGAACCGCACACGCTGGTAGGCACGACACAGACGGTAGCTGATCGCTGCTTGCGTCATGCCGAACACACCAGCGAGCTCTTTCTCGGTCTTGTCGAGCAATCGGAGCTCCACCAGGTCAGCCTCGAACGCAGGCAGGCGATCGACGTATCGCCTCAGCAACGAGAGGTCATATGGTGAATCGGGCGTCGTCTCGTCCAGCAGCTCGCCATCGAGTGCAGCCATGATCCGTTCGGTCGGATCATGTGAGGCTTTGGCCTCGATGCTTGTCGTCAGCGGGACGAAGAACTGCTCGCTCATCAGTAGCTACAGTCCCAACGGCAGCTGAAGATCGATGCCGAGCTACACATACAGACGGGATGTTGGTTGAGCCCGCACACCGGCTTGAGCGCACGGCAGTAGCGGTCGTGGTTGCCATCAGCCGCAGCCGCTCCGGCGAAGCCAACCGCCTGGAGGGCTAGGGAGACGAAGACGATCGCAATCAGACGGCGAATCATTTAACCAATGATAGCGATAAAGTGCTTTTGAGCAAGGTTAAGGGAGAGCGCCCCTTAAATTACCCCTGTTCAATTCGGAGACTTCAACACTTTCCAGAACTACGGGGCGCTCTCACTTGCCGCTGACGGGCAACGGTCGCCCAATCGTCTATTAAAACGATCAATCTACTCCCAGCTCGCCAACCTCGCCCCGACGGGGGCACCTCGACGAGCCCACAAGCTTAAGAAGGTTCGACTCCTTCCAGCGGCACTTTTCACTTATCAGCCAGCCCTTGTATGGAGCTCACTCCCGAAGTCATTGCAACCGTTGAACGTACGATTGCCGACCGCCTGAGCATCTACAGAGGCGGTCCGTACACGGTCCGCTGCGATCTGGACTCCCGTGGGCTTCAGATCGGTGTGGAGGGTTTGGTCGACTACCATCGTGTCGGCTACGCTTGGGCCATCCTTCGCCACGAGATCGAAGCGTGCGACGAAGCAACATTCGCCGGGCTCGTTCAGGTTTGCGCCGAACGCCGGTTCGAGCGTCCGCTCGTTGAGTATCTGCGTAACCATCCTGCACCTAGAACGCTGCCCAACCGCAGTACCGTCAATTTCGACATCGGACCGATCACGTTTTCCGGTGAGTCTTGGATGAATTTCGGTGACGTCGTCAGTCGAAGCATGACCAGGACGATCGAGCGTCAGCACGATCAGCTGGTGACGGCGACCATCGACTCCGACGAATGCGATCGTTGCCACGGCGACGGCTTCGAGGGCTGCATGTGCGAGATCGACACGCCCGAACCCGAACGGGTGAGCCGCTACCAGCTACTGGCGGCGGAGTGGTTGAGCTGATCGCACTTTCATTTGTGAACCACGCGATGCGTGGATGCAGAGGAAAAGAAGCGAAAGCGGTCCGAGTACAACAAGCGGTACTACGACGCCAATCGTCAGAAGCTGATCGACTACCAACGCTCCTATCGTAAAACCCACGCTGACGAAAGAGCAGCGTACCAGAAAGCTTACCACGCCGAGAACGGTGCTAGCCGAAAAGCCCAGGTAGCTGAGACGGGCAAACGTTGGTACGAGGCGAACAAAGAACGCCTGTGTGCCGAACGCAGAGCAGAACGTGTCGCGAACCCACAGCCAACGTCACTGGCCGCAAAGGCGTGGGTAAAAGCAAATCCTGAAAAGGTGCGTGCGACGCTTAAACGATACCGGGAGAAGCATAGCGTCGAACGCCGTTCTTCCGCACGAGCGTGGCGGAAGGCGAACCGTGCAAAGATCAGGCTGCGACAGCGAGCAAGCCCAGAAAAATACAGGGAGTACACTCGCCGCTGGCGTCAGGCAAATCTAGAGAAGGCTCGCACGCTGTCAGCGAACGTTTCCGCACGCCGTCGCGCTCGCTTGAGTCAAAGCGACGCTCCGGGTATTACACCGGAGCAGTGGTCTGAAATTCAAGAGGTCTTTGGTAACGTGTGTGCCTATTGCCTTAAGCCAGGCAAGATGACTCGCGACCACGTCCTTCCCATCATCAAGGGCGGTCTGGACCAATACGAAAACATCGTACCCGCTTGCGGCAGCTGCAATTCCAGTAAGGGAGGCAAGGGGATAGCTGTCTGGTATTGTGAACGTTTCACTTGAACGCTTCGTACAACGCCTTGCCAACCATGCCGGCGCCCGCTAGGGCCCCGATGATCTTCGCCAGGAGCTTCGCCCACTTCGGGGCGAGCCACCTGGGTGGAACCTCGCTATCGCTGTCGTCTGAATCGCTCGCAATGTGAACGTGCGAGCCAGGCATGGCGACGATGTTGTGATTGCCGGTTTGGCTTACCTCGTCATCATCGTCCGCATAGGCGTCGAGGTGACGGATCTTCTCCCCGATCTCGTCACTCGGCGTCAGTGATGATATCTGGCGTGAAGTCAGCGTCGAGGTGCCGTTCGATCTTGGTGAGGCGGACGTCGTGCTTGATGAGGGCTTTTTCGTGTTCATGAATTTCCTGGCCGTGCCGCGATGCCTGCTCAATCACCCGACTGCGAATCGTAGCGATCTGCTCGTTCGATTCGACGCAAACAACTACGAGCTGTTCCAAAAGCTTTCCTTGGCGGATCTGCTCTTGATGCATGCCAGCGAGGATCGCCTTCAGTTCTTTCTTGAACTCGCTCATGCTCGCTCGACTTTCCAGATCTGCACATCCTTGGGGTCGATCACTTCGACCGGTCCGCCAACGGTGACGAACTGGTCGGCACCGTACGAGACCAAGAAACTGTCACCGATGCGTACGACGTGACCAGATGCGAACGCCGGTTTGATTTGGTCGACACTCTGGATCCCGAACACTTCGATCGATAGCCGAACCGCATCGGCCGTCAGATCGTACTCCGTGGGCGGGCTTCCCATTAGTGAGCCGTTTTCACGGACGCCGTACTGGTTGAGGCCTGCCACCATGTCGCCCGCTTGCTCCGTGACCGCCTCGATGTGCTCAGGTGACGGAATGAACGGCAAAGGCGTGCCACGGCGAGCGAAGCAGGCCGCCAACGCTGCGGCTGTAACGTATTCAAGTCTCGTGACCCCCATCGGACCGAATCCGAATACAGGGGTATAGGGCCGTAGATCGATCGCTTCAGGGAAGTGTTCGCCAGTTTGAATCGTTGGAAACGAAGCCACTTCGGGCTGGCTTGGTGCCGTCGAGGCACGTGTCTTGGGCTTGCTCACTTGGAATCCCCCTTCAAGATCTTGGGACCATCGGCTGACAAGGCCTCCAACCGCTGACCAAGCTTGACCAACGCAGGCTTGCCGTACGTGGTGCCGATCCACTCGATCAAAGTTCCAACTAGGCCCACACCGGGCCACGCCACCACCACTGCCGTCACGATTTCGCCGCTAGTCATAACTGTCCCACCCTCAATCCAAGTGTCTGTACCAACACGTCCCCCAGGTGCGTCGTTGCCGTGCAACGAAGCCAATAGATTGATGGCAACCCACCCTCAGGACGAAAGAAAACCGCACCCGCCCCATCGATGAACCCACCCCGCACATTCGCGAGCGTCAGATCCGATCCAGTGATGACGGTGGTGCTGGTCGCATCCACGATGTCGATCACGCCGCTGACGATCTCGTCGGCATCATTCAGAGCGAACCGAAACGCATACGTCTTGGCATCGTCCGGATCATGGGGTTGTGGAAAACAAGGGAAAGTCATGCTGCTTCCCCTAGAGATCCAATAAAACGTTTAATGGGTCCGAGTCTTGTTGAATCACGGAAGTCACGGACTGGTCCGCGTCGTGGCGGAGCCACAGGCGGATTTCCAGGCTTCACAAGCTCGACGGTGATCGAATCCGTGGCAGCGACCGCATCAATAAACTGGCGCAAATATGATGTTTCGGTCAGCAGATCGTCAGTTGTGGCGACGGCATCTTGGGCCGTGACGACGATGGCGGAAGGGCTCAGCAGATCGACCGTCAAGTCATCAACAGCAACCAAGGTGTCGTTGGCCACCCTCCCGTAGCTCGACCCCAAGATTGCCGAATCTAGGACCGAGATCGAATCGGAAATGGTGCGACCGAACTCGACCCCAAGGATCGTCGAATCAACAGCAACGCAGGTGTCGCCCAACGTTTTACGGTAGTCCGAGGCGGTACCTAGGTTGTCGGTTGCTGTAATCTGATCGCTGAGCTGGACGTCCAGGGTGCTGGGACTGGTGAGCTGAACCTGGGTGTCGTCGAGTGCGGTAACCGAATCTGAGGGTTGGCGACCGTAGACCGCTTCTTTGGTCAGGCTGTCGGTCGCACTGATCGAATCTGAGCCAAGTCGACCGAACTCAACCCCAAGGATCGTTTGATCCGTGGCGGAAGCCGTGTCGCCCAGAATCCTGCCGTATGTGGCTTCAACGGCCAGCTGGTCCGAGGTGACGACCGAGTCGCTGACCTGCACATCTAGTGTGCCAGGCGTGGTCAGCTGAGCGGTTACTTGGTCGGTGACGGCGACCGAATCACCAAGGACCCGACCGTACTCAACCCCTAGAGTGGTGCCATCCGTGGTGCTGATCGAATCGGAACCCGATCGACCGAATTCGACCCCAAGGAGCGTCGAATCACCGACGGCGTTGGTGTCCCCTAGGATGCGGCCAAACTCGGCACCCCTAACGATCGAATCGGTGTTCGCTACCGTGTCCCCAAGAACTCGACCATACTCGACGCTTCGCAGGATCGAATCGCTGCTCGATACAGCATCGGCTGGACTGTAGAGATCCCATTCCGATGAATCGGTCGTGTCGACCGCATCGGTGCTGGTCACCACTTTGATCAGCTTCAGAGCTAGGATGGTGGTCGAATCGGTGACCGCTACTGAGTCGGTCCCCAGATCGACACTGGCGAGGTGATTTGTGGTGATCGAAACAGAATCCGAGACCGCCACCGTGTCGCTGGGGAGTCTGCCGAACTCGACCGAGCGGGCGATCGAGTCGCTCACCGCTGGTGTGTCGGTGCCAGCATCCACGTTCACCGTGGTGCCGCCGCCGCTCTCAACCGGCTCAGAGGCATCGGTAGCGGGAGAGCCACCGATCGTCCAGTTGCCGGCAGTACCACCATTGACGTTAACGTTCGTCGAGCTGTCGAGGTCTAGCCAGTGCAGGTTGGTACCGGATGGTGCGATGCCTTGGCGAGCATTCTGCGAAGCAGTAAGGGCATTCGCATCAGTGATGGTGGTGGCTTGGACCCAGAAGCCTTTTACGTTGCCATCGACGATCTCTTCGCCGAACTGATCGTTGCCGATGTAGAGGCTGCCGCCAGCCGCCGTGATCGCTACACCACAATCAAGCGTGACCGACGACCAGGTCGTTACGTTCTCGGCTCGATAGCGGAGCGTATAGGCGGTTCCGGTTCCAGAATATTGAAGAACGAAGGCACGCCAGGCGGTGTTGGAGCCCGTTGCAATATTATGGGGATCGAAGTTGCTGCCACCGTTAGCGAAAGTGAACGCCCACAGGGTTGTGCTACCGCCTGCAACCGCCAGCTGGAATCCTTGGCTTGTTCCGCCGGTCGTTCCGAAAGCAACGATCGCTGTATCGCCACTTGGGTTGTATCCACCAGTGCGGATCTGAGCCCACCAACCCATGTGGAAGGCAGCGGTGAGCGTCGGCAGAGTGCCGCTCGACAGCGAATCGAGGGTGAAGCGGACTGAACTCACGGCAACCCCACTGCTGAGAAAGCGGTGACGCAGAACTTCTGACGATCAGAGTCGGTCGTATTGTCCTGGTTGTAGAAACCCACGCCAGGCTGTCCGACCAAGTAGAGCGATGAATCGGTGTGTGTGCCGAAGATGGTTTCCGATCCACCACGCTTCATCGAGACCGTGACGGTCCCAGTTCCGGCCCCGTCGTCTAGAACCAGTTGGGCACAGAAGATGTCGCCGTCGTTGGGGACGCCCCACGATTGGCCGGCGGAGCTCAGATCCTTGCCGACGTCATCGAGGAAGCGGTAGATGCCGACGAAGATCCCGAAGCCTCCGACGGCAAAGTTCACCTCGCAGACGTTCGTGTGGGTGGGGCCGTAGAAGGGCGTTGGGCTTCTGAGTGCCCCGACCGATGCACCAAGCAAACACTCAACTTCGAGGTCACCACTCCAACTGGCTCCCTTGCGGATCGTGATCTCAACCCGCTGATTGCGGCTAGAAAACACGCTGGGTGATAGCCAGGCGTGAGAGTCGTTGTACTTGCCTGGAGTGCCGTCAGCTTGCTGGTACTCCAGACCTGATTGGGTTCCGAAGGCGTAGCCGTTCGCCGTCTTGACCACGGTCGACAACGAATCGGCACCAGTGATCCAAGCGCTGCTTTCAGAGATCGGATTCTCCGTACCGCTGAACGTCGTTTGGAAGCTGGTAAGCTGCACCGCATCCAACGAAGATCGATGATTCAGATCTCGTGTGATGAGGCTCATCGGGCGCACTCCCGCCGCTGCTGCGTGTCAGCAATGCGGACAAAATGAACCCGAACGAACCCGCCCATCGAACCCCCACGAACCATTAGGTGCAGGCCCCCGCCCGCACCAAGTCAGCTGATCAAGTCAAACGGGCTCGGTAGGTTATTTTGAGCTTGTCCGCCGTGGTCTTGTTGACGGCTGTGAACGTCGAGCGGGACAAGGCCGAACCACCAGGGCTGGTTGGCGAGTTCATCACAACTACTTCACGGATGTTGGTGGCCGACTTGGTGCCGGCACCAGAGGCATAGCTGACGATCCACTGCATGGTGCGAGTGCCGCTCAGCAGCGTCACAGCAGCAGCTGCAAGTGTGCCGGTCACTGGGCTCAGTACATTCGTTTGGCCAGAGGCAGCGGCACCAGCTGAGGTGCCGATACGCATCTTGGTGAATGCGTGGCTGTTGAGGCCGGCACTCATACGCCAGATTTGACGCTTGCCGGTGTTGACCACGAGATTCGGCACCACACGGCGCTGAATCACCTCAGGCCCGTTCTTGCCGTCACGGATCACTTCAATCGTGTAGACGCCGGAGGCGTTCAATTCATCGGTTAGTTGGTCAGACATGTTTGGTTTCCTTATGGGTTGATAAATAGGTTAGGCGGGGGCAATCGTGGTGACGGTGCCGGATGAGCCGCGGTACTTCAGCGCACCCGATTCGACGTATAGGAAGCCGCCGGTGCTCGGATTGCCGGTCGGGACAGCTGAGCAGTTGGCGATGTAGATGCCTCGCTGCATGCCCTGCCAAGCCGTGTTGAACAGGTGCATCGAGACGTTGCCGTTTGCCGCTGAGCCATCACCACCACCAAGGTAGAGATCGCCTCCGGTGCCGGTGCCGGTGTTGCCCGACCCACCACGGACCAACAGGTTGCCGCCCTTGTAGGTACCTGAGCCGGTCCCATCACATGCACTGACGGTCAGCTGCGGTAGGCTGCCAGTTGAGGCTGACGAACCGTTGCTAACCGTGGTAGCGCCTGCTCCGAGACCAAAGAAGTTGCCGGCGCAATCCGAGCGGAAGCTGGTGGCGTGCACCAACACTACGGATGTTCCGTCGCCGATCTGCGGTGCTTGGCAGTAGCCAGTGGTGACGATGTTTTGCGAGCCGAAGTCAGGAGCGATCTTCGTCCCTGCAATCGCAGCAGCTGCGTCAACGTCAGCATTGACGATGACGGGACGGTTCGCCTCTTGCGTGAGCAGCCACTCATCGGACCCAAGGTAGACGAGGTGATAGAGGGCCCACTGAACCGTATTGCTGAATGTGCTTGGCTGATGAATCGTGACGCCGCCAGCGGGGGCGAACGTGATCGCCCCAGTCGACTCAGCCGAGAGCACGATCTCATCGCCAGCTGTGAATGCTTGGGTGGCGTTGGTCGGAACTGTGACGGTGGCCGCAGCCGTAAGCCTAATTAGCCTTCTGCGATCATTGACTACGATCGTCGTACTACCGGAGCCGCTTCGTGAAAGCGGATACGCAGGCCCAAACCGCAGATAGGTCAACGCATCGTCGACCGTGGACCCAGGCGCCGAACTGAAGTTGGTGATCTTGTTTGACCCGTAATCGCCGTTCACGGCGACGATCGCACCAGTGCGACCGAACACGGACGTCACGACGTTTGAAGACGGAGCCCACGCTGACCCGCCCCAAGCAAGTGTCTGGCCGGTCGTAGCTCCGCCTTGCTGGATACCAGCCAAAGCGACGCTATTTCGGATCGTAAGGGTTGCTCCACCCGCCAGTGTGATGCTGCCGGCCGCTACTGCAGAGGCGTGGCTGAAGCCGTCCATCGTGACGACTCCTGCTCCCGTGAATGTCACGGCCGCATCGAACACGGTGTTCTCGATGAGAACGTTCGCACCGACGCCAATACTTCCAGAAGTCAGGTGACAGTTATTTAGCTGCGAAGCTGCTGAGAACGATACGGCACCGACGAAATAATAGTTCGACGCCTGAATGGCACCGACGACCGACGCCGTTGACTTCAACGCACCATTGAGCCCCGCCAGTGAACCGCCTAGTCCGTTTAGGATAAGCGTCCAACGATTGCCGGCAGTGGACGTCAGGCTCACAGCCCCATTGATGTCCGTGTTGTTCAGGATCAGAGAACGTCCACCAGTCGCCGACGTAAAATCACCCGTCACGGTACCGGTAACGATCAGCGTTGTCAGGGTGATGGCCGCACCCGCACCACCCGTACACACGACGTTGCCCTGGATGGTTGTCCCCACCTCGGCCTCAGACCGGACCTCCCACACACCAGTTGTTGGGAACGTGACGTTCTCTGTCGTGATCGAAAAGGGCGCTAGGAAGATCAACGCACCAGTCGAGGGTGCGGCCGCGATGGCGGTGGTGATGCTTGGATAGGGGTTGGCTTGAGTGCCGTTCGAAAATCCAGTGTGGGCTGGATCAACATAGAAAGTGGCGCCAAAACGTGCTGAGGCGTAGGGTGCACCCGCCGTTCCCGCTACTGCGAACGTGCAGTCCGACAATCCGTACGACTTGGGCAGGTCCGCGTATGTGTGGTTCTGCCCCGCCAGCGTGACTTGTTGGGTGGCAAGGATACCCAGATAGGCAGCCGAATCGGCGATAGCGAATGCACCAGCAATTAGTGCGAAGCCGACCGCGTAGCTGCTTCCGAATCCAAATTGCTGCCCAGCAATCTCCACGTTCGAGGACGAACCGACCGAGACCGCTGTATCAGAATTACCGCCGTTGACCCATTCGGTGGCGGACAAGTAGACCGCTCCGGCGATGTTGGTCTGGGTGATTCCGCCAGCTTTGACGGTACCGCCGTTGAAGCAGTTGCTGCCGGCGAGCTGCAGTGAAGTGATGGCCGTGATTTGAGTCTCGATTGAGCAGCCCCAAAGGACCGGCTGTAGCGTTCCAAAGAACGTGAAGTTCGCACCCCCAACCGCACCGATGAGGCGGCAGTTCCGGAGCTGCAGGTTGCCGCTGAATCGGCACTGATCGCCCAAAGTGTTGCCGACCAAGCATTGCGAAAAGTAGAGGGCTGCAGAGCCGCCGATCGTGTTGACGACCTCGGCGCCTCTGGGAAGGATCGCATCTTTGATGACGATCGAGCCAGCCAGCGGATTGCCCGGCACACGGATCTGCACCCGGGTGATCGTCACCTGCAGGGTGTCGATGCAGCAGGTGGTGCCGTTGGCGATGTTGACCTGATTGACCGTGGTGCCGCTGTCGAGCATCCAGGTTTTGACGAAGGCGTTGGTTGAGCTGGTGAGGCCGGTGCAGTAGGTGATGGCACCCACGTTTGCGCCGCTTGTGGAGCGGATCCTTGCCTTGTCGGCAAACGCACCGGAGGCGGTTTGGATGCTTCCACGTGTCGGAGTGGTTGAGCCAACCGTGTTGGTGACGCCACTCAGCGTGATGCTCGACCCAGAGACGTAGTCACAGGCAACGGTGAAGGCGTAGTTTGAGCCGACCGGGATCGAGATCGACAGTTCGAGAGCGTTGTAGGTGCCAGCACCGACGTGAACGGTGGTCGACTGCTGCGGACGGAACCAAGCTCCACCTGGATTGAGGCGTGCCCGCAGTTCGTCGAGCGAGGCCAGCGGATGACCTGAGGTTCCGTCGTTGTCGTCGGACCCACCAGTAGCGGCCACGTACCAATCGGATTGGGTAGCCAGCACCGGATTGGCATCAATGGCCCGCCAAGTGGTCAGGTTGGTGCCTAGCGAGTAGTAGACCTTGGTCGACAGGCTGTAGACCTGCATCCCCTCGTGACGCTGTTCGATCGGAATCGCATCGCGGGCGGCATTGTCGGCAACGACGACGAAATTAGAGTCGCTTCCGCCGCCCCCGCCGCCATCAGCCTGACCAACAGCAATCACACGGGCGTTGCCTGGCACGGTGGTGCCGGCACTGACGCAACCGGAGCCACCAACGTTGACGACTCGAACTCGATTGACGTCGAGGATGCGATCAATGGTGTAGAAGCCGCCGCCAGCTACGTACAACGAGAGGCCTAGCGGTATCCAGTTGGACGACTGCACGTTGATCACCACAGGCTGGCCGATGGTCGGCTGAACGTAGCTCGACGTGGTGGCGGTGAACGCCGTGAGCTGCGGATCCAGAAAGCTCACGTCGGCACCACTTTGTAGTCAACGAACGTCCAAGCCCCCGAGACGAACGCAAACGTGGCTGAGTAAACTTGGCCAGGCAGGCGGGCCATGTTGAGGATCGTCGTCCCTGACGGATCCTTGATCGCCACTGGGGTGGTGTCGTCCACCATGATGTCGATCGTGTTTGGCTCTTCGGCGGTCGGGCTATTGCTGATCTGCCAGCTGCAGCCGGCGGTGATGTCGCCCACCTTTGCGAACAAGCGATCGACATAAAGAGTGCTGTATGAGGACGCCCCGCTACCAACCCCGCGGACCACCACACGATGGAACTGCAGCCGTCCACGGACTGTCGTGGTATCGGCATTGAGGGTCGTGGTGTTGCCGTTGCTGCCGATGACGGCTTGCCCACTGATGGTGGCATTGCCGACAATGACCGCTCCACCGTTGGGGACCAAGAGGCCGCCAGTGCCGTTGCAAACCACGGTCCCGCCGTCGCCGTCCGCACTGGCGATCAGATCGTTGATTCGGGTGATCTTGCCGGTCGAAGTGTTGATCCGGATGTCGCCGGTCGAGTTCTGCGTCCCGCCGATCGAGAATAAGTCGAGGATCGTCTTCAGGATGCGTGAGCGATTAGCCAGCGCTTGAAAAGCCGGTAAAAGGCTCGCACTTGTCTCATCGTCAATCCCGTCCTGAGGAACAATGACCTGCGAATCGAAAGTTGAGGACTCTGTGAGCGGTGTGGCCATCGCAGCCACTAGAGGGGGACCGACGAGCTTAGATGCCGACTGGGATGCGGACGATCTTGCCGCCAGCGCCCCACTTGCCGTTGCCCGAGTTCCACTTGCGTGGTGGGTAACCCCACACACGACGGCCAGGGCTCAGCAGTACGATCACCCCACGACAATGTGCGGCGTTCCACTCGGTCGGAACGAGTACCAAGTCTCGAACCTGCTGTGCTGAGAGGCTCCCTGGCGAGATCCCCCAAAGGTTACCGTTGCCGCCCCACTTTGCTCCGCTAGCGCCCCATAACCCAAGAGAGTTGATGGCGACGGGCCAGTGATAGATCAGCGTCCAATGGGCCCATTGGGCAGGATTGGCGTTGGTCCAATTCGCCAGGTCGTCACGAGTGATGGTCCCGTCGGTGGCGAGCGAATAGCGTCGCCCCGTCGGATAGATCAGTTCAATCGGGAAGGGCGCTTGAGCGAAGTAGGCGTGCAGCTGGTTGAGCAAACTGTAGGGGTTGCCCCGAGTTCGGTGATCATCAAGCCAGCGTCGCAACCGTGGGGCGTACACTGCGTCTGGTTCGACCGACCCACGGCGGATCTTTCGATCGCTGCCAAGCAGCGCCAGAGCGTCTGGACGAGACTCGTCGGGGAACCGAACTTTCGCCGCCTCAGTGGTGGCGTCACCCAAGCCGTCGAATTGCTTGCCAAGTGCGTAGGCGATCTTGCCGCCCAAGCCACTTCGGAGCCACCAGGGGAGGATTTGTAGCAGGGTGTCGACGAATTTTATCAACATCACAGCCCCGGCGGTTTGAGTTGGATGACTTGCCCGCTGACGGTGCCGACCACTGAGGCGTCATCGGGATTGAGCAGGAAATCGCTCGATGGAGTGGTGACCTCAACCCGCATCGTGGGGAGCGGCACTCCCTGTGGAGCCGTGCCACCTACTGCAGCCTCAATGGCGCTGAAGTAGATGCGTCCAGTGTTGGTACCGATCAGGTTTCCGCCGATCGGTTGGACCGACATGAACTGTTGG
>Ga0164306_10000106_pt1 | contig 31046 bp, 18 predicted proteins | sample Whisoiple_242_MG_FD_110213 | JGI IMG/M metagenome (GOLD analysis project Ga0164306, IMG submission 110213) | Soil microbial communities amended with fresh organic matter from upstate New York, USA - Whitman soil sample_242_MG | ecosystem: Environmental > Terrestrial > Soil > Unclassified >... | reverse complement strand
GAGAAGCCCGGCGGAAAAGACGTAAGGCTCGATCCTGCTGCGGTGGCGGTTCCAAGTTTTGGCCAATGGATCGTGTTCGCCATAGCGGACGACAAACTCTGGCACAAGACAACATCGCCCGGTGGAGGAGCTGGGCAGCCTTGGCGCGCGGTGAGCAATCTTGGATTTACACCGAAGTCGGCGCCCGCTGCGGCATTGGATGCCGCAGCGGAAAATCCTGTCCTATTTGTGTTTGATGATCAGTCGAAATTGTGGCGCATCCAATTCAGCTTCATGGGCTCGGATTGGGAAGGACAACCGGGCGAGTTACTTCCCACACCAGCGCTTTCCGATCAAGACATATACAAGGCAAAGTCCTTGGATGAAGCGCATCCTTTCGCGCTGGATGGATTCGGAGCGCAACCACCCACCGTCTTTTTTGCAAACGTCGCGGGAGGCATTACAGCAGTGTCGGGTACAACCGGTCAGGATTTGGGGGCGCCAACCAATCAGCAGGCAACTGCCGATCCGTGCTGCGTTTTGCTCTTCGATAACACAGGGAATCCGGCCCCCCGAGTCTTTGCCGCTTTTGGGGCTGAACGCAACCTCTACCAACGTCCGCTCAACCCGAATCTGACTCTGACCGCCGATGACTGGACAAGATTGTCAAATCCCCAGGCTGTGTCAGGCAGGCCATATGCGGTTCGCATATTTCCAACCCAATATCGGCTGTTTGCGGCAGGCGGGCAAGGCTCGATGATGCAGCTTACGGCACGCACCGAAACAGGCGTGGTCACCGAAGTCGATTCGAGCAAAATGCTGTTTCTCAGTCAATCAGTTCCGCTTGTTAATCCGGGTAGGCCACGTTGGGCGTCCACTCCAGCTTCGGCGCCTCCCAAGCCTCTGGTTGAGCCGTTCGACGGTCCATCACTGGCACACTTTCAAAACTTCCACCCGGCACTTCCGTTGGGCTCCAGTTACGCGCTCTTCGAGTCTCTTGAAGTCGTTACAGCAGATGCGGGCTCCGCTGGAGCAACCATACTGCTGGATCCGGCGACTACGGTTGCATCTGCGCCGGATCTCTGGATTTTTGTCGATAGCGTGAGTCCCGAGTTCGCAGCCATCAGCAATATCAACCTCTCCGGCGATACGATCACACTCGCAGCTCCGTTGACAACTCCTCCTGCCGCAAACGACTCCTGCACGATTTTTCGGCGGCTTCATCAGGGCCTCACTGCGCGAGGAACAACGAATCAGGTTCTTCTCGACGATAACGCGCAGCCTTCTGCTGGAGCGTACGACGGCGCGGAAATCGAAATTGGCAACATGCGTACATCCGTCCAAAGTTATGACTCTGTCAATCGGGTTGTAGAACTTAAATCCGCAATCGGCGTGAATTCCGATTCTTATGGTTTTCCAGATCAATGGACACAACTGGAGGATCCAGCATTAGACGACATCAATCCTATCCTTTCCTGGGAGTATTGGAATGGAAAGGGATGGGCTAACCTCCTTCACGTAATAGATGAGACGGAGGATCTGGTTCGCGAAGGGAAGGTCCACTTCCCGATACCTCCAGACATGAGTCCCACTGAAGTCGCTGGTCAATCCAACTATTGGATCCGCGCGCGGCTGGTTGGCGGCAATTACGGCCAGGTACGATTCGAAGTCATTTCGAAGACCGATGCCTCTACCGGCCAGACCACCTACACCACCGAGCGCAAAGATCTCAGCCGTCCGCCGATCATCCAGAGCTTGACGATTTCTTACAGCCTCGCCCAGGAACAGTGGCCAAAGACTCTTCTCACGCTCAACAATCTCGATTACGTCGACCAGACGGCTGCCAACATTACGCCTCAGAAGTTCTTTGGACCCTTCGCGCGGCTGGACACTGCGGAGAAAGCGATTTACCTGGGCTTCGATCAGCAGGTCTCTTCCGGCAGCGTACTCTTAGCGCTGGCGCAGGAGTTGCCCACTGACGACAACCGAAAGCTGGTCTGGGAAGCTTTGTTCCAGAACCGGTTTCAGGAGATCGACGTCCAGGACAAGACCGCGCAGCTCACACATCTTGCCGGTGTGGTGGAATTGGATATTCCTTTTGTTGCAGAGAAGCGCCAACTCCTCGGCATGCCCGCATATTGGACGAGAGCAAGGCTTATTCAAAGCGACTGGCCTCAATCACCCGAACTGAGCGGAATTTTCCCGAATGCCGTCGAAGCACGGCAGTTAAGCACCTATCTTCAGGAAGTCCTGGGACCGAGTGACGGCACGCCCAATCAGAAATTCGAATTCCAGCACAAGCCTGTATTTGAGGAGGAGATTCGAGTTCGGACCCAGCTTACCGAAGAAGATCGAAAGCGAATCATCGCTGAAGACGGCAAGGATGCTGTGCAGGACTTCCTCGATGAGGCAGGGAATGTCATTGAAACGTGGATTCTGTGGAAAGAAGTGGCCGAGTTTGCCGATTCCAAGTTTGACAGCCGCCACTACAGGTTGGACCGTGCGTCGGGCGAGCTTCAATTCGGCGATCGTGTACACGGCGACGTGCCGCCGATCGGCGGCGACAACATCCGCGCCTTCCAGTACCGTTCCGGAGGCGGCGTTGCCGGCAATGTCGACGTGGACACGATCAAGTCTCTCGTAACAGCGATTGGCGGAATCGACGTGGTCTCGAATCCTCTGCCTGCGGCAGGTGGATCGGAGGAAGCTACGCGCGACCAGATGATCGAGTTCGGGCCCGCGGAGATCAATAGCCGGGATCGCGCTGTCGCACCCGTGGATTTTGAGTTTCTGGCGCGCCAGGCGTCGCGCCAGGTTGTGAAAGCACGATGCATCCCGAACCGCGATAACGCGGGAATACACAATATGGGCTGGGTAAGCGTCTACATTGTGGCGGATTCCACTGAGGCGCAACCGCAGCCGCCACTTGAATTATGCAGCCTTGTGCGAACAGAACTATTGAAGAGAGCGCCTGCTGCATTGGGTGCTTCCGGGCATATTTTCGTTGGGCGTCCGGATTATGTGCCCGTCTCGGTGAAGGTGCAGATTGCGGCCGATTCGATTGCTGAAGTCGCTCAAGCGGAGGCCAACACGCGTGCCATGCTCGAAAAGTTCCTGCATCCCTTAAGGGGCGGACCGGATGGAAGCGGATGGGAATTTGGGCAGGGCTTTGCACTTTCCGCGCTTTACTCGGCAATCGAACAGCTCCCCGGGGTCGATCACGTTGAATCGATCGACGTGGCACCCCAGCTTACCAATGATTACCTTGAGACTGGTCCGGACCAGATAGTGGCTAGTGGCACGCACGATATTTCAGCGGTTGTGGCAGAAGAGGCGGAAGCGTGGCACTGAACAATATCAATCTCGACGACAAACGCTGGGCCTTAATCGCCGAAGAAGCGCGAATGCTCATTCCATCCTTTGCGCCAGAGTGGACCGATCATAACGTCCACGATCCCGGAATCACTCTTCTGGAGCTGTTTGCGTGGCTCGAAGAGATTCAGCGCTATCGATTAAATCGAACGTCTGCTCAGATTCGGGACGACTTCTTTGCCATGGCCGGAGTACAGCCGGCCCCCGCTCAACCCGCCACAGCGCTGGTTGAGTTCAAGCCCAATGGCGTCGCGCAGCCGCATGTGCTTGTGCCCGCCAAGACGGCGCTAAGCATCACTGCTCATCCCGATATTCCTTACCGGACCGTTCGTGATGCATATCTGCTGGCCTCATCCATCACCGGCATCGAGACAGATGCTGGCGGCCGCGAGTCGGATCGCACTCAGGCAGAGCGGGACCCAGCTGGCTACTTCGACGCTTTCGGTCCGGCTCCCAGGTCTGGCGATTCACTCGTGATTACTCTGGATCGCGCCGCCTCTGCGCCGGAAGTCGCACTCGCGTTTCGCGTCTTCGATCTTGATCTGCCGCCAATTCGTACAGGAACTTTTCCGGTTCCCTCTGTTGTGTTGCGCTGGGAGTACGCGACGACCACGGGGACATGGCTCCCTCTGACTGTTTCTCGCGATACTACGGCGGCACTAACGCTTTCCGGATTTGTTGTTCTGAGGGATCCTGGAACAGCCTTTCAAAAGATTCGCGCTGTCGTCGTAAGTGGAAACTATGAGATTCCGCCTCGCGTGTCCACCATTCGCTTGAACGTTTTGGAGGCAGAACAAGTCGGCCTTGCGGCGCCGGGGCTCGACAGAGCCAGTGGGTACCCCGATCAGGAACAAAAGCTGCCGCTCATCCCCATGAATGGTACGACACCGGTCATCCGAGTGGGACCGGAAGGCTCTGAGGAGGATTGGGCGCTGGTCACGGATTTTGCCGCTTCCGATCCCGAAAGCAAGCACTACACGGTGGATCCCGCAACTGCTGTTATACGTTTCGGCAATGGCTTGAACGGCAAGATACCCGCAAGAGGATTCCGCATCGTCGTCAAACCGTTTGCCTATACGCTCGGCGATGCGGGGAATCTGAACCAGGGAATGATCTGGCGTTTCGACGGCCTTCCGCAGGCGTCCTCTTGGTTCGGCGTTAACATGCAACCGGCTTTGGGCGGTAGTGATGCCGAAAGTGCGGACGATACAGAGCTGCGAGCTAGAGGTCAGTTCCGCAGGGTCTTTCGCGGCGTTACTGCAGCCGACCTGGAACAATTAGCTCTGGAAACCCCCGGCATCCGCGTCGCACGAGCGAAAGCGCTCCCGGGTTCGAATCCGTCTCTGCCCTGTACGCCGACAATGGACGACATAACGATTGTCATTTTGCCTGCAGGCCGACCCGATCTGGATTCTGAGGTGCCATCCCAGGGTTTTCTCAAGACTGTGAGGCGCTATCTGGAAAGTGCCCGGTTGGTTGCCAGCCGCTTCCACGTGATCGCACCGGAATTTGTTCGCATTGATTTGACGGCGACGATCACTCTCCAGAAGGAGACTTCGGAGGCGGACGTCCGCCGCAATATCTCCGAGAGCTTGAAGGGTTTCTTGTCGCCTCAAAGCTGGCCATTCGGGCGCGACATTTTTCCCTCAGAACTCTATCAACGCCTGACCTCAATTGCCGGTGTCGCCTTCGCGTCCAAAATTCGAATTAACGGCAAAGCTTCTGCGCTACCGCTCAGCCCGATTCAACTGCCCCGGCTTGGCACGCCCAGCCTCGAGATCCTGGAGGCACGCGATGTCTGATCGTGAGTTCAAAATTCAGACACTTCGCACTCTCAATCAGTGGAATGCGGGGGTGCACAGCCGCTTGCGCGTAGACGGCACGGGCATGCAGCTCTTCAATGCGCCAGACTTTGACCGCATGCTTCCACTGCTCAATGTAAGTGATATCGCGGTGTCTGCTCAGGGCGAATTGTTCTGGGTGGAGCAGGATAAGGGAGTCTGGCATCTGGTTCGAGCACATGGCTCCGGTTGTGGAAGAGAACGTGTGCTCTCGCTCTCCTCCTGTGGCGTCATTGACCCTCGAAGGCTCTGGTGGACGCACCGCCACGTTTGCGTCTTAGACATGGCAAACTCGCGGATGCTCGGCTTCGATACGGAGTCGTTCCAGATTACTCGCGAAATCGATATCCCGGGCACCTTGATAGACGCCGATGTCTTCACTGGATCGAACGCGGAAACGGTCTATGCACTGGTGAATGCTGGCAGGGAGTTCGAGGTTCGAATCTATCCCGCCGCGCCTGGACGTGAGTCGACTATCAGATCGTCACTGCTGGGTCATCCTGTTGCGATCGCTGTGTCAGGCGACGGCAGTGCCGTCATCCTGGACACCTTGCTCGATCGTTTCGTTTGCCTTCAGTGCGGATCCATCTGCGCACTCAGCGAGCGGCGCCAGCCTGAGCTTCGGTGCCCCGAGCCTGTCGCCATGGAAACGGATCCGTCCGGGGCAATCTATGTGGCGTCCGCGAATGGTCACCTTCGCATTTTCGACCCCGATGGCTCTTTCCTCCTTGAAGTGAAGCTTCCTTCCTCAGTCAAATCGATTAGGGGAATGGGATTCGATGCCATCGGAGGATTCTATCTTGCATCGAATGCGGGCGTTGCGGTGTTCACGTTGTCTCGAGCGGCGACTGGTGTCCCGGGATTGTTCTACAGCCCGGTACTAGACAACGGCAAGTTGCAGGGAACATGGCACGGAGTTTCGCTTCTCGGGAAACTTCCGGCAAAGAGCGGGATGGAGGTCTCACACTACTCTTTCGACGACGAGGAGTTCAAGGCGAAGTACACGCAGGCGCTCACCGGCTCCGGTGCAGGCGCATCCAGGATCACTAACATCGAGAAGTTGATGGAGCTGCCCGAGGAGGAGACGCGATGGGTGAACGAGACTGGGAAATTCACCGGCTCGGGCGCCGTGCCTGCCAACGATGAGGCTTTCAACATGGCCTTTGTCGAAAACAGAGGCCGCTATCTCGTGATGCGAATCCGCATTACGGCTTATGACCCCGCCAGCCACCCTTCCCTCACTCAGGTTCAGGTGCTCTATCCGCGCATTTCACTCCTGCGCTATCTTCCACCGGTTTATCAGGAGGATCCCGTCAGTGCCGCGTTCGTGGAGCGATTGCTTTCTCTGTTCGAAACGGTTTTCCAGGAAGTCGATCTTCAGATTTCTGATGTTTATCAATATTTCGACCCGACAACTACGCCTCCACAGTTTCTCACGTGGCTTGCTTCCTGGCTCAGCCTGCCCATCGACGCAAATCTGTCTGCCGATCGGAAGCGAGCACTGATCGCCCAGGCGTCCGAGCTTCTGAGCATCAAAGGCACTGCCGCTTCGATTCGCAGATTCCTTGAAATGTTCACTGGCGCAAGTGTGGAAGTCACTGAGCCGTCGGTGGCAGCTGTTCCATTCATTCCCGGGCAAATGAAGCTTGGAGAGGGATCGATCTTGGCTCGGCACGATGGAGGTACGTTGCGCATCGGCGATGACATCGTTCTGGGAGAGACGGTCCTGGTTCCTACAACAGCGATGCCGGAGGCGCCTTTGGCATCTGTTGCCAATCGATTCGAGATTAGCGTTGGCATGGAACCATCTGCCTTTGCGGCACGCAAAACGGCAATCGAGCGCGCACTTCGCGATTTCGCGCCCGCCAACACGGACTGGACCCTGCGGCTCTCGCCTTCGAACTCTGCGATTGGGAGCACGCGACTTGGTATCAACGCTCGCGTGGTTGCGATCGAACCGTTCCGCGTGGGTTATACGGCCCTGGGCTCGGCTCGTGCGCTGAGTCCGCGCTTGGGCAGAGATGTTCCGGCTCCGCGTCTGGAGCGCGGTGCCTCCGTCACGCCTGACTGGAGACTTATCGAATGAAATCACATGATAAACATGAATGCGGCGTTTGCCAGCCGAAGTTCCACGAACGGAACCACTATTACTACGGCAAGCAATTCACTGTACGCGATCTCGAAACAGAGCAGCGCTACTTCCTCGACAAGATTGCGCTGCTCACCCGTACCATTCTGGGTTGGGGGGTCGTGTGCGGCCTCGAGCTCGAGCTCTGTGATCGGCAGCTTATTGTCAAGCCCGGCATGGCCCTGGACTGCTGCGGCCGCCAGATCGTTGTGTGCGAACCCTTCTCGATTTGCCTGGAAAGCTTGATCAAGGAGTGTCCGCGTGAGTCATACGCCATTTGCCTCGAGTACGACGAATGCATGACGGAGGAAACCAAGTTTCCAGCCGATGAATGTGAGGGCGGTGAGCGTCACGAGTACAATCGCATTCGCGATCACTATCGGATCCGGCTCAAGCACTGGGATAACCGTTGCCACGCTCGCGGCGAGGACTGCTTTCCCTGTCCCGATCACGGCAAGCGTTCTACAAATGAGACCCCCCAGCGACACTGCCCTCCGCCATCGCTTCACTCGTACCTTTGCCACCAACTGGAATGCCATAAATGCGATTGCTGCGCCTGCGTCGTGCTTGGGAAAATCATTCTTTCCGATCCTCCAGCGCTCGACGATTGCACACACCGGCGCATCGTTTACAGCAATCCGATGTTGTTCCGGCTCCTCGAGTGCTACCACGGCGATCTGGCCCACATCATTGATTTCAACTGGCGCGAGAAAACGCGCGGTGCCGTCAACCGACGGGTCTCCTGGGAATGGTTCGAGCATTTGATGGACAAAGGACTTACTCTGCACTTTGACCGGCCGATGGATCCCCAATCGATTTCGCGGCACACCTTCATCGTGACACTCACGTTTGGAGATCCCGACTCAGGACGAATCCGAACCGAACGCGTCCGAGGAAAGTTCGATGTCAAGAAGGACGGGGATTGTGACACGGTCACGTTCCACCCTTCGCATCGGTGGCGTCGTGATGAAAGCGACTTCAGTGTGCTGCGACAAGGGTTTGACGTCGAAATTACCCTGCGGGGCAGCAATATCTATTCCAAGGGCGAGGAGGGGCGGCCCGGGAGACCTTTGGACGGCGAATTAATCCGGGACATGCTGCCCACAGGCAACAACTCGCCGGGCGGTGACTTCTTCGATTGGTTCCATGTCGAAGGTCCGCTACATAACCATCATACCGGTCAGCAGGAGGAGAATCTCTATGAATAGCGTCGCACAACCGAAGGAGACTTCCACAAAAGGCTGCAACGGCGGAAAGAACTGCCACTTCAATAAATTCCGGCGGCCTTTGTATTACCACGGGATGCTGATCGATGACAAAGGATTTCGGGACGAGCAGGACTATCACGCGTGGAAGCGCCGGCTGATCAACCGACTGGTGCACGGTTCGGGTGTCGTTTGTGGTTTGAAGCTATCGAAGCTCGACGATAGGACCTTCTCGATCGGGTGCGGACTGGCGCTCGATTGCAATGGCTGGGAGATATATGTTCCCTGTGATATCACCATTGCCGTACCCCAACCATCGAGCGACAAAACAGCATGTCCGCCACCTAAGCAGGGAACAGAAATCTGCTACCGCATCCGCCTTGCCTTCACTGACGAGGACACCGACTATCAACAGGTGCAACTACCCGGAGGGACGTGTGGCGATAAGACCTGCAAGCCCTCCCGCAAACGTGAAGGGTTTTGCGTCGATCTGCACGCCTGCGAGTGTCTCCCACAGCGTACTCCTTTCGATTGCAAGGATTTCAAGCCGAACATCGAATATGTGGGCTGCTCCTGCGGATGCGAGTGCACCTGCGGAGAGGATCATTGGGTCAGCATTGGCACTGTGCGGGTTACCGATGGAAAGATTTCTGGTAACCCCACCTATGAATGCCGCGACTATGTAATCTCGGGCCCGATGTTGAAGCAGATCTTCACCAGGCCTAACGCAGAAGATAAAGAGTGCGCCTGTCCGGATCAGTTTGAACGATTGAAGGAGATTCTGGAACTGATCTGTAAGACACAGGTCAGCGGCGATCGGTTGGACCGGCAGGTTCGCTCTGATCTTATCGATGAGTCCCGGCGCCGCCTAAAGGAAGTTGGTGAACTCCACGAAAAGTTCGAGGCAGGCGCTAAGCGCGTCCAGGAGATCTCTAAGCGTTTGGATGAGCTGCAGCATGGGAAGGGCGTCGTCGTGCCCGACGACATAATCAAACGCCTCCAAGTCGTGGAAGATGTAGTCCAAAACCCTCGACTGGCCCGAAAGAAGGACAGGAAGCACGAAGAACCACCTGCTTAGCGCCATATGAGCGTATTTTCGACCAAAGCTCCCCCCGGAGTCCGCGGGCGCAGCTCAAGCTCACCGCGGCGAACTACCCGGGACCGCGCTCCCATTCATCCCATGGTGGCGCTGAACCACCAGGTGGGGAATTCCACTCTTCAGCGCTGGATGGCTGCAAGCGGCATCCAGGCAAAGCTTCACGTCACCGAACCAAATGACCGGCACGAGAAAGAAGCCGACAACGTAGCCAACAAAGTGATGAGGTCCCCCATGGACACCAAGCCCGTGGATGAACCTATCAGCCGCGTCGGAGGAGGGGCGCCTACGCAGCGGCTAACCGGCAGCCCTCTCTTGCACCACCCGGAACCATTGGACCAGACACATGAGGGGAGTCCCATCATTCAACGGGAGCCCGAGGGGCCGGTTCAATCGCAATCGGCCGACGAGTCGATCCAGAAGTCGGACGAGAGTGTACAGCCAAAGACCGAAGAGACACTTCGGAAGAAAACTGAAGAGCCGGTTCAGAGGATAGCGGACGAGTCGGTCCAGAAAGCCGATGAACCCGTTCAATCCAAATCCGATGAGCCCATACAAAAAGCAGACGAACCCACCCAGTCAAAGCACGATGAGGCGGTCCAAAGAGCAGACGAGCCCGTACCGGCGAGCACTCACGATGAAACAGTCCAAAAGGCCGACGAATCGGTGCAGTCGAAACACGAGGAACCTGTTCAGAAAACGGACGACCCCGTACAGTCAAAAAGCCACGAAGAGCCAATGCAAAAAGCGGATGAATCGGTGCAGCCGAAACACGACGAGCCGGTTCAGAAAGCGGATGTGCCCGTCCAGTCAAAGTCCGACAACGAGCCGGTGCAAAAGGCGGACGAGCCGGTGCAAACCAAGGCTGCCGCGGCCAGCGCTCCCGCGGTCCCCGTGGGATTCGCCACCGGGCTTGCAGCTTCCAGAGGTGAAGGACGACCGCTGCCTTCGGAATCGCGGTCCTTCTTCGAAAAGCGGATCGGCGCTAACTTCAGTTCAGTGCGGATTCACGCGGATCAACGCGGCGCGGACCTGAGCCGGTCCGTGCACGCAAAGGCGTTCACTCGCGCCAATCATATTTACTTCGGGCAAGGCCAATATAGCCCTCATACCTCGGGTGGCCAGTTTCTTCTTGCCCATGAGTTAACGCATGTCGTCCAGCAAGGTCATGCGACCGTTCAGAGGCAATCCTCTGCGGCGCCCATTCAACGAGCACCGGAAGAAGAGGGCCGCGCTGTCAGTGATGAACAACGCGCGCAAGCCCTGGTTGCAGCCGCGCGGGCCGCAAAGATTGCAGCTCAGGCGAAAGCGTTCGGCCAGCGTGAGACGGCGAAGTCGAAGCAGGAGAAGCAAAGCAAGGTTGCATCCGAGCAGGCCCATAAACAAAAGGCGGCACAGCATAAGGCTTCCAGGAAAGCGCCTGCCGGCGGCAAACACAGGCCGGTAGGTAAAGGTGGTCGCTTCATCGTATTGCCGCCGACCCAAACGCCCGCCAAAGGCAAGGCTCCGCATTCTCCATTCGAAGACCCGGCGTTCCACAAAATGGTCAATCGTGCCGCCGGCGCCGCCAAAAGACAAAAGCACCATGTTCCTGCCACGGCTAAGGCCGAGGCCGCACAGGCTGCGGCAGTCATGCCCCCTGAGCAGACCATGGGCACGGCACAGGGGAATCAGGCGGCCGCCATGCAAAATGCGCCGACGCCTGGATTCAACGCCGCAGCCTTCAAAGCGCAGCTCATGTCGCGCATCCAGGAATTGACTCCGAAGACCACCGAGCAAGCCGACGAATTCAAGAACAACAATCAACTTGGCGCAATCAAGCAGGACATGAGCAGCAAGGTTTCCGACGAGCGCGGGAAGGCTTCCGGGCCTTTGGAGGAGAAGAAGGACGAAGCGCCTGATACCAAGAGTGTTCCCGCAAAACCCATTACTCCGCTTGCCGGACCCGATGCGCTTGTGGTTCCCGGCCCGTTGGGCGCAAAGGACGCAGCCCCAAAACCCAAGACGACCGCCGAAGTGGAAGCTCCGATACAGGAGAACACCAAGCGCATCGGTGACGAAATGCTCAAGGAGAAGATCACCGATGAGCAGTTGGCCAAATCCAATGAACCGAAGTTCCAGCAGGCTCTCGGGGCGAAACAAACGGCCGAAAAGCAGGCCAAAACTGGCCCGGTGGAGGCCCGCAAGGCGGAGCACGCCCAGATCGGAAAGGCGGAAGCTCAGGCTACGGCGATGGCGGCGAGCCGCGTCGGCGCGATGCAAGGCGCACGGGCACAGAATTCGGCGGTCGTGTTAAGCCGCCAAAGCCAAACCAAAACCAAAGATGAGTCCGCGCGGCGCGAAGTCGGCCAACGCATTCAGGGCATTTACGACAAAACCAAGGCGGAGGTTGACCGGATTCTTGGAGCGCTGGATGGCAAGGTCGAGAAAGCTTTCGACGAAGGCGCCGCTGCCGCGCGCAAAGCTTTCGAAGACCTGGTTGCCGCCCGCATGGATGCCTATAAAGAAGACCGTTATGGCGGATGGTTCGGATGGGCGCGCTGGGCCAAGGACAAGATTGCCGGCATGCCGTCGGAGGTCAACGAGTTCTACGCCGAGGGCCGCAAGCTCTATCTCGCGAAGATGGATGCGGTGATCGATAACGTGGTCGCCATCATCGGGAGCGAACTGGCGGCAGCGAAGGCAGGAATTGCAAAAGGCCGGAAAGAAATCGCCGATTATCTCAACACCCTCTCACCCGAGCTCCGCAAGGTCGGCGCCGAAGCGGCGGAGAACATTCAATCTCAGTTCGATGCGCTTGAGGAAAGTGTCAACAGCAAGGCGAATGAACTGATCGACACGCTGGCCAACAAGTACGTCGAAAGCCTGAAGGCTATCGACGACCGCATTGAAGAACTGAAGGCGGCCAATCAAGGTCTGGTCGATGCTGCGATCGGCGCAATCAAGGGCGTGATTGAAGCAATCATCGCGCTTAAGAACCTGTTCATGCGCGTGCTGGCGAAGATCATCGATGTGGTCACGCTGATCATTGCCGATCCCATCGGATTCCTGAAGAACTTGATCGATGCCATCAAGCTCGGGCTCGAAAATTTTGCCAGCAACATCCTGACCCACTTGAAGAATGCTTTTATCACCTGGCTCACCGGCGCAATGGGCCCCATGAATATCAAGATGCCCGATGACATCTTCAGCCTGCCGGGTGTCTTCTCGCTGGCTATGCAGATCCTGGGACTGAGTTGGGAATACCTGCGGGAGCGGGCGGTCAAGCATCTGGGCGAGCCCGTGGTGAAGGCTCTCGAAATCGGCTTCGATCTATTCAAGATATTCATGAAAGACGGAGTCGCCGGTTTGTGGGAATACGCCAAAGAGAAGTTCAATGACCTAAAGGAAATGATCATTGAAAAACTCAAGGAGATGCTGATCACGCAGGTGATCAAGGCCGGCATCAAGTGGCTCATGGGATTGCTGAATCCGGTGGCTGCCTTCATCAAAGCCGCGATGGCGATCTACGACATCGTGGTGTTCTTCATGGAAAAGGCGAAGCAGGTGCTGGAACTGATCGAAGCCTTTGTCGACGGAGTGGCTGCTGTAGCCAAAGGCAGCATCGGCGGAGCAGCGAAACTGGTCGAGGACGCCCTGGCTAAGGCGCTTCCTATCGTGATCGGGTTCCTGGCGAATCTCTTAGGCATCGGCGGCCTTGCAGAGAAAGCACAGAAGCTCTTTACCAGCCTACGCGAGCGGCGGGACAAGTTTGTCGACGGCATCATTTTGAAGGCGAAGAAGTGGGCAGGGAAGTTCATCGGCAAGGCCGCTTCTGCAACTTCGGCAGTGCTGAAGCTCAATTTCACGAGGCGCAAACCATTCCAGGCGGCAGGGGAAGGCCACGAAACATGGGTCTCCGAAAATGGCGAACCTCAGGTCGCCAGTCGTGCGATGACCCTAACCCGCAGAATCACAGGTTGGCAGCAGCGGCTTTTCGGCATTCCAGCCGTGGACCGTTCCAAGGCGAGTGGATTCCTAGGGACCTGTCGAACCCTAAATGACACTCTTAAGAGCGCCGCATCCGATGCGCTGCGCGCCCGAACGGCGAATGATGAAAAGGCCATCGACAAAGCACAGGCAACCATCGACAAAACCCAAGCGAAATTGCAGCCGGTGCTGGCTGATCTGTTCCTGATCTTTGGCGACACCAAGACGGAGAAGGGACAAGAGGATGAGTCGAAGCTTTTCGCCCTGATGGAAGTGTACGACCGTGTAGTGGTCCCCATGAAAAAGGAAAGGTTGGTGGACGGTAGCCCTACCACAGTAAGCAAACGCTTCCGCTCCCAATGGAATAACAAACAATTTCCCCAAGCAAAAGGTTGGGCGCTGCAAATGGAACGCGTACTGAATTTTGCTCGGAACGTTGGGACGACACGTTACCCGCAGCTCGCAGGCGTCGAAGTTCCGATCGACGGCACGGTCATTGATTACACTCTGCGAAAGCAGGGCAGGGGTGGAAAAACGAAACAAATCTCCACAGAGGTGAAGTCGTGGGGATCTCTGTCCGAACGCAAGAAGAGAGATGGCTCGATCATCACCGTTGCCGCACAGATTCAGAGTCGCATTACGACACTGAATCGTCAGATTGGGAGTGCGTTAGAAGACGAAGGTTATTCTGAAGTTGTACTTGAGATTCGCGGTGGTAACATGCCCAACGAACTAAAGGATGCCCTGAGAACGGCAAAGGCGCGTTATACTCAGCAAGCGAAACAGCTCAAGCACAAGCCACGTTTTATGTATAGGGAATTGTGATGGCGCTTCCGACCGATTTCATCGCGAATCTCCACTTCGCACCGGACGAAACCGAGAAGACCATTGCCAAGGCATTGTTCGAAAGTCGGAACGTTTTTTCAAAGCACGGGCTGCACCCCGGAATGGCAACCAGACGTGCTTGGCAGACTGGTAGCAAATCGATTTTCGGGGCATGGACATTGATTCAATCCGACTTTGCAGCTCGTACTGGCAAGCAGCTTTGGGGGTTGGACTTGATGGTCTACCCTGCACCGCAGATTCCGGCTCAGGTCTTATCGATTGTGGTGCGATCTCATCCTTATCCCGATTCATGGACTTGGCTGACACCTCTCATCGAGGATGTTTGCAGCTTCCTTGGAATTTCATTCGCGTGCATTTCCGGCTTTATGGTCGGGCGAGGTCACGCGGATGGATCGGGGGGACCTCCCATGGGTCCGGAACTCTCTCCAGGCAAGGTGCCGTCGATTCTCTGTCCTTGGATGTACTGGGGCAGAGAGCGGCTGGCCTCGGACAAGCTGACAATGGGACTCAAGAGCCTCAAGGCAGTGGCATTTCGGAGCTCCACATCTGATGATGCAGGCTGGGTCTTGCAGGCTTATGCAGGTTACGACCGACAACGACCGGAACAGTTGCTCGCTGCTTACGCGGATGCATTCTCCGTAGAAAAACCGAAATGGGCTCCGTAAGAAGTTTTGTTCGCGTTTTTGCGGCCGTTGCGCCAATCAAATCAGATGTTCCGGCTCAGGCGCCGTATGACGTTCCCAAACAGCCGACGTACGGTAAGTGGGTGCTTGCTTATTCTTTGACGCAGGTTTTTCTCTCCTCCGGAAGGATATGCTGAGCGTCAAGTGAGAGGCATCCCCTACCCGGTCGCCGCAAATGTAGACGAGCTGACCCGGCCCGAGCCCTTTCGGGATGATTCGCCGCGATACTCATCGGCACATAGCTTATGCTTCCGCATCAATTCCCAAAACGCTCTTCGGTTCTTCTTGGCCGCGCGCGCGGCTTCGCTGATGTTGCCCTCGTAAGTCCGCAACAGGCGAATAATGTAGCTATGCTCGAACTCCTGTACCGCGCGAGCCTTGGCCTCCCGCAATGAATCTTGCGCCACTTCCATGCCATCGAAGGCAATGTCGCCCGCCGCGATCCATTCGCCCTGGGATAGCGCGACCGCGGCTTCAATCACGTTTTCGACCTCTCGGATGTTGCCGGGCCAGCGGTGGGCGAGCAGCCGCGCTATGCCGTCCCGCGCAATACCACGCGTAAGACGCTTGAAGCGTTGTGCATACTTAGTCACAAAATGCTGGGCGAGCAACACGATATCGTCGCCGCGCTCGCGCAAAGGCGGCAAGCGCATCTGGACCACCTTGAGCCGATAGAAGAGATCCTCGCGAAACGTACCGACGGAAACGCGCTGGCGAAGATCAGCATGAGTGGCAGAAATCACGCGGACGTCGGCATGTTGAAGAGTTGTCGAGCCCACAGAGCGAAACTCGCGGCGCTGCAGAAAGCGAAGAAGCTTCGCCTGATTTGTGAGCGACAGGCTATCGACTTCATCCAGGAAGAGCGTTCCTTTGTGTGCCGAACCGATCAAGCCCGTGGTCTTCGCAACGGCGCCAGTAAAGGATCCTTTTTCGTGCCCAAACAGCTCACTTTCTGCCAGGTCCTGAGGTATGGCGCCACAATCCACGGGTACGAAGGATTCGCGCCGACGCGGGCTCAAGGTATGAATTGCACGCGCAAGCAGTTCCTTGCCCGTTCCAGTTTCACCGGCGATCAGCACCGTGACATCGCATTGGGACACCGCCGGAAGCTTCTGCATCTCGGCTAAAAATACTGTACTCTTTCCCATCATTCCCAACTTTGTGGTCAGGTTTTGAGGCTCTTCGGCGCGGGTTCCTGCGTGCAATTGTGCCGCCCGCTGGATTCGTGGCAGCACCGTGGCGGCGTGAAATGGCGAGCTGATAAAATCGGTGGCGCCAGCCAAGAGTAAATCATTTATGGGCACTCCTTCCGGATCGAATAAAACAAGGATGACAGGAATGCCAAATGCGCTCACGACATTGGTGAGGGAGTTCTTAGCTAGACTCCAGCTCTCGGAGTTAACGGTCAGCAGGCAAAGACGCCATTCTCTTCGGGAATCTTGGGAAGGATCTGCTTGGACAGGTTCGAGTCCGGAAGCTTCAACCAGTCGTAGCAGATCCGGCGAGTAACCGTGACCACATTCGATCAGTAGACACGCTGGTCTTGAAGTCATGTAGTTCAAACTCTAGACGTGAGAAAGAGTCCATCGCTCATCGATAGGTGTACGTCAGTGCAGTGCTCACAAAACAAATGTTGAATTGGCACCCTCTACGGCTCAATATTCGATGATAATCCCTCTTTTTTCTGTGAAAATGCGCCGAACGAAAATGGTGATCTTCTCCGTAGTTGCGTCAATACTGGGGAAGCAGGAGGTATCGTCTACTCTGACTACCACAGCAGAGGACGTGAACCCCGCAGCGCGGCTTTCTTTGCGCCTCATAGTTCATTCCTATTAGGGACAAAAAACAACTATTCTGGGTTAGAAACGAAGCCTATTCTCTTGCCCGCAGGCCTGTCAAGGGAGAACCTGCCTTTGCTGGCAAGCTTAGAATTTCTTAACTTTGGAAGATGCATGGTTCAACTTTAAGGCTACGTTTTCTTGATGCTATTGGCTTTGGCCGACACCGTGAATGTGGGTAGAGAGCCAAGAAGAGTCAAGCGAACCGCGCTCGACATAGCCTCCCTTTTAGCCCTGAATGTAGTGCCATGTGTGCGTGACATTCACGAGTTCAAGATTTGGGTACATTGTCCCATGCGTGTTCACGCCCGTGCTTGCCAAGCACACCAAAAGCTTCAATCTGATTGATACGCTCTCGGTTGGAGTGGACAGAATTCAGAGAAACTTCGCTCTCCAGTAGTTCGTCGAAGCGGAGCCTTCGCGCTCGCGCCACTGGATTGACTGATCCAGGAAGGCCGCTGCGCCGCTGAAATCGCGGGACACCAGGAGTCCCATGCCAACATCCTCCAGAGCAGCCAGGGAGCGAGGATCATTCTTGCCATATTGCGCAGCAGTCGCTCGTGCCCGCTCCTGAAGAAACTTCGCAAAGGCTGGGTGGAATCCAGCGGCCGCGGACGGGACAGGATTTGCTTGGAGTGAAGCGCTAAAGGCTTGCAACAGACCCTGGTACCGCTTTTGATCCTCACGGACAGAAGGATCGTCGAAGGATGGAGGGGGCACGTCGGGCAGAGGAGGCAGGGCGGCGATCATCCCAAGAGATATAGTCTGCTGGCCAGAACTGGAAATTCGTGCCGAAGGAGATTGGGAAGGGAATGCAGCTACACTCGACGCATAGCCAAACCCGAGAATGAACTGGGCGACGGCTGCTGAGGTCAACAGTACCCTAGCGTGCTGGAGAACGTGCGTCAAACCTGAGGCGCTATGTTAAGACGACCAGAAATGACCGTCAAGAGCAAATCGATTTCGCCACGCAAAAAAGCGCACGCTCTCTCTGCATGAAAAACTTTTAATATGCGGCTCTGACAAGCAGTTCTTAACAGCAAAGTTGGGCGCGTTTCTCGCGCAACTCCCTGATTGGTTCAGAATCGAAGAAACGAGACCTTCCTAGCTAGGGCGGAAACGGCCCTCGATAAGTGACATCTCGCACAGGGGTATTCCAAAGCTCTTTGCCGCTGCTCAGATCCAGCACTTTAACTGTTCGCGGTACCTCGATCTGGCCACTGTCGGTACGCTGATAATAAGGACTCTGTTCGAATATGAGTTCCTTACCGATGACGGCAAAGGGAACAATGGCCAGGTGGCTCTGGAATTCGGCCACTTTTGCCTTGCTCTGATTGTCATACACTCGCAAAGTATATTTGTTCAATTGGGGGTCATTGCCAGTCCTTTCGCTGACGGCGACATAACGCCCGTCGCGAGAGAAGAATTGAGTTTTGCCGGCCTCCTGGCTGACTCCCTTGCCCTCAGACGCGCTTGAAGCCGGAGCAGTAGTTGCAGGAATTTCTTGCACCGACCCAGTGGTGGAGCTGATGCGGAACGTACCACGTTTTTTTTCGCCCGGTTTGATGAGAGGGGGTGGCGGTCCGGTTTTTTTTGGCGCTAGATTGGGTTTTGTGTTCGGAGCAATACCGCGAGGCGGCGTACGGGAAAACTGCCATGAGACAACGGTATCGCCATCGGAACGAGACGCGATCGCGTTGAAGTTGCCGTACAGCGTCTGGGTGACAGAAACGGAAACACCTGCCGGCATGGCAAAATGTTTTGAGGCTACAGTGGTTCCCTTCTCCGCATCAAGCTGGACCAGGTTGAATTTACTGAGATCGTGGCTTTCAGCTTGAGCGATTACCTGGTTACCTGCGACTCCAATTGGCTTAGCTGCGTCCTGATTGTTCCACACGGATTGACCGTTGCTGAGATTCAGGGCTCCCACCGTTCCCTCCGGCTTCATCACGAAGATCCGGTTACGGGTTGGATCGATAATCAGCCCCGGGCTCAATTCGAATGGAGCGCCGGTTTCTGTGCCTTGCAGTAGAAGAAACGGTTGCCCGTTTCCATGCTCTGCTGCTGCAATGTTTGCGACTGTCACAAGCCTCACCGGCGCTTTCGACGCCGAAATTTCCTTCCGTTGCGCTCCGTTGCTGGCATTGTCCGGCGGAGTGCCTGATAAGCGTAGTGTCCACGCGCCCCGGCCCAGCGTTCCCACAAGGAATAGCCGGTCTATCTGGCTGTACTCGATATGGTAGACGGGTGCATTGGGCAGCCCTTTCCCGAGAGGCTGCCAACTTGCGAAGGAAGGTCCGGAGGCAATATAGGCGCCACTGTCACTTCCGACTGCGAGTTTACCGTCGGCAGTCTCAGTGCTGAAGGCAATAGACCTAAGCTCTCCATGCACCATGCTGAGCAAATTGCCGGTGATGTCCTGCCAGCTTCCGCCACCATCTTTTGTCTGCCAAACTTTCAGCGCGCTTACCACGTACGCAACTTTCCAGTTCTTAGGATCCATTACAATACTGCGCGGAGACCCGCCTGAATAGGCAGACGGCTTTAAAGGAGCGGGATGAGCGTTCGAGCGGACAAACACTTTGTTCCCGGAGACAACATACAGCGCATCCGGATTTCCCGCCGCACCGTAGGCAATCGGGGTTACTCCGAAATGAGCCGGATCGGGAGGTGCACTGCTATTCACAACGATGGGAGCGATGGCGGTAACAGTGTCACCTTGGTTCGGTGATTCATAAACGGCATCGCTTCCACCGACGATGAGCCGCAGGGGGTCCACTGAATTCAATTGAATTGGCGTATAGAACTGCGGCGGAACTGTGCTTCCATCCCCAATGGCGAGGGGCGGACGTACTGCGTTTATCAAAGTGCCATGAGAGTCGTAAATCTCACGGCGGAGATCGAATAAGTCAAAGTAGCTTGAATAGACAATTGAAAATCCTGGAGCGGTGGTTACGTCCACGGCAACGACTCCTCCATCGCCGGTGGAAATGCTGTTCCACCGTTCATTAGAGAGGAACGGTTGTTCCGGAGTTCCAGTATCCTGGGCGCCGCCCACGGCAACGTGGGAATTGGCATCCCATGCTACAGAATGAAGCTCGGTGGTTTGAAGATTGCCATTCATGGAAAACCAATCTCCCTGATTCGATTGCGGGTTCGTCCTTTTATAGATTCCGCCATCATCCGCCTCCAACAGCGTACCGTCTGGACTGAACGTCATAGCGCGTGAATCGGCGTGAGGTGCGCTACTGTGGGCGGTTCCACCGCCTGAACTTCCTAAACCGGCGGAGTGCGTCAGGTGTACCCATTGGCTTCCGGGTAGTTTAGAGGCGTCCCCGCGGAACAAGCGGCCGGAAAAGTCCCTGGCACCTATCGAGTTGGGCCAGACCGCAGGATTACTTTCCTGACCATTGATGAATTGGGCTGGCTGCCTGTCACCCCCGATGTAAACGATCTGGTCATTGAGCGGATCTGACGTGATCGACAGATGAATCGAGCCCTGAGAGCCGGCATGGACGCCGCCCTCCACCGTCCCCGGCAAATCCATCGCCGTCCATTTAGTCCCCGAGTTGTTCGATCGAAATACTCCGGCGAGCCGACCGTTCACATCGATCGCCGCATACACATTGCTGTGTTTTCCCACCGAAATCTTGATATTGTCGGCGGACCCGATAAGAGCATCCATGTCGGAATTGCTTATTTTATTCCACTTGGCCCCCGCATTATCGCTCCGGTACAAGCCCACGCCGCTTACATTCGTATAGATTTTATTTGGATCTGACGGATCGCCGGCCAGCGCCACAGACGCTCCCGGTGGCAATCCGGTTCCGGCACGGCCCGATATTTTTGTCCATCCTTGGCCCGAGCTAGTGCCGCGCCAGATACCGGTATTGTTCGGGTTATCGGCATCGTTCGCAGCAAGTAAAATCACTGCCCCGCGGGGAGCCACTCCGGAGATGTTCAACCCGCGAAGCGCTCCGCCACCATCAATCATGATCCATGTTGCCCCGCCATCGGTGGTACGCAGTAAACCCGAACGCATGCCTCCGGCGTTCGAAAGACTGCTGAACCGCCCTACGCCCGCAACCAAAGTCTGATGGGTGCTATCGGTGGGATCGAATTCCAGGCTTCCTATCGATAGCGAGACCTGATCGTCGGTTTGGTGCGTCCAGACTGGCTTCTGAGCGGTTGCGTTATTAGTCCTCCAGATTCCCCCATTCACGGTCCCTAAAAATACGATATCCGGATTGGCCGGGTGAACGGCGATGGCATCAGCCGCGCCCACGACCTCACCATCATCGATGTTCTCTACCTGACCACGCGTGTTAGGCCGCGGCCCTTCCGGAACCCATGACTGCTGACCATGTGCATTCAGAAAAAGAAAAAGTGCCAATGCGATCGCGGACATTCTCTTGATAGCAGGCAGGAAATTATGCATAACTTCTCCTAATTAGCTCTCGATAATGAGCAATCTGGCCCTACCAGATAAAACGTGCGTTCTGCACAAATCCCTTTTTCTTGTTGGCAGGGGCTACCTAGTTATAGAAAGCTTTTTCATGCTCATCAGACTCTGTCGGATATACTCCATTTAGCCATCTACGGCTCACGGTTTTGTGAATGTAATGGCAAAGCCAAAAGCAGGTTTATAAGACTTCTGCAATGGAGGTTGAGTAATGGAAGCGGGAACCGCCGTATTAACTGTGAACCCGGCTCCAAGCGAAGTCTTTTGACCGATGTAGAGCCCTGGAGTGAGGAAGACCGTCCGAAACAAAGCTAAAGATCCGCCAATCAAAAACTCAGCGTTGGAACCTCCGGCTGATTGGCTGCGAAGATTTCCCGCCCGGCCAAAACTCTCGTGCCACGAGATTCTGCTATTGGTCTCATAAAGCCTCACATGGATCATCCCCAGCGGCAGAGGATGGATCCCCGAATCCGTCACTTCGACAAACGTATTTTGTGTCGTTGTCGAACCCGGAGAGACTGGCGCCGGCTGGATCGCAAACTCATGTTCACCAATGGTGCTGAAGGCCACGCCAGCCGACACGGTAAACGGTGATGAGCATTCCACGGTCACGAGCGGTGTTGTCGTGGGTTTTGCCGTGCTACCTGGAATCTTGTCAGTAGCAATGAGCTGAATGGCGATGGTCTTGGTGCGTGAAAATGCGAATTCGCAACTGGCATGAAAGCTTATTGTGAAGGCGTCAGGGTTATTGCCATTGTTCCAGGCGGTAACGACATCGGACAGGCGGTCTCGCCAGCCGAGCAAGGAATCTTGGGCCGCTCTGAAATCGGCATACGGTTTGCCGGTCAGGTCGATGTCAGCCAGCCCCGTGGAAATGTCCGAATCTCTCTTCACGGCCGAGTTCATGTCAGTCAGCACGCTGGACATCCGTGTTTTTTGATCTTCAATCAGATTCAAGTGGAGCTTTATGTTATTGAGATAGTTATTGCCCTGCTGTTGCGCCGGCAGATCAGAGACATTGGGCAATTCCTTCTTGATTTCTTCCCGTAATGTGATCAACGTATCGCGCAAGCCCGTTAGTTTTAGCTCCTGGTTGGTCTTGAACGTAGTAAATTCCTAGACGGTGGCCTGAAGTTGAGGCGTATCGCTGTCGAGCTGGGTGCGTATACCGGAAATCGCCTGCTGATCCGGCCATTGGGCTTTTGTGCCCGCGATGAAGGTGGAATCGGACGGCGGCGGCGGGGTTGCGGCTTGGGTGAGCAGCGTGGCGATATTCTGCATCAGGAGTGGATAGCCCCCGTTCGTTATATCGCTGTCAGATTGTTGTAAGAAAAGTTGAAGCGATCGGCCGCCATTACTAACTGCGGACGTCGCGGCATTGGCCAGGCGCCGCAGGCCTTGGTAAGTATTGAACCGCTGTACTTCCCGATCCAATGGCTGGCCGGGTGCGGTAACCCCAGCTAGTTTGCTCTGCCCTTCACCCAAGGCATCATCCAGGTCCGTGAGTGTTGCATCCACTGCGCTGTTTAATTGGGTTAGTCGATCTGTAGCCCTAGCGGCGGGAGTTCTAGGATGTGCGCGCGCAACCGCTGCAAGGGCAGTAGAGAAGTTGTGCAGTGCAGTCGCATCGGTCGTTGTATGCTCCGCGGCCGGAGCAGCGGCGGGAGCCGCAACCGCCGGCGTGGATTTTGCGTTGTCTGCAGTACTGATCGCGAGGAGTTTGCTCCACAAGTCCGGAGCCGCGCCGAACGTTGCAGCAGAACTAAAGGAGTAGTCATAACGCGCGGGATTGAAACCCCGGACAATAATTGTGCAGGGACCCGCCACAGTATCACCGGTTGTTGGCGTGCCAGCTGAAATCCTAATGATTTTGTATCTCCCTTTGCACCGGGCGTGCATCGGAACGGTGCAAACAAGGAGCGCGGCAATAGCCAACAAGAAGAATTTTTTCATGGTTCTCCGTCCTTCCTTAACTGCAACACCGCCTTTCAGCGGCAGAGGGTTTTGCTTCTGTTCAATGGCTAAGGCGGGAAACAACAGGAAAAGGGGACAACCTATAGGGTTGAATGGAGGGATTTTTTTAGAGGAGCAGCGGGGTTATTCAATTCTTGAGAAACTTCATCCTAGGGAGGTTCGATCACGAAACGCATTCTCCGCTATAAAAAACCCCATATATTGAATAGATTCAGTGGTATAAAAGGGAATCCCATTCACCCTTTTTTGCCGAGGCCGCATGGAGAACATGCAAGGTGAGGTCACACAGCTTCTCCTTGAATTAAAAGATGGTAACCGGGAGGCTGCGAATCGACTCATTCCCCTTGTTTACAAGGAGTTGCGCCGCATAGCCTCCAGATGTCTCCGAAACGAAAGGAAAGGCCATTCCCTGCAGCCCACGGCATTAGTCCACGAAGCCTACTTGCGTCTGGCACAAATAGAAAAAATCGATTGGCAAGGGCGTTCGCATTTCTTCGCTCTATCTGCAACGCTGATGCGCCGTATCCTTGTGGACCATGCGCGTGCTCGCGACAATAAAAAGAGAGGCCCGGGATGGGACGCCGTTAGCCTCGATGATGCGTTTCTGCCCTCGCCCCAACGGCCGATCGAAATCGTCGCCCTCGATGAAGCTCTGGATCGGTTGGCAGAGCTCGACGAGCGTCAGTCCAAGATTGTTGAACTGCGCTTCTTCGGCGGCCTGAACGAAGAAGAGACGGGCAGCGCTCTGGGCATTTCCACCCGGACAGTCAAGCGCGATTGGCGGCTCGCCAAGGCTTGGCTTTACCAGGAACTGAATTGCCACCCTTAACCTTCAACTCTGATGCGGCGGACGGAAGGGCATGGATCAGCAACGTTGGAAAAAAATCAGAACCATCTTTAACGCCGCGCTTGAAATCCCTGCCGGTGAGCGCAATAGGTTTGTCCGTAACGCCTCAGATGGTGACCCTGAACTCGAATCGGAACTCTTACGTCTGCTTTTGGCCGACGAACGGGCCGGCAGCTATTTGGAGTCTCCACTTGTACCCGAAAATGTCTTAGGCGAACCCCCTGAGGTACCCGCCCTCAATTCAAGTTGGAGACGTTTTGTGCCGACGGTTTCGGATCGAACGACTGATTGGCTCCGGCGGAATGGGACATGTGTTCGAGGCCTGGGATACTGCTCTTCGTGTGCGTATTGGCCTGAAGACGATTCGCCCGGAAATTGCGGACCATCCGGCATCCCTGGCCCGCTTTCGCCAGGAAGTTCTGACCGCCCGTAGCCTTTCTCATCCCAATATCTGCCGCACGTTTGATCTTGAGCGCGAGACGCGAGTTCTGGACCCTATCCGGGGTACGGAGCAAGCCATTATTTTCCTGACGATGGAGTTTCTGGAAGGTGAAACCCTGGCTGACAGGCTTTCAAGGACAGGAGCCCTCACTGAGGATGAAGCCTTTGCCATTGCCCGGCAAATCGCCGGCGCGCTTGCTTGCGCCCACGATCATGGCATCGTGCATGGCGATATCAAACCGGCGAACGTCATGCTGGTCCGCCGCGCTGGCGCAACATCTGATCCAACGCATGTTCCTGTCATGGATTTGCGGGTGGTCGTTACGGATTTCGGCCTGGCCCGCGTGGACCCACTTTCTGTTCTCGTAATCTACTATCGGAGTCTATTTCTTCCACTAGGAAGACCTACCTTATTTCCCTCAAAGAGCACCAGATTCGCCGAGCGAAGAGCAAGGGGCTTTCACGTAAATAAGTCCAGGCAGATTCGCGTCGTTAACGATGGTTATGGAATCTGGCGTCCATCAATAACATTTCCGGGGATTTAGATCATAGCGGAGTATGTGCTGCAAAAAATGACCAAGGAATGTTTAAGCGATATCAGAGAATGATTGGCATCCATAACAAGGAAAACCGGACAGACCCGCCTGCCCGGTGCCCTGGAGTAGCCTCTCCGCGCGGCGCTCATTCGTGTTAATTTGCCATCGTTTTCCAAGTCCTTCCAATGCGAATTCAGAGGGTGCCCCCAATGACCTTCATCCGCGTTCATGGCAGTTCATCTGCGGTCCCAGGTTGGCCATTTCAGTGAAACAGCAACCCAGGATATGGCATTTTCCTAAAAGGTCTAGTGGTCACGCTGAGTTTGCTGTGGGCTCTAAATGGTGCCTATGACATGTTCGCTGATGTTAGTCCAAAGGGTTTTTAGTACAGATCACGTTGTTTATAGAGTCGGCGGTTGAGGTTGCTTCCATTTCCCGCTGTAAGCTGTTGTTTTTATAGATATGAACGGAGCAGGCAAATGCTAAATCGGTTCAACCCTCCCGGAAACCTGAATGATCTGAAAACTGACAGTCAATTAAATGGCTGGAGTGAGAAGGTGATTCATCCATTTTTCACCAGCGAATTGGCCTCTGTTCAATCCTGCGTCGGTGCGGGGAATGTTCAATTCGTGGACCCTCTCGTTCGTGACCTTGGGGGAGACAGTCGCAAGGTTTCATGGCCGGCATTTCCTATCGCGTTGCTTGCGGCGGGGCTGTCTCGCGAAGATGCCCTCAAGCGGGCCGATGATCCTAAGAACGGCCGTCAGGTGCAGGATGAATACCTGGAATGGTTTATCCAGCGCAATGATGCCGGAGAAATCACCGCCGTCGATTTCACCTGTGAAGGTCCGGAGTACTGGGACTATCTTTCGCGGACCCTCTCAAAGGAGGGATTCACCGAGATTTATCGCATAGCGAACCCCCAGGTGACGTCTGCTGCCTTGTTCGACAGTGACGGGCAGTATGATCCCATGAATGAATTCAACACCACCAGGGGAATTATGCACCTGATCCATCCCAGCAATCAATTGGGGGCGGAGGTGGACATTGTTGCGCAGTCCACAATGCTGCGGGACAAATCCGGGGTCGTCAACTGCCGGCGCTGCCATAGCAGCAACCAAATCGGAGATGGAAACCGTAAAAGTGATCCCACGATTGCCACGAACGTCAACCAATTAGCGCTCGATGGGCGCGCAATTACGGTGGCCGATCCTGTGGGATTGTATATCGACGGTCTGGACACAACTGGCTGGACCACGCCGGATGGCAGCGATCCGCAGTCTTTATTCACCATTACGCGCGGCAACCCGGCCGTCCGTGCACGTTTCGAGGTGCCCAATGGCAAGTTTAAGATCAGCGATGTAAAGATCGGCGGCGAGCCCATCCTTTTCGCCGGACAAATTGCTGAACATGTCTTTATTAAGGTGATGGTAATTGTCGGTCCAAAAAATGAATTTAAACATGCCCCTAAAATCCCGTGCAGCGGCAAGCCAACCCATGCCGCCAATGCTCTCCTGGAGCATAGCGCGAAGCCGCCGCTCGGTCGGTCGGGGCAGTAAAAAGAGATCTCCTATGGAAGAACCGGTACTGAGTGGAAAGGAAATTCAGGGGGACGGGCTTGCTGGATTTCGCAAAGACTTTGTCTCCCTGTTGTTTCTGGAATTCGACGCCGAGCATATCCAGCCAGTTAAGCAATGGTTGCGGTCCATTCCATTGGCAACACTCAGCGCTGTACATGCGTTTAACACTGCATTCAGCTTGATGAGGCGGCAGCTTCGCCGCGACCCGCCATTGATGGCATGTTGGATCAATCTTGGCCTTACCGCACCCGGGTTGAGAAAGCTTATTGATAAAGCAGAAGTGGATAAGCTAGGAGAGGCATTCAATCTAGGCGCGGCCGAACGGTCCACGTTTGTTGGCGATCCGGACAATGGCTCTCCCGGTGATGCGCGCTCCTGGGTCATCGGAGGAGCGGGGAATGTTCCTGATGCCATGCTGATTGTCGCCGGCGACGATGAAAATGATGTCGCCTCCGAAGTGCGTTCTATCCGCAAACAGATTGACAGCCTCGCTCCCGGTGTGTCGCCGGTCCGCATCATGTACGAACAAGCTGGTCAGACGTTGCCGGGAAAAATGAAGGGGCATGAGCACTTCGGGTTCAAAGATGGAATTTCGCAGCCTGGAGTACGCGGCTATCTCGATAGTCCAACGCGACCTCTCCTGACCCCAAGGTTTATTGACAGCTCTGATCCTCTGGGAGAATTGTTTGCCGCGCCCGGCCAGCCGCTTCTCTGGCCTGGAGAGTTCGTTAAAGGATACCCGGAAATGGACTTTAACGATCCTTTGAAGCCTGTTCAAAAGCCCGCGAATCCTGACTGGATCAAAAATGGGTCCTTTCTGGTATTCCGCCGTCTGTATCAGGACGTTGCGGCTTTCAGGCGGTTTATTGCCGATAGTGTGCAAAAGCTCAACCAGGCCGGGTTGCCGGGAATTAATGCTGAGCGTCTAGGAGCGATGTGCGTCGGCAGATGGGCGAGCGGAACGCCTATCCTCCGCGCTCCGCTAGCCGACGATCCTAATTTTTTGGGGAACACAAATGACGCGGTCAACAGCTTTTTCTATGATTTGGATACAGATCCAGTGATATGGAACCCGTCCACGGGACGTCAGCCGGATACCCTTCCGCCGGCACGGCGCGATTTTGATGGCGTAACTTGTCCATTGGCGGCTCACATTCGGAAAATCAATCCTCGTGATGAAACCACTGACCAGGGGCCACCGGAGCGTACATTCAAGCACAGAATTCTCAGGCGGGGCATTCCTTATGGCGAAGTATATGATCCGGAGAAGCCCGGGAGCGAGCGCCAGGATAGAGGGCTGCTTTTTGTAGCGTATCAGTCATCCATTGAAGGGCAGTTCGAGTTTCTCCAACGAACCTGGGCCAATGCTTCCGATGGTCCGCGGGGCGGAGCAGGCTTGGATCCGATCCTTGGTCTAAATGGCAATGACGATCCAGCCAAGCGCACAATGTGGTTTGTAAAGGATGATGATACGAGAATTCCACTGGTATTGCCGGAGCGGCTGGTCATCGCAACTGGCGGAGCCTATGCTTTCGTTCCATCCATAAGCGCAATACAGAACGTGTTAAGCCGGTAGCCCGCTTCTAAAATTTTAAATTCGGCGGCAGAACTTCCAAGCATAAGGGATGGCATGGTTAGTCCTATTCAATCATTTCGATGGATATATGGTTCTTCGGATTGCGCGGCCAGCACGGACCCACCGCTGCAATCTTTTCAGTTTGATCGCAACACATTCATCATTCGCCAAAGCAAGTGCCAGAATTTCGAAGCGCCGTTCATGTACTTGCTGATTGGAGCAAAGCGAGCTTTGCTTCTTGACAGCGGCGCGCAGCCCCGGCCCCATCAGTCCTGCCCCATACAAGAAACCGTGAGCGATATTCTGCATCAATGGCAAAGCGCAAATGACCGGCCTGAACTGGAGATCATTGTTGCCCATTCCCACTCTCACGACGATCATACCGCGGGTGATTATCAGTTCAAAGGACGGCCAAACACGACCGTAGTTCCTCCTGTCCTGGATGAAGTGAAAGCATTTTTCGATTGGTCAGAGTGGCCCAATGGAAGCTCTACTTTGGACCTGGGAGGAAGGTCTCTGGTGGTTTTTCCCATTCCCGGGCATGAACTCTCACATATTGCGGTCTATGACTTTGCCACCCAGGTTCTGCTCACGGGCGATACCCTCTATCCTGGATTGTTGACGGTGCAGGACTGGAAAGCCTACCGGGCAAGTGCCGTCCGTTTGGCTAAATTTGCGAAGGATCACCCGGTTTCTCTCGTGCTTGGCGCCCATATAGAAATGAAAAGCGAGCCGCGCCAGATGTATGAACTCGGCACTACCTTCCAACCGGATGAACATGGCCTTCCTTTAACCGCGGCACACATCGAAGAATGGCAAAATGCGTGTAGGGCAATGGGCGCTCACCCCCATCGCGACGTTCACGATGACTTTATTATTGAGCCTTCTTGAGTCCGGAGAAGCTGCATGACCAATCTGCACGAGGTGCAACATCCTGTTTCAGCTCTCAGAATAATTGCAAAACTTTCGATTCCAGGCAGCCCGGACTGGGTCGGCATTGATGACCATGCGGTCTGGATTTCTAACAAATCGCAAAATGCACTGGAACGAATCAATCCCGGCAGCAATGAGCGCGTCGCAACAGTTCCCGTGAGCAGGTCGCCCTGCTCAGGTTTGGCCGTGGGATTCGGAAGTATATGGTCGCCGAGTTGCCAGGATGGGCGGATAGATCGAGTCGATGCAGAGACGAATGCAGTGATTGCGCAGATTTCCGTGCCGATCGCGGACAGCGAAGGTGCAATTGCTGCAGGCGCGGATGCCGTATGGATGATGACCAGTGAAAATGGGACTCTTTCCAAGATCGATCCCGCCGGTAATCGCGTGATCGCTGATATTCAGAATGATCCCGGATCTTTTGCGGTAGCTGCTGAGCCTGACGCAATATGGATCACCAGTACAGCAAACAATTTGCTTGTCCGAGTTTCACCCCACACTCATCGGGTGGTGGTACGGATTCCAACCGGGCCATCTCCCCGTTTCCTTTGCACAGGTGAACATTCAGTATGGGTGCTCAACCAGGGCGATGGAACTGTGACTCGTGTTGACAGCAACTCTAATCAAGTTACAGCAACCATCAAAGTTGGGGATGGCGGACCGGGCGGCGACATTGCCAGCGGCGAAGGAGCAGTATGGGTGACAGCAGTGAATGTCCCGCTCACGCGAATAGATCCCAATACAAATAGAGTGACAAGCCAATTCATAGGGCCTGGCGGTGATGCGATTCGCGCGGGATATGGAGCCTTATGGATGTGCAGTTTCTTCCTGCAGGAGCTGTGGCGCGTGGAGCCTCCCATGTAATGTGCAACCACGTTCGAAAACTCAATTCGGCCGATAGAGTCATCTCAGTTTCGCCAAAACTGTTGTTGTTCCTTTTTCGGCAATTCACCAGTGGAAACTTACGTTTATGACTCCTGCGCATATCCCGGCAAAGCAATTCCTTGATCGACCATTTCCAGAATCCCGTGCGACAAAGCCCATTGCATCATTTTCATTGCAGATGAAGCCGACATGAAAGTAGCCCACTCATGTAAGACATTTCTCGCCATTACAGGATGGGACGTTATTTTCAGAAGATCCGCCAGGTTGACCCTGTCGACGTAAGGGATCGATTTTCCATTCAATTCCACTCCTGGGACCTGCACAATATAGTTGTCCGTCGCGATTGCGACAGGAACAAAGGAAATCCGGCCATCCGTTCGAATGAACTGTTTCGGAGTGATGCGCAAGTTTATGGGAGAAACTGCAGGTGTGCTTTGCACTGCCCGTTTCCGCCAGAATTCCCTTGGAGCGGTTTCATGCTGCTGCCGGTAGAGTTCTCCCGCAGCTTGCGCATGGAAATCAGCAGAGTGGGCGATGCGGTCTCGATAAAACTTCATCGCCACCGCAGCGTGTTCGGGGCGATCGATGATGGTGTTGATCACGGCCGCGGCATGAAGGGCGGTGCCCATTGCGGTCTGCACGCCCTGGGAAGAGAGCGGATCAATGGTGATGGCGGCGTCACCCGCCTTGATGGAGCAGGCCGTGACAAGTTCTTCATCGATGAAAGACGTCGCATCGCAGGCGCGTATCACTCCGCAGCTTGCCGTTGCCAGCTGCGGGCCCAACAGCCGCGACTTTGTTATTAAATCAAGATATCGATCGGGGCGCGCATCGGCAGGGTCCAGGAATATTGCG
>Ga0164306_10000105_pt1 | contig 31202 bp, 37 predicted proteins | sample Whisoiple_242_MG_FD_110213 | JGI IMG/M metagenome (GOLD analysis project Ga0164306, IMG submission 110213) | Soil microbial communities amended with fresh organic matter from upstate New York, USA - Whitman soil sample_242_MG | ecosystem: Environmental > Terrestrial > Soil > Unclassified >... | reverse complement strand
TCAAGGCTGTGCCGATATGGACAGCGAAGTAAAAAGCTCCGGCTCCGGCTACGGCGACGGCTCCGGCTACGGCTCCGGCTACGGCGCCGGCTACGGCTACGGCGACGGCTACGGCTACGGCTACGGCTACGGCTACGGCTACGGCTCCGGCTACGGCGACGGCTACGGCTCCGGCGACGGCTACGGCTACGGCGACGGCTCCGGCTACGGCGACGGCTCCGGCGACGGCTCCGGCGACGGCTACGGCGACGGCTACGGCGACGGCTCCGGCGACGGCTCCGGCGACGGCTCCGGCGACGGCTAATCCTTCAACCTAATTTCGCGCGCGGCCTAGCGGCCGCGCGCTTCACAAAGAGGAACCACCGCAATGGCAATGACCGAAGACGAACATCTCGCCGTGTGCTTCATGCTGGACTTCCTGACGGACCGGCTTACCGAGGTGCATTGTCCATCGCGGGTGGCGATCGTGGCGATGAAGGTCTTTATTTGGGTATCGGAACAGGCTAAGCAGGAAGTTCCAAAAGAGCTGCTGGGGCCCGAGGATGCGATGCGCCGGAGGATGGAGCAATTCTGGGCTGAGACCCCCAGCAATTTCGGGCAGATGGGTCACTCATGAGGCTACTGGAGGTCCTGTTCGGCTGCCGGCACAAAAACACGGCATTCCCGATCACGCGGCGGGTCCGCGGCCGGCTTTTACCCACATACCAGGTCTGCCTGGATTGCGGCCGGGAAATTCCTTATGACTGGGCGCGGATGCAGACAGTCCAGACGTCAGGACGCAAGGCGGTGAAGCAGGGAAAGATTGAAGCGAGGCTGGAGGGATAAGAAATGGCGTGGTGCATTGAATGCTGGATGCAGAATCAGAAAACGATCACGGCCACCAGAAAGTTGGACGAAGAGGACCTGTGCGACCTCCATTACCGGCAGGCATTGGGTACAGGCCTGCCCGCCACGACAAAGAACAGTGCGCCGCCGGCCGTCGAACCGACTAAGCAAGCGCCACGGGGCCCGGCGCAACCTGAAGCTGACAAAGAGAACATTACAGCGCCGCCAGCGGCGGCAAAGGAGAGAGAGACGATGCCACCAAGACTATGCGCATGCGGATGCGGCGAAGCTACCAAATCAAATGCCTCGCCTTACGTGAAAGGCCACAACCCCAACACGAAAAATAAAGCAGCGGCCGCGGGCAATGGCAAAGAAAAGAAGCCGCGGAAAATTCGGGGGGGGCAGACTTCGAACGGGAGCGAAGCGACGGTTACGGTTCCGCTTCATGCCTCGCACCTGGACGCGCTCTGGGCGCGGCTGTCATTGCGGGAGAAGGCCGACAAGCTGTTTCCTGCTGAATAGACGCCATGGCTGTTTACGTCGATGACATGGACGCCGATTTTGGCCGGATGAAGATGTGCCACATGATCGCCGATTCAACCGACGAGCTGCTGAGCATGGCGGACCGGATTGGCGTGCGTCGGAAGTGGATCCAGAAGCCAGGCACATATCAAGAGCACTTTGATATCTGCCTGGCCAAAAAGAAGCTGGCGATTGCCGCCGGCGCGATCGCAGTTACACAGCTTGAATTAGGGCGCATGTCGCTACGACGCGCCCGAGAATGGAGAGAAAAGCACTCATGAGCACAAGTGTTACTACCCCGGAAACATCCGCTCCGCCTCCTCCGGCCATTGTCCCGGTCGCCGCAGTGCGGGAGATCCTGTTGGACCAGATCGATCCATCGCCCTGGAACCGCAAACGATTCAATCAAACGCAACTTGAGGAGTTGGCCGCCAGCATCGTGGAGACCAAAGGCGTAGTCCAGCCGATCGTGTTGCGCCCTTGTCCGGAGTTGGTACTACGCAAGAGCCTGGTGGGGGAGCAGTACTACATCGACGTGAAAGGCATGAAGACCGGAGCCGAGGCCTATAAGAACCGCCAAGCCGCCGAAGCCGCCCTGGTGACATTGCAAAGGTATCAAATTGCGGCCGGAGAGAGGCGCTGGAAGGCCTCAAAGATCGCGCGGGAGAAGCTGGGGTTCCAGCGCGACACAATTACCGCGAGCGTCCGGACGCTGACCGATGCGCAGGCGATCAAGCTCACTCTGATAGAGAACGCCCAGCGCGAGGATGTGCCGGTATTGGAGCTGTGCCGGACCTACAAATTCCTGTTGGAGCAGAAGCAGGAAGACGGCAGCCCTTATACCCGCGAGTTTATTGCGAATGAAGTGGATAAGTCTTATTCGCTGGTGTGCGCGATCCTGAACGCGGACAAGGCCATCCCGGAAGTACAGAAAGCGGCCGCGGAAGGAAAGATCGGGGACAGCCTGGTCCTGGAGATCGCGAAGTATACGCCGGCGCAGCAGATGGATATCTTCCTGGAATGCTTTGACAACCATGGTGGTCTTAAATCGATTGAGAAGGATAAAGATGCAGAGGCGACGATGAGCGTACGTCAATTACGGGCCTGGATCGCCGAGAACATCCACATTGAATTGAGGAATGCGCCGTTCGACACCAAAGACGAATTTCTGCTGAAGGGCGTCCCCTCATGCGTGAAGTGTCCCAAGCGGACAGGGAGCAATCCGGGGTTATTTGCCGATGCCGCGGAGATGAAGAAAGGGGATATCTGCACGGATTCCGGGTGCTATGAGGCCAAGAAGCAGGCTTTTGTGCAGATCCGGATCGCCGAGGAGCAAAGGAAGCCATTGCATGGAGCACCTTCGCCGGCAGCCGGGCCCGCCGCGGCGACGGTCCACGTTCCAGCTAAGACTGCCGCAGGCGTGAAACCGCTGGGCGCGGCATTCAGCCAGTCGGCCGCGCTGGCAGGAACCGGGGCAACAGGGAAGAAAGCAGAGGCATTGCATGCAGCGCCGGCGGCGCCGGTGATCGAGATCCAGAAGATCAGCACGGAGTCCACCTACAGCTTTGGATATCGCGGAAAGCAGAAACAGAAAGGCGTTCTCTACGATCAAGATTACAACCTGGCTAAACCTGGTTGCAAAAAAGAGAAGAAGGCCATATGGGTTGACGGGCCGAAGATCGGGCAAACGGTCTTTATTTGTGACGTCAAGAGCTGCACAAATCATGGTTACAGTTCGAGCCATAGCTCTGGCGGGGGATCAAGCCATCCTCCAGTAACTTACGAACGCAAGCTGCAAATATGGAATAGCCGTGTGCAGCTGGTATACCGCGATAGCCTGGCCAAGGGCATTGTGGCGGCAAAGCCGCGGGAATGGCGCGAGCAGGAAGCGCAGATTGTCTGTGATTATGTGCTCAAAAAGATGGACTACCGCGATGGCAGGAAGATTTGCCGGGCTTTTGGCCTCAAGGAACCAACGGGAATGTTTGGTTCCAATACCAGCCTGGATAAGTTTGCCAAGAGTCTGAAAGGAGATGATCTGCTGCGCTTCATCCTGATTTGCTGCATGGAACGTGAACTCGGGTTGGAAGACCAGTATTACGGGGACGCACTCAAAGCCGGGGACCCACTGGCGATCGTGGCCAGCGATTACAAGGTGGACCAGCCGAAATTTCTCAGTGATGCCAAGGCAGCGCTTGAGAAGAAGCGGCCGAAGAGCAAGGCAGAGAAAGAGGCCGCGCTTAAAGCCAAGGAATCAGCGCCGCGGGCAGTCACAGCTCCGCCATTGAAGAAGGCAGCGAAGAAAACGAAGGCAGGCAAGACAGCAAAAAAGAAGTAGCAGCGCACGACCCCCTAAGGACCCATGGCCGAAAAGCGCAAACTACCTCCAGGAGTGTCAGAAGCTTTCCGTGAGCTGATGGAAGACCCCATCAGCTTTTTCCCGGCGCTGGCCCGCTTATGCGGCAGCGCTGCCGCCGGCCTGATGCTGAGCCAGGCAATTTATTGGAGCGGCAACAAGGATGTAATCGCCCGCGGCGGCTGGTTTTGGAAGACATCTGCCGAGTGGGAAAAGGAAACGTGTCTGTCATCCAGGGAGCAGCGGACGGCCCGCGAAATGATCGATAAGCTTGGCTTCTGGCAGGTGAAAAAGCACAAAATCAACGGGGCGCCGACGCTCCATTTCCGGGTGAATTTCGACGTGATGATCGGGGCGCATATTGACAAATGCAGGGCGAAAATGGAAAGTGCGGAAACGACAAATCAGGCTACGAATGGAAAGTGCGGAAACGACAAATCTATAGAAAATGACGAAACGGCAAATCAGGCCCCGGATTTGTCGAAAAAGGAAAATGACGAAACGGCAAATCTATATATACAGAGACTACCTTCAGAGACTACCAGAGATTACACAGAGAACACCGGCAGCTCGCCTTCCACTTCCGGCAACGGGCATAAACCAATTGGCTACCTGGCTACGCTCGAAGCCATAAAACAATCCACCGCGAAGCAGCACGATCTTTACCAGCCGGAGCGTCTGCTGCTGCAACCGGACAGCACTGAAGAATTCAACTCGATTGAAGTGGCGATCGCCATCTGTGGCGAGTTGTGCCTGGTGGGCGACAAAAGCCGTCTGCTGCTGGATAAAGCCCTGGTGGCCTATCGGGTGCGGAACCAGGGCAAGAGCTGGAAGGCCTGCGGCGAGGACCTGCTGGGACTGTGGCGGGAATACCAGGAGCTAATGAAAGGCCGGGAATTCAAGCTGGGATTTAAGAGCTTTTTTGAGGATGGCTGGTACATGCGGAAAGCTGAATGGCCCTGGGACAAACAAGGGCAGAGCGGAACCGACGAACACGGCGGGCATTTTGAAGGCGACGTGTATGTGACCAGCGATGGTAAGCGCCTGCCGGGATATGTGCCGCCGCCGGCGTCGAGGAGGCAGAGCCAGTGAACGCTCCTGACGTCGAGAAACCCGATCCGCTGCAGCGCATCCTTTGCGCGGCATGGAAGAACCAGTTGCGGCGCAGCCGGAGGGAAGAGTGGGAAGCCGGTAAGCAGCCGGAATGCCGGGAACATCCTGGCGTGAAGGTGGACCGCTTCCACTGGATCACCAGCGGCCGGTTGCTATGCCGCGATTGCATCAAGACGCGAGAAAAATACGGCCGGCAACTGGCAGCGCATTGCAAACGGCTGATGGAGACGGCGCGATGAGCAAAATTGAGGTCCTGGCAGACCGCGGATTGCCGGCCAATCCGGATGCCGAACGCGCCATTTTGGGAGCGATCCTGCTGGATAATTCGATTTACTTCCAAGCGGCGGAGCGGCTGCAGGCCGATCACTTCTCGCTGGATTCCCATCGCCGGATTTACCTGCGCATGTCCGAGCTGTCTGAGATGGGCAAGCCGATCGATTACGTGACGTTGCCGGACATCCTGCGGCAACACAAAGAACTTGAGGCTGTGGGCGGAGACGCATATGTAACCGACCAGCTCACGCGAGGGATGCCGCGCATCAAGAATATTTCCCAGTACATAAAAATCGTAAGGGACAAAGCGTCGCTGCGCGGGCTGATTCACAGCTGCAATCGGAACATGGCGGCGGCCTATGACCAGGAGGAAAGCGCGCAGTCGATGGTGGCCCGGGCGCTCGATGACCTCTTGCAGTTGCAATCGGGAGGCACGGACGAACCAAAGCACGTTGCCGAATTCAGTGAACAGGTAACGGAGAAGCTGAAACTGGCATGGAGCGATCCGGGAGGCATCAATCGCTACAGCCTGGTGATTCCGGGAATCAACGACAAAACCGGTGGAATGCTGCCGGAGGAGTATGGCTGCATCATGGGGCGCACGGGCGATGGCAAGACCGGCTACGCCTGCCAGATTGCGCTGGAGAACGGGCTGAAAGGCAAGCCGGTGCTGATCTTTCCCCTGGAGCTGTCAAAGGAAGTGATGTACCGCCGGCTGTTGTGCGTGCTGAGCCGGGTGACCAACCGCGTGCTGATCAAGCATACCTTTGAGCCGACGCCGAAAGAGCTGGAACGGATTGCCGTGGCCAAGCAGACGCTGGACCGGCTGCCGATCTACTTTGACGATTCCCGCGAGCTTACCGGAGCGCAAATGGTGGCGAAGGTGCGCATGTGGAAGCGCCGCCACTGCGAAAAAGACGACGACGGGCTGGTGATTGTGGACTACCTGCAGAAGGTGCTCTCCAAATACCGGGAGCAGCGCGACAAGATGACCGACATTTCAGAAAACGCGCGGCGGGTGGCGAAGGATGAAAGGCTGCGCATGCTGGGGCTCTCGCAGATGGGGCGGCCTGAGCGGAAGAACATGAACACCAGGCCAACAAAGTTCGACCCCAAAGAATCGGGCTCGATCGAGAACGACGTGCATCTTTTGATTTCGGCGTTTCGCCCGGTGGACGAGCACAACATGCCCACCGGCGCCGACGAGCTGATTATCTGCAAACAGCGCGACGGAGAGAGCGCGATCGAGGAAGTGGAATACCGGGGGGATATCTATTCGTTTTTTTCGCGCAGTGCGGCTCTGGCCGCCAGAGCGGGAAATTGAGCGGAGGGGAGAGATAGCAATGAGAAGTCCTTACATGGACATTTTGGAAGCAGCCTCGGCGGAGCCGAAAGAGTTCATCCTGCCGAGCCGATATGAAGCCGGGGTAGCGGCGACGTGCGTGCGGAGCCTGGGACAGAGCCACGGCGTAGAGCACCTGCAGATCCGGCTGCTGGGCGCGGTGCTGTTTGTCTGGATCGGGCGGGCGCGGAAGATTAACTTCACGCCGCCGAGCCTGCCGCGGATTGGAGTGAAGTGGAGAGGGCGCGGACGCCCGCTGAAGAAGCCGGTTACAAACGTCAGGAATGACGCGCCGGGAGAGGCGTTGGGAGCGTAGACGCGCATATGGGTAAACACTTCACGCGGAACACGGTATCGGCCTCGAAGTGGTGCAACGTGTGTAAGGCATTTACCCAGCACAAGTGCGAGAACCGCAAGCTCACCTATTGCATCCCGTGTTTCGAGGGGCAGCAGAAAGAGCACAAAGAAAAGCCGGCAGAAGCGCCGCCGGTGCTGCAGAGGGAGTTGAAATTCTGACTATGCGCGTTATTTCACTATGGCAGCCATGGGCGGAATTGATTGCGCGCGGGCTCAAGACCTGGGAAACGCGGTCCTGGCCGGTGAAGCAATTCGGGGAAGTGGCGATCCATGCGGCGAAGCGGAAATTCCGGGATGAAGACATGACGCGGGAAGCGCGGATGCAACTGCTAATGGACGACGTTGACCCGTACTGGCTGAAATATGGCGCAGTGTTATGCGTATGCGACATCGTGGCTTGCGTTCAAGCAGAGACGGGGCGCAATCACATTTCCGAGCGAGACCGGCTTTACGGGGATTGGAGCGATGAGCGCTTTGGCTGGCGGCTGGAGAATGTACGGCGCCTTCCGGAGCCGCTCGCGCTGAAAGGCCATCAGGGATTCTTCTACTGGCCGGAAGGAAAGCGGATCTTGGAAGGGGCATTCTAGTGAAGCCGACGGACGAAGAAGTTTACCAGGACTACCTGAAGATGTGCCGGACGCTAAAGGCGAAGCCGGCGAGCTTTGAGGCGTGGAAGAAGATGAATGCCGGAATTAAGCCTTGGGTGAATGAGAGCTTTCAGGTGATCGAGAGCCGGAACCCCAGGCGGCGCGGGAAGATTGGGAATTGAGCATTTAACTGCAGAGGGCGCAATGGGGGGGGTAAAGAAAGTATGAATTTAGATGAAATCACAAAGCGTGATGCTTACCTGCAGACGCTTCCAATGGGGCCTAAACGCTGGAAGGCTGATGCTGAACTGACGCGACAAAAAATAGCTTGCAAGGAATATCTGCACAGCAGCCAGAAAATGTCATTTGTTGAATGGTTAGGGGCGCTGGGATCGGCGTCAAAAACTTATGACACGGTGTGGGCGAACGATCAAGTCCGGGCTGAATATTACGAAGGTCAACCGGAGGCATGGATTGATAGTTATGACCAGGGCCTCTCGCCAAAAGAAGCGATCGACAGCGATAGGGATTATTGGGAATAAAGCCGATGCCTCTGACGGTGCGTGCGCGACTGAAACCGGCTGACCATCTGCCAGAGTGGTTCATTTGTTGCGAGGCGGTATGGCGGGAAGTGGTGAAGCAGAAAGATAAGATCCTGCTTGTGTTGCCGGAGATGACATTTCTGGCGGAAGTGCAATGCGCAGGCTGCGGAAGTGTTAGGGATAACGTGCAGATGGTGAGGACCACCAATCCACGGATGGCGGTGGCGTTTGAAGCCTATGACCTGGACGAAGGAGTTGCAGCGTGAGTTTGACCGAGAAGCATATCCGGGTACGGGATTTCATCCTGGAGTACCAGAGGACTCACGGACGTAAACCTCTGTGGAAAGAGATCCGAGATGCGTTGGGCATTGGTTCAGACCGGACGCTTGGCAAATATCTCAGACGGCTGGAAAAAGACGGCGAACTGAAACTGGAATATACAGTCCCCAAAGCGAGGGCCCTTGGAGCGTAGAACTTCTTCGCGTTCCACGTGCAACATCGTCCATTTAAGCGCTTAAAACGACGTTTTAATGCGATACAAAGAACACATCCTGAGACATGATTTGAGGAATCTGACGCCGCGAAAGCGTCTGTATCGCATTTTGAAGGAAGAATTGAGCCGGCTCGGCTGGTGGAAGCCGAAAAAGAGAGGCCGGCACGCGAAGAAGCCGAAGTGAACACACTAGCGGCTGTGGTGTAAAGAAGATTTTCCCTTACGCTTGTAGGTGCAATGGCCCTACTCTTAATTCCGTAACTCCCTCTCCTGTTGTGGAAGCGGCCCCTTGGAAAAACCGCCAGGGGCCGCACGGTAGGGCGAAGCGATACCCTTGACGCATTCAAGGATTCCTTCCCGGACAATCGGGTAGGGCAACTTGTCTTTAAATTGTCAAATCGTTAAAAATGCCATCCATCGGCGTTCTCGAATACGACCAAAAAGAAACAGACCGCCCTTCCCGGCGAATTAAGCGCGCGGGAGGGCAAAGCCTTGTCCGGCAGCAGGTGGCGGAGTGGGTAATTGAGAACGTGCTGTTGCGCATGCTGGACGGAGCGCGGCCAGTGCGTCCGAGAATGGAAGCGCCGGAGCGGGATTGGCGCGAGAGTTTGATCCCGGCGTCTGGAGTGGTGAAGCTGCCGCCGAGCGAGCTGGGTGGGCTGAAGTTTATCGATCCGCAGACGAACCCGAACATGCCGAGGTTTGTGAAGATTTACCGGAGCGAGCGCTTGCGGTTGCTATATGAGTTGAGGGGCGGCGAGGCAGAGGTTTAAGTTCGACGGGAACGTCGAGAGACATTCCACCCACCAAAGAAGGCCAATGGCTGAGAGCGACCACGGAGTGCTTCCCGTTAGAGCTGGGTAAAACGGGACTTGATTCATCGGCGTACGACGGTGAATTGACTGGGGCAAGCCTGAACACAGCGACCAAGCCTAAGACAGCAGGCGCTCTCACATCGGAAGAACCGGCCAGGTAGTACCCCTGAGACTTCAGGCACTCAGGGGATCAATTTCAAAGGTTCCAGACATGAGCGCCGGCTTTATTGACGTCAAGAGCGCGTCTCCGCGAAAACGGAAAGAAAACGGAAAGAATCCGGGGCGCGGGCGGTCCGGGAACAGCACGGCCTACCACTTCAAGCCGGGGAATCCGGGCGGCGGCCGACCGAAGAAGACCGCCCTAGACGACGCGCTGAAGCAGTTGGCGGAAACCGACGTGGCCGAGGTCCTGGGGCCGAAGGGCAAAGTGGTAATCAGCGCGGATATGACCGTGGCGCAGGCAATGTCCCTTGGGGTATTCCAGCACGCCATGAAAGGCAATGCTCGGATGGCGCAGCTATTCGCCGAGCGGACGGGCGGGAAGCCGCGGCAGCAGATTGACCTGAACGTGGGCGCGACGCAGGACCTGGCGGAGCGGATGGAGCGCAGCTGGTCCCGGGCAAAAGGTGAAGAATGAAATGGCTCCTGTCGGTATGTCTGGCGGTGCTCATGAGTGAGCCGGTGACTGGGCAAGTGCTGGACCAGGTAGAAGCGGGCAAGCGTGAAGCTGAGATCCAGGCGCGGCTGATTGAGCAGGTAGCGGCCTTTCGGCATGACCCACTGGGCTTTGTGAAGTATGCCTATGACTGGGGGCATGGCGATCTGGAACTGATGAAAGGCCCGCGCGTATGGCAGGCCGACGTTCTGACGGAGATCGGCAAGCACCTGCAGAATCCGGAGACACGCCACCAGCCGCTGATGCTGGCGGTGGCGTCCGGCAAAGGCATTGGCAAGAGCACGCTGGTGGGGCAGATTAGCTGGTGGGGGCTGAGCACTTTCCCGGACACCAAGATCATCATTACGGCCAACACGGACACCCAGCTCCGCACTAAGACTTCACCGGAAATCAACAAGTGGTCGCGGCTGGCGATCAACTCGCACTGGTTCAATGTCTACACGACGATCGTTATCTCGAAAGACAAGAAGCATGAGCGGACGTGGCGCGCGGACCTGATCCCATGGAGCGTGGACAACACGGAAGCTTTCTCGGGGATGCACAACCTGGGGAAGCGGATCGTCGTCATCTTCGACGAAGCTAGCTCGATTGATGACCAGATCTGGAAAGTAATTGAAGGCGCCCTGACCGACGAGAACACGGAGATCCTGTGGCTGGCGTTTGGCAACCCCACGCGCAATACCGGCCGGTTCCGGGAATGCTTTGGCAGCTTCAAGCATCGCTGGATCACGCGGCAGATCGATTCGCGCAAAGTGGAGGGCGTGAACCAGGACCAGATCAAGAAGTGGGAAGAAGATTACGGCGAAGACAGCGACCACTTCCGCATTCTGGTACGCGGTGAGTTTCCGCGGGCGGGGTTCAATCAGCTTATTCCGAGCGACGCCGTGGCGGCGTGCCGCAAGTACAAAGCGCAGGGCTACCAGGCGCTGCCGAAGGTCCTGGCCTGCGATGTGGCGCGGTATGGTGACGACAAGACCACGCTCTATTTACGGCAAGGGCGGCATTCTAGACGTCTGGGACGCTGGCGCGGGTTGAGCACCGCGGAAACGACGGCGCACGTGATTGCGGCCATCCGGGAGCACAATCCAGACGCGGTCGTGGTGGACTCAGACGGCATTGGCGCCACAGTCTACGACCAGTTGGAGTTCCAGGGATACAAGCGCCTGCTCTATGAGTTCCATGGCGGCAAGCCGGCATTTGACTTCAATAAGTATTTCAACCGGCGCGCGGAAGTCTGGGGCCTGATGCGGGACGCGCTGATTGCCGGCATGGAAATCCCGAATGATCCCGAACTGGCGCAGGACCTAGTAAGCCCGCAATACGGCTATTCGCCCAAGAACCAGATCCAACTGGAGAAGAAAGACGACATGAAGGCGCGTGGGCTGAATTCTCCGGACGACGGCGATGCACTGGCGATGACGTTTGCGGTGAATCTGCTGGCGAAGCCGGAACCGCCGCCGGCTGCACCGAGGGGACGCGGATTTCAGTGGGGATGAGTATGGCGAAGATCACGTCGGCACGACGCAACGCATTACCGAGCAGCAAGTTTGGCCTGCCACAAGAGCGCAAATATCCCCTGGATACGAGGGGCCGCGCCGCAAACGCAAAAGGCAGAGCCACGCAGCAGGTGAAGGCCGGACGTCTCTCCCCGGCCTCCGCTGCGCGGATCCGGGCGAAGGCAAACAAGATTCTGGGAAAGGGGTGAGGCGATGGCAGGAAACCCATATCAATCCGGGAAGCTGACCAAAGAGGTCAGCGCGGAATTTGCCCAGAAGAAGATGGGCAAACCCAAGCTACGCTCGATTGAAGTGGAGCGCGCGACAAATGGCGGCTTTATCGCCACGCATAGGTTTGCCAATAGCAGCGGCCCGTATCGTGAGCCGGAGAACGCAACTTTTGGCGCGGACGAAGGCGCGAAGCTGGTCACCCACCTGGCGAAGCATCTCGGGATCAAAGGCAAGGCGGAAGCGGAATGAACGACGAAGAGCGCCGTAAACTCGAAACCAATCTGATCCGCTCGGGGTTCAAGGGCATCAATGATCCGGAATTGATCCCGGAGTTGGCGAAGCTTATCCCAAACCATGAAGTGTTGCGAGCGCTACTGAATGAGTGCTCACGCCTGGAGCGTGGTGCGATGCTCCAGGCCATCGCGCCGTATCTGTCCTTTAAGGCTGAGTCGGTCGAGTGGTATGAGAACCGGTCGGCAGAAAAGTTTGCGCAACATGAAGAGAGCCGGCGCCGGATAATTGTGGGCGACAGGCAGTTTGATGAAGTCTGCAAGGAGCTGGCGACGCATATTGTGGTCGCGCTGAAATGCTCGAAGTGTCCAGCCGTCAAGAATTATGCCGGCACGTCGCCGCTGGGGGCGGTGATTCTGGCCAGGCAGGACGGCTGGGTAAGAGAGCGGGGGACGAACAAAGAAGTCTGCCCCAAGTGCGAATGCATGGACCGCACGAAGCGGAGGAAATGTCCGGGATGCGGGCGGCGGCACTTTGCGCCCGATTGCCGAGTGCTTGGCAAGGTTGAGCCGGGAGCGCCGCTGGTGGGCGGAGCGCAAGAGCCGGTGACGAGGTTGAACTGATGCCTAAATTCCTGGAAAACATCCTGAAGAAAGAAGCCGCGGCTAAAGGCAAGAAAGGCCGCGCCGCTGATCGGTACGTTTACGGCGCGATGAACAATATGGGAACGATGCACGGTAATCAGGAAACCGCCAAGGGCGTGAAGATGGAAGAAAAGCACAAAGCCGATTCCCATCTAGTAAAACAGCACGCCGACATGAAGAAGTATAAGGGTAAGTCGACGACTTACGACTTTAACCGCCCCAAGCGCCAGGTTGTGACCCGCTATACCCGCTAATGACACCTAAAAAGAAATCAGCGGGCAAGCCCGTGCCGGGATTCGTGATGCCGAAGGAAGGGCTGGACCTCTCTGACGTGCAGAAGCGGAAGCCGACGGCGGCGGAGTCGGCGGAAGAGTCGTTGGTCAAGGAGATCCGGGACGATTACAAGCACTTCAAGGATTACTGGCGTGAGAACCGCGCGGAGATGGAAACAGACATGCGCTTCGCCGGCGGGGACGCCTTCTCTCCGGACGAACACGCATTCCGCGAAGGGCTGAACCGGCCATGCGAGACGCCTGACGAGTTGAGCCAGTATGTCAAACAGACGAATAACAACCTCCGGCAGAATAAGCGCGATTGCAAGATCAGCCCATCGAGCGAGGACGCGAATGGAGAGGATGCCGAGAAGCGCGAAGCGATCCTTCGCGGGTTGAACCACCGCGGCAACTTCCAGGCGGCATTTCAAGCGGCCTTTGAATGCTGTGTATGGAGTGGGATGGGAGTATTTGGAATATCACTCCGCAGGGGTAAAGACAGACACATTGAGCCTAAGCCGCGGCGGATCCCAAACCAGTTCTCTTTTTTACTCGATCCCTACTGTAAGGAAGCCGACTATTCCGACCAGAAAAATTTCTTCCTCATCGATGTGATCCGTAGGAACGATTTTGCGCGTGAATATCCCAAAGCAAAGAAGCGGAGCTTCAGCCCGGACGACGCGAAGCTGGCTCCAGATTGGGTGCTGGGAGATGAAATCGTTACGGCCGAGGCATGGCGCGTGGCTGGCGAACTTGATATCGCTTACGACAGCAAGACCAAAGAAGGCGAGGTAATCCAGTACATCACAAATGGGCTGGAAATACTGGATAAGATCAAGTGGGCGGGAAGCTGGATCCCATTCATGCCCATTCTGGGCGAGGAGATTTATGTCACAGAGGGCGGGCGGCAAAAGCGTAAATATCTCTCGTTAATCCGCCGGGCCAGGACGCCACAGAAAATGCTGGCCTTTATCGCGTCGCAAGAGTTGGAGGAGTTTGGCCAAGCCCCGCGGGCGCCGTTTATTGGATACCGCGGGCAGTTTACCAGTCCGGATTGGGCGACGATCAATACGAACCCCAAACCATACATTGAAGTGGAGGCGATGCCGGACCCGCTGCAACCGGAGAAAGTTCTGCCCCTGCCCAGCCGGCCGCAATATGTTCCCAACGCAGCCGCTTATGAAATGGCCCGCGAAGCATGGCGGCGCGGAGTGCAATCGGCTATTGGCGTCATGCCGCTACCTTCCGCGGCCCAGCGGCAGAATGAAAAGAGCGGCGTGGCGCTGGAGAAGATTCAGAACCAGGAGGCCATCGGAAGCTACCACTTTACCGACAATGCGGATCGCGCCCTGGTGAACTACGGCCGGCAGATGAATGAGTTGATCCACAAAGGCATGACGGCGGGCCGCCATGTTGGAGTGAAAAACAAGGACGACTCCGACGGACTACTGTATCTGGCGACCTCCGATAAGCCCGCTCCGGACGGCACGGACGATAAAAGCGTGCTCTATGCCGACAAAGGCGACTTCGATGTAACGTTGACTACGGGGCCGAACCAGGACAGCCAGCGCGACGCGGCCAGCAGCTTCGTGGATACATTGATCGCCAATCTCAAGGCCTTGCCAATTCCGCCGGCGGTGGCGACGAAGATACTGGCGATCGCGATCCGTCTGAAGAACGTAGGACCGAAGGGCGATGCGATTGCCGATCTGCTGGACCCGAAAGAAAACGATCCGATGGCGGCGGCCCAGAAAGCCATGGGCGAGCTACAACAACAGCAGCAGGCCATGGGCGAGCTACAGCAGGAATTACAGCAGTTGCGACTGGAAAAGCAAGGCAAGGTCATCGATAACCAGTTCAAGATCCAGCTGGAGCAGATCCGCGCGGCCAGCGACGAGAAGATGAACCAGTTGACCAACGACATCAAGGTCCTGACGGCGCTGATTACCGCGAAACGCAGCCAGGCCGACCAGGAAGCTGAGATGTATAAGACATTCTGGATCGAGAACCACCGCGCCGGCACGGCCGCCGCTACACAGGCGGCGGACCACGCGCACGAGCAGGGATTGGCCGATCAGCAACAGCAGGCCGGTAACAGCGCACCGCAAGGCGGCGCTCCGGCGGAGCAGGAGCAACCGGCCAGTTAAGTTCCAGACGTCAAGAGTTCACGCCTGCCCGACGTAAGGGCAAACCCCAACAAAAGGACACAACACATGTCTGACGTAAAAACCCAAGGCGCAGCCCCGTCTGCTGCGCAACAGCCAGTCAACCCATACGCCGCCGGCAAATTGACGCCGCAGATCAGCCGGCAGTTTCTCGCGCGGGCGCAAGGGGAGCCAGTAGAAGAACAGCCGCAAACGCAGGATCCGGCCCCTGCTGACACGTCGAAAGAGACGACTTCCGAGGATGACAAATCCAAAAGCGCAGCCGCCCCGGACTCGGCTAAGGAAACGCAGGACAAAGATAAAGGCTCAAGACGCAAGCCGTCTGCTGAAGAGCGCATTGCTGAGTTGATCGCCGAAGGCAAGGGTAAGGACGCGGAACTTATGCGCCTGAGAGCTGAGGTGGCTGGAAAGACGACGAAAGCGGATTCGTCAACCGCAAAGCCAGCCGATGCCAAGCCCGCGGCGGTTGTAGAGCTGAAAGCCCCGGTCAAGCCCAAGTTTGAGGACTTTGAGAACCTTGGGCCGGACAAGGCCTGGGAAGCATTCGAGGCAGCCAAAGACAAGTACTACGACGACTGCCGCGAATACGACCGCAAGAAGGCGATCGAGGACTTTAAACGGCAGTCCGCGGAAGAGGCGCACACCCAGCAGCTCAATAAGGAACTCGAAGCAGCGCGCGAACGCTATAAAGACTTTGACACGGCAGTCGCCCCGCTCTGGACCGAGATTGCGAGCGACAAAACCATTCACCCCATGGTGGCTGAGTTTGTCGGACGGTCCGCGGTCATGGTGGACGTGATGTACGCGATCGGCAGCGACGCGGCAACGATGAAGAAATTCCTCGATGCGGCCCGCACTGATCCGTTCACCGCGCTCCGGTACGCCATGAAGGCAGAAGAGCTGGTTATGGCGGAATTGGAGAAAGGCAAAACCAAGGCCGATTCCACGACCGCGGCGAAGGCCGATGACAAAGGCAAAAGCGAGCCTGAAGACAAGACAACTCCTGCTAACAAAAAAACCGAAGAGCCACAACCAACGCGCGAGGTCGGCAACCGGGGGACCGGGCCGAACGACGTGGCGGCGGATGAGGTTCGGCGCAGCCAGGGCAAGTTGACCAAAACACTGGACGACACCTGGAAGCGCAAAGCGGCTGAACGCATGGCGCGAGGATAATGCCCTGCTCCAAGCGACGTAGGCGGGAAAGGAACCGGCAGTGCCGAACAATTTTGCCCTACCCAATTGGGTAGCCCTGAAAATCCTGTGGTTCCTCAAGAACTCTCTTGAGGTGGCCGCGCAATTCAATACCGACTGGGAAGCTGAATTTACCAAGTCGTTCCCTGTGGGATCACAAGTGCAGATCCCCATTCCCCAGAGTTGGCTGGTTACGGACGGCCTGGGTTATCAGCCGCAAGGCATCAACCGCCTGGTGACCACGCTCAACCTGGACCAGATATTTGGCATTCACTTTGAGTGGGACTCCTACGAAAAACTTGTGGCCCTGGGACGCACGGAAGAAGAACTGGACGAAGCTTACTTCCTGCCCGCCGGCGCGCAACTGGCGCAGGAGGCAGACACCCGCGCCGCGAACTGGGCGACGCTCTACACGTCAAACGTGGTAGGAACGCTGGGCACGGACGCGACCACGCTTTCTCCTTACACCGCGGCAGAACGCCGGCTGTTTGAGAAGGCCTGCCCGGTGACGTTGAAGCGGCACATGTGCGTCTCGCCGTCACTGAGCGAGAGCTACATCAAGAACAATGTCACATCGCAATTCAACCCCAGCAAAGACGTTTCAGACATGTTCCGCAAGGGCGTGATCGGAACGATTGCCGGCTCGACGTTCTACCGCTCCAATTCGCTGTTCAAGCAGACGGCGGGCACGATCGCTTCCACGCTGGTAGTGACCGGAGCGAACCAGTCAGGCAATGCGCTGATCGTCACCGGATCGAACGGAGACACGATCAATGCGGGCGACAAGTTCTCGATCGCCAGCGTGAACGGGGTGAACCCGCGCACGCGCCGCGCCGGCTCGATGGGCCTGCAGCATTTCACCGTGGCACAGAATTACGTTCTGACAGGCGGCAACGACACCATCAACATCAATCCGCCAATTTACGGACCTGGCTCCCAGTACCAGAACGTGGATTCGCTGCCCACCAACGGCGCGGCAATCACCATGTGGCCTGGCACGGCTTCGCCCAACGGCAAGGCCGGGCTGGTCTCCCTGTTGCTTACCAAATATGCGTTCCTGATGGCCGGCGGGAAGTTCGACAACCCCAAGGCCGTTGAGAAAGCGGAGATGGCAGAGGACGATGAAACCGGGCTGAGTATCGCTTATGTCCGCGCGTGGGACCAGAAAGAGCGCAAGACCACCAGCCGTTACGACTGCTGCCTCGGGTTTGGTCTGGGATATCAGGACAACGGCGCCGTGGCCGTGGCCGGAGCTTAATTCCACCAGCAAGATCAACTTCAAACAGAAAGGACTTTGAGCAACATGAAACGACTTCACTCTCTTCTGATTGGGCTGGTCCTGTTGCTGGGAAGCATGCTCCCGGCGATGGGCCAGACCATCTTGACGAACACGACGCTTTCTGCGGCCGTGGGCGACTCGAAAACCACGCTGATTACTGTCGCTTCGGCGACGGGCATCAGCGCTTCGAGCGCCTCTGACAACACGAAAGCAACGTATTTGTATGTTGATCACGAGGCGATGCGAGTGACCTCGGTCAACTCAACCACTATCGGCGTGACACGCGGATATCTGCACACCGTGGCCGCGCCCCACGTCAACGCCGCGCCGGTGTTTGTGATTCCGGCATACCTGAGCACCTTCTTTTCGATCATCCCGAACGGCGCTTGCACGCGAGGCAATGAACTGGCCTTGCCACGCATTGAGCCTTTCTCGGGAACGGTGTCTGATTGCCTCGGCGGCCAGTGGGTGCAGGGCGACGCCATGCAGACCTCGCGCACACTGAACAGCCTGGCGCGTTTCCCGGATCCAGGAGCGACAGCACTGACCGCGCTGGAAACTGCCGGCACGGCCGCGGCTGCTTCGACGGAGATCTACTGCTCGGAAGTCAACCTTCCGTTCAGTATGCTCCTAACGGGCGCGGCGGTGCTGAATGGGACCACGGTGGGAACCAATAAGCACTTCCTGATTCTCTATGACACATCAGGCAACGTGCTTGCCAATACGGCGACGGCCGGCGTAACCACTTCCGGGGCCTCTACCTACCAGAAGATCAACTTCGTGAGCAAGTTTTACGCCGTAGGGCCAAGCAGGTATTTCGTCTGTGACGGCCTGAACGGGACCACGGACACGATCCGGCATGCCATTACGGCCGTCAATGACAACATCATTGGCGGCGCGGTGACGGGCCAGGTCTTTGGCACGGCCGCGAAGGTGACTTTGCCGACAACGTTCACCACGGCGAAGGCGCCGTACGTGGCGTTGTTCTAAACGTCAAGAGCAGGCGGGCCGGCTATGACTGGCCCGCTATCCCACCGCGAAAGGATTGTGCTGTATGCCTTCCATCATCGATGAAGAAGCAATGCAACAGAAGGGCAAAGGGAACCTGCCCTTTGACATGAACAAACCGCCCCTGAAGGCGATTCCGCATCAGGATTATCCAAAGATGCTTTACCGCTGGCCAAAAGATAAGACGCTGCATCCGACCAGCAAAACCGCCATCGCCAAAGACGCCGAGGAAGAGAAGGCACTGAAGGTGAAGGGCTGGCGCGATCAGCCGCACGTCCAGGAGCATCCGGAAGAAGCACCGGACGGCTTTGAAGCGGATGATGCGGTTGACGTGGCCGGCGGCGAACAGAGTAAGCCGGTTGAAGCGATGACCAAGGCTGAACTGCTTGCCCATGCTAAGGACGTCCACGGCCTCGAGCTCGATCCGGGGCTGAAGAAAGAACAGATAGTCCTGGCCATCACGGAAGCCGCTGGCAAAAAGGCCAACTAAATGCCGCCTCTCAATCTCACTGCCGCCAACAGCACGATCTCAGTCAAAGCCGGGGACCTGTGTGCCGCGGCCTTGCTGATGTTGGGGGCAGTGTCTTTGGGAGGGGCGGTCCAGGCGGATGACTCGCAATGGGGTCTGGAATGCCTGCAACGTCGCATCGACCTGGTGAACGCGCAAAAGCCGCTGATCTATGCGGTCAATTTCCAGGTGTTTCCCTGCCCGCCTAATGTTCAGCCGATCAGCATTGGACCCGCGGCGCCAGCAGGTCACTTTGTAGTGCCGGACCCGCCGGTGAGGATCGAGAGCGCGAATTGGATCCTGCCTGGAACGAACGGCAATGTAGACCTCCCGCCGATGCTCATCCTGGACGATCAGGAATGGGCGCAAGTATCGGTCAAGAACCTTTCCAGTTCGTTGCCCACGGCGCTTTATTATTCCCGCGGCGCACTGCTGGGAAGCGTCTATCTGCTGCCGATCCCGAACGTGGCCAACAACATCCGCCTGCAGCTGTGGAGCGGGCTTTCACAAGCTCTGGCGGGCGATACCGTGCTGGCGATGCCGCCGGCATATTGGTCGTACCTGATGTGTGCGGTCGCCGCGGACATGGCGCCGTCTTATGGACCGCGGGCCATTCAGGTAGTGGACTCCAATTCCTTCATGCTGCAATACCGCGAAGCCCGCAATGCGATCCAGGCGAACAACAGCGGCGCGCCGGCGCTCAAAAGCGATGCGCCATCGAGCAGTAAGGGCCGGGCGATCCCGGACTTCAATTTCCTGACGGGCCAGAGGAGCTGATTATGCTGAAGAGACTACTTTTTACAATCCTGCTGCTGGCGGGCTCCTGCCTGGCGCAGCTCCAGGGGCAGCCCCAGCCTACGACGGGCAACCTGACCGCGGCAAGCTCAAGCTGCCTGGCGGCCAATTGCTTGTCGATCCCGGTATTTTCCGATACCTCTACGGTCACCTTTCAGCTAAGCGGAACGTGGAGCGCCACGGCGCAGTTTGAATTCAGCGTGGACAATGGAACGACCTGGACCGCACTAGCGGTTGGCCCGATGCCGAACGGCCAGCAAGTCACCAGCGCGACGGGGAATGGAGTGTGGCAAGCGGACGCGGCCGGATTTACAAATGTCAGGATCCGCGTATCGGCGTTCAGCTCCGGAACCGTGGCAGCGCAGGTAAGCCTGGCTTATGGCATCAACGGGCAGACTCCAGGGCCGGTGGATCCGTGCGCATCGGCCGCGATTGACAAAAGCTCATTTCTGGTGGCCATCAGTTCATCCACAACAACGGTTGTCCAGGCCGGCAGCGCCGGCAAGAGAGTCTATGTCTGCGCATTCACCATTATCTGGACGTCTGGAACGACGCCTACTATCAAGTTTCAGGTGGGGACCGGCGGCACATGCGCATCGCCTACTGACAAGACCGGCGCGATGGCTCTGCCGGTGACCTCCGGCCAGGGATTGATTGTAGGAGCGGGTCATACACTCTTCAGCGGCGCGGCGGGGCAGGACATGTGCATTGTGAGCGCGGGAACGACGCCGACGGTGAACGGGTGGGTTACGTTTGTTCTGATGTAACTGGCGAAGCAGCAAGCCTGATGGTTTCGTCGATGATATGTAATAGCAGTTCGCGCTCAAGGACATCATACTTCGGCCACGATGGATTATATGTGCTACGCGGCCAGTTCTTAAGAATCTCATTCGCTATTTCATCAGGTTTCATAGGCACATTCTAGCATGCGTTTTGGTCTCTGCGGTCCTGGATACACGTCGCAATCGATCATCGCTGACTGCCAGCGGTTGGTGAACTGGCGTCTGGAGGCGATTGAGAGCCAGCAGGGTAAAAGCGCCTTCGCTCTCTATCCGGAGATGGGGCTGAAGCGCTTTGCCACGTTGCCGGATAAGCCGGTACGCGGCATCAAGGAGATCAATGGGCGCTGCTTTGCCGTGGGCGGGTCTGAGTTCTGCGAGATTGCGGCAAATGGAGCGGTAACGCCGATCGGCGCCGTGGCTAATGATGGCAAGCCGGCATCGCTTGCCGCCTGTGGAGATTCACTGTTGGGAGCGGCATCGCAAGTGCTGATCGCGGCGGGCGGGCGCGGGTTCGTTTACACGCTGGCTGGCGGTGGGGCGTTTCTTGCTGATCCCCCATTTCTGGTCACGCCGCGTATGGTTGGATTTATCAAGGGCTTTTTCGTATCGCTGCAGGATAACTCGAACAAGTTTCAATGCTCGGCGGCGCTCGATGCAACCACATGGGACCCAACGCAGAAAAGCGCCACATCAGACTTCCCCGACAACCTGGTTTCGATGATCGTGGACCATAACGAGGTCTGGCTGTGCGGGAACAAGCATGCGGAAGGCTGGTATTTTTCGGGCGATGTATTCCCGTTCGCTCCGATACCGCAGGCCTTCATGGAGATGGGAACCAACGCTGCATTCACACCGAAGAGGCTGGACAACTCCGTGCTGTGGTGGGGGCAGAATGAAGACGGCTTTGGCATGGCTTGGAGGGCCAACGCTTATACACCCCAGCGCATTTCCAACCATGCGATTGAAACCATGGTGCAAGGCTTCGGCGATATCTCCGGGGCGGTGAGTTACGGTTTGCAGGACAACGGACACGCGCTCTACAGGACATTGTTCCCCGCGGCCAATAACGGGCACGGCGCGATGCTGCAATATGACGTGGCAACGCAGGCCTGGTCTGAGCTGACCTTCTGGGACGCGGCGCACAACGCTGAGTTGGCCCACAAGTCGCAATGCCATGAGAACGCCTTTGGCAAGCACCTTGTGGGCGATCCTACGTCGGGGAACATCTATGAGATGTCCACGCCCAAGCCGAATCTAGCCGGCGGCTGGAATTTTGTCACCGATGACGGCAATCCGATCCGCAGAGTGCGGCGGGCTCCGGTGCTGGCGCTGGAAGATGAGCGCATGTATTTCGACCGCATGGTAATCGATCTGGAGGCCGGGCTGGGCCCAGTGCCGGCGCTGGTGGATGGAGGGGGCAATGCGCGGGCGCCGCGGATCATGTTGCGCTGGTCCGACGATGGCGGCAAGACCTGGAGCAATGAAGCGCAACTGGATTGCGGCCAGGCCGGTGAGTTTAAGACCAGGGTCTACAGGAACAAGCTGGGATCGACCCAGAAGGGCCGGGTGTTTGAGGTCAGCACGACGGACCCGATCCCCTGGCGCGTGATCGATGCCTATATTAATGACCCGGTGGACCGCCTGACGAACAAGTTGAGGGCGCAGGCGTAACAACTTCTATACAGATGTGCTGGCTTAGCTCAGATGCCTTTAAAACGGCGTTCAACGTAAGCGCCGACCGGAGAAAGAGCAGTGGGTTCGTAATCCAGTTTCCGCAAAAAGCAGACGCACCGGTTGGACGACTAGCCGACACAACGTGCCGAGAGACGGCAACTGACGGAGATCCCGTCGGTCTGTAAAAAGTCGCTCTAGTGATGCGGTGAAATAACCCGTGCTACTCAGAGCAGCAACCGTAAGGGCGGGCCAAATAGCCGAAGATTCTAAAGCCGAAGGCTGCCAGTCGCCGCGAAGGTCCTAGGACAATACCGGCGATTCCAGGGACATACCAAACAACCGGAAACTGAGGGCGCAGCGATCCGAGTTGGTCACCTGGCATGAAAAGCGGAGGAAACGCGGGTTGCTGCTCATCCTGCGGAAAGAGTTCAGCAATTAAGTCGCTGGAAGAAAAGAGGTCGCGGAGAATCGCCAGAGCCTAACCCGGTGCTGTGTCGCTAAGGGGCAAGTCAGGCTGCGCAGCATCGGGTTTTGAAACTTCCTTATGTCGAATCCTCTCCCACTCCGGCAGTTGCGCGGCCCCATCGTGGACGCCAAAGGCAATCCCACGCGGGACTTCATGCTGTGGCTGCGGGACCTGGAGCAGAAGACCGGGCCGGCGCTGAACGTCCAAGGGCAGGTGCAGGCGACTACCAAAGTTTCCGGACGTCAGGAGCAGATTGGCACGACGCTGCAAAATGTGGACGCAGCGGGAACAATTCTTGCGCCGGGCGTCGATTTTGCTAGAGCCTATGCGAACAAAAACACGGACAACATCGCCGACGGGACCGGCAGCCCGCTTAGCGGCGGCAAGAGAGGATTTCAGGCGCTTGATACGAACAATCGCCTACAAAACAGCTTCCGTGGCACTCCGGTCAACGTAAGCAATACGCCGACATCGAGCACGACGCTTTCCAATGACGGCGTAAGCCATGCCGTTGTGATTGCGTCGAGCACAAATCAATTTGCGCCAGGCGGCGTTGCCTACAATTCGGGTTCCGTCGATCCCGGAGTGTTCCAGAAGTCATATATCACCGCTCCGGACCCCACGTTCGCCGGCGGCGCGGTTTCGTATTCGGCCAGCACGACGCCGCAGAGTCAAACCTCGGCGGAAGGATCGATCAACTTCGGCACACTTACGACCTCTGCAGGCGTGGCAGGAACGGGCGGCGGCAACACAGGCGGGACGAAAGGCTCCGCGGGCGGCCGTGGGTATGTGCAGTAATGGCGCATTCAACCCAAGTCGTTGAAGTGTTGCAGATCGCGGACGGCATTGTCTCTGTCTGCATCTCCTGTTGCGGTCTGCATGGAGAGTGGAAGCCGTGTCCTGGATGCGGTGATAAGGAAGACGCTGAAAAGGGTTGCGAGCAGTGCCACAGAACAGCGTTAGAGCCGCACCCGCATGGCGGACAGTTTCCCGTGATGCGTCCTGGTTTTATCAAGGATGCGGACACGCGCTCCTGGAACACGTTTCACCTGGTAGCGCACGAAGAAGCCGGGCCACGGCTCCGATCGACTGACGAGTTGCAGGCCTTCATCGACGCGAACCATCAACGCATTGCGGCACAGCATGAAGCGGCTCAACAGTCGATCGCACATGCCGAGCGGTTGCGCGGCAGCAAAGTCGAACACCAATGATCTTCGAGCGGACCCAGGATTACCGGCTGGTGCGCCAGATCGTCATCCATCCGGCGATCTGGCAGCATGCGGCGGACGACTTCTCCTGCCCGGCGGAAGAATGGAAGCCGGCCGAGAGCGATGCCATCTGGTATGTGCTGGTGAAAGACGGGCCCGGACTGCTGGGGCTGTTCATGCTGGTCCCGGAAAATGCGATCTGCTGGAAGGTGCATACCTGCCTGCTGCCGCTGGCCTGGGGCAAGAAGGCGAAAGAAGCGGCGCGGCAGGGAATCGAGTGGGTGTGGAAGAACATGCCGGCCATGCGCCTGGTGACCGACGTGCCTGAATACAACCGCCAGGCATCGATCTTTGCGCGCTGGGCGGGCATGAAGCAATACGGGTTGAACCCACAGAGCTACATGAAGAACGGCCGCCTAATTGACGTAATTCTATTGGGAATATCTAAACCCATGCCCAGTAGCGAGAGCGATTATTCCTCACCTGCCAAATAGTGGCTCGGCTAACACCATAATGAATGGACAGCACTGTATCACTACTTACGGAACGCCTAATTTCCAGCACTTGCCCTGCGGTGAGTTTGACATTTCCATGGCGCGATCCACGCGCCTTGAGTCCTATCGCGGAAGCGTGGCGATGATTTTCTTCTTTCGTAAGATATTCGAGATTGTCAATACTATTGTCGGCCTTGTTGCCATTCTTGTGGTTTACGTCGAGATTGCCGCCGCCTCCACAAAAAGCAAGCATCACCAATCGGTGGACCATAAACTTACGGCTAATCGCGTTGCTGCTGAGCACTACCCTCTGATAGCCATGGCGAGTAATTTCTGGATGCAGCATCCTGCCTCTGAAGTTTCCGGTCAGCCTTTTAACTGTACCCAAGCTAGAAATTTCATAGTCAGCTTCATAGCCGGGAATTGGCTTCCATGTTTCCATATGAAGAATTTTACTATAAAGCCGGAGGCCGCATAGATGCCCGCAGCCATTCCATTAGCGCTGATCGGTTCCGCGGTGGGAGGAGTTGCCTCCGCCGCCATCGGATCGAGCGCGGCCAAGAGCGCCGCTAACGCGCAGGTAGACGCCGCCAACAACGCGGCCAACCTGCAACATCAGGACGCGCAAGCCGCGCTGGACTTCAACAAGCTCCAGTATGGCAATTCGCTGAACCTGATGGCCCCGTATTACAACACGGGGACGGCATCGCTCAATCGGCTGGGTTTCCTGATGGGACTCTCTCCGCAGACGGGATTGCCTGGGGGAGTGGTTAATCCGAACGCGCCGGCAACCTCGAGCCCGATATTTGCCGGAGGCGGCGGAACGTTCAACCGCTTCAACTTCATGCCGACGCTGCCAGGCGGATCGAACCCGATGGCCAGCGATCCCAATCTTGGCACGCTGCCGCCGAACGTCCGCGGCGGGACTCCGCAGCCGCTCCAGGATGGAACGGCCGGTGGCGGGGGCGGAGGATTCAGCGCGTCTTCAGGCTTTGTGCCGCGGAACGGCATGGCCTCAGTGCCTTTCCAGAATCCCGATGCTCACAGCTTTGACGCCGGCAATGGAGCGGTGCAGGCCAGCACGGGCGGCGCCGTCACGGCCGATGGCTCGCCGGGCATGGTCCCGAGGCTGGATGGCGGCGGCGATCCCAGCAACCCCACGGCGCCTGTTCCGGGCGGCGGTTTTGGCTCGCTCGCTACCAACTTTGGCGAGAAGTGGCAGGCCCCAACGGGCGTGACCGAGATCAACGATCCCGGATACCAGTTCCGGATCAACCAAGGGCTGCAGGCCCTGCAGAACTCGGCCGCGGCGCGGGGCAAGCTGCTCTCCGGCGATACCGCCAAGGGGCTCAGCGACTATGCGCAGAATTCGGCCTCGAGCGAGTTCGGTAACGTCTACAACCGGGCGCTCAACGATTACACCACGCGGTACAATGCCTTCAACCAGGACCAGAACACGCTGTTCAACCGCTTTGCCACGCTCTCAGGCCTGGGGCAGACCTCAGCCGGGCAGCTGAGCAATGCAGGGCTGAGCACCGCGGGGAACAATTCCAACATCCTCCTGACGTCTGGAGCGCAGATCGGGCAGGACCTGCAAAACGCCGGCGCGGCGCGAGGGTCAGGTTATGTCGGCAGCGCGAATGCAATCAATGGCGGGATCTCCGGGCTGTCGAACCTGGCAGCGATTCTGGCGATGTTGAACAAAGGCGGCAGCACGGCGGGCGCCGGCGGACAGGGAGTTTAAACGATGGCCAGTATTCCTCTTCCTGCATTGCACGTCAATCCGCCCGCCGATCCCGGCGAAGGCTTTCAACGCCTGCTGGCCATGAAAGGCATGCTGCAGCAGCAACAGCTCCAGAACGTCAATCTGCAGCAGCAGCAGATGGAACTAAAACAGCGCCAAGCGCTTCAGAGCCTTTACATGAAGCACAACGGCGACCTGGATAAGGTTATTGCCGATGCGCCGCAGGCGGGAATCATGCCTGACAAGATCCAGGCGCTCCAACTTCACAAGTTAGACATACAGCAAAAGTACTCCACGATGGCAAAAGACGACGCCGAAACCGGGAGTAAGAATGTAGACACACAACTCAAAAAGAACGATCAGATACGCGGCGCGATCAATGCTGCAATGGGAGTGCCTGATGAGCAATTGGTCGCACATGTTACCCAAACCGCAGCCGATTTAACAAAACAAGGATTCCTCGATCCGCAGCACGCTCAAGCTGTACAGCAGCTCACATCACTACCGCCGCAAGAACTGCGGGAGCAATTGAAACTGCTTAACACCGGCTTGATGAGCGAAACTCAACAGCTCACTAAAGCGAAGGAAGGGGCACAGACGGCAGAGGCAAATGCGCGCGCGGGAGAGGCCACAGCAAACCAAAAGAAGGCGGAGGCCGCGCTGCCTGGCGTGGTTGCTGAAGGTCAGATCAAACAGGCGGAAGCGGACATGCTGAAACAGGGCGGCATGACTCAGCCTATGGCGGATGCGAAATATCGCTACCTTCAACAAAAGCTGGCTGCTAAAACGCCCATCTCTCCGGAAAATCAGAACTTCTTGAAGGCTTATGAGAAGCAAAAACTTCTTGTGCCGGTCGCCTCCGCCAACATCCGCATGGAGGGCATGGGCAAGATCCGCCAATTCCCGGTCTATGACAATCAGACCAAGCAGACCGTGTACATGGATTCGAATGAAATCAACGATGCCAAACTGAGAGAGCCGGGGCGGTATACCGTTCCACAATTCTCTGGCGAGGCGATTACTCAGGTACAGACCGCGAAGACGATGGCGCCTGGCGGCAAGGGCGGCGAGGAAGCGTTGGCGTTCCAGACCGCGATTCAGCATGCCGATCTGCTTAAAAAAGCCGCGCAAGCCCTCAACAACGGCGACACGCGCACACTCAACAGCCTGAAGAACACGCTGGCCACGGAATTCGGCGATGCCGATCTGACGAACTTCAATGCCATCAAGCACGTTTACGAAAACGAAGTTCAGAAGATGATTGCCGGCAGCCACATTACCGATGCCGAGTTGAAGAAGAACGACGCCAGCTTGCCCGATAACGCAAATTTCGAAACCACCATGAAGGTCTTGAACAGTTATCAGGCACTGGCGCAGAGCAAGCTCTCGCTTCGCCAGAAGCAGGAGCAGCTGGGGAAAGAAGGCAAGTCGATGACCAGCGCCGGAAGCCAGCCGGAAGGAATGATCCGCGCGCGCGACCAGCAAGGCAAACTACACGAAGCCCCAGCGGGAACGGCACTGCCGCCAGGCTGGACACTGGAAAAGTAAATGGCCACTCAAGGTTGGACCGCAGTTGATGAAACGGCATCGGCGTGGAAGCCGGTAGCCGAGCCTGCGAAAACAGCCGCGCCATCCGGTGAAAAACTGCCTGACCTGAAGTGGATAACGGACCACTACGGGCATGTAGACGATACCAGCCCGCAGCAGGCGGTGGAGAGATACAAAAACCGCAACTTCCTGGATAAGACAATCGACTTTATTCAGAAACCGGCGGATGCGTTTACGAGCCATTCTGAAGCGTCAATTGCTGCGGCGAAGTCCGGGCAATACGCCAAATCAGGCAATGAAGCATTCAAGGCGGCAGCGCCGATCGCGCTGGCGGCGCTGCCTGGTCAACTGGCAACCCGCCCGCTGGCAACCGTACTGGGCGTTAGCACTGGAGTTGCCGGAGGCGCTGCTGTGGGAGGGCTGGCAAAGGCGGCAGGAGCAACGCCGGACCAGGCGGAACTGGCGTCCAACGTCGGAGGAGTACTGACGGGCCTGGCTGGGGCCAATTCTCCGAAAGCCCTGCCCTTCGTAGCCAGGACTGCGGGCAAAGCGGCGGGAGCGATCACTAGTTCGGTTGATCCTGATTTACTTGGCTTTCTTTCTCCGCGAGCGGCCTCGGCGCTCCGCTGGATGGCTAAAGTTGGCAAGGTAGCCGGCAAACTCACTCCAGCGGAAGAAACGCAGGCCGCAGCGGAGAGCGCAGCGAACGCCGTATCTGGTGAGCCGGAGCCAACTCCGGCGCCGTACCGTCTCTCCGGTGACCAGATCGTTGACGCCAAGACGGCCACGCCGAAGCGATTGATTGGCCCAGAGAGGCAGCTTGCCGCGGCGCCGGATGAAACACCCGCGGCTGTGCCGGCACAGCCGCCGAAGACGGCGCAGGTCCTCAAAGACGCCGGGGTAACGCAGGCGATGAAGAATGCGGGCGTGGCGGCGCCTTCGGCGTCGATCCGGGCGGTAAGGCCTGGCACTACGCCGCAGATGACGCCGCGCGCGGACATTCAGTTTCCTCCGGGGCTTTCAGGGGAAGACGCCGCATCGATGCAGCTCACGCGGCAGAACATCAACGAACTGCGCTACATCGCACAAAAACGCGGCTTGCCGGTGAGCCCCAAAGACACGCATGCGGACCTGATCGGGAAGATCCACGACAGCCTGAAGCCGGAAGAGATCCAGGGATTCCAGGCGGCGGCGCAGCAGGCAAAGTCCGTGCCGTCGCAGTTTCCGGAAAACAACCTGATCGCCGACGGGCTGAACAAAGAAGCAGCGCAGTTGCAGGCGGCCAAGGGCGATCCCTACCGCATTGCCACGCTGCGCAATGCCGCGGCGACGATCCGGCAGTATCCCCAGGGGATGAGCACGGTGGACTTTGCAGCCACCAAGATCCGGGGAATCGATAAAGGCATTCGGCAGCGGATCGGCGACATGCTGCAGGAGCAGAATGCCGTGCCGGGGGACGACCAGGTACAGACCACTATGGGCGAGCCAATGTCGATGCTGGACGCGATGCGCCGGTCGCTGATTCAGCGCGGCGTGAAACCTCCCTACTAAACCAAACCCAACCCAACTTCTTGCCGCTGATTTCCACTGATGACGCTGATCAGAAAAGAGAACATGAAAAAACTATTTCAATTGATTGCACTCGCATTCCTGACGTATGGAATGGGTCTTCCTCTCCGGGCGCAGGTCACAGTCGCGCCGTTTCTGACCTCTAACCCGCAATTTCTGAACACCAACGGCAGTCCGAACAGCGCCGGGTGCGTGTTTACCTATGCGGCCGGCACGACCACGCCTCTGGTGACCTACAGCGATTCCGCGGGGACCACGCCGAACGCTAACCCGGTCATCTTGAATTCGGGCGGGTTCCCTTCGGCGGGCGGGATCTGGCTAACCTCCGCGGCCTATAAGTTTGTGGTCAAGAGCGCGGGCGGGGTGAATTGTGCTTCTGGATCTACGATCACCACGACAGATGGAATCACCTGGTCCACGCCGGCCACGGTCTTTGCCAGCATCCTGAGCAGTGGTGACGTGACATTGCAGCAACCCACGGCCGCGACGTCCGGGGCGAACCAGAGCAGCAATAATCTCAGGGTCCAGGGAAGCTACTGGAACGGCTCGGCCGCGGCGGTGGACCAGTGGACGCTCCAGGACGTGCTGGGAACCGGCAGCAATCCGACGAGCACGCTCACGCTGAGCCATTCCGGGAGTTCGGGGGCTTCCACATTCAGTGTGGTCCCCAACACTGTATTCAGCGGCACTATTTCGGCGAATGGGCTGGCCTCATTCCCTGGCGGTGAGTGTTACACATTCGAGAATGGCAAAGCTGTCGTTGTGGTTTCGGCCGCTTGCGGCTATACGACGTGGGCGCTTGCCCTGGCCGCCTGTCCATCGACGGGCTGCATCCTGGATGGGACGGCGCCGGATGTGCCGCTGGCAATGGGCGCTTTCGATACTGGATCGAATACCAAGCCTGTGACGGTGCGGTTGGGCCCATACAACTTCACTGCGACACAGATCACCGTCCGGCAGGGGCTTGACCTTGGCGGGGCGAACGTCTTAAGCACCAATGTCACATCGGTTGGGACCAACGCTCAGCCGCTCTTTGTCAATCCGCAGGTTAACAACAACGCGATCACGGTCAAGATCCACGACTTCAGCGCGAATGCCTTGGCGGGGAATACGTCGCAAGACGGGTTTTTCTTGGATTGCTCGAACCTTACCAATGCCGGAGTAGAGTTGTCGCGCTTCGATAACATCATTCTGAATGGTTTTAAGGGTGTGGCAGTTCACTTCAAAGCAACTCAGGACGGGGTTTCCGGGTCGATTGGATGCACCCAGGGGAACACGTTTACCAACATCACGGCTATACGTCCAACGGGGGCGACGGGAGCAACCCAGAATGCGCTACGCGTAGAAGGCGGCGCCGGGCAATTCGATTTCTATAACTGCTGGTTCGACGGTCAATCGAGCGATACCGGCCAGAATGTCTTTGTCGGCACAACTGGAACGCAGGCCCCTTATTCGATCCACTTCCACAGCACGACGAACCAGAATGGCTTTGCCTATCTGTTCGATGGCGGGACAAGCATTACGACAGAAGACGACCATTTCGAGGTCATCAAGGGAGCCTATAACCTCGCCAACACGTCACAGTTGCTTGTAGGGTTGAACTTTAAAAGGCCGCATATCAATTCAAACGTGGGAGTGAATGCCGGCAATGGGTATATCGTCAACGTGCCGAACACGGTGACGAATGCTGATGTGATGCTGGATACTCCGCTGGTTTATGCGACTCCGGATAATCTGGTGAAGAACACTGCCGGCAACGCCGCTTCCGTGAAGGTCATCAATGCAAGAACGTTCAACAGCGCCACGCCGGCAAATGTTTATGTAAGCAGTGGAGTTACGGGAACATTAGCTCCGGCGGCGACGGTTGACCTCAAATGCTGGGACACGGTCCAGGCCAGCGCGTCCGGTACGTCAATGACGACGTTCAGGAGCTGCAAGATGCCTGGAGAGTCAATAACTATCTACGCTTCAGGCGGAACGATTCAGTTTGCCACGG
>Ga0164306_10000104_pt1 | contig 31325 bp, 57 predicted proteins | sample Whisoiple_242_MG_FD_110213 | JGI IMG/M metagenome (GOLD analysis project Ga0164306, IMG submission 110213) | Soil microbial communities amended with fresh organic matter from upstate New York, USA - Whitman soil sample_242_MG | ecosystem: Environmental > Terrestrial > Soil > Unclassified >... | reverse complement strand
CGCGTCCTTCTGCTGCTGGCCGATGTAGTTCGCGCCGCCTGCGATGGCGGCCCAGATATCGCCACTCACTGGACACCTCCAGGCGGCGCCTGCTGCGGCTGGAATTGGCCCATCGGCGGCTGCTGCGCGTCTTGTGCGCCTTCCTGCGGTGCTTCCTGCTGCATGCTGTCGAGCTGGTTGAGGATGCGGCCCATGAAGTCCTGCCGTCCCTCGGGGCTATCCATGCCGGGCATGCCCATCGCCTGCATCGTGGACGCGAGCCAGCCGCAGAGGATCAACGCGACCTTGTCGTGCTCGTCGTCCGTCAGCGGCCCGAGCTTGGTTTCCAAGCTGTCGATCAGCTTGCCAACGAACAACGCTAGCGCGTGCGCCGGATCGTTCGCCGCGCCGAGCATCTTGCGGATCATCGCCGCCGTCTCGTCGCGCAGATACACCTTGCGTGCGGCCGCGAGGTAGGTCTTGATCTTGGCGGGGTATTCCTCGGGGATGTAGCCGACCATTTGCGAGGGATCGCCGCCGTCCGGCGAGCTGCCCTGCTCGGGTGCCTGCTCGGGCATCGGTTGCTGCATGTTGTCAGCCATTGTGGCGTCAGCCATACCCACCTCCGAATTGCGACAAGGGTACCGCATTCGCGTTCACGGGCTGGCCCGTGCGCGGATCGACAATCGCCGCCTGTCCGTTCGCCTGCGTGCGGGCGAGGTTCGACGTGTCGATCGACGTGGGCGCAGGCGGGGCGCCCCATGCGCCGTTGTCGCCCACGCTGTTGGGCGGCGCTGCGTCTCGGAAGCCCGCAATCGCGTTCTCCTTGTAGTTCAAGTCGAACTGCTTGTCCTGCAACTGCCACGCGCGCGCCTGTTCCTGCAACCACCGGCGCTGTTGGAAGTCGAGATTCGAGAGGTCGCTCTTGTTTTCGTAGGTAAGCTTTTCGTCCTCTTGATCCCTTGCGCTCTGCGCGCGAGAACGCGCGTAGGCGCCGACGACAGCGACAGCGAGTCCGATCCAACCGCCTTGGCGGCGGGGACCGTTGAAGGGCTTCACGGGACGGCTCACGGCATGCCTCCTGCGGGCAGCGCGTAGCCCGGTCGCGGGTTCGTGCCGGGCGCGGCTGTGCCCGGCTCCTGATACTCGGGGAACAATCCTGCGAGCATGTCGTCGATGTTCGACGAGTACGTGTTGAAGAAGCCCATCACGCCCTGCGGATCGCGCCAGATCGACGGATCGGAAAAGGCCGCTTGAAGGAGTGTGTTGAAGGTCGCCGATCGCTGGTTCGCTCGTGCCGCCGCGCGCTGGTCGGCCAGCTCCCACTCGCGGTTCTGCTGGCGGTTCTGCTGGTTGATGTCGAACTGGCGCGCCTGCTCGATCAAGGCGTCGTGCTGTGCGCGCGCACCGATGCCGGCGACCTGCACGGACGTCTGATTGCCCATCCGTTCGATGTTCTGCTGGTTCAGCGCCTCCTGGTTACGGTCGCGCACATCCGCGTACTGGCCGGCGTCGAACTGCGCGATGGGCACCATCTGGTCGTACGCGGCGCGTGTGGCAGCGTCGCTGTAGAGGCTTCCCGAAAGGCCGGCGCCGCGGGCTGCGGCAAACGCGCGGGCGTTCTGCTGCGCGTTCTGCACGAGCGGGTTGTCGCTGCGCATGAGGTTGCCGAGCTGGTTGCTCAGGAGTTCGTTGTTGCCAACGCTCGTCAGCGCGACGCCGGTCGGCGTCTGCGAGATGCCGTTCACCATCGGCGCATTGACGTTGAATTGCGAAAGAGGAGGGGCGGTAGGCATGGACGGTCCTTTACGTCTTGTCCGTGGTCAACGGTTCGGACGTGGTGAGCGAGATATGCGTGATACGGACCGGCACCAACGCCGGGTTCAGCAGCGCGGGCTTCTGCGTGCCGTCAATCAGGAGCTTCAACATCCGCCCCTCCGCCTGCGTGTCGAACTTCAGATACCGCTGCGGCACGGGGATGTAGGCGCGGTACTCGATGAGGGGAAGGACTTGGGTTTCCTGGCGGACATCCGGGTCGTCGGACTTGATGACTTCCTCGAAGAAGGTAAAGTCGATGATCGGCGCGTCGAACTTCACGCGCGTGTAGAGCGTCAACTGGCTACCACCGTACGCGTTGACGAACACCGTCGCGGACTGCCATTGGTTGTCGATCGTCGGATAGGCCGGATAGATCGCCGCCAGCTCCATGAAGCAGGGCATGTAGGACGCCACGTCGTCCGCGTAACCGCTGTCGATCTTGACGACGTACGGGAAGTACGGCGTGATTCCCGTCGTAACGACCGTGCTGTTCTGGTTCTCGAACGAGGCGAGGATGACTTCCTTGCCGTCCGACAGCGTGCCACTGTAGATGTGCCGGATCACGCCCGCGTTGGTCGGGAACGTGTTCGGCACCGTACCCGTCGTCATCGAGTTGGGCCGCTCGACACGCTGGAACGTCGACACCGGCTGGTCGCCCGCGTCGAACATTGTGAGCGTGTACACGTAGCCGTCGGCGAAGTATAGGCGGTACTGGCGCTTGTTGCGCACGCCAATCGCATACAGCGCCCGCGAGGGACGAGAGCCGATGGAGAGGTCCGCTTGCAACCGGCCTTGCAGCCAGAGCTGCGCGGCGGCGCTCAAGGGCAGCGTCTCGAAGTCGCCGTAGGCGTTGACCGTCCGCACCGTCTCGACGCCACGGTAGCTCGTCCACACCGCCTGCCCGACGAGGTTCACGAGCGTGTACTCGATGCAGTTGATCGCCGGCGAAATCATCATCGGGGTGTAGCCCGAGCCACCGCCTGCCGTGGTAGGGCTGTTACCCTGCAATCCGCGGGTCGAGCGATCGGTCCAGACGCCGAGCGTCTGGCCGTTCAAGGTCAGCATGCCAGTGATCGGCTCGCCGAAGTTGTACACCGCCGCACCGATTGCCCCGACGACGGTCAAGGGCTTGCCCGTTGCCGTGTTGACGACCGCGCCTGCGTCGAAGCCAAGATGCAGGTAGCCGAGGTGCGCCGCGAGGTGGCGCGGATTGTCCGAGGCCACGGGGCGTCCGGTGCGGATGCGCACGGTGAACGTGCCGTCCCACATCGTCGCGTACTCGGCGCCGTTCGCGATGTAGGCGGCGCGTCCTTCGGGGACATCCCAGAAGTTCGCGTCGATGACTTCGTAGCGCGAGATGTTCGCATCGATCGCCGCACCCGGCGGGAAGGTCGAGGGGTAGTCCTCCGCCCCCACGTACGCCAGCAGCGTGCCCGTAGCGGCGTTCGTCGCCGGATTCGAAGGGCCGGTGCGGATTTCGTCGCCGGCCTTGAGGCGTCTGATCTTGCCGGCTGCCGTGCCTTCGTATTCGTTGGTACCGATGACGACCGTAAGTACGCCGACCGCATCCTTGACGACGAACGAGGCATCGCCCGTATCCACGCAGTAGTGGATGATGTTCGCCGCCACGTCCTGCGCAGGCGCGGCTACGATCGTCGGATCGCGAATCCAGACGGTGCGCGTGGTGGGCGTGTAGTAGACCGTGATCGCATACGCGTCGACCTGCACGGCCGAGGCGATGGTGCCGTTCAACTTCCGCCAACGCACCGCAACACCGAAGGACGGGTCCTTGATGATCGTGGTCGTGAGCTGCTCGCCCCACGCATCCGTCGATCCGCCGTAGGTGCGATCGGTGAGCGCGCCGGGGACGATGAAGCCATTCGCCTTGTTCTGCGATCCGATGCCGTTCGGGAAGGCGCTCGACGTGAGGCGCACTTCGCTATCGATCCACCCGTTCGTGCCGGCCGCATTGCCGTCCGCGCGCAAGCGAACGACGACGCCGAGAATCGTGCTGTCGTCCGGGATGGATGCAAAGTTGAAGGTCTTGCCCGTGAGGAAGGAGGTGACCTGTCCCGCGGCCGCCGAGCTGGTCCACGTTGCCACCGCGCCATCCTGCACGAGGATGTTGTTCGGGTTGACCCAGCCGCCCGGCGTCGCGGCGACGGTCGGGAACACCTCGCCTGTGTTGACGGGATCGAGTAGTTGGATGTTGGCAGTCAATCCCTGCCGGCTGTATTCGTAGATCGAGTAGTCGAGCTGACCCTTCGGCCCGAATCCGGCCGGCGAACCGGTAGAACTCAGGTAGTACGGAAGCTCGCGCGTGATGCGCGGACGCGTCCACGTCGGCGGACTCGGTACCTGCCATTTCGGCGGGTCGATGATCTGCGCGCCGTACGCCTTGGCGTAGGACTGGTTCTTGACGTACTGCTCGTACGTCTCGTACAGCAGCGCGCGTGTGTTGTTCGGATCGGCGCTGAGGGCCGAGGTCGTGCCGAACCGGCAGACGCGCATAAGCAGCAGCGTCGACCCGTCAGCCGAATAGAGGTCGAGGTAATCACTGGTCGCCGGGAAGGCTTGGCCCAGCGGGTAGTCGTAGACGACGAACTGCCCGGCCGCATCCGCACTCGTCCAGTCGCCGGAGTTGAGCTTGACGGACAGGATTTTGCCGACCATCTTGCCCGTCGCACTCGTGACGAGGACATGCCCCTCCAGCGGGTAGGGCGTACCAGTGCCATTGGTGAAGGTGTACGTCACGCAATCGTGGATCGCGTAGGAGTTGTTGCCGAAGGTGAACTCGGCATCGATCGGGCTTTCGTTCCGGCCGGGTACCTTCCCCACCGAGGCCGAGTGCGCGAGCTGGATCACGTTCTTGATGTTGTCGTACCACGGGATCGTGATGTCCGACACGTTCATGAGCACGGGCGGCGTCGTGAGGACCGACACCTGCGCGCCCGAGGACACCCCCGTGATGACCGTCGCATTCGGATAGGCCGTGACGTCCGTCCAGTCCGTGAAGGTCTGGATCGGGTAGGCCAGCGCCAGCGCGCTCGGGAAGCTGCCGGTCGGTGCCGCGTCGCCGATGAAGATCGCGTTCAGCGTCGGGCGCCCGGCGGAGAAGATCGTCACCTGCTCGCCATAGATGAAGGCGCCGGTCTTGTTGGCCGAGTTGTAGAAGCAGATGACCGCATCGTCGATTTCCGGGCCCGACACGCGCCCGTCGTAGCGCGTCCAGCCGAGCCGGCGCACGAGGCCGGCGCCTTGGTCCTTCTCGAAGTTGAGGCAGTTGGTGAGCGACCCCTTCGGCGAATTGATCGACGAGGTGCGAAGGTCGACGCCGCCTTCGATGGACACCAAGGTTTCAGGCATAGCAGGTGTCCACCTGAATGCGAGGCAGGAAACGGGCTTTCAGGCGATCCATGTAGCGATTGCACTCGGCGATGGAAGCTTGGAGCAGGGGACCTGTGTTCATGCGCGACTCGCAGATCATGCGGATCGCAATCCACGCAATCGCCTCGTGGTACATCGGCGGCAGGATCGGCACGTCGGTGCCGGCGCTCAAGGTCTGGTTCTTGATGCGGTAGTCGAACTTGATCTTCCAGTTGCTACCGGACGGCGCGAGGGCGGGCGTGGGGTCCAGCTCCAGCGTCAGGCTCGGTTGCTCGGTAAGGAAATTCGGCTGTGCGGCCGCCGGACGCGGCAGGCGGTCGCGAAAGCCCCGCCAGTCGATGTACTCGACGAATGGGTAGACGTAGTCCTGTTCGAACGACGCGCCGCCGTCGTAGAGGAGGAAGTAAGGCTGGTTGTTCTCGGCCCAAAACGGGATGAAGCTGTAGTAGTCGGCGATCTGGACCTGAATCTGCGCTTGCGTGTAGGTGCGCTGGCCGGACGTGAGTTGCAGGACCCCTTGCTTTCGCATGAAGTCCCACGAGGGGTGCTCGTTTTGCAACCACTCCCACGCACGCGGGATCGCGTCTGCGATGTCCAACGCCATCTGATCGCTTGTTGCAGCAGGCGGGATGGCCGTCGGCTGCGAACCTCCGGCCGCGTTACCCGAACGCAGATACCGATGCGCGTACTGGCACAATTGCAGGTACGTCATCGCGGCCATGCGCTTAGCCCGCTGCCACCAAGTCGTACTGCTCGTCGCGCATGATGTCCTCGATATCGCCGCCGAGCGCCATCGCGATCTTGAGGCGGATGTCGTGGTTCGTCATGTCGCGGAAGGCGAACATCGGCATCTGCTCGAACAGAATGTTATGGATGCCGATCAGCGCGGAACGGGTCTTGTTCTTGAAGCACTCCGTCGCCTTCGCCTCGCGGGTGAAGAAATCGAAGTAGCTCGTCGGCAGGTTCTCCGTGCCTGGCACGTCGCCGTGGTCGATGAACGGGATCGTGTCCTTGACAGTCGGGGTGATGATCTTCGTGACCTTGCCCTTGCCGTCGCGCTCGTAGCGGGACACCGCATCGGAGCCGTCGTCGCGCAGCTGCGTGTTGCGCATGCTCTCGTAGTACGGCCACGGCATGTCCACCGGAACGCCGACCGGAACGTTCCAGATCAGGCCGTTCCAGCCCACCGGTTGGCAGTAGGCTTCCTGCGTATCGGTGCGGCGCTGGAGCGTCACGCGCCGCATGCGCCCGCCCCACTTGCCCGTGGTGCCGAGGTTCGGGATGCCCTTGGCCTTGACGGGCGTCGGCTCGCCTTCCGGCTGCGGCGGCTGCATCGTCGCCACGCGCGGCTCGCTGCGCTGCTCCCGCGAACCCTGCACGACAGTACGCAATTCCTCGTCGGTGAAGGACTCCGCCGGCGCAGTGCCGAGCAGGAGCGTATGCGCATCGATGAGTTCCGCGCGGGTCGCGTCGATGAAGTTGTTCTTCAAGAGGTTGCCGATGGATCGCTTGCCGGCCATGTGAATCTCCTAAGAAAAAGGGCCGCAGGGGTGAGCTGCGGCCCGGAAGGGAAAGCCCGAAGCGGGTCGCTTACGGGGCCGTCACGTAGTACTGGACGTAACCGTCCACGAGGCGGAGCGTGGTCGAGGTGCCGGCCGCCGCGACGAGCTGGAGCGTGTCGTTCGCGAGCAGGGTCGGACCCGCCAGCACCGTGGCGATGGCCACGTCCAGCGTGGTCGCGCTCTGGAGCGTGGTGAGGGCCGAGCCGAAGGCGGTCGCGCTGCCGGTCGTGCCGAAGTTGACCGTCACCGAGCCGCCGACGTCACCCGCCGAGCGCAGGACAACGCGCGCGAATCGGATGCCGGCGAACTGCGGCGAGGTGGTCGGGAACGCGGCCGCGAAGTCGATCAGCTTGAACACATCGGCCGTGGTGAAACCGACCGGGATGTTCCCGCGGAAGTAGCTCGTGTAGAGGATGCCCGCCTTGTCGCAGGGCGGGTAGATCGCCTCGTACAGGGTCGAGCGCAGCGGGTTCTGCTTGTAGGTGTTGTCGGCGTAGTAGGTGGCCATGATGTTCTCCTTACGGCGTCAGCGTGGCGCCGGTGTACAGACGCCAGCCCCAGTCGTTGGTGATGATGTAGGCCGCGTCCCACCACGTGCAGACGAGGTCCGCGTAGGCGTTCGTCGGATCGTACTTGTCCGGCTGGTCGAGGAGCTGCGTCTCCAGATTGCCGCCGCCTTCCTTGCCCGAGCCGCCGAGCTTGACGGTGCGAATCGTGTTCTTCGCCATCAGGATGTTCTGGTACACGTCCGCCACGCCCGCGGTGTTGATGAGCGTGGTCGAGGACGCACCCGAACCCGTGAGGATCGGCGCTTCCTGCGTGAGGTAGAACTCGATGTTCAGCCAGTTGCCGAAGTGGGTCTTGTGCTTGGGCTTGCCGCTCGGGAGGCTGATCGACGGCTGGAAGCCCGGCAGTGCGCGGATGTCCGGCTGGAGGTCGGTATGGCCGAGGAACACCAGCGAGGCTTCGACCGGGTTCGTGCCTTCCTTGTTCGTGCCGCCCTGCCCGACCGAGATGTAGCTACCCTTGGCCTTGAGGATGGCGCGGGTCAGCATCTGGAGGCGGGAGGCCGTGACCGGGCCGTTGACCTGATTGATGGCGCCGACAGCGACCGAGTTGTAGGCGATGTTCGGGAGGGTGAGCAGCGCATTCCAACGCACGCGCTCGCGGTCGAGGATGACGAGTTTCGCCATCTCACTGCGGGCGCCCTTGAGGGCCGGGAACGGGGTGAGCTTCAGGGTCTGTCGGGAGATTTGGAACATCTCCGAATAGCGGAACATCTGGACCGTGAAGTCCTCGTAGATTTGCGTGCGCGCTTCCTTGCTCGTACCTTCCGGCGCGGGGGTCGCGTCCGGTGCCGGCGTCAGGTAGCGACGGCTGGCGAGGAACGCGTTGGAGTTCGGCGGGAGCGTGTCGACGTCCGCGAACTCGTCGATGACCTGGAAGGTGTCAGCGGACTCCAGCAGGTCCTTGTTGATGAAGTATTGCGGGTTGACAGAACCGTTGGGAACGTTCTGCTGTGCGTAGGTAGTCAGGGCCATGATGGCGTTTCCTTAAGCGGTGTTTCGCTTCCACTCGTCGTAGCCGCCGCCTGCGATCGCATCCGCGTACGGATCGCCGCTCGGCGTCCACACCGCGTTGCCCGTCGTGCGGGCGCCTCCGGTGCGTGGCTGCGTGTCTTTCAAGGCGTCCTGTCGGCGCGTGGCGAGGTCCGGCGTGGAAGGGGCGGCCGTACTCGGGTTGTCCAGCGCAAACACTTCGCGGTTGAATCGGGCGATCACACCACCGACCACGCGGGGCGACGGATGGCGCAGGGTGTCCCACAGGTAGCTCGCCTCGTCCGGGTCGTGACCGTTGACCCATGCAGCGAACTCGGGATGCCACTGTCGCTTGTCGTCCGGAATGCGGTTGCCGTGCTCGTCCTCGATCCCGCAAATCTGACGCCAGTTGTCGCCTGCGACTTCCCCGATCGTGTCGAATGCTTCATGCATCCGTCGTTCGGCGCGCTCCGACTCGATCGCGGCGTAGCCGCTGCGCAGTTCCTGCACGGTCTCGCGCAAGGACTGCAACTCCCGCTGCATCGGATCGATGCCACGGGCCAGATCGTCTCGGAAGGCTTGGATTCGCTGGTCGATCGCTGCAGCGTCGTCGGGATATGCCTTGACGTGCTGTTCCCACTTGTCGAGCTGCGCCTGCGCGGCCTGTCGATCCGCTCCTTGGGGGATCGCCGCCGTGGCAGCACGAGCATCGGCAAGATTGTCGGCGCGGGCTTGTGCCGGGGCCGGGGTAGGACGAGCGGGAAGGGAGGCTGGGTTCCCGTTTCTGTAACGATGAAGCTGTCCGTTCGTCCGGATGTACCGCTCCTTGAAATCGGCGGCCTCGGACTGCAAACGGCGAAAATGATTCTGAACCGCAGGGTCCAGTTTGTCAAACCCCTCGAACGGTAGCCGTTCCGCCGCAGGAGCGGGCGCCTGCGAGCCGTCCGCCGGCTTGGTGGCGAAGGTGCCGTCCGAGTTGCGCGGCTGTCCTGCGGCTTCCTGTGCGGCCTGCGCGGGTTCCGCAGCGGCAGGCTCGGGTGCCGGAACAGGCGCAGCCTCTACCGGCTTGGACGGCGACGGTTCGTCGGCCTCTTTCCATGCCTTGTAGCCGTCGCCGGCAATGGCGTCCGCGTACGGGTCGTGTTCGGTGTTCATGCGTTATCCCTCATCGGGTAGTTTCCGAAGCTGTCGGTCGATCGAAAGCCATTCGCTGCACGCAACGGCCTTCGCCTTGTTCACAAGGTCGGACTCGCGCGAGTTCGCCAGCGCCATGACCGCCTCGGCGTGCTCGGCCCGCATGTCCTGCGCGTGCTGAAGCACGGCCTGCCACGTCGTGCTGTCGAGCTGGATGCGCTGGCGTAGTTCGTTGATGTCCATGCAGTCAGTCGAACCGGCTATGGGGGTCGGACGGCTTGTTCTGCTCCGCCATCACCTGCTGCGTGGCGCTCATCTTCGCGTCGAGCACCGCCTTGAAGCGCTGCGTATCATCCGAGCGGGCGGCCTTGTCGGCCTCGACGGAGAGCGCCGCCATGTCCAGCTCGCGGCTGGTGGCTGCCTCGATCAGTGCCACCTTCATGCGGTACTGCTCGACCGTGATGTCGCCTTGGATGCGCAGCGCAAGGTTCTGCTGCTCGGCCACCATCTGCATCTGTGCGATGCGCTCCTTGCTCTGGAGTTCGGCCAGCTTGTTCGGATCGCCCTGCTGCTGTTGCTGCTGGATCGCGGCTTGGTTGGCGAGTGCTTTCTCCCGCGGTAGCAGGATCGCGTCCTTGTTCGGCAGGCCGTCGATGTTGGCGACGAGCGCAGAAAGTTCCTCGTACGGATCGGTGAAGCCGGCGTAGCGGGCATTGCTGGCAGCCTGCATGAAGGCGCTGAGATGCTGGATCGCAAGGTCCTTCGCGACGAGCTGCGTCGAGGCGATGGCCTTGGGCACCATGTCGAAGCCGGTTGTCTCGTCCGGCTGGTAGAGCTTGATCCACCACATCGCGCGTTCGCAGATCGGCTCGAACGCGTTGTCGTCCGCGTAGGCGGCGATCATCTTCTGGAAGATGTTCGCGATGTTGGCCGCCATCACCATGCCACTGGCAGGCATTTCCTCGCGGTTCGCGCCGCCGTCCTCCATGATCTGACGGAACAACGTGTCGTCGTCCATCATGTCCAAGAAGAACTTCACCATCTGGAGGTTTCCCTCCACGTTCGTCGGTACGTTGACGGACGCGAAGAACTGCTCCAACGGCTGGCCTTGGTTCTCGACCGAGAACACGTTCAGCCCCGTCATCCGCCACTGCTCGCGGTTGGGCTGCACCTTGCCCTGCGAGACGAGCATGATCGGCGCAACGCCGGCCGCTGCGTTGGCGAGCATGGCCCGCACGCCGCCGTTGAGGCCGCGCTGGCTGGCGCGCGCGAGGTAGGGGTAGCCGTAGCCGAAGATCGTGTCGTCGGCCTGCATGATCGTGAAATTGTAGTAGTCGACCCGGAAGTCGCGCTCCAGCGGGGTCAGCTTGAACTTGATGCACTTACCGTTGCAGCTCCACAGGTGCAGGAGCGGCATGTCCTCGTGCTCCCACTCGATGCCGAGGCAGTCGCGCAGGCGCTTGGGGTCGATGACCTTGTGGGTTTCCAGCACGGCGTACACGTCGTCTACCGGCTCGCGCAGATCGGTATGAAGGTTGCGCTTGGTGACGGACGTGCGGAAGGCGCCTTCGAGCTTGGGGTCTTCCTCCTTGAGCAGCTCGTCGATCGTGCTGGCGATCGTGCGCGGGTAGCGCTTGAACTCGGCCAGCTCGCGCTTGGAGAGAATCTGGACTTCGTAGGTCGCACTCGACTGGCGCAGGCTCGGCGTCATGTCGTAGTAGAACCGCCACGGGTCGACGCGGCAGAACTCGGCCTTGGGCAGCTCCTCGATGTTGAGCGATCCATCCGGGCCGAACGTGCGCTTGTACTTGGTGGTCGGATACGGCCCCTTGAGGATGCCGACACCGATGCGCGCGCAGTCGAAGATGGCCTTGCGTGCTTCCGCTTGGAACTTGCAGTCGCGAAGGAGCTGGAACACCTTCTGCTGCATCTTCTCGGCCGCCTGCTTGCACGCGGCCTGTGCCGCCGACTTCGGGTCGGGCGGTGGCTGCGGCTGGCCGTCGGGGCCTGGCTGCGGCGGGGGCATCGCCTGCGCGTAGCGCTGGACTTCCTCGGGCGACAGCTCGTCCGGCGGGTCTACGCGCATCGGGAAGTCGTTCGCCGGCAGGAGCATGTCGGCGAGGCGGGCGGCGCAATTGAGGGTCTTGCTGCGCGTGGCGTGAATCTGTATCTGCTGCGGTCCGGTCTTGCTACTGTCGGCCGCATCCGCCGGGTAGGCCTTGCTGCCGTCGAGCCGGTCCTCGCCCTTGAACTGGCGTTCGTCGTCGATCCAGCGGTCCTCGATCGGCTGCTTGGCCTTCACGGCCCGCTGCCAGTCCTCCTCCACTTCCTTGGCAATGAGGTTGAGGCGCGACACCTGCTCGGCCACCAGCGCATCGACGGCGGCGGACAGCTCGGGCGGGGCGTTGTCACCCGCGGCCTGCATCTGCTGGCGCAGCGGGTCGAGCAGCGCGAGGTCGAGCGAGCGAGGGTCGCTGGCGGCAAGCGCCTGCAAGCCTTGGATGCTGAGGTCGTCCATTCTTTTTAGAGGATCGCGTCGGTGAGGGAAAGCGACTGCTGCGGCAGGCTCGCGTCGTAGGCGCGCATGTGGTGGTTGTTCGGCTTCCACCCCGGCGGACGCTGCTTGGCGTACTTCAGACCCATCACGAGGTACCGCGTGGCCGCCATCAGGTCGTAGTGATGGTCCTGCGTGCGGTCCATGATCCGGCCCTTGTCGTCACGTGAATACGTCGCGTACTCCTGCCGCCAGAGCGACAGCGTGTCCAGCACGTAGAAGCGCGACCCCAGCATGCGGTCGTACACCTCGGCCAACCCCTCGGTGAGGTTCTTGTTGGCTTGGAAGCACGGATTGTGCAGCGCGTTCCGGTACTGCTCGAACACGCCCTTGCCGTCGGTGATGTTGGCGCCTGCGTAGTCGATCACGCACGGAATCCAGTCGCCGCGGCGGTGCACGACATCGACATGCACCGGCAGCGGTTGCAGGTTCTTGCGGTACTCGGCGTACAGGTAGAGCGTGTCCGACTCCATGTCCACCGCGCCCCACAGCATGCCCGTCGGGTCTTGATAGCCGGGGTCGATCGCTGCAATGCGCGGCCAGCTGTCGGGAATCTCGAAGTGCGGGATGACGAACTCGCGTTCGTCGACCGGCCACACCTTACCGCTGCCGAGGCGTGGAATGCCCTTGGTGCGCGCGTCGATTTCGTGCGGCAGGTAGGAGGCGATCGTCTCGGCGCGGTCCTTGGCGGACAGGTGCGCGAGCGGGATGTCGTCCCAGCCAATGAACGTGTACCAGTGCCCCGACGCTTCCGGGTCCGTCGGCTTGCCGTCGGCGAACTCGGGCAGCAGGTGCGCAATCAGCGGCGTAACGCCCTTGAGGGCCGTAAAGCCCGTCAGCACCAGCCCGCCGGTCGTGGCCGTACGGGTGACGGCTTCCGTGTAGATGCCCGCCTTGGGCTCCTCGTCCATCAGCGCGCAGTCGAGGGTCGCGGACTGGAAGCGCTCCTGCTCCATCGCATAGGTCTTGAACTCGATCTGACTGAACCCGCCGTGGACCGAGCGGATGATCGCGCGCTCTGCGCAACCGTCCTTGCCCCAACTCACCGCCTCGATGTCCTCGGCCGCCACGAACGCGCCCGGCTGCTCGCGCGTGCCGATCAGGTAGCGTTGCAACGAGTCGCGCACCTGCGTCGCCGTGACGCCCGCGGCCCACGCCATGATGGGCTTGGCGAACACGCGCCCCCGCCACCAGTGCGGGTACTTGCCCGTCAGGAAGCAGGCGAGCGCGTAGCACCATCCCAGCGACTTGCCGACACGGTTGGCGCCGAAGATGGTGCAGCGCTTGTAACTACGCGTCGCCTCCATCGCCTCCATGTGGCGGGGATAGTGGTACCGGGCGAACTCGCCGGAGTCGGCAAAGAACGTCTCCTTGAAGCCCTTTGCGAACGCTTCTGGGAGACGCGAGAGGTCGAGCACGGTTACATGGCCTCGATCCAGCCGCCTTGGACGGTGAAGTCCACATCGCTGGTGATGTCCAGCCGCACAGCAATCGGCTGCGAGCGGTCGACGTACAGGACGGTGTTGGGGTCTACGGTCGCGACCAGGAACGACTGGTTCGATGACGGCGCCGCCGAGACGATCGTGCCGCCCGCGACGTTGCCGCCCGTGAGGCCCGCGTCGCTCTGCAGAAGCCGCATGACGCCCCCAACAGCCAGCGTGCTGCCCTTGTACGTGCTCGATACCCTTGGCGTTGCCTTTTCCTTGCTGGCGGGCGTGCTGGTCAACGGCGCGGAGAAGGTGATCACCGCCTCCATTTCCCACGCGGTAGCGTCGGCGTAGGTGTCGACGTTCCACGAGGCCACGAGCGCCGTGCCGGACGATTGCTGGATCACTCGGGCTTGCGGCACGAACGGCAGCGGACCGCCGCTGGTGTTGGTGGCCGTGCCGAACACGCGAAAGCGCACTTGCGATCCAGCGTTCACCGAGTAGGCCGGGAACGAGAAGTTCGCCAGCGTGTAAGCGGCAGCCGTGTAGGACGCGTACTGGATCGTCGAGACGGTCGCCGTGCGCACCGACAGCGTGCTGTTCAGCGCCGCCTGCGCGTTGGGCGTCAGGCGGGAGCCTTGGATGGCGGCCGAGTCAGTGGGGAGGAGCATCGTGAGCAGCGCTAGCGCGCGGATCAAAGCAGCTGCACCGTGTCGAGTTCCGAGCCTCGGCCGACGGTTGTACTGCCGCTGGCCGCCTGCTGCGCCCACTGGAGCTGCAACACGCCGCCGTTCTGCACCTCGACCGTGCCCGTGACGAGGACACTCGTCCACGCGTTCGTGGTGCCGCCGTTGACGGCACTGGACAGCGCGGTAATCGGCGTGACAGCCGGGGCGACGCCGGTGGGGAAGTAGTAGGCGCACATCGCCACGTTGCCGACGGTAAGGCCCTGATCGGCGACGAGCTGGAGCTTGAGGCCGCCTGCTGCCGTCATGCTCGGGGTGGCGAGGATCATCGTCACGCGGTGGTTGCCTGCGCCGTACAGCTCCGTCCACATGCTGTCGTCGTTGACGAATGCAGTGGAGGCGCTGACGACCTGATTGGCCGGCTTGTAGGCCGACATGCTGTAGCCGAACGCCTGCCGGAGCATGGCGGTCACCTGGTTGGAGGTGAACGTGGCGTTCAGTGCGATTTCGGGGGTGCGGATACGCTGACTCATGGGTGTCTCCTGTCGAGGGGTCTTGTGCCCTGATTTGTGGAACCTCTTTCTCCCGTGTCGCCGGGATCACGCGTTTTACCTAAGTTATTGATTTAACTACCCTGCCTTGGCTTCAACTGGCAGTCGACTCCCGCGGCGGCGGCCGTCCCTGACTTCACAATTGCGTACAGGATTCCACCGGGGATAACGACCGATACAGGGCCGCCAGAACTCAGGATCACGGGCGTGGCTGCAAACGGATCGATGAATGGGATGTTGCTCGTCGTCTGCGCGGCCGGAAGGCGTACTTCGCACGTCTCGCCCACGCCCCACGTACCGACGAGGTACAAGACGATGGAGTCGGCCTCTTGGCCTTGCAGCTGCTGGGTTACGGCAGCCGTGGTAAGCCCGATAACGGGATTGGGGGCGCTCATGTAGTCTCCTGTAGCCTCTTGAGCAGGTCGCTGGCCCACTGCACGAGCGTGGGGCGGTAGGTGGGGTGGCTGTTCGCCATCGTCACGAGCTGGTCGGCGATGACCTGTGGATCGGCGGTGGGAGCGATGGAGCCGGAGTGTTCGAGCTGCGTGCGCTCGCCGTACTTCTTCGGCTTGAGCTTGCTGGCAATCCACTTGCGGGCGTCGACGCGCAGCCGGGAGCGCTGGTAATGCTCGCCGTTGAAGCGGTAAGCCTCTTGCGCGTTTTCGTCGCCGTGCTCGGCGATCCAGTCGTTCGTGCCGTCATCCGCGATGTCGATGATTTCGTCCGCCAACGACTCGGCACACTGGTCTTTGGCTACCGCGTAGTTGTCGGCGAACTCTTTATGTCGTTGAAGCCAAACGAAAAACGTGTGCCTGCATGGCGCCCAATCCTCTTTGCAGAGGACGTTGACGGACTTGCCTTCGGAAATCGCAGCCAACAGACGGGCCGCGACCTCGTCGTTGTAGTCGGTGGGACGGCCGCCGGGGTGCTTGGCGGGCTTGGTGTCGCTCACTCGGATGCCCACCCTTCGTGCTTGTACTTCTGGCCGTCGATGCTGACCACGACGACCTGTCGGCACGCGTCCTTGCCTTCCTCGCGCGCGTAGGTGCTGATCGACACCCACTCGATAGGCTTGCAGTTCTCGTGCAGTTCTTCGGTGTTCATGCCGTCCCCTCGCACTCTGCGATTTCCAGTAGCCATTTCTGGAGCATGTCCCTGTCCTCCGCGTCGGTGTCCTTGAGGCCGACGACCTGTAGCCAGTCGAACGAGTTGGCAATGCAGACCGGCTGCATGGGGTCGTGCGCGGTGAGCACGTACGCGAGCAGGCGGCGTTCGATCGGCTTGTCCACGGCGCTTACACCCCGTCCTCGTGCTCGTCCCGCTCGGCGGGGCGGCTGAGCCAGTCGGCGAGCGCGAACAGGGCCAGCGCGATCGACACAGCGCCAGCGAGGATGCCGAGGTAAGCCATGTCAGCCTCCCTGAATCGCGTTGTGCTGCGCCTGCGCGAACGCGTGCGCAGCCGCTTCCTCGTCCGGCGTCGGGTCGCGGTTCTCGTCGACGATCGTTTTGCAGAAGGCGACCCACTGCTGGACGAGCGCGTAGTCCTCGGCCGTCTCCGGCACGATGCGCAGGACGCCCTGAAGGACCATGCTGATGAGCTGGAGCGTGGCGGCGTTCACTTGCTGGCCTCCTTCGTGGGCGTGAGCGACGCGAGGAAGGCAATCGCCGTCCGCGTCGCTGCCATGATCTTCTGCACTTCGGTGGCGTTCGGGCCGAGCGTCTTCAGCTCCGTGCGCGCGGCCTCCTTCATGTCCCACGCCTTCGCGTCAGCCGCCTTCAGGCGTTCGGCGATGTCCTGCCGCTTGCACGGGACGGCCGTGAGCGGCGCGGTGCAGGTCGGATAGGCGAGGTAGCGCGTGACTTCGTGCGCGGCGAGGCCGTAGGCGACGTCGAGTTCGACCGCGGCGGTGGCGGCGCTGTTGGGCTTGGGGAGCGTGTTCGCACAGCCGCCGATGCAGATGAAGCCGGCGAGCGCGAGGGCGGTTAGCAGATTTCGCATACCGCCTCCAGCTTCGAGTAATCGCCGTACGTCACGGCCGAGGCGATGAAGTCGGCGACCTTGGCGAGGTAGGTTTCCGAGGTATCGCGCTGCTCCTGCGTCATGGTCAGCGATGCCTGTTCCAGCTTGCCGATCGCGCTGCGGGCAGTGCCGCCATTTCCGATGATGACTGTGGACATGTCAGGGTGCCTCCTTCTTGATGGTTGCGGAAATCTCTTGGATGCGCGTGCGGTAGATGTCGGACCACGCTTTCAGGTCGTGTAGGTCCGGGAGAATCATGATCGCAAGCAGGATCAGTCCAAGAAACGTGAAGAAACAAGCAGTTACAGCGGCTGCTCCCCAAGGGCCGAGGCCGGCTGTCTTATGGATGACGGTCTGTGTGTTGTTACCGCGATTCTCCATCGCGGCCGCCATCGATGCACACAGCGCGTTGACTTGGTCTACGAGCAGGTCGAGCTTGACCGTGCTCGGGTCGCGGTCGTCATCCTCGACGGGAATGCCCATTCGCGTTCCCCATGTACGCGTCGAAGCGGTCAGTCAGCTTGTTGATGGCGGCGGTGAGGGTGATTAGCGCCTGATCGTGGCGGCCGTGGATGCCGGCGTAGTCGCGCGCATCGCGCTCCAGCCGATCCACGTCAGCCCGGAGTTGGGTGATTTCTTCCTTGGGCGTGCGCGCAAGCCATGACCCGAGCAGGGCCACGACGGAAATGCCGAGCGCGAGCCATTCCGAACTCATCACGCGTCCGACCATCGCTGAACGCTAAGCGGCACGCCAAGCTCGTCAGCGCATTCCGACTTGGCCATGCAGCGCATTGCATCGTCCACCCATTCGCATTCCTTAAGGAGCGCGCCAAGTGTACGCATCGCCGGGAACACGTCCGCGTAATTGACGATGGGTTTAATCACGGCTTGCCGAGTCCAGGCTGGATGATGACGCGGGCGAGCATGCCGAAGAAGCCGGACGCGCCGGACATCCACCGCAGGGCCGCATCGGCCCACGTCGGCAGGAGGTCATGCACTTCCGGGTGCTCGGTCACGTACGCCGCACTGGAGCCGAGGATCAGCGCCAACATCCACAGGCGCATGCTCCAGAGCTTCGTCCAGTCGCCGGCCTCGGGGACCAGCTTCACGTCGGGCGGAACGGGGAGGTTCATGCGGCAGGCTCCGAGAAACGATACTTCTCGACGAATCCGGTCTGCCGATTGAACCACGACACTTCGTAGCTGGTCTTCTTTTTGATCGGGAACTTCAGGGAAGACTGAATGTAGCCGGCCGTGTGGATTGCAGGCGCCACGGCAACGACACCAGCAACGCTGGCCACCGCTGCGCAGGGAACGGCCGCAGCCGTCCGCAGGAATTCACGTCGATTCATTTCGCATCCTCCTCGTCGGGCGTCTCGTACAGCCGTTTCTCCGCCTTCCGGCGGCGGGTGAGGCCGGTGTCTCTGTGACCTCCGGCGTGATCGTACAGCAGCAGCGCGTCGCCCGGCGTGCTCTCGATCCCCCGCAGCGCCATCCCGAGCGACCGATGCGTTTGCAGGATGCCGGTACCGAGGTTGAAGCAGGCCGAGCACAGCGCGTCGAACTGGTTTTGCGTCAGCGGGATGCCGACGTTGTTCACCCCGACCTCGACCGGCGAGAGGTCGAAGCGCAATAGCTCCTCGGCCTGATGCTCGGTGATGTGGTCGTCCGGCTTGACATCTCCCGTGTGGCCGTAACCGATCGTCCACGGCGCTCCGGAGAGCAGCCGGACGGGCTCGGGCAGGTCGGCAAGGATTGCCGAGGCTGGCTCCATGCCCCACCGCCTGCGCACGCTCTGCGATTGCAGGGCGAGGTCCGAGCGCGGGTCCGGGTACGCGTACAGCCGCAGGGCTTCCCAACCCTTGATGAACTGGAGGCCGTGTTCGCTGATGGTGCGGAACATGCGGACTCCGGTGGAAGAACGCCGACCCTCCGGGTCCGGAGGAAGGGGGCGGACCGCACGAACGGCGCGCTGCGGGCGCGTGGCAGGGAGCGAGGGGGAGGTCCCTCCCTGCCTTCCGTTCGGGAAGGTCGGCGATGCGAAAACAAAAACGCCCGGTCCAAAGCGGATCGGGCGGGAGTGAGGAACTAGACTAGGGGATGGGCTACGAATTACGAGCGCGAGGCTGTCGTTGCGACGACTTCGAGCACTCGCACATTCCAACCGATTTCAGTTCACAAGTCAATATCCCTGCGAATGCCAGCACGCACCTCCATGCATGGCGGTGGGTCCCCGTAGCAGCGCATCACTCCCGCTATGTCACGCACGAGGAAACCTGAGGGCGCCCCGCCCGATCGCGCGAGAATGAACACCCCCGACCCATCGATTCTTTCCGCCTCGTAACCCGTCGCGTCTCTCGCATTCACTTCTCGTTCCTCCATTGCACGTTGTGTTCCGCCCCGAAGGCGGCGATCAGCTCCAAGCACTCCGAGCATTCGGCCTCCGTCAACTGCCGGCTACTGGCGCCGAGCACGACGAACCCGCCGTCGATGCCGGGGACGACCTTCTGTCCCTTGCGGAAGCTCGCGACGAACATGTGCCGCCAGTCGTCCCGCGTCAGGCGTTGGCCATGCCAGACCACCTGCTTGGCGACATCCCCGCACATCGCGTTCAGGCGGTCGTTCTGCGCGCCGTTGCGCCTGCGCGGGGCGTTCGCGCCGGAGCCGACCAACACCTGCACCGATCCCGCGTCGGCCACTGCGGCTCGCACAGCGCGCTCCAGCTCCACCAGCCCGGCGCGCAGGGTGGCGGCGGTTAGGGTGAACGAGGCGGCCATTCGCCATCCAGCGACAATACGATGCGTAAATCAAGATCGGGGATCGAAGCCCATGTCAAAGCCATGGACACACTTCTGATTTCGAATGTCGTTCGCTCGCTGGTTGGCTCGTAGGCCTGACAGTCCGTCGCCTCCTTCGCGTTCATTCCGGCACCTCCAATTGCGACCAGTCCTCGACGATATAGCCCATGCGCTCTATCGACTCTTTGTCATCCCTCAAAAGGTTTGTGTAGTAGACGGTTTCAAGCTCCGGACGCATGGACCTCTCCAGCGCATACGTGACTTCCGGGTCGCGCGTAGGACCGTGTTCCAAGCGAATTGGAAGCAAGTAGAGCGTAGCGATAGAAGCTCTCATTCCGGCACCTCCAAGAGGACAACGCGACCGAACATCCCGCGCTCGCGCAGTTGTTCGATCATCCGGGCACATTCGGGACTCCACCGCTTGAGGCGGGCGCGGTTGTTGGCGGCGACGGCCTCCTTGTCGATGTTCCGCCTGCGGCAATCGGCTTGGATGCGCTCGATCGCCGAGAAGATCGGGGCGAGGTCGTCAGTCACTGTCGGTATCTCCCGCCAGTCGCGCCCTGAGCCATCCCTCCGGCTGCTGTAACCGCAAAGGCATCCATACGCCTAGCCAAAGAAGCGCGCGAATGGCGTGACTCATGTCAACTTCGCGCAGGACGGCCATGCCGTCCAACTCGGTCGGGTGGCTCATGCGGTCCTCCGTGTGCGGCGTATCCAGTAGCAGTGCTGCAGGAACTTGGATCGCGCCATACAGGCGTCCATGCGATCCCAAATGGCGGCCTGCATGTCTCTCCACGCATCCGCAGCCAACATCTGCGCCGTCTCCGGCAACTGGCCGCGGTGCGCGAGGTGGCGGACGCGGGCGGCGGTGAGTTCTACGTCAGTCATACGGTTTCCCCTCTCGTTTTGGAACGCCAGTCGGTATCGTCCCATGCGCCTTTTCCCATGTTGCAATCGACGCACAGGACTTGCAGGTTATCCGGGTCCAGCGACAGCTCGGGATGCGTGTAGCGTGGCTTGATGTGGTCGACGTGAAGCGGGTTGTCCGGCATTGCCCGCGCTCCGCAGCACTGGCAGCATCCGTCCGCCCTGCGAAGGGCGAAGTACCGCACCTGCCGCCACTCGTTCGATTCGTAGAATCCTTCGTCCTTGCGGTAATCCGGGCTGCGCTTGGGCATCGGCGGTAAGTAGGCGGGACGAACCACCAAAGGCTTCCGAGGCGGCAGGTAGGTCTTTCGTGCCGCGTCCTTGATGGACGATCTTTCGGCGTGGTAGTCCATCCCGAGAAATGCAGCGTATGTCTTCAACTTCGACCCTTTGAAACCATGCGCTGCCAATGCTTCGGCGACCTGAGCGCACGTCGCTTTGTTGGGCAGGCCAAGTTTTCTACGCACTCCCTTGCGTAGTTGATTCTTCAACCTGTTCAACTGTTTTCTAGGAGTATTGGTCACTTGGCTTATACCCACTGATCCTTCGGTTCGACAAAGCCGAGCCTTCCCTCGGCCGGACAGGCTTTCGGGGTTCTCGGCTTCGGGTGATCCTTTCGGACAGACCGTAGCCCGGTGGCTTCTACTCTTTCGCTACCGCCACGCACGCCGGCAGCGCCGCTTTCTCGACCCCTCGGTTTCCCGAGGCCCTGGTAACGGAGTTCCCGACGCAGCCAGTGGCAAGGCTAAGCGACCCTGCGCCGGGAGCCGGCTGGGAGCGATTCTGAATGGAAGGAGTGGGAGACTTGCAGGAGGGGCAGAAGCGTGTATGCTTGCTGCGCCCGGTGCCGTTCACACCGCAGCCATCCGTCGGGAATCGCCCTTCGCCGACGTAACGCCCCGAGCACTTCCGTGCCGGGGCGTTTGTTTCTGGAAAACGTTCTACTCGTCTCCGAAACGAAACACAAGACCCTAGTTGATCCACGCCGCCGGCGCTTGGCAGACGTTGCCCGAGCACGCCGGCTGCTTGCCCGGATCGGTCTGCGCGATGTTGAGGTAGTACACCCCGCCCGGACGCAGGACGCAGGACGTAGCCGGAGATGCCCCGGAAAGCGTCCAGAACACGAGCTGCGCGTCGGCGGCGGGTACCCCCTGTACCCTACAGCCAGTCGACGGCAGATGCGCGGAGAAGTCGCCGCAGGCGCTGGAAACGGCAACGGTAATCGGCAGGCTCCCCGGCCATGCGCTGGGCGCCATCCACCGGCCGGCACTGCGCGGGTCGATGTCGGCGGGGACGGTGAAGCGCAGGCCGATGTAACTCGACGGCCGGAACGCCATATACCGCGGGGCGGAGCCGGCGAGGCCTGGGAAGGGCAGCACCGGTCCCGGGGCGCCGCTGTTGTAGCTGTAGACCGCGCCGTACTCGTCCAGCCGTACCGCAGGGCGGGTCGAGAGCGACGCGCCGTAGGCGATGTTGCTGACCGTCAAGCGCGTGCGCGGGATGCCGTCGAGCGTCGCCGAGGCGGGACAGCCGACGGGAGCGGGTGGGTCGAATCCGTTCGCGAAGATCGTGCCGGGCTCTGTCTGCGACAGGAACAGCGCGCCGCCTCCGATCGCCGCAGCGACCGCGAGCGCGACGGGAAGTCGTTTCAGGTTACGCATGGTCTTCCTCCTTCGGTAGCGTGAAGCGCAGCCCCACGGGCCGCGCGTACAGGGATTCCAGCTCGTCTGCCGCGTCGTTCAACAGCTTCGCATCCTCGCGGTCCCACAGCAGCTCCGCCAGCACGCGCAGGCGGCCGGGAATGTTTTCATTCGTCATCGCCGATCACCTTCTCGTACAGGAACAGCAGGAGCAGCGCTCCGGCGAGCGTCACGCCGAACGCAATGGCGCCCATTGTGCCGATGACGGTACCCACGATCTTGATGGCGGTCACGATCCGCTCTCCTCAACGAGCAGCCGCACGCGGTGGCCCTTGAATTCTTTGGGTAGAACTTCGTCGTATAGCCACACGAGTTCCCGCCCGTGCTCGCCTTCAACGTATGTGTCTCGAACAGGCGCCTTCTCGATCCTCTCCCGCAGCTCTGCCAGCTCGCGCTCGGCTTCATCGCGAGAGGCGCACAGTCTGCGCAGTTCTACGCTGTCTCGGCCATGCTGCTCCTTCCAACCGGCAACCTCCGCGCGCAGGCGTTCGATTTCGTCGCGCATATCTTGGATCGCGATGATTGCGCGCCCATGCAACTGATCGGCATCACTCACGGCGGCTCTCCTTGCTGCGGATGAACGATTGGAGGGCTGTGAGGATTTCGGCGTAGTGAATGTACTCGACTCCGCGACATCCTTGCTCAGCAAGGGCCGTGAGGAACCCCTCCACATCATCAGGAGTCACCGTCCGCAACGCCTCGTTCTCGGCGCGGAGGGCGGCAATCTCGCGCGTCAGAATCTGCACGTCGTTTTCAGCGCGTTCGTATGCTGCTCGCGCTTGCGCAATCTCGGCCTCGTCGGCGCGGAGTTGGGCAACGGCTTGCCATACCGCCGAATCACAGTCGGTGGAGCTATGCCCGAAACGCTCCAAATCGTCCGCAAGCATCTCCCGCTCGCTCGTCTGGCGGTCGTTGGTTGGGGCGGTCATGGCCGCAGCGCTACGACGGCAGCTGTGCCAGCGTCGGTGTCGAATTCCAGCGTTACATATTCGCTGTATTCCACCCACTTCTCCAACGCCGAATTCACGCGCTCTCGTCGCTGCTCGCGCACCGCATCGCGCTCATCCTCGTGCAGGTCTACCGACTTCATGCTTTCGTCAACAGCGTCAGCGACGCCATCAAAGAAGCCGTCAGGGTCTTTCAACTGAATGCGGAACTTCATACATCCTCCTTCCAATCCGGGCTACCCATCGCAGCCCTTACGTTGTTGAGTGCGGTGCGGCCTGCGGGGGTGAGTCGCGTCAGGCCCGCGGTCGCAGGCTCGATCCATCCGCGGTTGAAAAGCCGCGTGTACATAGGCGAAGGCGTTCCCTCCGCTCCGCTCTCGATGTAGCAAAGCCAGTCGTACTCCGCCTGCGTCATCCTCGGCGCAGCGCGGGCGGCGTGGCCGCGGGGCGTGATGTTGTAGCAGTTCATAGGCGCATCTTCGAGAAACCCGCCGCGCACAAGTTCAGATAGCATGCGGTCGGAAGCGTTGCCGTAATCACGCAGCGCCTTCTCTCTCGCCTTCGTCAGCCCTACCGTGCTCATCGCGGCTTTTCCCGAGAATGCTCCTTTACGTATATCCCGATCCATCCTTGGGGTGAAAACCAGTGGGCGACGATCGAGAGAGCAAGACCAATCACGATCAGCCACGCTAACGACTTCGCCTCCCATTCCGAAAGATTCATCCTTCCCCCTTCGCCGCTGCGCTGCGGGCGAGTTCTTTAGCGTGTTGCAGCACTACAAGCATCCGGTCGGGTTCGTGCGACCACGGAAGTGACTCGCGGAACGCCTGCGCAATCGCCCAATCCGGCGGCTCTCCGTTGGGAACGGCTGGCGGCGTGGGGGCGGCGGCGAGCATCGATTTCCACAGCGAGAATGGCAGGAAAAAATCGCCTTCGTGGTCCTTCGTGGCAGCGATACGCATTGCCTCAGTTGCAACGCGCGGCACCAGCACCCACCCATCCGGCGGCTCTCCGTTGGGAACGGCTGGCGGCGTGGGCGCGGCGGCGAGTACGTCGCGCATCGTGACCCACGCATTGCGTGCTGCGCGCTGCGCCGTGCGGTGCTGAGGCGTACGGCCAACTTCAAGATCGCAACGGATCGAACGCGCGCCGGCCTCGATCATGTCATGCGAGGGCTCGCGCTCCGGCACGCTCCCTCGGCTCTCGCTTGCGACGGGAGCGGTGGAGGCGCGGCGGTTCCACGATGATCCAGACCGATCGCCTTCATCGCTAGATTCATGCCGGGCTCCGCAATCAGTGCACGAAACGATGCACGACCTGCGCTGCGTTCCAGTGCGCTCGAAGTAGGCATCGCCACCGCAAAACGGACACGGCAACAGCGCGGCGGGGGTATCGTTCGCCACGTTCGTGGCTCCTTTGTCGTTGTTCGTGTTCATGGCAGCACCCGGTGGGGATGGGCGGCGGGGGAGAAGGGGATGATTTCGGCACCCGAGACGATGACAAACTCCCCGATTTCATTATAAAAAACTTTGCCGGTAATTCGCTCATCGCCGATCTTTGCAACGATCTTGGCTCCATCCGGATAGCACGCCTTGATCCGCTCGGACGCTTCCAACAGGATGCGCTGCGGTTCGTCGTTGGTGCGGAGTTCGTTGGTCATTGGTCACCCCAATACGACACTTCGTTGTCCACCACTTCGGCCGGTGAAAGATCGTCGTTAAACGAATCGTCGTCCTGCGCGGCAATGCCGTACCCGGTGCGCAGCGGAAGCCGAGCGAATGTCCAGAACTTCAACGCGACGCGGATGTTCCAAATGAAGCGCTTCATGTGTGTTCTCCCTGCCGCTGTTGGGCGGCGATGGCTTCCTTGATGGCATCCCGCAACGTCGGCCCGCTACCAAGCAGCGTCCATGAATTGCCGTCGTCTTTGGTAATGCGGACTTCGTAACCATCGACAACGTAGAGGAATTCAACGCTGCCGTGCAGCGTATGCATCGCTTCTATCCAGTCCAACGCAGCCATGTCCGCATCCTGCCCGCAGGACGGCTGTTCTGCGATGGCGTCCCACGTATCAGCCTTGCCTCGCGTTGCGATCTTCGCGACACCATTGGTAGCGACGTCGGACGGGCGCCAGATGCATTCGCATGCATGGCACAAGTGCGAACGGTGCGGCGGGTTTGTCCAGTGCACGTCCATGCGCACCGACAGTCCTTCGTCGCGCTCATATTCTTCCGGCGCGTCGACGTGCTGCTCGCCGCATTCCGGGCAGAACAGCAGCATGTCGATCGGCTTCGCATCGCTCCCGGCAGGCAGGCCGCGCGGGAGGGCGGATTCGAGGGCGGCGCGGATGATCCGCATGTCGTTCAGCGATCCGGCATACGTGGCCGACGTGTACGGCACGGAAAGAAGTTCGCGGCTCGGGTCTAGCAACGCATCCATGCGATCCAATGCGCCCACCACCTCATCCGCTATCGGCCGCCGCTCCGGCTTGGAAAGTTCTTCGTCGTAGCACTGGCGCAGATCGCGCAGGCAGTCCATCGCGACCACTGCCGTTGGGTTCGGCGTGCATTCCACGTCGCCGCCTGCGATGCGGAACACTTCCAGCGCCGAGCACTGTTCGCCCTGCGCGGGCTGCGGGTGGGTGTACAGGCGCTGACCGCCGCGTCCCCTGCAAACCTCGTCCTCCGTCCCCTTGCGAACGAGAATCACGCCTTCCTTATCTACGATCACGCAGGGCACCGGCGCAACCGCCTCCGCCCCTTCGCTGCTCGCGCTTCCTTCGGCGAGGAGGGCATCGTGTTCATCCGTCGTCAAGCAGTCGTAGGCGGCGAGGGCGCTGTCGCATAGGAGTCCAAATTCCACGTCCATAGATCGGCGCAGCGCATTCGCCAGCGCATCCATCACCTTCAGGATTTCTTCCCGCTCCCGCGTGTTCATGCCTGCCTTCCTCCGTCGTTGTGATGTTCGCATCCTACGTGCTTGACAAGGCCTTGTCAAGCGATTATCCTGTGTGCTACAGTGCTTCGCACGACAAGGGAAACGACATGCCACGCAAGCGCCTCCGCGTACACAAGACCCGCCTGCTGCGCCTGTTCGGCACGCAGCGGGCGATTGCCGAAACCCTGCGCATTTCCGTCCAAGCCGTCCAGCAGTGGACGTACGTGCCGGAGAACCGAATGGACGAGCTGCGCGAGCGCCGGCCGGAACTGTTCGAGAAGGAGGGGAAGTCGTGAAGCAGGAATCCCAACGCAAGCGGGATGCGCTCGTACATTGGCTAAGGACAGGCGAGGAGCCGGAGGACGCGCAAGGGCACGTCGATGCGTACGACCAAAGTGCGTGGTACATCGAGCGGCGAGACGGGAAGACCGTCTGCTGTTTCGCTGGCGCGGCATGCGTTTGGTGGGGCAACGATGGCGAATTCATGCTCTACAAGGCAGCATGCGATCATTTCGGATTCGATCACAAGGAAGCGTTCAGGGACGATATTTTTGCTTTGCGCAAGGGTGTTTCCGCCAACACCGCCGCTAGCGTTTTCCTGAACTACTGCAAGACTGGAAAAACTGGGTGGGAGCGTTAACCATGACGCAACGCGCCCTGATTCTCTCCCGCATGCAGGCGTTGATGGCGCTCGGGCTGGAAGGCACGCCGTCGATGGCGGTGATCGAGCGAACGGCCGAAGTGTGGTTGAAGCACCTTGGCATCTACAGTGAGGCGCGCCTGTCCGCCGCGTTCGATGCGGTCGAGCGCACGGCCACACGCTGGCCCCCCGTGGCAACGATCCGCGGCGCGCTGCCGCCGGAGACGAAGCATGAGCGCGGGCAGAAGGTGGTGAACATCGGGACGCCGTTAGGCGTACAGGCGCAGATCGACGGGCTGACCAACTACTTCAAGAGGGGGATGCCGTGAAGCTGAAAGACATTCTGCGAATCGTCCGGACGCCCGGATGCTGGATCAGGAATTTCCATACATCGCGCGTACTTAGCGCGTGGATCAACGAACAACTCGACGCCGGCTACGCGCCCGTGCGTGAAGACCATTTCACCATCACGCTGAATGGCGTAGAGCTGTGGGGCGCCAACTGGCCTTATGCCTTCGGAACGCTGGAAGGTGGTAGTGAACTCGGGATGCCGGACCGCACGACCAATTTCCGCATCGTCGATGCGATGCCGTGCGAATCGACCGAGGAGAGAGTCCGCCGTATTCTGGCGAAGGCAGGTGCGCCGTGAACAAGCTCACCGAAGCCGTAACCACCGCCGCACTCGCCGCCTGCGTCTCGGCCGCGATCGGACTCGTGTTTGGACTGTTTCTGCGAGGTGCGCTGTGAGCACCGAACGCATCGACGTGGAAGCGTTGCGCGGGCATACACCGGGGCCGTGGAAATGGTGGGATTCGTGCAGTTTCCGCCGCCTTTCGCACGAAGGCGATGGTGACGTTCTCGCGCCGGTGGTGCAGCAATCAGACGGGCATCCAGACGTTCATTTCCGCAATGGTGGATATACCGGGCCTGATGCCCGCCTCATCGCCGCAGCCCCCGCCCTACTCGCTGAGGTAATCGAGCGCCGGGCGCGTGATGCCGCTGTGGCCGAGCTGGTGAAGCATGCGCACACTGCCGCCGCGCGCCTGTGGGGCTCGGACGATTACCACGATCGCATGGCTGGCGATTCTCTATCCGATGCCCTCGCCGCCGTCCAAGGAGCGCAGCCGTGAGCGCCCTGAACGGCTTCCACCTCGATCCGCCCGACTGGAACGACAACCCGCCGTCGCAGGCCAACATCGACGACGCGGTCACGGAGGTATTCGAGGACGAGGACTATCTCGGCGAAGTGCTGGCGGAATCGCCGGCCATCGCGGGGTATGCTGCGCACCTGCTGAAAACGTCCTCCGCCTTCCGCACAGCCGTGCTGGTGCACGCGAAGGAGCGGATCGAACGCAGGGCGCAGGAGTTGGCGGACAGGGAGGCGCAGGACGCGCGAGACGACGAGGACGACCACCGCGCCGCGTTGGCGCATGACGAGGAGTAGGACATGAGCACCATTCGCATCAGCGAGAAGAAAGGAACGTACAAGTACCGCCGCTTCATGCGCGACGGGACGACAGAAGAACGCATCGCAGTGATCCGCAGCAAGTCGGCGGACCGCAAGCGCAGCAAGACCACGGGCCGCAAGCTCTAACAAACGGGAGTACGACAAGATGAACACGATCTATCGACAGGGTGATGTGATGCTGCGTCGTATCGACGCACTGCCGGCGCAGGCGGCTGCGATCCCGCCGACCGAGCCGACGCGGGTGATCCTCGCGTACGGGGAAGTCACCGGGCACGCTCACGCGATCGACCCGACGGAAGCGGTCGAGTACACGATGCAGGACGCGGCGAATGTCGTGCGGCGCTTCCTGTCCGTCGCGGGCGGTGCGCAGGTGCGTCACGAGGAACACGCCACCGTGGACCTGCCGGCTGGTATCTACGAGGTCATCCAGCAGGTGGACTACTCGCCGGGCGCCATTCGCGCCGTCGCCGACTGACACAACCCACCACGAGGAAGAAGGGGATCAACATGGCAGAAAATCAGGAAGTGATCCGCACGCCCGACTACGTCGCCGGGCCGTTGTCCGAGGACGAGAAAGCGCGCTTGCGCGAGGTGGCAGCGTACTGGACGGAGGTCGCGTTCCGCTCTACGCCGATCGACGAGGCGAAGATCGGCCCGGCGATCCAGTCGCTGTACGTCGCCTCGGGCCTCTCGGCGCCGCAGGTGATCGTCGTGTCGTCGCCGCTGGTGATGGCGGTCGCAGGCGGGTTCACGTCTGCGATCAAGCAGGCGAAGGCCGAGGACGCGTGCTTGAAGCGCATCAGCGACGCCAGCCAGAAGCAGCCCTTCGGGCCGCTGGAGTGGCAGGTGGTGCAGGCGGTCGTCTCGGCGTTGACGGGCAGTACGCTGCCCTACGCGCCGCCCGGCAAGGATTCGCCGATCCCGGAAAGCCGCCCTGCAATGGCGCGGGCGCTGGCCGAGACGATCGGCGGCAGCACGCTCGCCAAGGCGATGATCCAGCGCATGCGCGAGTGGGAACAGCACTACCAAGGCGGCAACATGATGGCAGCGTGGCCCTCGTACCTGTGCGGTCTGCGGGACGTGCTGGGCCTGCGCCTGCCGCAGGCGGAGAAGTTCGCCGCGTGGGAGGCGTGCGCCAAGGAGGGTGGCTTCCGCTGGATGGGGGACGACTTCTGCATGGTGTCGGACTTCCCCGCGCAGCGCATCGGCATGGACGCGAGCAACCGCCTGCACAACGCGGACGGACCGTCCTACGTGTTCCGCGACGGCTGGCGGGGCTATCACATCCACGGCGTCGCCGTGCCCGCGCTCGTCGTCGAGGAGCCGCAGAAGATCACCGTGTCGATGATCGAGAGCGAACGTAACGCCGAAGTGCGGCGTGTGCTGACGGAGAAGTACGGCGCGGGGCGCTATCTCGTGGACTGTGGCGCGAAGGTCGTCAGCCACGACGAATACGGCATCCTCTACCGCAAGGAACAGCTTGACGACGAGCCGCTGGTGATGGTGCGCGTGCTGAACTCCACGCCCGAGCCGGACGGCACGATGACGCGAGACGAGGCGATCGCCACCTTCGGCCCGGCGGCGCATCTGGCAGCGAAGGCGACGCGGGACACGCGGTGGAAGGAATATTTCCTGCGCGTCGACCCGGACCTGCGCCCGATGCGCGCAGACGGCTGGCGCGGCGATCCGCAGGCGCCGACGGCCCGCAATGCGGTGGCGAGTACCTTCGGATTGCGAGGAGAGGAAGATGGATACGCCCCCGCGTTCGAGTCGTGAGGCGACGACTCCTCCTTGGTCGGATATTCCCTACATGCGCGACGACCGCGTACTGATCGGCATGGAAGAATGTGGAGTAGCTAGGGAATGGATAGGTCTTTGGATGCATCGGGAGGTAACCCGTGAGCTTGCATGACGAGTACATCGCGGACCTGCTGCGACAATGCAGGGAGCACGTACCGGCCGAGCTGGCGCGGGCGGTGGACGACGGCATCGCGAGCCTGTCGAACGCGCGTGGATCGCGCCTGCGACAGGACTGGACGCCGAGCAGCCTGACGTGGCGGTGGGCGATGGACGAACGGCCGGACCTCGTGATCCAGCAGCAGCTCGATGCGTTCCGCGACTACTGGTGCGCCAAGCCGGGGAAGGATGGCCGCAAGCTCGACTGGAATGCGACGTTCAAGAACTGGATACGCAACGCCCGATCGATGAGCGGCCGGATGCCGCCCGCGTCGCGCACGGAGGCGGCGATCGGGGCACTCGAACGCATGAAAGGAGGCTGACCGTGTGCTACGACAACATCGAGGAAATCGGCGAGGCGGTGGAGGCGCTGCGTAAGGCAAAAGCGCAGCATGCTCAGGCGCTGGAAACCATTCGTGAAAACCACGGCATGGAATCCATCGCGCTGACCGATTTCGTCATGACGGCTTCGGAGTATGCGCTCCTCCACGAGCGCCGCGTGGAAATCGCAGCGGCTCGTCTCAACGAGCTGGTGACGCCCGTGAAGCGCGTCGAGCCCGGCGACCGCGCGAGGGAGATTGAGGCGTTGAACAGCCGGCGCGGGCTGGAAAGTCAGGAGACGAGGACATGAACTGGAAGAACCCGAGTGAGGCGCTGCGGCACCTCGAAGAAACCCGCGAGCGGCAACGGAAGGTGCTCGCCGACTACCTGCAAGGACGCGAGTACGCCGAAATGGAAGCGGCGTCCGCAGACGACTGGTCGGACGAGGACTGTTCCGACCTTGGCTAGACGAACGAACCCCTAACGAACACGAGAGAACGAACATGCCTCTGAAATATCCATCCACCGGCGGCGGTGACTTCAAGAACCTTTCGGCCGGATCGCATCTCGCCTTCTGCATCCTGATCGCCGACATCGGATTGCAGCCCGGTAGCGGCCAATACCCTGCACCGAAGCACCAGGTTTACTTCCGTTTCGAGGCACCGAACGAGCGCACCGAATACGAGAAGGACGGTCACAAAGTCGAAGGCCCGATGACGATCGGCACGACCTACACGGCGTCCATGTCGACCAAGGCGAACCTGCGCAAGCACTTGGAGAGCTGGCGCGGCCGCCCGTTCTCGGATGCGGAAGCCAGCGAATTCGACGTGTCATCCCCGCTCGGAAAGCCCTGCATGATTACGGTCGTGGAGGAGGAGCGCAACGGCAAGACCTACTCGAACATCAAGGGCATCGCACCCGTGCCCAAGGGCATGCCCGTGCCGGGAGGTCCCGAGAACACGCCGATGTACTACGCG
>Ga0164306_10000103_pt1 | contig 31478 bp, 28 predicted proteins | sample Whisoiple_242_MG_FD_110213 | JGI IMG/M metagenome (GOLD analysis project Ga0164306, IMG submission 110213) | Soil microbial communities amended with fresh organic matter from upstate New York, USA - Whitman soil sample_242_MG | ecosystem: Environmental > Terrestrial > Soil > Unclassified >... | reverse complement strand
TATGATATCATGCAGTTGAAACACGGATACTAAAATATGAAACTGTTGACCAAACTCCTGTTCAATTATGATGTTGCATACAGGAATCTAGTTGAACGTGATGACATCGATCCTGATTTGATGAGGGTCTACAATTTCCAATATGAAATATTGAAGTGTGGGGCTGGAACCCGTCGCAGGATCAACCAAGCCACTGTTGAGAAGGTTGCATCAAGAGTGCTCCAAGGACTTTGCCGCTCAGGTCAGCCAGTGGATGTCAAAGAACTCAAGGAACTAATCCATTGGACTCTTCGAGTAACTGGATTCAAAACTCCTGAAGTGCTTGGAATTCCAAAGGCATATTTGCCAAGAAGGATGTATTGGAATCTTTCTTATGTGTTGACATCTGCAATGTTTACTACAAATCAGCTGACTGAATATTTTGATCGTCGTTATGTCTACATCTTTGTAAGACAGGACATGAGTAAGGAACAGCAGCTGGTCCAAGCTTCACACGTTGCATTGACTTTGGGTAAGCATGTGGAAGATGCCAAGGACTTGTACTTCAGTGTCATTGGCACACCAAGCTTTGAAAGCTTGTATGGAATCATTAAGCACTTGGATCATGAACACGTTGCATACAAGACATTCATTGAGCCAGATCTTAACAATCAGGAAACGGCTGTTGCTACTTTCCCAATCAAGGCATATGCTCGTGGGAGCTTGTTGAAATACAGACCATTGAGGTTCAAATGAATCTAAACTACAGACATGTTGAAAGACGCGGCAGCATTAAGGTCAGGCCATATGTATTTGGTGAAGATCTTGTTGGGCCGGGAATTTCTGTAAGTGTTGCTGACAAGCAACTGGAAACTCTGGTTGGCGGTGGCATCGCTGAAGCTGACAATGATCCACTGGATAAGTGGTACATCAACAAGGAATTCTTGATGAAGAACTACAGGATGTCCTTCAATGATATGTTTGACTTTGGTTGGATCACCAAAGAACAATTGGCTGCATCCCTCAAGTCTACTTACGGTCAAGACCCAAAATGAGAACCGTTGAGTTAGACTATTCAGATGTCTTGATTGTTCCAATGGGATTTGGAAAGATCTCATCAAGATCACAAGTTGATTTGGAGAACAAGGATGCTGTTATCCCAATCATTGCTGCCAACATGGACCACGTTGGTACATTTGAGGTTGCCAAGGCTCTAGCCTTCCACAACATCTTGACTTGTTTGACCAAGCATTACACTGCTGGTGAATACATTGATTTCTTCAAGAGTGGATATTTGGCAAATCATTCCATCTATTCCTTTGGCTTGGGTAGAGCCGATGATGAGAAGCTGGTCCAAGTAATAGACTCCATCAAGACTGGTGAGTGTTATGCACCACATATGTTCTGTTTGGATGTAGCCAATGCCTACAACGTTGATGTGTTGAACAAGGTCAAGGAATTTCATCAGAAATATCCTGAGTTCAAGTTGATGGTTGGTAACGTGGTTTCAAGAGTCGAAACCCAGTCATTCCTAAATGCTGGTGCCAGCGTTGTAAAGGTTGGAGTTGGTCCTGGTTCCGCTTGCTTGACCAGATCAGAAACAGGAATTGGTCGCCCACAGCTATCAGCTGTAATGGATTGTCATGATGCAACTAAGAATCTTTTCAATGAAAGAATTGGATCCATCTGTGCTGATGGAGGAATCACTTGTCCAGGAGATGTTGTCAAGGCTTTTGCTGCTGGAGCAGACTATGTCATGCTTGGTGGTGAGTTTGCTGGACATGATGAAGGCTACACTGAAGAAGAGCTAGCAAATGACAAGCTGCAGTTCTATGGAATGTCCTCCCACCTTGCTCAAGTAGCACATGGTGGCGAGGTCAAGGAATATAGATCTTCAGAAGGTCGTGAGCTCTTCATCAAGAGAAAAGGTCCAATCAAGAACACCGTCAACAGGTATTTGGCTGGACTGCGTTCCGCCTGTGCATATCTTGACTGTGAGAACATTAATGAGTTGAAGGGTTGTGTTGGTCGCAATGCAAACTTCATCAGAGTGAACAACCAATTGAATAGGAAATTTGTATGAACCCTTGTACATTGATGGGCGGATTTTGGTTCTGGGCTGGTAAGGCTTTGTTTGGTTTTACTGTGTTCATGTCAATTGCGTTGTTGATTCTTATTGCTCTACTAATCAGTGTTTGGACTGAGGATAGAAAACTGAAGAAAGCCAGGGAAGCTGCAAAGGCCAAGAGAGAAGCAGAACAAAAATGAGCACCCTAAGCACCAAGGAAGCTTTCTCTCAGAACATTGAGAGGATTGCTATTGAGCAGCATGTCAGTCACATTGAAGCCATTGTTTCATATTGTGAAGAGAACAATCTTGAAATTGAGTTTGTTGACAAGTTGATCAGCAAGCCACTGAAAGAGAAGATTGAAGAAGAAGCCAAGAAGTTGAGATACCTCCCAAGAGGCAGCACGCTGCCGCTATAATGCTCTCAGGTATTGATTGCTTCAGAGTCTTCAATGGAGTCAGGCTTCACTACAACAGTGCCAAGTATGACTACTTCATTGTTGGTCCAGCGAAGATAAGCAAGGACTCTTTTGATGGCCGCAGTGATAAGTGGTCATTTGTCAAATTGGGAAAGATGGTTGATGAGAAGCTCGCACCATTTCTATTCTCCAACTGTTTCTTCAAGAACAAATCATTGTGGGTGAAAGGTATTGGCCCAGATGATCTAGAACGATTTGATGAGTGGTGTGAGAAACAAAAGAACCGTTTGGCCATGTTTGATCACCAAATGGCCAGTATTGATTTGACAACAGAATTGAAAATCAACAATGGCCAACTCCCTGGATTGATGGAGAAGGTGTTTGCTGGTGACTTTGAAGTAGACAACCTTCTTGTTCTGGATCACTTCATTGGAATGGTTGATATTTGGGACACCAAACTGGCTGATCATTTGGAGTGGCAATCATTTGTGGCGAAGTTCAGGAAGTACAAGCCTTTCTACTACAACTACAAGCCATTTGATCCACAGCGATTCAGAGAAATATTGAAAAGCAAGAGATAATCAATTAAGGAACATCAGGCTAGAATGTATAAACTATGAACATTAAGATCAAATTCTTCGATGGGAACTTCAGAGAGTTTAAGGACTCAAACTCAAGTACTGAGAACAAGAAATACTCTTTCAGTGTTGATCACGGTGGAGTTTTCGTTGTTGTAGCCTCTCTTTACAAGAAGAAGATGAGTGATAGGGAATACGAATATGAGGGTGTTTGTCGCTACTATTATCCCTCCCACACCGTTGAATTTGTGGAGACTAGTTCAACATAAATAAGCCATACATTATGAATACTGTGGATACACTACTAAAACTGCATACGAGGACATACAAATGACATCATTTACAAAACTTAAGAAGACATCATCCGTTGACAAGCTAATCAAGGCTCTGGATTCCCAGAACAAGTCATACTCCAAGGATGATCGCTACTGGCAACCAACCGTTGACAAGGCAGGAAATGGCCTTGCAGTAATTCGATTCCTACCAGGTCCAGCCGCTGATGGCGACGAAGCTGTTGATTTCGTCCAGATGTGGTCACATGGATTCAAGGGACCAACTGGAAAGTGGTACATTGAAAACAGCTTGACCACAATCAACCAGGATGACCCAGTTGGTGAGTACAACTCAACCCTGTGGAATAGCGGTGTTGATGCCAACAAGAAGTTCGTTCAGGAAAACTCAAAGCGTCGTTTGAGTTACATCAGCAACGTGCTTGTTATTAAGGATCCAGGCAACCCAGCCAATGAAGGCAAGGTGTTCTTGTACACTTATGGCAAGAAGATCATGGACAAGATCAAGGATGTTCTACCAGGTGCTCGCCCAGAGGGAGAGTACCCAGATGAGGATGAAGTAAAGTTCAACCCATTCAACCTTTGGGAAGGTGCAAACTTCAAGATCAAGATTCGTAAGGTCGAAGGTTACAGAAACTACGACAAGAGCGAGTTTGAGAAGCCATCAGCATTGTTGGATGGTGATGACAAGAAGCTTGAGGACCTGTGGAAGTCTGAGCATTCATTGAATGAATTGGTTTCAGCCAAGAACTTCAAGAGCTATGATGAGTTGAAGCGCAAGCTTGACGTTGTCATGGGTCTTGCTGGTGAAACTGGTAAGAAGCCACAGACAGCACGTGCTGAAGACTTGGGTGAAGGTGATACCATCACTCCTGAGAGCACTGATGCTGAAATCTCAGCTGCTGTTTCTGAATCAAGTGGTTCAGGAAAGAAGCCATCACTAGATGACGGTGACGATGATTTTGCTGATTTCGCCAAGTTGGCCAACTAAATCAGATGGTGGAGGGCACCCGTTGCCCCTATTGAAAAGAGCCTCGAAAGAGGCTCTTTTCTTTTGTGGATAAGTAAATCATGGATGCATTTGACGGACACTATGATGACTGGCGCCAAACAAGGTATGACAAAATCATATCATTGTTTGGTGCTGACTATTTCTCAGGCAAGACAATGCTTGAGCTTGGTTGTGGACTTGGTAAGCTTGGAATGATGTTTGATAAGCTTGGAACCAAAGTAACATTCACTGATGGTCGTCCTGAACACCTAGACAATTTCAGCAAGTTGTATGGCAAACATCACAAGTATGAAACTATTGTCATGGACCAAGATGGAAAATGGGATCTTGAAAGAAAGTTTGACATTGTTCTTCACACCGGTGTGTTGTATCATCTTAAGAACTGGCAACAGGATTTGGCTCAAGCAGTAAAGCACACCAAATCAGTTATGATCCTTGAGACTGAGGTGGCAAACTCCAGTGATGATAGCTATGAATTCAAACAGGAAGAAATGCCATACTATGACCAAGCATTGAATGGCATTGGCATCCGCCCATCAGCTGCATTCATTGAGAAGTATTTGACCTCGCTTGGAGTAGCATTCACTCGCTATGATGACAGCGACTTGAATACCACTTATCACAAGTATGATTGGCCAGTGTTTTCTGGTCACGTGGGTGAATTTGCAGGCGGCAAGAATCGCCGATTCTGGATCGTTAGAGTCTAGAGAGCGTGTTGTACCCTTGAGGTGCATCATACAACCCAACCACAGTTGAATTCAATGATTTCTCATCATTTCTTGTTCTAACAATTGCTGGTCTGTTTGAACCAGATGGCTGCTGAACAACTCTAGTCTTTTCTTTCTTGTTGATAACAATTGGCTGCACAACACTGTGAGTATGTGATGGAGCAGTCTTGAATTCCTTCTGTTCCTTCATTGCCTTGTTGAGATTCTGATCAACCCTTGCTGGTGGAACCATAGCAACTGAACGATTCAACAAATCATCGGCCTGAGTCTCAACATCATTTTGTCTGTTGAGATCCAACTTGGCCTTGTCAGTATCCTTCTTGACGTCTCTAATAATTGATGCACCACTCAAGCCAATGCTTGCAGCAGTACCAACACCTGGAATTAGTGAAGCAGCACCAGAACCAACTTCCAATGCTGCACCTGTAAAGTCACCCTTGGCGAGCTTGTATGCACCAAATCCTAGACCGGCAGCCAAACCAACCAAAGGCACAGCTTTTAATCCTGCCTTCAAACCCATCTTACCAACGCCAACAGTTGCAGCCTTTAGTGCTGCCTTCTTTGCGGCAGCCTTTCCAGCCTTCTTCTCAGCTGCCTTCATAGCAGCCTTTCTTGCGACGGTGGCAGCACCTGCTCCACCAGCAACAACTGCGCCCTTCTTAGTGATCTTCTTGATGGCAGCACCAATACCAACGCCCAAGAACTTGGCAATGCTCTTGATAGCACCCCACATTCCACTCATCATGGCACTGAGACCAGCCATAGCTCCACTGATGATTCTAGTGATCAAGCCCCCAATGCCATCAAGTGAACTGCCACCAAGTCCATCAGTCTTTTCTAGGATCAAGTCAAGCTTCTTGTTGATGCCAGCAACATCATCTTCAAGTCTCAAGTCAAGCTTGACAAGCCTGTCCTTCATTTCACCAAGTTCACCAGATGAACTGCTGCCACCGGTCTTCTTCATTTCTCTTGCTCTGGTGTTAGCTTCCTTTGGGGTCATCTTACCAGTCATCTTCTTGAACAACCACTTGCCAGCATCTACAACATCAGCTGAGATTGGATCAAGATGATCATCAACACCCTTGAAGAAGCTACTGACCAAACCATCTGACTTCGCAGCTGAAGGCTGGTTCCCAACGGTTGTGCCCTTCTTGATCTTCTTCACTCTCTTTGATTCTAGAAGCGCATCCTTGATTGCTTGGATGTCAGCTTTGATGATCTTGAGATCTACGCTCTCTGGGCTTCCTGTTTTGACTCCCTTTGGGATCTTGAAAGGATTACGACCCCAGACCCTGCCAACCTTCTTTACATCACCCTTCGGTGAGAGGTCAACATCTGAATCTGATAGAGATTGGGAAACATCCTTCAACCCCATTCCTGTTGGGGTGTTGATGGATCCAGCTGAGTTTTGATTGTTTTCTTCCATGTATTATTTAATCAACGAGGTTTCCTAATTCTTGTGGCCTTGCTAACCCTAGAGGATGCAGCAGCCTGTCTTGCCTGCAGGTTCTCATCTTCAACCTCATTCGTCAACAGTTTCAAATAGATGTCCCTTTCCCATGGTGCGTAGTCATTGAAGATGTTTGGATCAATCTTGTGGTGATACATTAGATTGAAGTTTACCTCGAAGAGATTTTTCAGCGCACCATCTCCGGTGCTTATACGAAAAAATCTTGCAAACCCTCCAACAAAATTTTGTGATGATACTTGCATCTTGGGCAATCAGTTTCAATGACCTTGGAGACGCTTGGTGTGTTCTCAATGAACTTCTCAATCTTCTCAAAGTTAGGCTCTGAAAGACTCTCAATGAATTCAATCAACTCACTGACCTGAGCATCCTTTGCATCATACACGCTGTCCTTGTCAAAGATCTGATTCAAGGAGTAAACAGCCATCATGATTGGCTCAGGTGTGTTTGGATTATACAACGGAGCCTTCAATAGTTTCTTGATTGAAGATATTGATGGGTGCTTCAGTGTGACTCCAACGGTCTCATTGAACATGATCCTTGTGTCAGGGAATGGATCAACAGCCGCAACCTCTTCAAGATTTACGCTGCACTCAATGACCATTCCACAGTTGTTTCCATCAACCTGATTCTTACACTCAAAGTACAGGTCAGTGTTTTCACCAACAGACTTTGCTTGAATGTTCAAATACAGAACCTCAAGATCATACATTGGGATTTCATCTACATTGATATCATCCACAACGCAATTCTGGATGACTTGCTTGATGGCATTCAGGATTTCTTCTTGATTTTCGCTTTCCTTGGCGAGCATCAAGATCTTACTTTCCTTCATTGTGTAGGCAGTGATCCTTACAGGATCCTTGAATGAAGGGAGCTTAATCAAATAGACTGGCTTATCAATAATTGGAAGCTTCATAACAAATTACTCCGATTAGAAGGACTTAAATGGGTTCTTGATAGACTTGGTTGATGGAATCTGTGTATCAAGATTACCCAATAGATCCTTGTAGGACTGGACAGTTCCAGTCACATTGTTGATACTACCAATACCAATCTTGGCAGCATTCTTGACATCAATGCCCTTGTTGATGATGGAGTTGATCTGGTTGTTCCAGTTGGAACCTCTGACCGTAACCTCATCCATCATTTCCTCAGTCTTCTTATCAGAATCAGCAATCCACTTGGTGAAACCAAAGGTCACACTCAAACGGTGGATGCTATCATCAGACCAGTTAGTCTGTAGAGCACTCATGGAAAGAGGCATACATTCAAGAGCCTCTGAATAATACACTTCACGACTGACCTGATCATATTGCATGATCTTGATATCAGTTTCATAGTTTGGGGTGCCAGTGTCATCTAGTCTATATTCTACAGTACCAGCAGCCTGACCCATTCTAGCAATACATGCTGAGAACCAAACATCAAAGAACTTCTTCTCAACCATTTCACCATTGCAGTAAAATGTCAAGGTCAATGGGGTGAAGTTCAAATGACCAGGGATACGCTTGACGAAAGCATAATGCCTGTACTCAATTGGAGTGATATCAATTCCAGGAAACTCAGCAGCCTCACACTGGAAGGTTAGTTCCTTGGCACCAAACTCAGAAGTCCTGAGTAGAGCAGGTGGAGTCAACTGGACAAGAAACTTGTCAGCCTTTGCAACCTCACCATATTTGGAATAGTGGCTTCTAAAGTCATCTATATTGAACCCAGCTTTGGCCTTACGTGGCCTGAATGGGGAGTCAAAGAATGAAAGCAAGCTCTTTAGTGACATTAGTATGGTCTCTTCCCAGTCCACTGGGCAGTTGGTAGTTCAACTATCTTAGGCCAAAACCTAGGATAGATCTCAAGGAATGGGCTTCTGACGTGATTGAACAGGTATTTCTTGATACAAGGTGACACGTCATCAAATATTGCTGCCCTTTGTAGCACAGCATAGTTCGCTCTTTGAAGCTTGACGTTATCATTGATCTTCTGGATGTTTCCAATCAACTCAATCAGAATCAATCTTCTTGTCCTCACTGGAACATAGTGAAGGTTCAATCCGAGGATGTGTTTCTTGGTGATGTCAATTGGAACACACAATGGCAACCTGTCCCAAGTGTCAAGCTGTTCCTTGTACTTGGCATCATAAACATAGTGATATATGCCGCCGATTGTCAGTCTTTGGGCAAACTCTCCATATTGTGTGAGGTTTTTAAGCATGGTAAATAGTATGTAGCGGCATCCGTGTTTTATTTAGAGTGGTTTCTCAATGGCGTATAACTACATGCAGGGCTTCTTTAGACCCAAGAACCCTAAGAAGTATGAAGGAGATCCAACCAAGATCATCTATAGATCAGGATGGGAGCTCAAGGCTTTCATGTGGTGCGACACCAGTCCATCAGTGAAGAGTTGGTCCTCCGAGGAGGTGGTTGTGCCATACATATCACCAGCAGATCATAGATATCACAGATACTTCATTGATCTTAAGGTGAGGACAGCACAAGATAAGGTGATACTGATTGAGATCAAACCTCATGCTCAAACCATTCCTCCGGTGGTGAAGCAGGGCAAGAAACCAACCAAGAGATTGCTACGTGAGATGATGGAATACAGTGTAAATCAAGCTAAATGGGCATCAGCGCAAGACTATGCAGAGAACAGGGGTTGGACATTCAAAGTCTTGACAGAATATGAGCTTGGGATTAAGGCATAAATAACCAAACAGATCATCTATTCACTGAGAATCTAATGGCCACAGAACCGAAAGGCATCATCCGCAACGTCCTACCAATCAGCGACTCTAACAGAGGCGAGTTGGCTGCATTGGATCAGGGATCAGTTACAGGAACATCAAAGGTCTTGAGATATCCTGAAGAGGTTGGTGACGCAGGCGCACCACATTGGGTTCTATTCAACATCTTCATCCCTCAGGGCGACACCTATAATAAGGATGGTGAAGCTGCAGGTCAGAGCAGAACTGCTCAGAACATAGACCTTTTGAATCAATCGGGGAAATTCAGAAAAACCGTACTTGGTGGAACATCAGCTGGCACAGTCAGTGATGCTCTCAAGACCGGTGGAACTGCCGCAGTGTTGTCAGGTGGATCAAAGATTGGATCCAGAGGTGTCGTCAGTGGTGTATTGGATGCAACCGCAAAGGTTCCAATCTATTCAGCTGCTGCACCAATTGCTAACAGAATGGTAGAGTTCCAGCCAAGAACAAAGAAGGTTGACCTATCCATTGCCATCTATATGCCTGACACTGTAATGAGTTCAATGAATCATGGCTATTCAGCAACCAGTGCTACTGCTGCCGCTGGTGTATTGGGTAAGGCAAGTGCTCTAAGAGGTCAGCTTGGTGAAGCCTTGAAGGACAACCAAGACATTGATGGAATTCTAGCCAAGATCAAGGAAGTGGCTTCTGATGTCGCTGACACTGGAGTTGGTCGTCAGGCCATTGGTGAGTTGTTGGAAGGCACCGGTGCAGTTGGAGAAGGCTTCAGTGAGTTTGCATTGAGAAGTTTGGGCAACGCAGTCAACCCACAAACTGAAATGTTGTACAGTGGATCAAACCACAGATCATTCATATTTGAATTCAAGTTCCAGGCTCGCAGCCAGAAGGAAGCTTTGAGGATCAAGGAGATTATCCAAACCTTCAAGCGTTATTCAGCGCCATCAATTGAACCAAACAGTGATGGTAGATTCTTTAGAGTCCCTGGTCAGTTTGATATCACATTCAAGTATGGCAATGCTGAAAATGAGTTCATCTCAAAGATCAGCACTTGCGTGTTGGATAGAATCGATGTCAACTATGCTGGATCAGGTCAGTTCATATCATTCAGTGACGGTGCTCCTGTTGATATCAGTGTTCAGTTGGTCTTCACTGAAGGCATGGTAATAACAAGAGAATTGATCGACAAGTTCGGGTACTAACAATGAAGTATTTTGCCAATTTTCCAAGCTTGATGTATACCTTTGATGAAACATTCAATGAGTTCAGCAGGGTAACAAACCTCTTTGCTAGAGTCAAGATGTTGGATTCAGTCATTACAGCAGCCGCAACCTATTACACATATGCGTTGAAGGAAACAGATACTCTAGAGATCGTGGCCCACAAGTATTACAATGACCCAAACAGACATTGGATCATTTATCTAACCAATAAGATCTTGGATCCATACTTTGGAATGCCTCTTGACACTCTAGAATTCAACAACGCATTGACTGATAAGTATGGAAGCGTGGCCAATGCTGAGTCTTTTCTACACCACATTGAATTGAGAGTTACAAAGACCGTTGTAGACATTAATGGACAGCAAACGGTTAGCGAAGATATTTCATTGTTCCCAAACAACATCATCTCCATCAATCAATATACATCTCTACCAAACATCGAAAATCCAGTTATTGTCTTTGGCAACACCTCAGTAATCTTTGATGATGGAACTGTTGTTGATACAGAAACTTCTTTGGTTGCAGTCAATGCTTATGACTATGAGAATGAAGTGAATGAAGACAAGCGTGTAATCAAGTTGATCAAGAGAGATTACGTTGAGCAAGTTGAAACTGAACTTAAGAACCTATTGACATCACAATAAAATGCCAGCCGATACTACAGGAATAGTTACAGCCTCTGACTACACTCTGAAAGCACTGATGATTATATCCAGTGATGGTCAGGGTGTTGATATCAAGAAATTGGCTGTAGAAATCAATCTATATGAGGACATCTTCTCCCCAACTATGAGTGGAGATATCCTTATGGGTGATGGTTTGGATTTGATTTCTGCTTATGGATTCCATGGTAATGAGTGGTTGAGTATTGTCATTGACAAGCCAGGATTCAACAATCCAATTGACAAGGTGTTTAGAATATACAAGATCTCCAAGAGGTCTCCAGCCACCGCTGCTGGTCTCCAGAACTACTTGATCCATTTCTGCTCTGAAGAGCTATTGCTTTCCAACCAGCGTTTGATCAGCAAGTCATACAAGGGCATGACAACTGCATCTATCATCAGTGACATTTTGAAGAGCAAGCTTGGAGTTTCCCCTCAGAAACTAGCCAAGGGAATCTTTGATACAACTGATGGTGTGTTCAATATCATCATTCCAAAGATGCAGCCATTTGAAGCAATCAATTGGTTGGCAACAAGATCCTACTCAAGCACTGGAACCTTGTACTTGTTCTTTGAGAACCGTGATGGATACAACTTTGTATCATTTGAGACCTTGATCAGTCAACAAGTGTATGCTACATATACATACAGGCCAAAGGTCAACTCAGAGGCTGCTGATAGCTTTAGATCAATCACCAACCTGAACATTCTTCAGGACTTTGATATGATCTCATCAGCACAGTATGGTGCATTCACCAGTGCCATCATGACTTATGACTTTGTTAACAGAAAGATCAACTCCAAGATTTTCGATGGGAGAAACTTTAAGAGGTTGAACAAGGGTGTTCCTGTGAATGATTCCGTGAACCGTTTTGATCAAAGCACTTTTGATTCAGCTGATTATTTGTTGAAGTTCTACCCAGTGACTGACTCTGATCCATTGACTAACCCAGCCAAGCCAGACAATTGGCTACAACAGAAGTCCACTAAGCTTGCACAAATTCATGCATTCAAGATGGTCATTACTGTCCCTGGCGATGTGCAGTTGAAGGTTGGACAGATTCTAGAGGTCATTATTCCAGCCGCAACGCTACAGACTGATGACACTGAAAAGGTAGACATGAGATCTGGAAACTACATGATCAGTGCTTTGCACCACATATTCCGTGATGATAGAATGACCAGCGTTGTAGAGTTACTTGGTGACTCTGTTGTTGATGGTGTATTCTCCAGTGACAATGACAACCCATCCATGAAGCAGGTCAAGAAGCTATGAGTGGTTTGGATAAAGCATTCCTTGGTGCGGACCATATCATTTGGTTCATTGGTAAGGTTGAGTCAAGAGCAGACCCACTTGCTATTGGCCGAGTCAGAGTGCGTGCCTATGGTTGGCACACCTCATCATTGGCTGAAATTCCATCTGAGGACTTGCCATGGGCAACTGTTATCCAGTCAACTGACTCAGGTGCAACACCTTGTTTGAAGGAAGGTGACACTGTCATTGGAATGTTCATTGATGGTAGATCAGCACAAGTTCCACTAATCATTGGACTATTGCCTGGCTATAATGTTGAGAATAATACTGGCATTGGCTTCAATGACTTGAGATCAGAAGAAGAACTAAAGAAGGCACCAAGGAAGCCAGATAGCTGGAATTACAAGGTTGATGGTTCAGGCATTGTTGTGGATTCACCTGACACTGCTTCAAGATATCCATTGCCTGAAGACCTACAAAGACCAACTCTTTCAGGCGCATCAAGATATGATGTAGCCAACACCGTTGTTCAGACTCGTAAAGAGAATCTTGACAAGGGTGTTGTTTCAGCTGATGGCTTGACTTGGGATGAGCCATATCCAGCATACAACTCATTGTATCCATACAACCACGTCATTGAAACTGAATCAGGCCACTTGTTTGAGTTGGATGATACACCTGACAATGAGCGTATAGCAATCACCCATAGAACCGGATCATTCCTTGAGTTCTATCCATCTGGTTCAGTGGTTGAAAAGATCACCAAGAGCAAGTATCAGATTATCTTGGGTGATGACTATATCCATGTCATGGGTTCAGTTATCATCACTGTTGGCCAGGATGCTCATATTAGAGTTGAAGGTAATGCCAAGGTTGAAGTTGGGAATGATCTAGATGCCAAGGTATCTGGAGGAATGAATCTTTCCGTCAAGGAAAACTTGAACATCAAGGTTGGTGGGGATTTCAATTTGGATGTTGCGGGTGAGGCTGCAATCATTTCAGGTGAAGATCAGTATTTGACATCAGGTGGTGCAACTCATGTGAAGGCTTCTGGTGTTGCCAGAGTTTCATCTGGTGGCATCATGGAGTTGACAGGATCTGAGGTTGTTGTTGGCGGAGCCTCAGTAACCCTTGATGCACCAACAACTGAGGCTTCTGCAGGTTCTCCGGCTGCTATAGATGATGCAGCTGCTAGAGCTACAGCTACGACCGGACAACCAGATCCTGAACCGATCCCAGTGCCTCTTGGCGATGCCTTCAAGTTGTTCGATGCCTACACCGGATCTGCATACAACCAAGGCCAGTTCCTTGATGACAATGATGATGTTCCAGATGCCAACACTGTACCAGCTGCCAACACAACTGGAAACACTGCCTGTGGCTATGAAGAACATCTACACACGTTCTTGCCAAAGAGCCGCTGGGCCATCTCATCAGCAGGACTCATTGCACTCCAGAACCACGAAGGATTTGGAAAGCAATTGGCCAATGGAATGGTCCAGTGCTATCCAGATCCAGGTACAGGTTCAGAGCCATTCACTGTTGGATGGGGGACAACCAGCGCAGTTCTCAATGGCGTCACACTCACACCAAACACTGTGGTCTCCAAGGCTCAGTGCCAGACCTGGCTCAACTATTCTATCACCAGCATATTCGTTCCTTCAATCAAGAGATACATTAAGGTTGAATTGACTCAGGGAATGGTTGATGCTGTCATCTCATTCGTTTACAATGTTGGTGCAACAAACTTCAAGAAGTCAGGATTCTTGGCTTGCATCAACAAACAAGACTGGTGTGGTGCTTATGCAGCACTCCAAACTTGGAACAAGGCCAACAAGGGTAAGAAGGCTCTCCCTGGTTTGACGAAGAGAAGAAAGGCAGAAGGCAAGTTATTCCTCTCCTGAGGCTCTAAATAATGGCGACGTCAAGGAATTCCAATGCCATCAACACAGAAAAGCACAGAAATCAGGAAGTATAGTGATTTTGACCTAAGTTTTAGGCCACATCCTGTATCCGGTGATCTTGTAAAGGTCACTGGTACAAACAGTGTCGTGCAGGCTCTGAAGAACTTGATCCAGTTGAATTACTACGATGTTCCATTCCACCCAGAAATCGGTGGCAATGTCAGATCATTGTTGTTTGAGATGGTTGATGGAGTCACAGCAAACTTGTTGGCTGATGAGATCAAGAACATCGTCAAGAACTTTGAGCCAAGAGTTGATCTGCATAATGTTTGGGTTGATGCTGATACAGATCATAATGGGTTCAACGTCACATTGGTATTCTCTATTTTGAACAGCACCCAAACATATACAGTTGATATGTTTTTGCAACGCGTCAGGTAACATAAATGGCCAACACTAGTAATAAAATCATTCTTGCAGGTTTGGATTTTGACACGATCAAGACCAACCTCAAGACTTATCTAAGAAGCCAATCAGAGTTTGAGGATTTCAACTTTGAAGGTTCAGCAATGAGCCAGTTGCTGAACATGATGGCAATGAATACCCACATGTTGAGCTTCTACTTGAACATGGTGGCTTCAGAAAGCTTCTTGGATACAGCAGTTCTACGTTCAACGATCGTTTCACATGCTAAGATGCTTGGATACACTCCAAGATCAGTAACAAGCTCATTGGCTGTAGTCAATGTTGCTATCACTAAGGCCAACTCAGATCCAACCAGCGCACTAACAATGCCACGCTTCACCAAGTTCAGCAGTGAAGCCTTGAATGGTGTCAGCTATAACTTCATCACAACTGAGTCTTTAACTGTATCAGCCAATGGCGATGTCTTTGACTTCACTAATGTTGAAATCAAGGAAGGCAACCCAGTCACCAAGGTCTACATCTACAACTCATCTTCAAACCCAGATCAGAGCTTTGACCTGCTGGATCCAAGCATTGACATCTCCACCTTGGAAGTCATTGTCCAGACCTCTGAAAACAACATTGAACAACAGACCTTCACGCTTGCTGATGATGCAACTGAAGTCATGTCAGCAACATCCAGTGTGTTCTACTTGGAAGAAGGAACCAATGGTAATTACAAGATATACTTTGGTGATGGAATCCTAGGCAAGAGCCTTGTTGATGGTAACGTCGTTAGAGTAACATACATCATCAGCAATGGTGAGAATGCTAATGACATCGGCCGTTTCAGAATCCAGTCATCCTTGTTGAGTGGATCAACTGCTAACACCTCAACTGTGGTCAACTCTACTTCTGGTTCACCATCTGAAACTCCAGACAGCATCAAGTTTGCTGCCCCAAAGTCATACCTATCACAAAACAGAGCAGTAACAAAGAATGACTACATCAATGTAATCAATCGTCGTTATCCATACTTTGCTGCCATCTCAGTTTGGGGTGGTGAAGAGAATGATCCACCAGTCTATGGAAAGGTATTCTTGTCAGTCAAGCCAAAGGCAGGATTTGCTGTAACTGAAGCCCAAAAGCAGTATGTAATTGAATCCATCATCCAGCCAATCAGCGTTATGACTGTGTTGCCTGAATTCGTTGATCCTGATTACAACTATTTGAACTTCCGTATCACTGTGTACTATGATCCACGTCAGACAAACTACACTGCAAACGAAATCAGTGACATTGTAAGACAAAGAGTTGCCCAGTTCGCTGAGGACAACTTGAACACATTCAATAACAAGTTCAAGATCTCAAGACTATTGAGATCAATTGATGACTCTGATACCTCAATCAATTCAAGCTCAGCAGACATCTTCATTGAAAAGAGACTTGATGCTATCTTGAATCAGGCCAAGACTTATGAGTTGAGCTTTGGAACCCCATTGAACAGAGGCTTGGGTAAGAACAAGTTGTACTCATCCCCAGCATTCGTCAGCGCAGACTTCAATGGTGTTGAAAGAGATTGTTATCTTGAAGAAACTCCAGAATCATCCACCGGTGTTGAGTCCATCTCAGTATTGTCTCCAGGTACGGGATTCACTGAAGACCCAACTCTAGTCATTAGTGGTGATGGTGAGGGTGCCAATGCTTACGCTGTAATCGTCAATGGACAGATTGAGTCTGTCGTTGTTGATAATCCAGGTTCAAACTACACTGAAGCACAAGTAACTATCACTGGAAACACCGGCTCAGGTGCTTCATTGGAAGCAATTGTTGAAGGAACAATTGGTACATTGAGATCATATTACTATGATAGCAGCAATATCAAGTCTGTAATGAAGGATGATGCTGGTGTCATCAACTACGTTGATGGTACAATTGAGTTGACCAACTTCTATCCAACTGATGTAAAGAACACAACCAAGACGTTGTCAGTCTTTGTTCAGCCACTAGATTCCAACTTTTCTTCTACCCTAAACAGGATATTGACCTATGATGACACTTTGATGAGGTCATCCATCATTACGGTAAGAGTTGATAATGAGTGATAATCTCAATCAAGTAGGATTAGATGTACTAATTGATGCGATGATCCCTGAGTTTATCAGGGATCAGGACCCTAACTTTGTTGCATTTGTCAAGGCATATTACGCTTGGCTTGATGATCCTAATGGTGGTGCGGCTGCATATCATACTCGCCGCATGATGGACTACACCAATGTAGACGAAACCACTGAAGAGTTCATCCAACACTTCAAGAAGGTTTATCTACCATTCTTCCCTGACACCACAGAACTAAGTGAGCGCAAGCTGTTGAAGCTTGCCACCAAGTTCTACAACAAGAAGGGTAGTGAGGAATCATTCAAGTTCTTGTTCAGAGTCTTGTTTGGTAAGGATGTAGAAATCTACTATCCAAAGAAACAGATCTTGAAGGCTTCTGATGGTAAGTGGCAGCTGCCTCTTGGTGTAAGACTTTTCGTATCAGATGAGAACATTAACATTGACGTCAGCCAATTGGTTGGTCGTTATGGCGTTGGATCAATCTCAAACACCACTTGCGTTATTGAATCAGTTGTAAGAACAATTGAGCCATTCTATAACGTTGAAGTCTTTGACGTCTATTTGTCTAACATCAATCGTGAGTTTCAGGTTGGTGAAGACCTTGTAATCCAGTATGACACTGATGTACAAGGCAACCCATTGTACTTCTCAGAGCGTATCATTGGTTCCGTTTCCAAGGTCACAGTTGATGGTAGATACCGTGGTTTGAGATACCGTGGATCATATGATCCAGCTGGTTCATACTACGGAACTGGAGACCCAGTCGTATTCTATGGTGGTTTGAATGAGACCGCTGAAGCTCGCAAGGCTGTGGCTTTGGTTGGCAACGTCACCGTTGGACAGATTGAGGGTGTCTCCTTGATTGATGGTGGCTATGGTTACAGCCTGCACCCAAATACATGGATTGACATTATAACAGATCCAGGTGATCCAGGAACTGGCGCAAACGTTATCGTTGATGGTATTGATACCAACAACATTGAATTCATCCTATTCAACACTGATGCTATTGAGTATCACAAGAACATTTTGTTGAATGCTGGTGACTATGGATTCCCTAATGTAGCTAACGCAAACTTGCTAACCACTTTGATTGAGGCTTTTGCTACATCAAACATTGGCTTGGCCCCGATTGATTCAATCACTGTAGTCAGTGGCGGTGGTGGATACCAGAGCATTCCACAGTTGGCTCCAATCTCAACCTTTGAAACAGACTATTCAGTTGATGTATTTCAAGAGTATCTTCTATCACCAAACACTGCTACATACGATGCTTGGAGAGATTCAGAAGGTAAGGTAAGAGACATTGGTAGAGTCGCTGCTATTGAAATCAATAATGGTGGATCAGGCTACAGCAATGTCACTGACAAGATCTACATCAATACAGCCGTTGGTTACGACTTTGAGGCTGAGTTCTCAACTGATTTGTCAGGCAAGATCATCTCAGTAACCATCTTGGATCATGGTTTGGGTTACCCAATTCCAAAGCCAGATGTGACTGTTGCTAACAGTTTGAATGTTTCAGTTTCATCAGCTGGAACTGGCGCACAGCTTGTTGCCTTTGGTGACAATGATGGTGAAGAGCTTGACATCTCTGTAAGTGACATTGGTCGTATCATTGACTTCAGAATCATCAGCAGAGGTTTTGATTACATCTCAACTCCAAACGTCTCAATGAGAATCCAGGATATTACTGTAACTCAGATTGCTAACGTTGACTTCTACTTTGAGGGTGAGGTTGTATTCCAAGGCGCCAATGCTAACTCATCAACCTTCTTTGGTTATGTTGATGAGTATGATAGAGCCAACTCTGTATTGAGAGTATACAACTATATTGGATCATTGAACCTAGCACAGAACCTAGAAAGCACCAACATCTCAACTATTCCTTTGGAAACCACAATTTATGGAAATGGTAAGGCAAAGGCCAACGCTGAATTCTTTGGTGGTTTGATTCGTTACCCTGGCTTCTACTTGAACACTGATGGCTTCTTGAGCTCAGACATGAAGATCCAGGATGACATCATCTATCACAACTTCTCATACATCGTAACTGTTGAGGAAGCCTTGCGCAAGTACAAGGATACCTTGATGGATATTGTCCACCCAGCTGGCTTGAGCATGTTGGGAAGATTCACCATCAGCAGCCAGGAACCAATCTACAAGAAGGCAGTGGATTGGATGGGTGTTGACATCATCTTGACCTCAAATGCTCTTGCCAATGCAACCGGAACACTAACAACAGTTCCAACATCTAATGCTGTCGTTGGGTTTGGAACCAACTTTGGAGATGTCGTTGAGGTTGGCGACATGATCATCTTCAAGGACCAACCAATGTATCTTGCCAAGGAAGTTACTGAAGTCGTCAATGACGAATTCCTATACATAGAGAGTGGAGTTGCATATATTGCTTTTGAGACAGTAAGAACCACCAATGGTTCCAATGTCTTGGTGTCTGCAGCTGAGTTTGCATCAAATGTTCAGGTCAATGACACCATCTATTTGGCCAACTCAGATGGTGGCAATGCCCAGACATGTTTGGTTGTTCAGGTGTCTGGCAACAGCATTACAACCAACACTGTGTTCAGTGCCAATGCGAATGTCCACTACGAAATCCGCAGCCAAGTCGACAATGTCGCTTGGATGGTCATTAAGAGCCTGTGAGATGGCCCATAAATAAGTGATCTAGAGAGTCAAACAATGATTAGCGAAAAGTCAAGAATTACCGTATCACAAAGAATTTTGTTCGCCAACGCAACTGTGCGTGACTGGACATCATCCAACACATATGTGATGATTGGAAGAGAATCCCCATGGGGTTCTGAAGATGAGTTGATTGAAACTCCAAATGAATCCATTGACTATTTGAATGAAGTTCGTCGTAGCTCCATTGCAATTAAGAAGATCAATGGCAGTGATATTGCTTTCGTTGTACCAAGAGTGGACTGGGAAACTGGCACTGTGTTTGATGAGGTTGACCCAGCAATTGACATGTATCAGACTGTAGAATTTACAGCTGTTGATGGCACCGTCAATTCTAATAACAGTAGAACAATGACGGGAACCAACACCCATTTCTTGAGCAACTTCACCAATGGTGACTTTGTCTACATGCCTGGTGATGGTGTTAACGTTGATGCACAGATGAGACAGGTAATTGCTATCATCAGCAACACATCAATGAATGTCAACACTGCATTTGCTGGAGAATTCATCCAGAACACGGCATACAAGGTTGTTGATTCAACTCCATACTATGTACAGAACTTCTATTGCCGCAATAAGAAGGATCAGGTCTTTAAGTGCTTGTTCAATGCCAATGGAGCATTCTCAACTGTTGAACCAGCAATCACAATCGGTGGTGCACTACCAGAGAACTCATTCATTGAAACTTCTGATGGCTACAAGTGGAAGTATTTGTACACCATTCCAAGTGGCCAGAAGCAGAAGTTCTTCTCAGCAGAATGGATGCCAGTCTTCAGAGAATCAGCCGTGTTCGCATCATCTGTAGATGGAAGAATTGACGTCGTTGAGATTGTCAATCCAGGTCAATACTACAACCAGAACGTGGCTTCTAACGTCACTTCAATCTTGAGCGTCACCGGTGATGGAACTGGTGCAACATTGAATGCTAGAGTCAATGCCAATGGATCAATCATTCAGGTTGACATCTTGGATGGTGGATCTGGTTACACTGAAGCATTTGTTGTAATAAATGACATCATTGGTCAGAATGCTAACATCAGAATCCTTGTTGGTCCACCTGGTGGCCACGGATTTGATCCAGTTGAAGAGCTTGGTGCAACCAATCTATTGTTGAGCTTTGAATTGGTTGGTGATGAAAATGGTGTTCTACCAACTGAAGCCGAAGTTGGATCAGACATCTTTGATTATCGTCAGATCGTGGTCATCAAGCAGCCATTGTTGGCCGTTGATGGTGAAACAATCAATGCTAATGCTACACAGTATAGCACTGTTTCAATTGTTCGTGTTCAGAACCTACCAATTGGTGTGTTCTATAGAATGGATGAAATCGTCTATCAGGGTGACACGCTTGATGATGCAACCTTTGTGGCTCGTGTCGTTTATTGGGATGAGACCAACAATCAGATCTGGGTCAACAACATCTCAGGCACATTCACAGACTCAGAATTGATCAGAGGAACTGTGACCACAACACCATTCACTGCCTTCTCCATTGCAGAGCCTGATATTGATATTTTCTCAGGCAAAATCCTGCATGTAAATAACGTAGAACCTATTTCAAGATCAGATGATCAGATTGAACAAATCAAGACGATGATTTCTTTCTGAGAACGTGCTAAATAAACCACAACATTCAATGAGTTAACTAATGGAATTCAATTACCCACCATTCTACGACGACTTCATAGACCCATCTGGCAATGGTCAGGGTGCTAAGGACAAGAATTTCCTAAAGATCTTGTTTCGTCCAGGGTATGCAGTTCAGGCAAGAGAACTCACCCAGCTTCAGTCAATTCTACAGAACCAGATCAAGAACCTTGGTGATTTTGTATTCAAGGACGGTTCTCCAGTAGAAGGTGGACACATTACCTTTGACCCAACTGTAAAGGGTGTCAAGCTTCAGGTCAATGATGACAACTCAATTGAAGACTTTGAGAGCAAGTTGGTCATCAATGCAAATGGTCCAATTGTAAAGAAGGCAATGGTTGTTGCGGTTGATGATTCAACCCAGAACCAGGAATTCGCTGGAACATTGGTTCTCAAGTATTTGGCTGGTTCTGGCTTCGATGCTAACGAAGATCTAAGAACAGCCGTTGGTACACAATTCACTGCAACCACAGCTGAAACCAACCATGCAACAAATGGATCCATTGCAAGCATCAATGAAGGTGTCTTCTACGTCAATGGCTTGTTTGTCTACGTTGCCCCACAAACCATCGTTCTAGATTCAGCCAACACTTCTCCATCATTCAGAGTTGGTTTGGAAATCGACGAAACTGTTGTCGATGAGTCAGGTGACTCATCATTGCTTGACCCAGCACAGGGATCATTCAACTATCAGGCCCCAGGAGCTTGGAGATATCAGGTAACTTTGACCTTGTCAAAGAGAACCTTGCAGTCAAAGGATGACAGCCTATTCATTGAGTTGTTGAGACTTGAGAATGGTATTGTCACCAAGAAGATTGACTACCCATTGCTCGGCAACCTAGAACAAACTCTCGCTCGTCGTACATACGATGAGTCTGGTGACTACACTGTACGCCCATTCAAGGTCACTCTCAGTGACGACGTTGGAAACAACGCTGTCTATGTGACCAACATTGAACCAGGTAAGGCTTACGTCAAGGGATTCGAATTCGAGACCATTTCAACAGTCAAGATGACTGCTCCAAAGGCTCGTACAACCAACACTTCATCTGACTATGATTTGTCATTGGAATATGGCAATTACGTCGTCGCTGCGAACTTGTTCTCAGGAAACGTTGAAGGGTTTGATACTGGAAACTTCGGTGATATGGATCTTCACTATGTTCCAACCCAATTCATCAACACAGCACACGCAGGCGCATATGCTAATACAAAGATGGGTACAGCAAAGGTTAGATCATTTGACTATGCTGGCGATGATCAGTATTACGTTTATCTCTTGGATGTGGATCTACCACCAATTGTTGTCTATGCTACAGGCGTCGCTGTTAATACTTCAGCAATTCCACTACCAACAACCTTCCCAGCATATGATGGAATTCTTGAAGTTCCAGTAACAATCCTATCAGGTAATTCATCTGGTGATGTTCGTACGATCGTTGACTATGATGAATCAACTAAGATTGCTGTGGTTGATCGTCCATTCACTCAGTTGATTGATTCCTCATCACAGTTGTCCATTGGTTTTGGTGTCAAGGATATTGAGTCCTTGGTTGTTACTCCAAATTCATTCGCATTGGCAAACGTCTACGGAGCCAAGAACACAAGCTCAGCACTATACCCATGTATGGATATTGCTCCAGCAGGTGGCAAGGACATCTTTGGTAAGACAATCATTTTCAGCACTGAATTGAACAAGTTGGTCTTCCCTCTACCAGAAGGCTACATTGCCCAGAACAGCTTTGTTGATGTAACATTCATGAATCGCAAGACTTTGTCTAGCGTATCATTTGCTACAGGCAATACCACTGTTGGTACTGGTACCGGATTGGATAGCTCTGAATCCTTCACCTTTGGTTTCACCAACTCATACTTGCCAGACAACACTGCTCGTAACAACTTCTTGGTTGTTGTGCGTGATAAGCAGTCAAGCAACCTATCCAATGGTCAAGTTGTAGTATTTGACCGTGGTCTAAATCCAGGTGGTAATGCTATATTCCAGATTGACTCTACACACGTAGTCATTGATTGCGCAACCACTGGCAGCTTCCTAGCTGACATCCTATTGAATGTTAGGGACTCTGATGCTGAAATTAACTTCAGAAGAACAAAGACTCTGATTGGTGATCTAGAAGACACTTCATTGGTTGCAACTGATGCACCAACAAATGGTGTTGCAGTTTCTGGTGCAGCTAACACAAAGATCGATGCCGCAAATGGTTTGGTCTACTTCACCAGCACTTGGGACATCTCCAAAGCTCCTGGTGCTCGTCAGAGCTTGCACATCCCTGACGTTGTCAATGTCATTGCAATCTATGACTCAGGCAACACTGCACAGTATCCAAACACCACAAATGGTGTTGATATCACTGATCGTTATTTGTTTGACTCTGGGCAGCGTGACAACTACTATGACCACGCAAGCATCATCCTAAGAGACGGTGCTGAGGTTCCAGCGGGTCAGATTGTTGTCAAGGTTCGCTACTATTCACATGATGCAACCAGTGGTTTCTTCAGCGCTGATTCATACTCAGCCTCTGATTATGCCAATGGATCCATTGCATATTACTCATCTGAGAAGTTTGGAATCATTGCTCTACGTGACGCAATTGACTTCAGACCAACCAGAACAATTGGTACTGCAGCTGATGTGACTGACTTCACAATCAATGGCTTGAAGCTTCCACAAGCTGACCAGCCAATGACATTGACTTACAGCTTCTATCTACCACGTTATGATGCATTGGTCTTGACTCGTGACAAGCAGTTCAAGATTTTGAATGGTGAACCAGCTGCATATCCAAAGGCACCTGATGTTGGCCAGGATTCAATGGTACTTTATTATCTCGGTGTTCCTCCATACACCGCAAGAGTTGATGAAATCAACTTGATGTATGTTGAGAACAAGCGTTACACCATGCGTGATATTGGCTCAATCGACCGTCGTGTTGAGCAACTAGAATATTACACCACATTGAGTGAGTTGGATGCAGCAGCCTCCAAGCAGAGCATCCTATATCAGGATGGTGCTACTGCCAAGGAAGCTTATGGTATCATCACTGACTCATTTGAAGACTTCAGTGTTGCTGACAACGGCAACCCAGACTTGTTCTGTAATCTAGGTGAAGGTTCATTGATGCCTTATCGTGAAGTTCATCCACATGAGTTCATCATGCAGGGTGCAACTGGACCATTCAAGGTCAATGATCGTACCTATTCCATGAACTTCACTGAAATCCCAGTTGTTGTACAGAATACAGCAACCAAGTCAATCAGTGTTCAGCCATTCGCCTTTGGTCAGTTCCGTGGTGACGTTGATATGCGTCCACAGACAGACTTCTGGTACAGCAGTCTGGTGTTCCCAGAGATTGTTGGTCCTCCACGTGAGTTGCCACCTCCTCCTCCACCACCACCTGCTCCAATCCCAGTTGTGCCACCAGTGCCACCAAACACCAATGAGCCATTGGTACAGCCACAGGTTGTGACTTCACCTCCTCCACCATCCCCAGCACCTGCCACTGGTTCAGTGACAGCAATCACCACTAAGGTTTCACAAAACTACTGCTTCAACAGAAGCACATTGTCTAATCCTAATGGTTACTACATCACTCTTCCAAATGGAAAGGTCATCAATGCCCAGAGCATGATTGGTGGATTCATTACCAATGGTGAATCTTGCTTCAACGTTACTGTTGAACCAACTGGCTATGGTGCAACTCGTCGTGAGAACTGGTATATCAGTGAGGTTGTCTCCAATGTCAAGTTCACTGGCCACGTTGGCAGCAACAAGTATGACCAGAACATCACTGGCTCTGCAGCACTAAGTAATGCTATACAATTGGCCGCAGGTGGCGGTGCAAAGGTCAAATTCAACAACAAGCTTGCATTGAATGACGTGTTCCAACCAGTCAGACAGGGCAAGGGTGTGAGCTTTACAGGATCATTAAAGTAATATGAGTGACGCATCAGTCCCAACAAACGTAGGCACAGCAGTTGTAGACCAATCTGTTGTCCCTTACATGAGAGGCAAGGAAGTTGAGTTTTCTGCCATCAACCTAAGACCAGGTAGAGACGCATTCTTCTACTTTGACAGTGTGTTGGTGACAAACTTTGTCCAGCAAGCCTCTGTGATTGTAACCGATTCAGCCAACACTGTAATGGGTTATGTCAAGGGTGAGAAGCTATATTGCAATGCAACCCACGCAATGGCATCAGTCATTGATTGCTCTCCAAACAACACCATCTACTTGAATGAGAATTACATCTCAATCAATGTCAATGCTGTTGGCGCTAACGTATTGGGTGCGAGCGATTATGCTTTGGGTGACCTGATCTACCAGACCCCAACCTACACAAACCCAACCTCAGTCAATGCTACATTCATCGGCAAGGTTTGGTATTGGAACAGCAGTGACAAGGTCCTTGTTGTTGAGCCAGTCAAGGGAACATTGAATGCTAACAACACAGCAAATGCTGATGCATACTTGTTCAAGTCAGGTGAGAACAAGGTTATCTATGCAGCCAATACTGTAACTGGTGACAAGTTCCCAGTAAGCTCACGTGTTTCCTCTGTTGATAACGTATCAAACAAGTTCTTGACCACCACATACACTCACCGCAGTGGTATCGTTGGTTCAGTCAACACCCCAAATGCCAACACAATCATTATCTCTGGTACAGCACCAAGTGATGCTGTTGGTAATGTAATGTTCTTGACCAGCCGCACTGGCTTGGGTCAGCTTGGTAATGTCTTGAGTGTCACTGGCAATGCTGTCTACACTGATCATACCTTCTCACCATATCCATTGAGCAACACTTACTACAGCATTGGATACCCAACTCCAGATGATAATGGTATGATTGCTGGTGTATTCAACATCCCAGAAACTCAGACTGTTAAGTTCTTGACTGGTGAGCGTGAGTTCAAGATCACTGACACCTTCCTACCAGATGATGCTGATTCAACCATGGTCGCAACTGGTAAGTATGTAGCACAGGGATTCATTGGGTTTGGTGAAAGATCAACCCCAATTGTTCAGCCACAGATCACTGCCCCAGTTAATGCTCCACCTGTCAACCAGATTTCTCCATCAAAGAGAGAAGAAAGCTCAACCCCACCAGTAATTTCATCAGGTGCAGCACCAGCAAACACAATGGCTGGAGCTATCTCCAGTGGTGTGCTTGGAGCCGCATCAAGCTTGATCTTCAGGGTTGATCCAGTTGCTCAGACTTTCTTCACCCCAAAGCCAAAGGATCCAAAGTCCAACTATGGTATCTTTGTTTCATCCATTGATTTGTGGTTCAAGAACAAGCCATCAGCTGACTCCCCAAAGTTCCCAGTAACAGTCAAGATTGTTACAACTGAGAATGGCTACCCAACTGAGAATGTTATTGCTTCCGCAATTGTCCCTTGGGTATTGGTACAGACTGCTGATGTTCCAGATGGAGCCAACATTGGTGACTTGAGTGCTGTCAACACAACCTCAACCAAGTTCCGCTTCGCTGATCCAGTCTACTTGCTACCAGCATCTGAGTATGCAATCCTTGTTTACTCTGAGTCTCCAGATTATGAAGTGTTCATCACTGAGCTTGGTCAGAATGATTTGACAGCAGGTTCAACCTTGCGTCGTATCAGTGAGCAGCCAAACAGCGGAAGCTTCTTCCGTTCACAGAACAGTTCTACTTGGACACCATATCAGAACCAAGACTTGATGTTTGTCATCAACAAGTGCGTATTTGATACTTCACCTGTATCATTCACTTTCAATGTAACTCCTACTGAAAGAGCAGTTCCAATTGATGAGATGATCCTACACTCTTCAGACGTAATCTTCCCAAGCTCAAGCATTGTATACAAGATTCGCCCAACCTTGTTGAACTCATTGGCTCAGGACTCAGGTTATCAGGTAATCGTCCCAGACAAGTTCCACTCCTTTGGTAAGGACTTGACTGTATCTTCATCTGGTGCGAACCGTCGTCGTGTTCTACTACCAGGAAACAGTGGATGCTTCCAGGTACAGGTTACAATGGATTCTGATGATCCAGATGTATCACCAATGTTCAACGCAGAACGTTTGTCAATGATCACCTATGGTAACGTCATTGGCGCTGGCATGATTGATAGTGAGATGATCACCATCACTGATGGTGGCAACCACATCAATGCCAACAACATCACTGTTACATTCAGTGCGCCTGATGATCCATTGGGTACTCAGGCAACTGGTAACGTCGTTGTTCTACAGGGAAACAGTGTACCATTCGTCACGGTATTGAATACTGGCTCTGGATATTACTCCAACCCAACCATCGTTATCAGTGAACCAGGAGCTCCAGCCAATGCAACAGCATATGTTGCTGGTGAGGGTAGCAACTTTGGTGGTAATGGATTCAGCCGTTATGTCACTCGTAAGATCACCTTGGCTGATGGATTTGATGCCTCTGACTTGCGTGTATACTTGAATGCTGTACGTCCATTCGGCACCAGCGTTGAAATGTACTACAAGGTCATTTCTTCAACTGACTCTGCGAACTTCGCTGACAAGCCATGGGTTCGTATGTCATTGGTCAAGGACATCAAGTCTGTTGATCAGGTCTCAGCTGTTGAATTGCAGTACTCTCCATCATTGGGTCTAAATGGATTGCCAGGTGGAAACTTGGCATACACTGAAGACGGAATCACCTACCCATTGGGTGGAAAGTTCAAGTCCTTCGCCTTGAAGATTGTATTGTTCGCCAATGACCCAACGGTTGTTCCAAAGGTCTTGGCAATGAGAGCAATCGCTGTTCCTGGTGGTTGATTGTGGAACCAGCATTTGCAAAGGTCTATGAACATCCAGAGCTAATCAAGGATGTCAGGAGCAAGGCAATCTTGAATGTTGATGTTGGTGCAATCGCAAGACACCAGCAGATGATGGCGAAGATTAACAAAGACAAGGCTCTAAATACCAGGGTTGAGAACATAGAACAGAAACTTGTGGAAATTCAAGCAACCAATGATCAGATCTTGGGATACTTGAAGACATTGGCTGAAAGGTAATTTAAGTGGCAAACGCAAACATATCACTGATTGTAACAACCAACACGTTTGATGAGTGGAGAATTGCCCACAACAACATCACAAACAGTGTCAATGAGTTGAGGAATGCCACCTATGTTAAGGATGAAGGCAGCGTATTCCTAAGCAATGGATCAGTTGTTATCTCTGGTACACTGGCCACACTCCTTTCTGTATCAGGCAATGCATCCATATCACAAAGATTGACTTCCAGCAACGTTGTTTCTGGAACATTGTTGATCACTGGTCCAAATGATTCAGCATCATTCACATCACCAAACGTTTTGGTGTATGTAGCAAACACTGTCTTCTCCAAGAACTTGATGTCAAACAACATCACCACATTGAATGTGTTGAATGTTTCTGGCAACACAAACTTCAGCCATGCCAATGTTCTATTCAGTGACCCAGCCGTCACAGTCAACGTTGCCAATGTTCTAACCACCCAAGACCTAATTGTAAGAGCCAATGCATATGTTGGTATCCTAACATCCAACAATGCTATCCTTGGGAACGTAACAGTTCTTGGATCATTCGTCACTGAAGGTGCCTCATATACATCAGATGCATCCATCTATGTAAGATATGGTGCTGTTGTTGATGGCACTGGCCAGTTTGTCGTCGTTCGTGGACCAAGCTCAGGTAATGCCGAGCTAAGATTTGATCACACCACAGGTCGTTGGAAGGCTTCTGCCAATTCAGCCAATGCCAATGGTTGGTTGATCATCGGTGCCACTGAGGGTGACCAGAACTATGCCAACTCTCAGTTGATGAATGCGACTCTCAGAGCATACAGAGAATATCTCACAAACACAACGATCACTGGCAACACAACCATTGATTTGGGATTGTCAAACTATTATCGTCTAAGACTAGCTGCGAACGCTAATCTGACCTTCTCTAATGCTGCTCTAGCTGGGAACGTGTCAACCGTGACCCTAGTCCTGGTTCAGTCAGCAAACGGCGGAAATGTTGTGACATTTACGAATACAGTCAATTGGTCTGACAGCCAGACTCCAGTCCTAACAACCACTGCCAACAAGTTGGATGTTCTCCAGATTGTGACCATGGATGGTGGTGTAAGGTTCATTGGTGGTCAGAGCTTTGCAAACGTGTCAATCTGATTAAATAATACCATGTTCCAATAGGTGTAAGTGAAACATGCTATTAATGCCCGCAAGAGCCCAGCCTGCCACAGTAACATTCAATTCTGCTGGCCAGATCAGGATCCCTTTCAATGTGAAGAGGGTGATAGTGACTGGCTATGGTGGAAGTGGCAACCCAGGAACCCCTGGTAATGCTGGCAACCCAGGAAACCCAGGTGTCGTAGGAAACGGCGGAACAGCAGGTTCTGCTGGTAATGCTGGCGCAGCTGGCAACTCTGGTAATGCAGGTTCATCTGGAAATCCTGGAAATCCAGGAACAAATGGTGTTGCTGGACCAGGCGGTGCGGCCGGAAACGCAGGTGGTGCAGGAAACGCAGGATCAGCTGGCGCATCTGGCAACCCAGGAAACCCAGGATCTAATGGTGGCGGAGGCGCTGGTGGACCAGGTGGTTCTGCTGGTAACCCAGGAAACCCAGGATCAGCAGGCCTCGGCGGCGGTGGTGGTGGTGGATCAGCAGCGGATGGATTCAGTGGTGATGGTGGTGGTGGTGATGGTGGCCAAGGTGGTGCATCCCCTAATGCCAGTGGCCCAACAAACAGTGGCCCAGGTCGTGGTGGCCTTGGTGGTTCTGTGGCTAACCCAGTTTATGGAAATCCAGGTATCCCTGGTACAAATGGTGGTGCAGGAAACTCTGGATCAGCAGGAAACCCTGGCACTGGTGGCAGCGGCGGAAATCCTGGCAGCGGTGGTTCAGCTGGCAACACTGGAAATTCAGGGTCTGCTGGATCTGGTGCAACATCTGGTAACTCAGGTGGTGCTGCCCCAAATACATGGACCAGTAAAGATGGTGTTGCTGGTAATGCCGGCAGTGCAGGTGCTGATGGTGCAGCAGGAACCGGCGCAAACAATGGAAACTCTGGAACATCTGGCAACCCAGGAAATGCTGGCAACCCAGGTGTTGCGGGATCAGCTGGATCAGCTGGATCAGCTGGTGCTGGTGGTAACTCAACAACATTCAATGGTACAACAAATGTAACCTTCCCAGGTGGAGCCGCAGGTAACGCAGGATCAGCTGGTAATGCTGGTTCAGGTGGAACACCTGGAAACCCAGGAAATAACGGAACATCTGGCAACCCAGGAAACCCAGGAACAAATGGCGTGGCTGGACCAGGTGGAGCCGCAGGTAATGCTGGCGCCGCTGGTAATTCTGGAAGCGCTGGCTCATCTGGCAACCCAGGAAACCCAGGATCTAATGGAGCCGCAGGCCCAGGTGGAGCCGCTGGCAACGCTGGCAACGCTGGCAACCCAGGTGCATCTGGTAATTCTGGCAACCCAGGTGTTGGTGGAAATGGTGGGTCAGGTGGCACACGTGGTGAAGGTGGCACCGGTGGAAGTGCTGGCGGAACACCAGGTGGCGGTGGTGGCCCAGCTGGTCCAAATGCTGGCGGCGAAGGTTCTTCCGGCGCATCTGGTAATTTGATTGGATCAATCCCAGGTGGTGCAGGTGGATTCGCTGGTGATCCAAATGGTGGATATGGTGGAGATGGTGGTGGAGCATTCGCATTCGAAGGCTTTGCTACATCCGGTGGTGGCGGTGGCGGCGGTGGCGGCGGAACACCAGGTGGTGGTGGTAATGCTGGCGCCGCAGGAAACTCTGGTAACCCAGGTGCAGGCGGAAACGGTGCAACAGGTGGTAACTCAGGTGGTGCTGCTCCTAACTCATGGCCAGGACAGTCTGGATCAGCTGGTTCAGGTGGCAACACCGGTGCTTCAGGTGGCGCAGGATCAGGTGCAACATCAGGCAACTCTGGTGGTTCAGCACCAGCCAACTGGCCAAGCAAGACTGGTTCTGCCGGAAGTGCTGGATCAGCAGGTGCAAATGGAAACCCAGGAACTGGTGGTGGAACTGGTAATGACGGATCACCAGGTGGTGCTGGTGGTGCTGGTGGAACTGGCACACCTGGAAACCAGGCAGCAAATGTTTTGAGATACAATCAGTACGATGTAGCAATTGGTACTGGTGCAAGCAATGGTCAATTGGTTGTGACTTGGTCTAACCAGTAACTTTAGAGTGAATAAATATCACATCATTAACAACAATCTTCCTGAGGAATGGAGATTCACATGGCAC
>Ga0164306_10000101_pt1 | contig 31613 bp, 27 predicted proteins | sample Whisoiple_242_MG_FD_110213 | JGI IMG/M metagenome (GOLD analysis project Ga0164306, IMG submission 110213) | Soil microbial communities amended with fresh organic matter from upstate New York, USA - Whitman soil sample_242_MG | ecosystem: Environmental > Terrestrial > Soil > Unclassified >... | reverse complement strand
CCGAATGACTCAACAGTGCCGAATGGCTCAGCGGTGCCGAATGGCTCAGCGGTGCCGAATGGCTCAGCGGTACCGATTGGCTCAGCAGTGCCGATCGCTTCAGCTGGGTTGGCGGGCTCGTACCTGGCACCGCGTTCGACTATCGATGCTGGCCCGACTGTCGATCCAGGCCCAACCATCGCGGTGGCGGCCGGTCACCCGTGGGCCGGTCTCCCGGGCGTGCTGGTGGTGGCCGACGAGCACGAGGTCGCCCGGCTTGCGGTGCAGGCGCTCACGGCCGCCGTCGAACCCCTGGTCGAGGGATGTCGGACGCTGGCGCGGGTGGGCCGTACGTCGCTCTGGGCGGAGATCGCCGACGGTTTCGGCCTGCCGCTGCTGATGCAGCCCGATCTGCCGGTCGATCCAGCGGCGGTTCGCAGGTTGCAGAGCGGATTGCGGGCCGAGGGGGCCCTGTGGCGTCGACGACCTGATCTTCGGGTCGACCACCAGGGACACAAGGCGGACTATCTGGGCCGCAAGGGTGGCTGTTGCCTGGCCTATCAGTGCACCGACGACTCGGCGGTCGACCTGGACTCGCTCGATCCGCAGAGCAGGGCATTCGAGGAACGATTCCCGACCGGACCTGGCGAGCCGCGCTTCTGCAGTACGTGCTCTCTTCGCGAGCTCAAAGATTGCGAGGATCGGCAACTGTTCTGGCTGCGCGGCGAACGCGAATCCAGGTACTCCACCGCCGACGCGGAATGACTCAGCGTCTCGGGGTCTTTCGATGGAGTAGACCGCAACGTCGGCCCGCTGACTGGCCGTCATCAGCAGGGGCGATGCCGGCTGCGCACGGCGCTACCGACTACGCATGGCGGTCTGGACTGCGCTCGGGATGCCGGCTGTCCGGCATTGCCAGCTGCAGAGTGCCTTGCGGGCTGCTACCGTCGTGGTGATCGTCATCTATCGGCAGGAGGTGAGCCCCATGAACGCAGTATCCGCAGTGGGTGCTCCGCTGCTGTGCACGATCGAGCGACTGAGGTAGTCGCCACCGGGAGCGCCCCACCAGGCAACCGCGAAAGGCGACTCCCATGAACGAAGAACGGTTTTCAACTAGGCACTTCACATCGTCGACGGCCTCCCAGCCGCCGAGCTCCGATCAAGATCAACTGCAAGCCGATGACGGTAGCCCCACGCGCGCGGCTGATGGACGAGCACTGGTCCTCGGTGGCGGAGGATCGGCGGGCAACGCGTGGTTGATCGGTGTCGTTGCCGGCCTGTTCGATGCAGGACTGGATGTGACCGATGCCGATCTGATCATCGGAACATCGGCCGGATCGACGGCGGCGGCGCAGATCACCGGCGCGAGCCCGACCCAACTGCTTGCCGACATCCTTCACGCTGCACCTCAGCAGCGACCTCATCCAGCCGGCGCCGATCGTGCGCGCGTTTCCACCGGTCCCGTTGTCGATCATCTGCGACGGACGAGCGAGATCATCGCCGGCGCTGCGGATCCGGTCGACATGCGCCGCAAACTAGGTGCCTCAGCGCTCGAGCTGGAGGCGGCGTCGGATGGCTCCTGGCCAACGCGCTGGCGCGCTACCGTCGCGCCTCGGCTACCCAGCCAGGACTGGCCACGACGGCCGGTGCTCATCACGGCAGTCGATGCCCGCACCGGTGAACCGGTCGTGTTCGACCGACACAGCGGAGTCGACCTGGTGGACGCCGTCGCCGCCAGCACTTCCAGCGGTCTCCCCTACGGCATCGGCGACGGCCGATTCATCGACGGCGGCTACCGGCGGTCCAGCGAGAATGCCGATCTGGCAGCCGGATACGGGCGGGTGCTGGTGTTGTCTCCTCTTGGCGGCAGAACACGTGCGCCGTTGGAGTGGGGGATGGATCTTGCAACGCAGGCAAGTGAACTGCGCGCTGCCGGTAGCCGGGTGGAAACGGTCCTGCCGGACAGCAACTCCCGCAACGCATTCGGCAACAACATGATGGATCTGTCGACACGGGTGCCCGCAGCTCGAGCCGGTTACGACCAAGGGAAAGCTCTTGCCCAGCAGCTCGCCGAGCTCTGGCAATAACGCTGATGCCTGCCGAACCAGGCTTCAAGGAGTCTGACCATCAGTTGGTGGGTAGTCGGCCTCGGATGACTGCGCATCACCCGAAGGCTCAGAACTATGCCGTGGCATCGACGGCCCCACAACGGTGATGGGGCACATCGGCCGTGACAGTGGCGTGATCACTGACTGCTCAGAACGGCGGCGGCAGCTCATCGTCGGCCTCGGAGTTGTTGCCATCTTCGTCCGCCGGAGACGGTGGCTCGACCGTCAGGTCGGTTGTCAGGCCCGTTGTATGTCCAGGGTGCGCGGCCGCATCTGATGCTTGGTCGTGACCCGGCGTGTTGCCGATGGGGTCGTCATCGGCATTGGCCCAGAAGTCCTTGTCCGGTGCATATTCGATTGGACGGGGCGTGAGGTGGTGCCGCAATAGCGCAGCTGTCAGCAGCTCTTCGATGACACCCGTTGAATGCTTGGAGCTTTCGGTCTTGGTTGTCGCCAGCAGGTTTTCGAGGCGCTCGGCGAACGCGGCGCCGAGGTTGTCAATCCCGACCGAGTACGGTGCGGTCGGACATTGTTGTTTGGTGTACCGGTGGCCGGTCGGGCTGGTGAAATGGAGGGCGTAACTCTCGCGATCGGGGCGGACCCGCCAGTCGGTGTGATGCTTCATCAGATGGTGGCGCCGGCAATAAGGATCGAGATTGTCCGGGCTTGTGGGTCCGCCCACTGTTGGGTCGGCGTGATCGAAGGGTTCTCGGTGATCGAGGTCGCAGCGCCAGACGGGCTGTCGGCAGGATGGGAAGCGGCAGGTTCCGTTGAGCGCGGCGACCTGATCACGGAGTTCCTGCCGGGGGCGGTAAGTGAGAGACCCGGCGTGGGTGGCGATACCGGTCCCTCCGTCGACCAGTTGGGTGGTGATGGTCGCAGCGGAGATGGCGATGCTGCGAGCAAGGCCGGCCGGAATGGCACCGAACCCTTCCAGTTTGCCGGGCAGGTTGTCGAACCCGGCGAGGGTGCCAAGGCCGAGGGTGACCGAAAGATGTGGTCGTCGGCCTTGCCGGGTGAAGGTGCGAGAAGCGCGTTGCCCTGCGCGCGCCGGCAATCTGGTCTGATCGACCGACAAACCGGTGCCGCGAATTGAGGACGAAGTGCAGGTCGCAGAGTCAGGCTCGACGAGACAGCCCGGCGGGGTCGCGGAACCGGAGGTTGGCATCACGACGACTTCCGCACCGGTCGGCGTGGCTTCCAACGAGCGACCATCGTCGCCGGCGTCTCCGGCCCGGTCGACGACGTCGGCAGGTTCTACAGATCCATCTCTGGCAGCTGACTCCCCTGAGTCGGCCGCGGCAGGCGCGGCAGCGGAAGTGCCGACTCGCGCCGAGGACTCGGTGCCGACTGGCCCGAAAGAGTCGGCGACCCCCACGGCATTCTCGGGCTGTTCGTTCGCGGCAAGATCGACTGCGCCGTGATCGACCGGATCAACCGGGTTGGGGTCGCCAGAACGAACCCGGATCGGTAGGGGTTCGAACGGTGCAAGCTTCGCATCGGCCGGGTCGGAATGGCTGGTGGACGTGTGGGTTGGTTCGGGATCGGCTTCCCCTGCCGGAGGGCTGGTCCCGTCCATATCATGAATGAGATCGCCCCCGTCGGCACCGACTCCTTCGGCTGGACAGGCGTTCTCGTCCACATCTGGAGTCGCGGCATGGAGTTCGCGGTGGTCAGTCTGCTGGTCGGGTTCGCGGTCGTCAGTCTGCTGGTCGGTTCCGCGGTCGTCAATCTGCTGGTCGGGTCTGCGGTCGTCAATCTGCTGGTCGGGTTCGTCGGCGGCGGTGTGGCTCGCTCGCAGGTGCAGGGTGGTGCTGTCGGCGAGAGGTTGACCCAGATATTCGCTCAGATCGAGGTGTCCATAAGTGAGGAGCTGCTCGGCAATATCGACAAGGGCGTCGACGCGGCGGGCAGCGATGCCTCGGTTGTCTCCGGGAGACGCGGCTGTACTGGTGGCGAGCAGGTCGCTGACCTGGAAGATCTTCACGGCTCCGTCAGCTGGGAGGAACGCGGACAAAGTGGCCATGGCGTCGGGCAGTGATTTGATTGCCAGGCTCCGTCGTGCGGCGCTGGCTTGATGTCGCTCTTCAGCGCCGTTGGGGTCGATGGTGATGACGGCCTGACCGGTGAAGTCACGCAGTTCGCTCGTGGTCAGCCCGCCGGCAGCAGGCAGGACCATGTCTTGAACAGCAGCGGTGTGCTCAGGGGTGAGCGGTTCGCAGTGTTCGGCAATGACTCTGGCCTTTCCTCGGTCGACGACGCCGTGTTCCAGGGACTCCAGCGTCGGCGCCAGTGACGTTGTCATCGTGATCGCTTCCCGAACCCGGAGTCCGGCCGTGACCGGGGATATCCGGAGCGCTGCTGCCACTTCGGCACCGGCCAACGAGATAGCTGCATCGGCGACCAGGTCTTGGATCTGCTCAGTAGTGGGGTCGGTGTGCATCCGGTTTCTCCGAGCCAACCGGCCCGCCAAACGCATCGGGTCACCTGCCACGAACGGGACCGAGAATGCAGCCAGCAGTCGGAGTTGGATGCCGGTCAGCAACGACAGCGCCTTCTCGCTCGCCGTGATCGCGTCGACAAGAGCCGCACCGGTCAGCTGCGTCGGGTCGGCGGTGGCCAAGGCGTGCAAAGAAGCGATGTCCGCAGCACCGACCGCGTGCTCGGCCCACGAACGGTCGGGATCGCCGGTCGTTGCTTGCTCCATGCTCACCTCCCTTGACTTGTGAATCATACGAACGTATGTTCGAATCCTAGCAAGAGACGTGGAGCAGAGCAAGCACAATCCGCTAGGACGAGAAATGAACGATGACGTCGCCAGTTCCCCCACGACCCAGAGGGTCAGTGTCGGGGCCAACGCGCCTGCTACGCCCGTTCGGCATCCGCTGGAGCGAGACTTGGCGTGGAGGGGGCTGGCAGGTCGATTCCTCGAGCCAGATGAAAACGGTGCCACAGCCGGTGATCCGCTCGCCGCCGCGATGTTCGACGCCGCGACTGTTCACCTCTCCATCGCACCCAGCAGGCACGTCTCACCCAGCAGGCATTCAGTGGCTCGCGTTGTGCTGAGTACCGCAGACCTTGAACATCGACCGTTGAGGTCCATACGAGCTATTACCACCGGATCGCAACCGCACCGTCCTCGCGGATTGCAGCTCGATCGACCGCAGTCGCGACCACCGGATTCGCTGCGACCCCAGACATTGACAGTCGGCTATAGGGCCTTTTTGACCGCTCGGGCGATTCTGTCCAATGTCGGTGCGAGTTCGGTTCGTGAGGTCGGAACCTCGACCACCCTGATCCCGCCAGGGTCGGTGACGGCCTCGGCCAGTTCTTCGGCGGTGGACACGAAAACGTGTTCGGCGCCGAACCCCTCGACGACTCCGGCCAGCATCGCGCCGTGGGGCGTCCCGAAAACCCGGTCAAAAGCCCTGGCGTGCTGCGGATCTCCGGGTTCCAGCGTGGAGAAGATCCCGCCGCCGTCATTGTTGCTGACGACGATGGCAAGTTCCGGCCTCGGTTCGTGCGGTCCGATGATGAGCCCATTCACATCGTGGAGGAAGGTCAGATCCCCGACCAGCGCCACTGCCGGAGCACCGGATGGGTCGGCCGCGGCAAGCGCGACACCGACCGCCGTCGAAAGGGTCCCGTCGATCCCGGCCACTCCTCGGTTGGCGACAATCCGCACTCCCGATCGACTCTCGCTACCCAGCCCGACGTCTCGCGGCGCCTGCGAAGACCCGAGTACCAGCGTGGACTGCCTCGGCAGGACACCCACCAGATCACGCGCCAAGCGGGTGGAGCACCCGATATCCGCCTCGTCCAGCACGGCGTTGACCGCCTTGGTCGCGATCGCGTCTGCATCCCGCCAATGAGCGGCCCAGGCAGGGTCCGGGAGATCCCGCAGGTTCGGCCAGCCCGCGGCGACACTGCGGACCAAATGGGCCGGGTCGGCGTATCCGAGCGGTGGGGCGATCACGTCCACCGCAACACGTGCGTCGCCGAGAAGTCGCTGCACCTGACGGAACAACGTCGGCCGCCCCAAAACGATCACCCGGTCCGGCAGCGAATCATTCAGGAATTCCGGTGCCGACAGCAGATGCATCCCGGCGCCGAGGACATTGTTGCCCGCCGCCCCGCCTGCCTCGGAAATCACCAGGTGTCCGGCATCGGCGACCGCGGCCGCCCACGGATGGGTCAGATCCGCCAGAAACAACAACCGCTCCCCCGGCTCAGGGGTCGGCACGGACAGTCCGAAGGCGCTGTCGGGCACATCGACCCGCGTCCACGGCCCTGCCCGACCGGACAGCGGCTCCGGCCAATCCTGCGCGGGGCCGGTCGACTCGTCGCCGTCCGGGAGCAGGGGCTCGGTCAACGCAACATTGAGCTGAACCGGTCCGGGACTGCCACCGGCGCCCGCAGATGCGGCCATCGCACGACAGACCATCGATCGCCAGACCGCGTTCTGTCCGGTGATGCGTTGCGGCACAGCGAATTCGTGGAACAAGCGGAGCACCGAGCCGAAGATCGAGCGCTGGTCCACCGTCTGATTGGCGCCGACGTCCCGGAGCCAGGGTGGCCGATCCGCCGACAGCACCAGCAGCGGCACGCCGCCGTGATGGGCTTCGAGGACTGCCGGGTGCAAGTTCGCCACCGCCGTGCCGGACGTGGTCACCACAACCGTCGGCCGACCGGATCCCCGAGCCAGACCGAGGGCCAGAAAGCCGGCCGTGCGTTCGTCGATCCGGACGTGCAGGCGGATCCGGCCGGCGGCATCCGCGGCGTGCAAGGCCATCGACAGCGGCGCGTTCCGGGATCCGGGGGCCAGCACGGCATCGGTGACACCGCACGCGATCAGTTCGTCGATCAGGACACCGGCCAGCGCCGTCGACGGGTTCACACTTGCCATTGTCGTCGCTCCTCGGACCGAGCATGGCCAAGGGTCAGGAATCGCGGCAGGGTTCAGCAGGGCTCGGACCGCATCGCGTTGGACAGGTCCCTTTGGACGTCGGACGCGTGCGTCCGTGCGCCGCGACGTGGCGTCGTGACGGGATCAGACCAGGGCTGCAACCCGGAGCAGTCGGTCCAACCAGTATCGGGCGGTCTCCCGATCGGCGGCGACTTCCGGGTAGCGATCGGGGTCCGGCGCCCTGTCGGGCGTCGGCAGGTAGCCGTCGACGGGCCGCAACGTCGATGCGGTGACATCGGTCGTCAACAGCGACGTGGTACCCAAACCGCAGGCGTGATGCAGCTCGGGCAGCGCAGCGGCGAGTGCGAGACCTGCCGCGAGCCCGACGGAAGTATCGACCGCCGACGAGACCACCACCGGCAGACCAGCAGCTGCGGCAACCCGCAGCGCCGCCCGAACCCCACCGAGGGGGGCCACTTTGATCACCGCGATGTCAGCCGCCCCCGCCAACGCGACGCGGACCGGATCGGCCGCGCGACGGATCGATTCGTCGGCAGCGATCGGCGGTGTCACCCGCTGCCGGACCTTGGCAAGCTCCTCGAGGGAGCGGCACGGCTGCTCGACGTACTCCAGACCACCGGCGGCCTCGTCGAGCAACTCGATGGCCCCCACGGCCTCTTGCACCGTCCAGGCCGCGTTGGCGTCGACCCTGATCCGGCCCTGCGGGCCCAGCACCTCGCGGACTGCAGTCACTCGGCGGACATCGGCCGCCAGATCGGCCCGGGGGTCGGCCACCTTGACCTTTGCGGTCCGGCAGCCGGAGGCGCGCACGAGCTCGCCGGCACGCTCCGGGGTCACCACCGGGACTGTGGTGTTCACCTCGATTCGATCCCGGATGGGTTGCGGCCACGGCGTTGTCGCCGACTCGACCGCCGCTCGGAGCCAGGACACGCAGTCGATGTCTCCGTAGTCTCGGAAGGGGGCGAACTCGGCCCACCCGAACTCGCCGCGAAGGAGCACTCCTTCGCGCACCGTTATCCCGCGGAACGGCTCGACCATAGGGATCGCGAAAACCTTGGCGGTCGAGAGCAGGTCGGTCAGGTCGTCAGTCATGGTGCGGGCTCTCTCCCGGAGGCCCTTCGGACGGCGGTGGACCAGTTGGTCGTCCGGTCCATGGCCCGCCGTGCGGGGCACCCGCAGGGAGCCAGATGGTCATCGCCACACCACCTTCCGTGGCCGGTGAGGCGATGATGGTGCCACCGAGCCGAATGACGAGACTGTGCGCCAGCGCGAGGCCCAACCCGGCGCCGCCGGGCCGGCGGGTGCGGTAGCGGTCATGCAAAACGCCGCGCTCGAAGGCCACCGGGTAGTCCTCGGCCGCGAGCCCGGGCCCGCCGTCGCGCACCTGCAACACCGCGCCGTTCGGGACGGGCACGGATGGCGCTGCGCCGTACGGGACAGCGGCGATCGACGCGGCGCCATAGGGGACATCGGAGGTCGACGCAGCACCATGTGGGACATCGGCGATCGACGCGACACCATGAGGCACATCGGCGATCGACGCGACACCATGAGGCACATCGGAGGTCGACGCGACACCATGAGGGACAGCGGCGGTCGACGCGGACCCATACGGGACAGCGAAGTTCGGTACAGCGCCGTTCGGGTCGGGGCCGACGTGCAACACGAGCGGCTGGCCCGGCTCGAGCACACGCAATGCGTTTTCCGCCAACCCGTCGAGCACCTGACGAACCCGACGTGCGTCAGTGCTCACCACGACCGCGAACGTCGGCACCTCCACCACCAGCGGCACACCTCGGGCGGCACAGCGTGGCCGCCAGGCAGCGGCCATTTCGGTGACCAGTGCGACCAGGTCGGTCGGTGCCGGGTCGATCGAAAAATTGTCCGCACCCAATCGGGCCAGATCGAGCAGATCGGTGACCAGGCGCTCCAAGCGCGCAGCCTCGCCGACGATGCTGGCACCGACGTCCGCCTGTTCTGTCGGATCGATCAATCCGTCTGCCAGCGCCTGCGCCTGTCCGGTGATGCCGGCCAGCGGAGTACGCAGCTCGTGCGACACCGACGACAGGAAATCGCGCTGTCGGGACTCGCTGTACTGCAGAGCATCCGCCAGCTCATTGACCGCCACAGCCACCTCGGCGACCTCTCGCGGGCCGGCCACCGGCGCCCTGCGGTCACGCGCTCCGGCACTCATCGCGCGAGCCTGCACGGCGGTTCGGCGCAGCGGTGCGGACACCGCCCTTGCCACCAGCAGACCAACCAGCACGGCCACCGCGGTACCGCCGAGAACGGCCCACAACAGCCGCCGTTCGAGTGCCTGCCGGGTCGCCGCTGCAACGTCGGCCGGGGTCACCAGGGCGAACCCGCCATCCGCGGTCGACCTGGCTTCGACCAGTTGGAGCCGACCACCGGCGACCGCGGTCCCCGAGATCGACCGACCGCCGACGGCCTGGTGGGCACCTGCCTCCGCGGCCGCCCGTTCGGCGATGCGGCCGGCGTCGGAGAACTCGCCGTCCGGACCGATGGTCACCACCGTGATGCCCTGCTCGGCCAGCACCTCATCGGCGACGGCGAGCGGGTTACCAGCGTCCGGCGAGTTACCAGTGCCCGGAGGGTTGCCAGTGCCCGGCGGGTTGCCAGTGCCCGGCGGGTTGCCAGTGCCGGACGAGGCCGATGCCAGTTGGGCAGCAATGAGGTCGGCCCGGTCGGCCAGCGCCTCGGTGGTCACATCGATCAGTGTCCGCCGGACGACCAGGACCCCGGCCACGCTGGCGATCACCGCGACCAGCACCGCAACCGCAGTCACCAGCAACGTGACCCGGACTGCCAGGCTGGTCCGCCGACGGCTCACCGGGAATCCGCCGAGTACCCGACCCCACGCACAGTCCTGATCGGACTGGCATCACCGAGCTTCGAACGCAGCGCGGCCACATGCACATCGACGGTCCGGACGCCGGCCGCCGAGGAGTACCCCCACACCGAACTGAGCAGGCCGGCCCGTTCGAACACCCGGCCCCGGTTCCTGACCAGGTACAACAACAGATCGAATTCCGTTGCGGTGAGTTCGATCTCGGTACCTGTAGAGTCCGCGGAGACGGTCCTGACAGTGTTGTCGGGACCGTCCTGGTTCGCCGGAACCACCCACACCCGCCGCTGCCCGGGATCAATGTGGACGCGGCCCACCCGGAACACCGGGGACTGCGCGGCGCCCGGGCCGGTCGACCGCCGCAGCACGGCACGCACCCTGGCCACCAGTTCCCGTGGGTTGAACGGCTTGACCAGGTAGTCGTCGCCCCCCATCTCGAGACCGAGGATCCGGTCCACATCCTCGTCCCGCGCCGTGACGAAGAGCACCGGTGTCCAGTCCCCCGCCGCCCGCAGTCGCCGGCACAGGTCGAGGCCGTCGATGTCCGGCAGGCCGATGTCCAGCACGATCGCGGCCGGCCGGTCCCGTCGGATCGCCGAGAGGCCGTCCTGCCCGGTCCCGTGCACCTGAACCCCGAAACCGGCCGCCGAGAGGTACCGGCGGACGACATCGGCGATGACGGTCTCATCCTCGATCACGATCACCAGCCCACGCGACTCCGGCGCGCTCGCTGCGGTCATGGGCCCAGCCTCGACCACTGCGGGCGTTCCCGACCAGTCCACGCGCCGAGGTCGGCCCGCTGATTTCGGAACTGTAGTGCCGGTGCACAGAACCTCGGTGCGTCGCCGAACCCCAGCAGTTCACCGAACCCGGATGGAACGCCGACCTTCAGTTGCAATGCGCCTGTTGGACCGCGGTGAGATCGGCGACGATCGTCTTCAACGGATCGAGCACCTGACTGCGTAATGCCGACCGGTCGGTGTAGAGGGTGGCCAGCTCGCTGTTCCCGTCCGCCGTGGCGGCGGCCGCTTTGTCCTTCAGCCAGGCGATCGAGCCGCGGGTGCCGGCGTCGGCTTCGAGCCGCTGCACCACCCGTTGCCGCTTGTCCAACGCCTTGTCGACGTGATCGCAATAGGCCGGCCGGTCGGCAGCAGTCGCCTGCCCGGCGAGAACGGCCTGACCGACCGCAACGGCCTGACCGCCGGTCTGGGCGGCCGCCGGGCCGGCAAAAGCCATCGCGAACGCCAAGGCACCGGCCGCCAGCCCACCGGCCACCGCACCCAACACTGCCTTCTTACCCATGACTGATCTCCTCCGACTCGTCGTTCCTGACGGGTGTCGCTTCCTGCCTGACAGAGACCAGACTGCGCCCGTCGTTTTCGGGCCCGGACAGGAAAATGTTCGGGTTCGGTGAAGATTCAGCGCCGCACCAGCAGATAGCTCCGCTCGCTCGGGTACTCGACGTCCGGCACGTGCGGCCGGTCCAGCCGCGCGACCAGCGTCAACCCTGCATCCCGCAGCGCGTCAACCTCCCGCACAGGGTCCAGAAAGCGGAAGGTCAACGCCACCTCCGCGCCGAGCCATTGCGTCATGGTGCGCTGACCGCCAGGTCGGATCTCCTGGTCGGCGGTGTGGAACGCGATCAGCGCATGACCGGCCGGCTGCAGCACCCGGCAGAACTCCCGGTAGGCCGCGGCCCGCTGTTGATCGTCGAGGTGGATCACCGCGTACCAGCTGACGATGGCCGCCAACGAGGACGACCGCACCGGCAGGGCGGTCATGTCGGCCGCACCGAATGGCAGCGACGTCGAGGCCCGGGCCAGCCGGCACATCTCCGGCGACAGATCCAGACCGAACACCCGCGCTCCTGAGCCTGCGAGTGAGGCAGTGACATGACCTGGGCCGCAACCGATATCAGCGACCACGCCATCGCCCGCGAGCTCGAGCAGCGCCGCGAGCAGGGCCCGGTCGAGGGGTTTGCCGGCCAACTCCCCCGCCACGTGTGCCGCATAGGCCACCGCAACGGAGTCGTAGGCAGCCCGCGTCACAGCCAAGGCACGGGAACTCACCGATACCCCTTGCTGCCCACGGCGACAGCGAGGGGGCTGCGCGGATCCTCGCCGTTGGCAAGCGATCTCAGCAGCCGCGCGAAATCGTACTCAGGGTCCCACCGCAGCTCGGCGCGGGCTCGCGCATTGTCGTACACCCGGTTGATGCCCGGGAACATCCGCCAACCGCGCTCCGCATAACGACTCTCGAAGTCCGGATACAGTCGCCGCACGACGGCAGGCGCCGACGACCGCAGCGAAGCCAGGTCCGCCCGGGTGAACGGCGTGGTCGCGCTGACGATGTACCGGCCGAAGCCGATCTCCGGCACCCGGTCGAGAGCGCAGCGATGGGCCTGTACCACATCGGCGAGATCGACCCTCCGGTAGAGCATCTCGTTGGCCTGGACGTTGCCCAGGCCGTACGCATTGATCTCGGGATCGTCGTCCGGCTCCGGGAAGAATCGGCTGGTCCGCAGGATCACGATGGGCAGGCCGCTGTCGCGGTGGATCAGCTCGCAGACGTTCTCCGCCGCGACCTTGGTGACGCCATAGATGTTGCGCGGCAACGGAACGGTGTCCTCCGTGATCCAGGCCGCCGGCGCGCCCTCCCCGGGGATGAGCGCCAGGCCGAAGGTGCTGGTCGTGCTGGTAAAGACGAATCTGTCGACGCCTTGGGCCAGGGCCTGCTCCAGCAGCACCAGCGTGCCGGTGACGTTGGTGTCGACGTAGGCCTGCCTGGTCGCGGACCGGGCGTGTGGTTGATGCAGGGTCGCGGTGTGCAGCACCGCACGAACTCCGTGCAGCGCACGCCGGACTGTCGACTGATCACCGATGGAGCCCACGAAGTCGGTGGTCGGGGACGGCAGCAGATCCAGACCGACCGTGTCGTGGCCGTCCGCGCGCAGCGTGCTGACCAACGCCTCGCCGAGATGTCCTGAGCTGCCGGTCACCAGAATCCGCATGCACCCATCCCTACCGCACGGGCACTCCCTACCGCACGGGCACTCCCTAACGCACGGGCACTCCCTACCGCACGGGCACTCCCTACCGCACAGGCACTCCCCACCGCACGCGCACCTGAGCCCTACCGCACGGGCACCTGAGCATCGATCGCAGCGTCCACGCGCGGCACCAACCGTCCCGTGGTCGCCAGCTGTTCCAGCAGGTCGGCTCCCTCGCGGCCGGCGTCGTGGGCCGCCATCTCCTGCCGCAGGCGTTCGGCGGCGGCGGCAAAGGCCGGAACGGCCAGCACTTTCTCCACCCCGCTGCGAACCGCGGCGGGGGTGGGTGTGGTGGTGCCCAGCTTGACCCCGACCCCGGTCCATTCGATGCGCGCGGCGATCTCCGCCTTCTCCTCGGTGATGCCGGCCTGCACGATCGGAACCCCGTGCGCCAGAGCCAGTGTCACGCCGGTGTAGCCGCCGTTGGTGACGAACACATCGGCGTGTTCGAGCAGCAGGTCGTAGGGGACGAAGCGGGTGATCCGGACGTTCGACGGCACCTGACCATCGAGCCGGTCGACCAGCTGATCCGGATCGCCCAATCCGGTGGTCACCACCACCAGCACATCAGAACCGGCGAGGCCGGTGATGGTCGGCTCCAGGAGTTCGCCGACGTCGGGCCGGATGCTGCCCTGACTGACCACCACCACCGGCCGGGTGGACCCGGTGACCTCGGGCCACCAGGAGGGCGGGGTCCAGTCCTTCGGCACGTCCGGGCGTAGCGCTCCGACCCAATGCACCTGCGGCGGGAGCGCCCGATGCGGGTACTCGAACCCCGGTGTGCAGCCCTGCAGATGCAGGTAGGGCGAGGACATCTCGTCGAGCACGAAGCCATCGGCCGCCGGTAGGTTCAGGTCCGACCGAACCCTGCGGTAGACCCGATCCGCATCGGCGAAGATGAATCGGCGGGCGACCGTGCGCACCGCTGCATTGCGCAGGCGCCCGATCGGTCCGCGCATGGGCTTCAGCCCGGGGCCGAACGGGGGCGTGTCCGGCTCCTCGAACGGCAGCGGTCCATCACCGAACGTCGCCCAGGGCACCTCCTCGAGCTCGCCGACGAGACCGACCCCGACCATCAGCCCGTCGCAGAGCATGGCGTCGACGTGATGCTCGGCGATGATCCGGCGGAGATCGCTGACCCGCTCCGGGGCATGCCCGACGAACACGTCGGCGAACACCCGACGGATGGTCTGCACCGGGGACAACCCGCGGTATTGCGACCAGTGTTCAGTGAGGTCCTTCCCGCCGAAATCCTCGGCGTCGCGATACGGCAACGGCTCTGCGCCGATGGCGGCGATCTGCGGATGGAAGGCGGCGCCGGCGTACCAGAGGACCCGATGGCCGCGTTCGACCAGTCGGGCCGCGAACGGAAGCGGGTTGGCGGTGTGGGCCGGCACCGGAATGCTGGCGAACAGGAAGGTGCTCACTGATGGATCTCCTCTGTGACTGCGACAGTAAATTGGATAGACTGAGAATATAGTCATTTGACGAGGAGTCCAGTGAATATTTCCAGGTCGTATTCCAGCGCGGTCCGCGACGACGCGGCCCGGGCCACCGAGCACCGGATCATCGACGCCGCGGAGCGTCTGTTCCTCGAGAACGGCTACGGTGCAACCACGGTGACGATGATCGCGGCGGCGGCCCAGGTGTCGAAGCAGACCGTCTACAACTCGTGCGGGTCCAAGGCCGAGTTGCTCAAGCGGCTCTACGACGTCCGGTTGGTCGGTGACGACGAGCCGATCGCCTTCGGAGACCGCCCGGAGATCCGGGAGATGGAGGCGTTGACCGACCCGCGGGCCTTGTTGGTGGCGTACGGCCGGGTCGGCGGCGTGCTGCTGCAGCGGCTCGGTCCGTTGCTGTCGGTGATCATCGCCGGGGCACACGCCGGTGACCCGGATCTGGTGCGGCACCTGCAGACCACCGACGCCGAGCGGCTGATCGGCGCTGCCGGGGTGGCCGCTCGGCTGACCGAGCTGAACGCACTGCGGCCCGGGCTGAGCGAAGACAGAGCCCGGGACATCATCTGGACGATGAACAGCGTCCCGGTCTGGACCGAGCTGACCACCGGCCGGGGCTGGAGCGTGGACGAGTACGCGAACTGGATCGGCACGGCCTTCGCCGACCTCCTGCTCCCGCGCGACTGAGGTCGTGCCACGCTGGGCGGGATGCATCGACTGCTGGAAGTTCTCGAGGTCCCGACCGGCGACCGGTTGCTGGACCTGTTGCCGCTGCTGCAGCGCGCCCTGGCCGGAAACGGCCCGGCGTTGTTGCCGGTACCGGCGGGCAACCCGGCCGAGGCCGGCCGATTGATCACCGGGTTGGCCGGCGGGGCGGCGTTGTCCGCTGTCGAGGACGACCCGGCCGACCCCACGGCTCTGGTTGTCGGAACCTCGGGCTCGACCGGGCTGCCCAAGGGTGCGTTACTGCCGGTCGGGGCACTGATCGCGTCCGCCGATGCCACCAGGTGCGCGCTCACCTGCACCGGTGGTCTGCACCCGCATCGCACCAACGGCCCCGCGCCGCCGGCAACACCGAGCGGCAATTGGCTGCTCACCCTGCCCGCCCACCACATCGCCGGAATCCAGGTGCTGTTGCGGTCGGTCGCCGAGGGCAGCACGCCGGTGATCATGGACACCGCTCGGCCGTTCACCACCGAGGCGTTCACTGCGGCGGTTCAGCGGATGCCATCGGGACGCCGGTTCGTCTCGCTGGTGCCGACCCAGCTGCACCGGATCCTGGTCGATCCGGAGGCGACGACGGCGCTGGCGACGTTCTCCGCGGTCCTGGTCGGCGGCGCAGCGACTCCCCAGGCGATGATCGACGACGCCCAGCAGGCAGGTGTCTCGGTCGTCACCACCTACGGGATGAGCGAGACCTGCGGCGGGTGCGTGTATGACGGCGTGCCGCTGGAACTCGTTGCGCTGTCGATCGCCTCGGGCGCTCCCACCGAAGCCGGGCGGCTGTCCATCACCGGCCCGATGGTCGCGCGCGGCTATCGGGATCTGCCGCATCACCCGGCCTTCATGCGTCGCCCGGGGGACCAGTTCCGCACCTTCGTCACCGACGACATCGGAGTCCTCGAGCGTGGCCGGGCGCGGATCGTCGGTCGGGCCGACGACGTGATCGTCACGGGCGGGATCAAGATCGACCCGGCGGTGGTGGAGTCCGTGCTGGTCCGGGTCTCCGGAGTGGCGGAGGTGGTGGTCACCGGCGTTCCGGACCCGGAGTGGGGCACTGCTGTGGTGGCGGTGGTGGTGCCGTCGGCGCCGGACGTCCGACCCGATCTCGGCACGCTACGGGCGGCGGCCGGTTACGCCCAGGGCCCGGCCGCCGCTCCGAAACACCTGGTGGTGGTGGACAGCCTGCCCCTTCGTGGCCCGGGCAAGCCCGATCGGCAGGCCATCCGCGCCCTGGCCGCGCGGGAGGTCGGGCGCCAGTAGATCGACGGGCCGGAACCACCGATATTGCGGGTGTTCTCGGCCGACCTGAACAGGGTGTTCGGGCTGCGGTCAGACCGTGTCGTCGACCAGGTCGAGGATGTATCTGGCAGCGGTTGCCCGATTGGCCGCAAGACGTTGGACCTCATCGGTCGGCGGGTCGGCCAGGAATTCGAACGGGACGGCGGACAGGCCCGAGAAGATCAGCATCAGGAGAGCATGGGCCCTCCGGACCACCGCGGCATCGACGTCACACCCCTCGGCCCGCAGACCGTCGACGTAGCCGGCGGTGCAGGCGCGATCGGTCGCCGGGAGTTCATCGGCCGGGCTCCGACCGAGTTGGACGTCGCCGAGCACCAGCTGGCTCAGATCGAAACCCAACGGTTCCGGCGCCCAGAAACCGAAGTCGATCAGCACCAGACTCTGATCGGGCCGGACGAGGATGTTGTTGGTGCAGGCGTCCCCGTGCGAGGCTCCCATCGGCATCTGTTCAAGCTCGTTGGCGTAATTCTCGACGAGATCGGCAGCAGCCAGCAGCCTTTCCCGCAGATCGGTATCGAACGTCATGGCCACCAGCGGGTGTCGCCAGACCTCGTCGCTGCGCAACATCGGCAGGACCTGATGGCTCAACCGGCCGTCGACGTACGCTCGCACCACGGGAACGTTGGCGAAGTTCCCGATCCCGGCCAATTCCTGCACAGCCGGCCGTGCGGCGAGCCGCCCCAGCAGGTGGGCAGCCTCCGACAGCTGATCTACCGTCCACACCCTTGGCACGACGGGGATTTCTTCCAGCCACACGGCGGCGGACTTCTCATCGAGATCCCGGACCGCAGCGGCGCGCGGCATGGTCAGTCCGGGCGGCAGCCGGGACGCCAGATCCGAGCGGTAGACGAGCGGTTCGGTCCGCCACGGCACTCCCGCTTCGGCCACCTCCGCCAGGTGCGGTGGGACCGCCGCGAACTGCGGCGACCTGGCCCACGACTGCACGTGTTTGACGAAGAAGCTGAAGTCGATCACCTCACCCGCATGGCGGACCGTACCGCGCACCCAGTACCGACCGGCGGTGGTGATGGCATCGAGGTCGTAGGGCGCCACCTCGGCCGTGGAACTGACCAACGCGACCGAGCCGGATGTGGCGCCGATCCACCCGGCCACGATCTCGGCGAGTTCGTCGTCGGTCACATCGGCGGGGCCCAGCACGCTGCGGTCAGCCATCTGCCTCTCCTACCTGGTAAAGCTGCTTTCCTACTAAGGAGAAGGTAAAGTAGCTTTATGACCTCGGTCAAGGACTTTTATGCCGAACGTGAATGGCACGCGCCGCTGCTGATGGGCCTGCTGTTGCGCGAGGTGGCCCAGGTGTTCGCCGACGGGGACTGGAACGGCCTGCGCCAGTCCCATTTTCGGGTGATCTCCGCCGTCCCCGCCGATGGCATCACGATCACCGAGCTAGGTGACCGGGTCGGCATGACCAAACAGGGCTGCGGCCAGTTCGTCACGGCGCTCACCGAGGCCGGTTACCTCCAAGTCGGAGGTCGCCCGACCGATCGGCGGACCCGGATCGTCTCCCGCACGGCCTTGGGCGGTCAGACCGTTGAACGAGTGCGGGCCCGGATCATCGAACTCGAGCGCGAGTGGGCCTCCCAGGTGGGCGACGATCGCTATCGGGTGTTCCGCGAAGTCCTGCAGGAGCTGGCCACCGAGGTACGCCCAGCACCCGACAGGAGAGTCCGTCATCGAGCCGAATGACCGATCCGGCCGGCGGGCCCGCTTCACCCGGGCCGAACTGGAGGCCTTCCACGGCGCGAAGGTCGACGACCTGCTGGGACCTGGCCTGCGGCTGTTGTTCGTCGGGATCAATCCCGGACTCTGGACGGCCGCCGTGAACGCCCATTTCGCCCGGCCCGGCAACCGGTTCTGGCCCGCGCTGGCGCTGGCCGGCATCACCCCGGCCCGGATCGACCCGAGTTCCGGGATGACACCGGCGGACCGAGCTGTGCTGATCGATGCCGGCATCGGGATCAGCAACCTGGTTCCGTACGCCACCGCCCGGGCCGACGAGTTGACCACCGCCCAGATTCGGGACGCTGCTGCGTCCCTGACCTCGCTGGTGCAACGGGCCCGGCCGCGGGTGGTGGCCGTGCTCGGTCTGACGGCGTACCGGCAGGCCTTCGACGACCGGCTGGCGCGCCAGGGCCGGCAGCCGGAGCCGCTGGCCGGTGCAGAACTGTGGGTGCTGCCCAATCCGAGCGGGCTGAACGCGCACGAGACGGCCGTCTCACTGGCCGCCGCCTACCGTCAGGCGGCGATCGCTGCCGGGGTCGCGGTGTCCGAACCGGCGGTCGGCGGACAGTAGGGTCGGTCCAGTGGCAACTGCTCAGCAATGGTTCTCGGCGTCCCGACCCCGGACGTTGCCCGCCGCGGTGGCACCGGTTCTGGTCGGCACCGGCGCCGGGTTCGCCCTCGGCGGCTTCTCCTGGCTCCGCGGCGGCCTGGCCCTGATCGTGTCGCTGGCGCTGCAGGTGGGGGTCAACTACTCCAACGACTACTCCGACGGCATCCGCGGCACCGACGCCGACCGGGTCGGTCCCACCCGGTTGGTGGGGTCGGGCCTGGCCCGGCCGTCATCGGTCAAGAAAGCGGCCTTCGCCTGCTTCGGCATTGCCGGTGTGGCAGGCCTGATCCTGGCCGCCCTCACCTCGTGGTGGCTGCTGCCGGTCGGCGTCGCTGCGGTCGCGGCCGCCTGGTTCTACACCGGAGGCCCGAAGCCCTACGGCTATGCCGGGTTCGGTGAGATCTTCGTCTTCGTCTTCTTCGGCCTGGTTGCCGTGCTCGGCACCACCTACGTGCAGGCCGGCCGCATCTCGCTGACCGCCACCGCCGCCGCGATCGGCATCGGCCTGCTGGCCTGTGCGCTGTTGATGGCCAACAATCTGCGCGACGTGCACACGGATCAAGTCTCCGGCAAGCGAACGCTGGCCGTGTTGCTGGGCGAACCACTCAGCCGGCGGGTGTTTGCCCTGACGGTGGCCGGCGCTTACCTGGCGGTCGCGGTGATCGGGATCAGGCATCCCTGGTGCCTGATCGCGCTGCTGAGCGTGCCGCTCGCCATTCCGCCGGTTCGCCAGGTGTTGGGCGGCGCACGCGGACGGGCGCTGGTGGTGGTGCTCGGCGCAACCGCCAGGGTGGAGATCGTCTACGCCGTGCTGCTGTCGTTCGGGCTGGCCGCGGAGGTCTGGTTTTCCACCGGCTGAGCCCTCCGCTGGCACGATGGGTGCATGTTCATCTCGGGCACGGAACAGGCGAAGATCGTCATCGCCGAACCCGAGGCTCTGCGGATCGCGCTCTACGTCCGCGATGTCGCCGGCCTGCAGCCCGTCACCGATCCGGCGATCCCGCCGCTGGACCCGCCCGCCGATGTCTGGCCGGCCTGGTCGCGGCGGCCCATCGAGGTCCCCGAGGGCGGCGGCGTCCGGCTGCTGCGCGGCCGCGCACCTGATCTGACGATCGCCGGCACCCAGTGGGCCCGGTGGTGGAAACACGCGCTCGAGATCGGTTCCAGCGCCATCGACGACCTCAAACCGCCCGATTTCCCGGCGCTGGCGCCGGTGCCGGATCTGCGGGTGCTGATGCAGAGGCACTTCCACAACGCCAGCTTGTGGTCGGACGGGTTGAGCACCGACCCCCGCTACAAGCGGGCCCACTCGGCCCCGGGCCGGGGCCTGAATGCGCTGGTCCGGGAGCTGCCGATGATCCTGCGGCGAACTCCGCTGCCGTTCACCGTCCGGATCACCGTGATCGGCGTGCAGACCAAGCACGCCTGGATCCTGACGCCCGACCACCTGCTGCTCACCCGGCACCTGATCGCCGACCTGGACAATGCCCTTGACTGGTTGCGGCCCAGGATCATCGCCCTGGCGGCGGGTCACAGTTCCGCGGGTCAGAGGGATTCATAGATGGCGCTGGAGATCGCGGCCTCGTCGCCGAAGACCTCGCCGACGTCCTCGCCGAGAGTTTCCATGGTGACCGGACCCGCGTCGTTGACCATCAGGGCGTAGGCGACGGTCCGGCCGCTCTTCGTCTCGATGTACCCGGCCAGGTTCTGCGCCTTGAGGGTGAGTCCCTGGCCGTCAGCGGTCGGCTCGACGGTCGTCCCCGGTTTGGCGAACACATGACCGGCGGCCGGCAGGTCGACACCGGCGGTGGCCAGCGAGCCGTCCTCGCCCATCACCGGCAGAGCCGCCCGATACTGCTCCGCGACGTCGGTCTTGCTCATCGCGGTGAGCATCTGTACCAGCGCCCGGGGAGCGGCCCGGCTGTCCGGGGTTCCGCTGCCGTTGGTGGGGAAGTCGAACTGATCGCCGTTCACGCCGTACTTGTCGACCAGGATCTGCCGTTCGGCCGCCAGCGCACCCTGGATCGACTTCTGGCCCTGGGTCAGTCCCAACAGGCTCAGGCTCAGATTCGCCCCCAGGTTGAGGCTGACCTTGAGTACCAGTTGTGCCGTCTGCGCGAACGGCGCGGACTCATAGGACGCCACCAGGGTGTCGGCCGGATAGGCCCCCGGTAGCACGGTCGACGACAGTGCCGCCGCATCGTTGGTAGCCACCGCAGGCGCGGTCACGGACACCCCCTGACGGCCGAGCGCCTCGATGAACGCGGTGCGCATGTAGGCATCGGGCTCCTCGATCCGGAACGTTCCGACGAACGAGTTGATCCCGGTGAGCGGAGCAACGTAGTCGACCGGAATCTCCCCGGAAACGGTGACCGTGCACCCGGGTGTGCCGATGCACTCCGGCCGTCGGTCGTCGGAGAGGGTGACCGTCGAGGCGGAACCGGCCGGGCCGGTGGTGACCGTGCCCGCAACGGTGAGAGCCGCCGACTCCGGCCGGTAGGTCACGGTGGCCGGTTGACCGACCTCGCCCGGGGTGATCGTGACGTCCACCATGTTCTCGTTGAGCATCACCGGGGTGATCAGCAGCTGGCCGTTCGGCACCCGGTAGGGCTCAAACATCCGGTCGTCGATCACCACATCGCCGCTGACCGACGAGATCCCGGATTCCTTCACCTGCCGCGCAAGGTCGTCGAGCGCGTACAGCGGGTCTTGCGGGGTCAGGATCGCCGACCCGAGCCCGTTGGCGTCGTTGTGGTCGAAGTCGGTGAACTCCACGGTGTCCGCGTCGATGCGGCGACCGCCGAACTCCAGGTCACCGCCACCCACCAGGATCAGATTGCCGTCCAACGTGCCGTCGGCGGCCACCGTTCCCTGGCGATGCACCGGGGTGACCTGCCGATGGTCGGCGCCGAGTTCGTCGAGCGCGGCACCCACCGAGAACAGCTTGCGGGTCGAGCCGGTCAGTGACATCTGGTCGGCGTTCAGCTCGTAGAACGACTCCCCCGTCTCCATGTCGGTGACCAGCAGGCTCCAGGTCGCGTCGGCGTACCTCGGCTTGTCCATCACCGAGGTGATGGACTCCGGCAGACCTGCCGCCGGGGCAACGCTGGAACCTGAAGCCGATGAACTCGCCGCGGACGAGGATGCAGCTGCGGACGATGGAGCCGCGGATGTTGTTGTCGTGGAGGAGGATCCGGAACTGCAGGCGGCGACCAGGGCCGCGCTGAGGCCGAGCACCGCGGCCACCCGTAGGCGTCGGGCGGTCAGCTGTCGAGCATGTCGTGCGGTCATCTTGTTCAGGCTCCCGACAACGCTCGCTGGAAAGCGTCTGCAACCCCGGCGATATCCGGACCGGATTGGGCCAGCGCGGTCGGCGAATCGGGGTAGGAACCCCCACTCATGTACAGCCCGAAGACGAGCTCGCGACCCTGGTCCGTGGTCATGTATCCGGCCAGATTCTGCACGCCCCAGTACAACCGGCCGGTGCCGGGGTCGGACGCGGCGCTGGTGCCGGTCTTGGCGACGATCTTGCCCTTGGCCGGACTGTCCTTACCGACGGCGGACAGCGACCCGGTCTCGCCGTAGATCGGCAGGCCTGCTGTCAGCACGTCCCCCCACGGCTGGGTCCGGGTCCAGGCCATCCAGTTGGAGATCTGTCTGGGAGTGACCGAGGCCGGGTCCTTCCCCTGACCGTCGACGAGCACGACGGCTTCGGTCTCCAGACCGGCCTTGTCGATCTGCCCACGGATCACCTTGAGCCCGTCCTCACACTTGGTGGAACCGGCGTTCACCGCGAGCAGGCACAACATCGCGTTCGCGCCGGTGTTGTAGCTGGTCTCCAGGATCATCCCGCCCATCGCGTTGAGCGGCGGCGAGGTCAGCGAGGCGACCTGCTGATCGGCCGGGTAGCTTCCGACGGCCGGCAACGCGGCCTTGTTGTTGAGCGCGACAGCCGGTGCGGCGACGGTGACCCCGGCCCGGGTCAGGGCCTCGATGAACAGGGTCCGCGCCCAGCTCGCGGCGTCCGGGATCCGATAGACAGTGAGCTGCGACTTGCCGGCTCCGATGGTGCCGCTGACGGTGATCGCGGTGGGATTGTCGGGATCGGCGACCACCTTCAACTCAACCGGTGTCTCGGCATCGGTGGTCGTCACGTCCGAGGTGACGGTGAACGCCGCCGTCTGGGGGCTGCTGGCAACTGTGGCCGGCTGACCGACAGAGGTTGCGGTGACGGTGATGTCGAGCAGATTGTCATTGACGAAGATCGACGGCACCAGCCCTTCCTGACCGACGTAGGTTTCCCAGAGCCGGGTGTCGATGGTGACGTCGCCATCGACCTGAGTGATGCCCGAGGCCGCCACCTGCGCGGCCAGGTCGTCGAGCCCGGCCAGCGGGTTGCCCGGAGCGACCGCCGCGTTGGGTGCACCGACGTCGCCGTACACATGGTCGATGGTGGTGGCGGTGAACGCGTTGTCGAACTTGCCCTGAGCGGCGTTCCGGCCGCCCATCGCGAGATCGCCGGAGGCGACGAGGACGAGGTCGCCGGCGACAACGCCGCCCGCCGCCGGGGTGGTGACGTAGACCGGCGTGGTCAGCGTGGTGTCCGGACCGAGGACGGCGTAGGCGCTGCCCACGGTGAAGTTCTTCGCCGTCGACGCGGTCAACACCATCTCGTCCGGGCGGTTGGCCATCAGTACCTCACCGGTTTCCGCATCCGCGACGTAGTAGTTCCATCGCGCGGTCTTGTAGGCCGGCTTGTCCATGATCGCCTGGGCCGCCGCCGGCAGGACGCCGATCGGCGCCGCTGAGGTCGGCCCGACGCCGGCTGCTGCGGGATCTACTGCACCGGAAGAGGCTGCAGCGGAGGAAGAACCGGCGGACGAGGCGGCGGCCGGTGACGCCGCCGTGGTCGACGTAGCGGAATCCGACGACGCGGTACAGGCACTGAGCACCGCAAGGGATGCCACCGTTGCCACCACAACGCCGGCGCGCCGTGCTCGCTCGCTTCGGCCATACCCGTTGGTCCGCATAGGAACTCCTGTTCACCGGCACGCACCAGCCGGTCCGGTGCGCAGTCGAGCCAGGAGCGTGCTGCAAGCATGACGTTCCTGAGCGTTCCCCAACCAGTTTTCTCGGCGAAGGACCCGGAGGTAATAGACCTAGATCGCCATTTGGCTCAGCCGGTGACGGTCGCCGGCTCCGGCAGCAGTACCACCTTCCCGGCGACACCGCCGGACTCGGCGTAACGCAGGGCACGCGCTGCCTCGGCCAACGGGAAGGTTCGGGCCACCTGGGCGGAGATCGCGCCGGACGCCAGCAGCCCGAACACCTGACCGAGGTCATGCCGCAGCTCGGCCCGAAAACGCTTCGGATGCCGGGCCTTTCCGGCCCACAAGTTGAACAACGTCGCCTTCCGCCCGTTCGGCAGCAGGTTCCACCAGGTCAGCCTGGCCAGCAGCTTCAGTACCGGGAGCCGGGGGTTGCCGGACTGGTTCTTGGTCGCGGCGGAACCGTACGAGACCAGCGTGCCGCCGGGGGCCAGCATCCGCCAGGAATCGTCGATACCCGGCCCGCCGACATGGTCGAACACCGCGGCGACGCCGTCCGGGGCCAGCTCACGCACCCGAGCCGGCACGTCCTCGTCGCGATAGTCCACCGGGATGGCGCCGAGATCGCGCAGTTGGGCGTGGTTGCCGGCCGAGGCGGTCCCGATCACCCGGATCCCGACGTGCGCAGCCAACTGCACCAGCGTGGAGCCGACGCCGCCGTTGGCACCGAGCACGACGATGGTCTGCCCCGGCGCCACCCTGGTTTTGCGCCAGAGCATCCGCCAGGCGGTGACCCCGTTGACCACCACCGTTTCGGCGTCGGCCGGATCAACCCCGTCCGGCACCGGGACCAGGTCGGCGGTGTCCAGTAGCACCCGGTTGGCCCAGCCGCCGGTCTTGGTCAGCGCAGCGACCCGCTGACCGGGCTGGATACCGCCGAGGTCGCCGGAACCGACCGACTCGACGACACCGACCAGGTCGTAGCCGGGGACGAACGGGAAAGCCGGCTGGTCGTAATACTTCCCGCGGCGCATCTGCTGCTCGGCGAAGGAGATTCCGGTCGCCTCCACCCGGACGACGGCCTGCCCGGGTCCGGGTATGGCCAGTTCCCGGGTCCGGACGGTCAACGATTCCGGCTCGCCGATTCCCGGCAGGACAATTTCCGTTGCTTGCACAATCGCCTCCTGATAGTCTCAAGCATGTGTTAGAGGTTCTAACTCCAGAATGACCATCTACCGTCCAACTGTCAAGGAGGTCAGGTGAGCGAACTCCGGGAACGGTTCCGGACCCAGATCCGGGACGAGGTGAAACAGGTCGCGCTGACCCAGCTCTCCCGCGGCGGGCCGTCGGCCCTGTCGGTGAATGCCATCGCCAAGGAACTCGGGGTGTCCGGCCCGGCGCTCTACCGGTACTTCGCCAATCGCGACGAGTTGCTGACCGAGCTGATCGCCGATGCCTACCGCGACCTGGCCGCTGCACTGAGCGCGGCGGCCACCTCGAGCGATGGGTCACCCGCCATCCGGCTCAGACTGCTCACCGGCGCCTACCGGGACTGGGCGCTGGCGCACCCAGAGCGGTACCGGTTGCTGTTCACCGCGCCGGTGACCGGATATGACGCTCATTCAGCGCCGCTGGTTGCCGCGTCACAGGGGGCGATGGACGCGGTGCTGGCCGTCGTCCGGGAGCTCGAGCCCGGCCCGGCCCGTGCCGGCCGACCCGACGACGCACTGGCAGACCAGCTCGAAAGGTGGCTGGCCGACCGCGGTATCAGCGGCACCGACGCGGCGCTGGCTCGAGGAGCCGTGCTGATCTGGGCCCAGCTGCACGGGTTCGTCAGCCTGGAGATCGGCGCGAACTTCGCCTCCATGGGGCTGGATGGAGACCTGCTGTTCGCGTCCGCGGTCGACGGCTGGGTGACGGCCGACAGCTGACCTGCCAGGCCCGCACAACGAACTACTACTCCTGGATCCACTCTGTCGCCACGGTGAATTGCTCGAGCACGTTCTGGATCGGCTCCACCCCGAGGCCCGGCCCGGTCGGCACCTCGATCTGGCCGTCATCCAGCACGAACGGCGGCGTGATGTCGAGCTCGTAGAACCGGTCGGAGGCCGAGATGTCGCCCGGCAGGGTGAATCCGGGCAGCGCGGCGAGGGCAGCATTGGCCGCGCGGCCCAGCCCGGTCTCGACCATCCCGCCGCACCAGACCGGAATCCCGTTCGCCTGGCACAGATCATGGATGCGTCTGGCGTTCAGGTAGCCGCCGACCCGGCCGGCCTTGATGTTGATCACCTGCGCGGCCCGGAGCGCGATCGCATCGGCGGCCGCCCGGACCGAGACCACCGATTCGTCAAGGCAGATCGGGGTTCTGATCAACCGGGCGAGTTCCGCGTGCTGTCGCAGGTCGTCCTCGGGCAAGGGCTGTTCGATCAGCAGCAGATCGAACGCGTCCAGCCGGCGGAGCACCCGGGCATCGGCCAGCGTGTAGGCCGCGTTGGCATCGACCTGCAGCAGCATCTGCTCGCCGAACCTTTCCCGGACGGCCTCCACGGGCCCGACATCCCAGCCGGGTTTGATCTTCAGCTTGATCCGGACGTAGCCGTCGGTGACGTAGTCGCTCACCACGTCGAGCAGGGCGTGGATCGATGGCTGGATGCCGACCGAGACGCCGGAGGGTACCGAGGTCCTGACCGCCCCGAAGTAGCCGGCAAGGGACTGCCCGGAACCGCGCAACTGCGCATCCAGCACGGCCATCTCCAGCGCGGCCTTCGCCATCCGATGCCCGACGATCGACTCGAGCAAGGGACCGACGAGCTCCGCAGTGACGTCCCTGCCGGCCGCGGACTCGGCCAGCAGCCGCGGGATCAGGAAGCGGCGCAACACATCTGCCGCTCCATCGGCATACTCCGAGCTGTACAACGGCAGCTCCATCGCCACGCATTCGCCCCAGCCCTGCACCTCGACCGGGCGATCGTGGTGGGCGGCGCCGCCGTCGGGCACCGTCCCCACCACCCGGATCAGGATCGCCATCCGGTCGGATTCGGTTCCGAATGAGGTCTGGAAGGGGCTGACCAACGGCATTCTGATGGTGCGCAATTCCACCCCGGAGATCTTCATGATCGGCTCCCCTCGCCGACGGCAGCGGTCGGCAGTCGTCGTTCGGCCACATACCAACCGGCCCTGGCATCTCGGCGGTCGGCGAAAGTACTGATCTGCCAGCTGCGGTCGGCCATCAGCAACGCCAGGGCGCCGCGCAGCGCATGCCGCCAGGCCAGGGCCGTTTCCGGCGCGGTCCGGCGGATCGCCTCGATGTCGTCCGGAATGCCGATCAGTGCCAGATCGGCGGCGCCGGGTATCGGACGACCGGCGACCGGTGCGCCGTCCGTGCCGACCGACAGCAACACGGCAGCGTCGGGCGGGATCCGGAGTTCCAGGCCTTCGGGCGGCACACCCGGTCCGGCGAGGTCCCAGCCCACCTGCACCCGGTCGGTCGGCTGGCCGCGGTTGGGTCCGTCGTTCATCGGGCCGTAGAAATCGACGAAGTAGGTTTCGGCCCTTGCGCCGAGCCGGGTCAGGTTGAAGTAGGCGTTCCGGGCGATCAACGGGTCGAAGGTCCAGGTGACCCTGGTCAGCCCGCGTTCCAGTGCCCACTGCCGCTGGTGCCACTTGAGCGCGCCGCCGACCCCGGTCCCCGCCGCCTGGCCGAGCACCCCGGTGATGTGCGAGTGCATGGCCGCGCCCAGCGGCTCGGTGAAGAAGGCGACGCTGGCGCCGACCAGCTCCCCGGTGTCGACGCGGTAGGCACCGAACAGATAGTTGCCGCCGTGGCCGAGCGCCCGCAGCAGCGCCGGTTGCACCTCGGAGACCTCGTCCGGCCCGATGTCCCACACCCGATCGAAGACGACGCAGGCCGCCGTCATCTGCTCAAGGGTTTCCAGCGGGCGCACCTGCACACCCGCCCCGGCGGCGGCCGCCGCTGCCGCCCGGCCCGCCTGGGTCAGCAGATCCCGGTTCGTCCGGCCGCCCGATACGCCGGTCACCGCAGCAGGTCCGGGGGTCGACCACCGTCCAGGACGTCGGTCAGCAGCGCCATCAGCAATTGCGTCCTTGGCACCAGGAGATCCACCAGGACGTGTTCGTCGTCGGCATGGGCGCCGCCGCCGACCGCACCGAGACCGTCCAGCGTGGGAACGCCGATGCCGGCGGTGAAGTTGCCGTCGGAGGCGCCGCCCACGGTGGTCTGGGTCAGCGCACCCCAGCCGTACCGCTGCGAGAGCTCGTCGGCCCTGGCGAACAGGGCGGCACCGGAGGCGGGCTCCATCGGTGGCCGGTTCGGCCCGCCGCTGACGGTCAGCACCGCGCCGGTCAGGGTCGGTCGCACCGACCGCAGCTGTTGGTCGACCCTGTCCTGCTCGGCCTGGCTGCTGACCCGGACGTCGATCTCCAGGAAAGCGGCCGCCGGCACGGTGTTGGTGGTCGTGCCCACGACGGCCACCGTCGGGGTCACCGTTGTCCCGGTCTCCGGTACGCCCATCGCCGCGACTGCCAGGATCAGGTGGGACAGCTCCACCCCGGCGTTGATCCCCTTCTCCGGTTCGATACCGGCGTGGGCGGCGCGGCCGGTGATGTCGAACCGGTAGGCCGAGGTGCCCTTCCGGCCGGTCTTCAGGGCCCCGGCCGAGCCGGCTCCCTCCAGCACGAAACAGGCCGCGCAGCCGCGGGCTTCCTCCTCGATCAGGGCCCGCGAGGTCGGCGAGCCGATCTCCTCGTCACCGGTGACCAGCAGGCAGCTCCCGGTCAGGTCCACGCCGTCTGCCAGCAACCCGGACAGCGCATGGATCGCCTGCACCAGACCGGCTTTCATGTCCACCGTGCCGGGACCGCGCAGCACGCCGCCGTCCAGCGACCAGGGATGACCGGCCAGCGAGCCGATCGGCCAGACGGTGTCGTGGTGGGCCAGGATCACCACCCGGTTGGGCCCGGGCCCGAACCGCCAACGCAGGTGCGAGCAGCCGTCGATCTCGATCCGGTCCGGCGCGACGCCGAGTCGCCGGGTGCCGATCTCGGCGATCAGGTCGGCGCTGCGGCCGACCGCGGCGAGATCCTTGGACGGCGATTCACAGTTGACGAGCGGTTCGAGGTCGGCGAGCAACTCGGCCAGGTCGGTTCGACCCGTGAAGTTCTCGGCGGTCGGCGAGCTCACGTGGCCGACCAGGTGCCGGATTCCAGGAACTCGCGGACGGCGCGGCGGTACGGCTTCAGGTCCCAACCCTGCTCGGCCACCCAGTCGTCGTCGTAGTAGGTGCGGGTGTACCGATCACCGGCGTCGCACAGCAGGGTGACCACCGATCCGGCCGTGCCGTTCGCCCGCAGACCGGCGATCAGACCGAATGCGGCCCACAGATTGGTGCCGGTGGACGGGCCGACCCGGCGACCGAGCACGCTCTCCACCTCGCGCATCGTGCCGACCGACGCCGCATCCGGCACCCTGATCATCCGTTCGATCGTATGTCCGACGAAGGACGGCTCGACCCGCGGCCTGCCGATGCCCTCGATCTTCGATCCCCGGCCGGTCCGGTCCGGGTCGGCGTCCCGCCAGGCCGGGAAGAACGCCGAGCCCTCCGGGTCGGGGACGCACAACCTGGTCGGGTAACCGCTGTACCGGACGTACCGGCCGATGGTGGCGCTGGTCCCGCCGGTGCCGGCACCGACGACGATCCACTCCGGGATCGGGTGCCGCTCCAGCCGGAGCTGGGAGAAGATCGACTCGGCGATGTTGTTGTTGCCACGCCAGTCGGTCGCCCGCTCGGCGTGGGTGAACTGGTCCATGTAATGACCGCCGGTCTCGGCCGCCAGCCGGCGGGACTCGGCGTAGATGGCGCCTGGATCGTCCACCAGATGGCACCGCCCGCCCTGCGCCTCGATCAGCTCGATCTTCTCCCTGGACGTCCGGGATGGCATCACCGCCACGAACGGCAACCCCACCATCCGGGCGAAGTAGGCCTCGGAGACCGCGGTGGACCCGCTGGAGGCCTCGATCACGGTGGTCGACTCGGTCAGCCAGCCGTTGCACAGCGAGTACAGGAACAGCGAACGGGCCAGCCGATGTTTCAGCGATCCGGTGACGTGGGTGCTCTCGTCCTTGAGGTACAGGTCGACGTCCGGTGGCCCACCGCCCGGATCGGCAACGGTCAGCGGGAAGCGCAGCAGGTGGGTGTCGGCGCTGCGTTGCAGATCGGCCTCGATCAGCCGGACGGCCTGCGCCACCCAGGCCCGGTGCCGCGGGGCGGAGCGGTCGACGGTGTCGCTCGCGGTCGGGCCGGCTCCGGGTGCGGACATACGCAGAGCTTAGGTCGGCGTCCGATTCCCGTCGGTCGGTGCCGGTGCTCGGTTGGTCAACGATTCCAGGGCCGGCTGTACCGGATCAGCTGTCGGTCTCCCCGGACAACGCCGACTGCAGCCGGGCACGCTCGGCGCGGCGGCGGGCAGAGGCCTGCGCCATCGCCTCGTTGACCCGCGTCCGCGGACCGGAGAAGAGCAGCCAGGCCAACGGCAGCTGGACGATGATGGCGAACAACAGAGCGACGATCAGCGGCATGAAGAAGGCCAGCACCGCGGTCAGCGCAATGACCAGGGAGAGTCGAAGGACGGTGTAGACGACGAGTTGCCGGGCCAGGTGGGACGGCCCCGCGGGCATGGGTTCCGGCGGCGCGGGGTCTTCGACCGCCCCGGCGGCCACAGCCGGGGCAACCGGGTCGGCCGGGTCGTCGGGAGGGTTCACCTGCCCAGAATATCGACCTGCTGACGGGTCGTCGGTCACGGAACGTCCAGCGGATCGGAGTCCCGGGTCGGCCGATGCTCGAACCTGGTCGCCAGCACCACGGTGGTGCGCGTCCTGGCCACCCCATCGATCGCCCGGAGCCGGCCGATGCACCGGTGCAGATGGTCGACGCTGGCCACTCTGACCTGCACCACGAACGCCTCGTCGCCGGCGACCCCGTAGCAGCTCTCGACCTCGGGGATGGCCTCCAGGGCGGCTGCGATCAGTTCGTCCCGGCCGTATTCACCCGGCTCGATCCCAACCAGTGCCGTGACGCCCATGCCGATCGACCCGGGGTCGACGATGGCCCGGAAACCGGTGATGACGCCGGACGACTCGAGCTTGGCGACCCGTTCGTGCACTGCCGACGACGACAGCCCGACCATCCGGGCCAGCTCCGCGTAGCTGGCCCGGCCGTCGAGTCGAAGGGCCTCGACCAGCCGCCGATCAACCGCGTCCATGACACCGACCACCTTCAACCGTCTGGGTTTGCGAGTCCGAACGTACCGGCGTCGGCGGCCCATCCGGCGACCGATCACGTCCCGCAGGCGATTCGTTCCGAACAGGCGATTGAGTGGGCCGAAGGGGGGAACATGAGGTCGCAGCAAGGAAATCCTTGTTCGTCCTCTCGCGACTAACCCCAGTGTCAATGTAGAATCAGGACAAAGCGTATGTTATTCGCTGAATCCGTACATGCGCTTGGGATGTTCGGCACGGTCAAAGAGCGTTGGACCGGCCGAATGTCGCACAATGGACAGACGCCAGCCCGGCGGACGAGGCCAGTCGGGGCCCGATTATGGAGGTGGCACGTGACCATGGAAATTTCTGAGCGGCTGTTGACCCCTGGAGAGGTCGCACTGATGTTCAGAGTGGATCCGAAGACGGTGACCCGGTGGGCATCCGCCGGTCGCATCGGATCGATCCGTACTCCCGGTGGACACCGGCGGTTCCGCGAGTCGGAAGTGAGCGCCCTGCTCGCCGATCTGACTG
>Ga0164306_10000100_pt1 | contig 31646 bp, 12 predicted proteins | sample Whisoiple_242_MG_FD_110213 | JGI IMG/M metagenome (GOLD analysis project Ga0164306, IMG submission 110213) | Soil microbial communities amended with fresh organic matter from upstate New York, USA - Whitman soil sample_242_MG | ecosystem: Environmental > Terrestrial > Soil > Unclassified >... | reverse complement strand
CGAGCTGACCATCGATCTGGAGCCGCACGGCATCGAGCCGCATCTGCTCGCCTTTGGCCAGCGCAACGAAGATCGCGACCTGTGTCCCTGACGGGTATAGCAGTTTTTCCTCCAGCTGGTTCAGCTCCGCCGCAATGCTGAGGACGTCTGATTTGGTCTGCTGAACCTGTTCGTCGAGGTCCCTCATCTGCCGTTGATCGGGATTGGCATCAGCACCTTTCCGCTCGGTGTTTTTGTCTTTCCGTTCGGTCTTTTTGTCTCCCTGCACCGGCGCAGCATGTAATCCCGAGAGAGCCGCAAACGATAACGCCAGCACCAGAGCTCTCACAACCGATAAATGCGCTGTTCTTTTCATCTCTGTACTCCCACGCAGCTCTTAGACAGTCGTTTCCGACCGCACTGAGTATTGGGCAGACTGCCGGGCGGCAACAACAGTACACGGGTGCTAAGGTCCCCTCTATCCGGGTGTCAATACCTCCGTCCTAAGGAGTACACGGGTGCTAAGTCCTCTCCATCGGGGCGTCTGATACCTCCGTGCGACGCGCAACTTATATGCGAGGAAAAATGCTGCCCAGGTTTTTCGGGCGATAAACGATCACATTCGAGACCTTGCTGACGTTCAACACCGGAGTGGCATGTCTTCAAGGCCCTGTTTGTGGGCTTTGTAATGGCCATCCAGACAATGTCCAAGCGGCTGCCGGTTATTGGTGGGAAGCTTCGGGCAAGCCACATTCGATTGGACACAATCTGGCGAGTGCTGTCACGGATGTGTTGCCGCAAAAATAGGGGGCCGCTCGCGGCGCGGCCTAAATCACTTCAGAGTCGCAGCATAAACAGGAAAGCAGTCCCGTTGAGCGGGACCGCTTTCAGGCGGTTCGGAAATCGAAGCAACCGGTGGAGAACTGCAGATTCACGCGCCAGTCGTCTTGGCGCTTACGATTTTATCGAACGCCAGGCCGCTCGAACGTTCTCCTCGTCCGGTCTGCTTTTGCACGCCGAGCCACACGTAAGCTTCGCCCTTGGTCCAGCGTGTCCGACGGAAGGACTGATCAACGATCATGCCCGCGCGCGGCACCTCTTCTTCATGCAGGTAATAAGGTTGCTTCACCGTCTCATCCAGTCCCTGGCGGATGAGCGTGGTGCGGGGCGGAATTTTTTCCGGCGGCAGGGTATCACCCTCGATGATTCGGAGCATACGGCTGCGCTGGAGCTGGATCTCTCTCACGGAGTTGGGAACGTGCACCGGAACGAAAGGAATGAAATGTTCCGGCACGCTGGTCATCGCCAGGTAGTCGACGCCTGCCTGGAAGGGTGGCGGCGCTCCGCCGCCCGCGGCCACCAACCGCTCATGGTACTGCAAGGTTTCATTGCCTTCATCTTTTCCGGAACGCCCTTTGCCGGTCAATGACGGAATGATTTTTTCCACGGCCCATACCATGTTTGCCACCTCATCCCGCGCCAGTTCCACCTCTTCCTCAGGGTCGCCGTCCATGGTTTTGGCGACGGCAGGCGGTATGAACAAACTTGTATCCGCCTGGCGCTCTGAGAGATTTTCAGAATTGATCTGGAACATCGCCCAGCGATGCCAGTTGTCCTCGGCTCCCGTGCCCGCCGCGACGATCCAGAATCGCTCTCCGAAAGTATTGGTCACCGTCATGCCATCAATGCGTGCCAGCGTGCCCGCGGGTAGACGGAAGGGCACCAGGAACCAATCGTTCGCATACACGAGGGCGAATTCCATTAGAAGCAATTGCGCCAGGTCCGTCGTGGAAGGTTTCACCGAACCGAAATCGGTTTTGCGATCTTCCAACATCCACCAGCGCGGATCAGGCATGCCCTGAAACGTGATGGGCGTTGGCAGGAACGAGCTCACGTTCACCTGTTCACCCGGATCAAGCGCGCCGCCCAGTGCGCCAGGCGCATAATCAAAGGAGTACCAATCCAGATGGCCTTGCGCGTATTGCTCGGCTGCCAGCACGCGCTCCTTGCCTTGCAGCGGGGCGGAGCAGGCAAACTGGTACTCCATGTAAGGAGGCTTCCACGCATCTTCGTGGTCCGGCTGAAAATAGAGCGCGGCAAACCAACGTTCAAATTCGTCGCCCATCGCATCCAGCTTTGCTTTGTCGGCAGGGAGCGCCAGCGTGATTCCCTCAGATGCGTGGTTGTTGGTTGGATCGGCGCTCAGGAAAAGATGGAGATCTCCGCCATCGATGCAGCGGCCCGCCAGCGCAGCATATTGCTGCCATGCCTGGCGATGCGCATAGACGAAGTCCGTGGTTTCATCCTGTGCCGGCAAAGTAATCGGATAAAGCGTGAGGTACTGCGCAACATACGCCTGCAGTCCGGCATCGTTGAGCATGTTTCGCCACTGCCTGCCCAGTTGCGCCCGCAGATCAAAGCGCATCTTCTGCCCATTCCATGCCCAGTGCACCGTGCGTTGCTCGGCTTTGGTTTCCAGCGGGACGTTCGACTCAAACGGCTCGGTCGGCCCGCCGGCAGCCTGGTACTTTGTCACCGGCGTAGCACGCATCTTGACCTTGGTAAGCACCGGTGAGCCGGCGTCGTCCGCCTTGAACTCCCCAAGTTGCCACTGCTTGGTCAGCATCCAGAGTGGATCACGGACCTCGGCTTTCAGAGCGCGGTCAAAATCAGCGCGGCGTGGCCTTCCTTCCAGCCGGTTCCATACCGTGATAGTGGGAAACAACTCCTCCCGCAGCGCCAGCTTCATGTCAGGGACAACGTACTTCACGTCCATCGGTCAGCTCCCAATCTTTTCGTAAATGCGATTATTGATCGCCAGGTTGGTCGCGATGTTTATCTGGTACAGCGTCACGGCCATCAGCGTTGCAGGCAGAAACTGCGCATACGGCGAAGCATCGATCTGGGAAGGCTCCACTCCGCGCGACCGGGCCACATCCAGCGTTTCATTGATGCTGTCCACCAGGTCGCTCCATGACCAGCGGCCCTTCAGCACTGACGGAACGGCCAGCAGCATGGCCTGTGGCGGCTGCGAACTTGGACGATCGAAATGGAACGTGACTCCGGAGGTGACCTCCGTTCCTGGCACCAGCTCAGGCCATTCGTCCAACAGTAAGCCGCATTGCGCGGCCGCCCGATTGAACGCAACGGAAAAATAAGCCGTGTACAAAAGCCGGTTACTAACGCCAGCTTTGGTGGGATCGAATTCCAGGCCCAGCCAGCGATCGTCCGGCGTGAACGGAAGCTGCATTGCTTTCAAGCTGAGGAGATTCGCTCCAAAAATTTCGCTCAGCACAGAGACGTTCTCCCATGCGTTCATTTTTTCCCGAACGCGGGCCAGCCCGTAAAGCCAATCGTCAACCGGGAAGCGGCGGCCTGCGGCTTTCAGATCGGTCAGCAAGACCGGTGCCGAAGTAAAGCAGTTGCTGAACTCCAGCCCGTTGCCATCACCCAGCTTGAAGCGAGGCACGATTTGCATTTCATCGCCCAGAATGGTGCGGGCCGCGGTGCGGAGCGCCTGCACACGATCTGCGGGAGACATGGAAGCGGCAGCGGTCATGGCGGCCTGCGTTGACTGGATTCTGTTGCTCACGTCGTCCGCCAGGGACTTGACTTTCCCCGCCAGCGTGTCTCGAAGGGTGGGTATCGCGGCAAGCTGGTCCGCCAGGTCGAGAGGCACGGCATCATGCTGCGCCAGCGCAGGTCGCAACGCGTCCGCAGCGGCGGCGAAATCCACCAGCTTGTTCCCGCCAAACTTGAGCAGGTTATTGATCTGCCCCAGGCGGCCGTCAAATTGCAGCTTTGTTGCCTCTACAGAGCTCTTGTAAAAGTTTGGATCGGCAGGCACAGGTGCAGTGGTACTTGAGGCAATAAGCCCTTCAGCTTTTTGCAGCATGGCGAGCCGGTCAGCATCGTTGGTGAGCGTTGGCCAGGTTGCCATGAGCGTGGCATAGTCCGAGCTCTTGCCGGTCCAGCGCACAGAAAATTCATCGAGCTTCTTTGCGATTGCATCGTAGATCGCGCGAACGTCAGAGTGAACGTGACCTGTGCCGGTTTGCGGCATTCCGTAAAGCGCGGCTTGAAGAAAGGTGTCAGATACTTTGCGCGCATAATCATCCAGATCGGATGCGTCCGCTTCAAGCGCCACCAGGCTGTCACGCAGAGGCGTTAAGGTGGAGATGGTCTGCTGCAGCCGGCCGTTCAGTTCGGCGTCGTCCCACACGGAATCGTCGGCTGTTTGGTTTTCCAGCGGCATGGCCATGTCAGCCGGAGATAATGGCCGGCTCTTCAGCGCCAGCCCGCGCAGGCTGCGCACCAGCGGAGCCAGCTCCATGAAAGTAATCTTGCCCGCAACCGGCTGTGTGTACTCGATTGTGACAGCTACGTCAGGATGAGCGTCCGCTCCATAACGGACCACTTGTACGATGCGGTCATCCAGCTCTGATTGCGCCTGGTCAAGATCAAGGCCGGCGAGATAAAGAAGGTCCATCGGCTGCAAGCCAAGGTCCTTTTGCGAACAAGTAACCGTCTTGGGCGCGGCCAGCACGGGCGTCGTGTAGGTAACACGCGCCACCACGTTGGCCGGGTCCGGAAGCCGCTCTGAGAGCCAGAGATTCAACGGGGCCTCAGCCGTGGCGCGCGGCGTCATGGGAACGGAGATGGGAGATACGTTCGGATCAGCCGTCGGGTCCAGGTGGAGCGCCACGCGATGCGTGAGCGAAATGCCGTTGCGCGGCGTGTTCACTATCTCCACTTGCGGAGGGTGGTTGCCCTTGCTGTATGCAGTGGTATTGGCCGCGGCGCGGTCAAAGTTGCCCTGCACCACCTGATAAACGCTCTCCGCCATCACCAGGTCGCCGAGCGCGTCATAAAGATTGAGCAGCGCGTCAGCTTCTTTGTCCAAAGCCTGCTGCTCTTTATTGTTTGACACCGCAGGCAGCTGCCCCGGGCCCAGGCCGCTGGGCATTCCGAATGGATAAGATTTCGTTCCGCTGCTGCGTATTTGCCTGGCCAGGCTCTCGCCATCGATGACGTTGCGCGCCTCCAGCAGCGTAATGTCGGTGGGATCGGCCGGCACGGTGCTCTTCAATTTATTTGCCACCAGGGGAAAGGCCTGGCGCAGCGGATAGATGAACTTGTCGACTTCGGCAAGATCGTGATCGTCATGCAGGCCACGCTCAAAGAAATAACCGAGCAGCGCCGCCAGTGTCTGTCCATTGCGAATGCCTTCCAGAATTTCCATGGCCCGGCGCACCCGGTCCGATGACAGGTTTACCGCCATGGCATCAGGGTTCGCAGGCGAAGCATTCACCTTGTACGCATTCTTCAGGATGGCCGCGGCTGCCGCGTGGTTGAGCGAGGGAGCGTGAACGTATCCTGAATTCGCGGGATCGTATTGCAGCGGCGCATCCTGAGGACGCTGGAACGTTGCCGCCAAATCCGGAGCGAGTTGTACCGGAGAGAGCTGCTGCGGATTCGGACGCAGATTTTCCAGCCACGCATACGCGCCCAGATAAAGGCCGGTGGAAGGTCCTTTTTCACTCTGCGCGCGCATTTCTTCAAGCCGCGTGGTGGTCAGCGCCGTCTTCCAGGCATCTACCCGGTAGGAACAACAATCCACGTGCTCGGCAAACAAGCGCTCCAGCGCGGCGGTGGATGTGCCTTTCAGAAAATCCAGGGCAGAGAGAATCTCGCGCAAATCCGCGGCTTCCACGGCGTTCCGCAAAACGGAAGGCAGCAGAATGTATTCGCCCAGCGTAGTGGTGGCGTTTCCCGTGATCTCCGGCCGGGGTGAATACAGGTGCTGGAACTTGCTCTTTCCTGCATCCGCCGCCGATTGCACGTGAATGAACGCCGGCTCCCGGCGCTCCACTGATGAATCCACCAGCGCGCGGCTTTCAAGCATCCGGATGGCCGTATCCCAATGTCCCAGCATCATCGCATGGCGCAGCAGCAGATAAAGCAGCGCGGTGGGCTCGGGATTTCCCCCGAAATCCTGGCGGCGAATCACGTCCAGCGAGGATGTGGCCAACCACTCAACGTAGTTCTTCTTGTCCGGCGTATAAGGGCGGACTGGCTTGATTTCCGAAAGTGGCACGTCGTCTACCACGGGACCTTGCAAGAGAGCGCTGGGGCCATAGAAGAATTTGTCCATGATCGGCGCCGAGGTGTTCGGATCAGCACCCACTCCCGCCAGCAGCGCCTTGCCGCGCAACTGCAGAAAATCCGCGATCGCGGCCCCCCACAGCGCGCCGCGCTCATAGACCAGCTTGTTATACAACTGGTCAAAACTTTCCGCATATCTCTGGTGATATTCCACCGATCCCGAATGCAGCCCCACCACGTCCAGCAAGGTCTGGTGCTTGTCGCCGGCCTGGCCTACGTGAGGCACGGTCGCGGCCATGTTCTGCCAATCCTTGTCCATACGCGCGAGCAGGGTGTGCAGCCGTTGCAGATAACCGCCGTCAATCCCGCTCAGGAAGACTCCGGTGGCATTGCGTCCTGACTCATAACGCGAGAACGGCATCACCGGAAGAATTCCATAGGGCTGTTTGCCAACGCGAATGGCGGGAACAGGGCCGCGTCCGGAAACGTAGCGGGTAAAGAACCACCGTGTGGCCGCCATGTCAGCGCGAGAGAAAATCGGCGCCATCATTTCTTCCATCATGTAGCCCATCGTGGCCTGCCACAGGGCAACGTTCATGGCGCGCGCTTCGCCCTGATCGCGCCCCGCCGCGTTGGGGACCACTTTAAGAATAGTGTCATCGATCCCCAGCGCTTCGGCGAGCCACTGGCCATCGCGGCGCTGTAAAACGTCGTCAGTTTCGGCGTAAGCCTCCTTGCCCTGGAAGACCGCGTTGTACGAGGCATCCGGATCATCCACCCACGTGTAGCCTGTGCTTTCGGATTCCGTATTGTTGGTGGGGCTTCCCTGGGGAACCAGGCTGAAACCGTGCGTGCTGCAATAGTGATGATTGATCAGCGTTTCCAGGCGTTTTTTGGAGTCATTTTCATCCGATGAAAAACGCAGGCCCACAACCACCAGCCGGTCAAAGCCCTGGCTGGCTTCAGCCGCAGTTAGGTCAACTTTGATCCCCATGCCCACGGAGACGGCACGCTCAAAATCGGCTAGCCAGAGCAGATCGTCATTCAGCACAAGGTCGTCGCCGTCCTTCTTGATCTGCTGGTCCGGAGGCAGAGACGGGTCCGGGCCCACAGGCAGCGCATCCGTGATGGGGCCGCCAATGGCGCGCTTCACCTCAACTCCGCCGTTGTAAAGCAGCGCGACAAAACGGTCAGGCATCGCGCTCGACTTTGGGCCTTGCGTCCAGGCCGTGGTCTTGGATGGAGGAAGAGGCGGCAGGTTCAGCAATGCGCAGCTCACCCGCACCTCTGCGCGCGTGTAAGGCTTTGGCGGGTCTTGTCCATTGGCTTCCGGAGCAAAATTCGCGAGTATCTCATCCGCGCGCGGATTGCCCACCGCTAAGCGCAAAGCTGACAGGGCTGCGGCTTCGTCGGCTTTGTTCCCGTCGGCCTTCCACACCGCCATGTAGTAGGTAAAGGCATTCGCCTGTTCGAATGGCGTAACGTCAATCTCGGGAATGATCACCAGCACAATGTCCTGGGGATCGATTTTCACCGGCTTCTCAGCGATGTTGGGCGCGTATTGCGAAATTACGTAAGCAGCGCGGCCCGAGCCTGAGCCCGCCACCAATGAGCGCCATGCGCCCCGCTCCTGCGCTTCCACACCGCCGGCCCGCCACATGCTTGCCCAGAATTCGCGCGCGTTCTCGAGTTCGGTTTTGGTGAGCAGTTCCTCGAAGGAATCAATTTGGCAATCGTCAGGATAGACCCGTATCCACAACTGCGGAGCCGTGGCCACGCCGGCAACGTTCGCGAGCAAATTGACGGCTGAAGGAGCGTGAAACCGAGTCTCCAGGCGAACTGGGAACAGCAGGATGGGAAGATGGTCGTTCAGCTCCTCGATCTGCTGCTCAGGATTCATGGCTGAGAGCGAGACCAGAAGGTCGCCGTTCTGCGCCTTCAAGCTTCCAAGATCGGATCTAAGCCCGTCAATTTGACGATTGAGATCGGCCGCCTGCTTTGTCAACTGTGCGAGACGTCTGCCGCCAGGGTCGGTTTGAGCATTGGCGGTCCGCTGCAGGGCGGCCACTTCACTCTGCACGTCCTTGAGCTGTTCACGTGCGATGGCCAATCTTGAGGCGGTGCTCTCAGCCTGGGTCCGCGTTCCGGCTAGTTGGTTGCGAAGATCAGTAAAGTTGGTCATGGCAGCATGCGAGAGGCATGCACGGCCACCAGCACCGGCACGCGGTAGAGTATGTAGGCCAGATCGGCCGCATTCGTGTTGGGATTCCACTTCGCTTGATTATCTTCAGTATCGGGTTTGTCTTCCTGATCAAGCGCTGGGTTATAAGTATCAAAATGCAGCGTTTTGCTGAGCTGAATAACGTCGCCGGGAGCAGTATCAATGTGCGTCCAGGCAAGATCGTTCCAGTTGATGAGGCGCGGCGTTTCGCCTTCGGGAGCGTCGTCCAGGCCGAAGCGCGGCTCGCCCGGACGCTCCTTGATAACGAAGAACCAGCCAGGATCGTCCGTGGCCTTGGTTCCACCGCGCGCCTCCAGGGCAGTCAGATCGAATCCTATAAAGTAGATGTCAGGATCAACCTTGGCTTCAAATAGTGGCGTGCGGATCTTGTCTAGCGGCAGCGGATTCTGGTCTGATTCTGCCGGAGTAAGCTCCACCAGTTCGCGCTCGGCAGTCACGTCTATCTTGTTGTTTTTGTCGCGGTGCCATTGCGATTTCTGCGCGTAAATCACGGCCGTCGGATACCGCTTGAGCAGCTCACCTCTGATCACCAGAACAATCTGCGCAGACTGCCCGTGCGTGGCGCGCTGATTATGATCTCCCAGCAGCGAATGCAATGACCATCTGTGAATTTCCGGGATGTCGCGCAGCTTCTCCCGGTCATCCGGCGTGGGATTCTGAGGCAGCATCAGGCTGACGTCCCAGAACTGCCGGAAATAACTGCCGCGCTGGTCTGTGGGATATTCGCGCCACAGCAGTTCACGCGCCATCTCATGATTCAGCCCCACCATGTAAGCCTCAATAAAGCGCTGGTTGGACTCCAGCAAAGTCATGCTGTTCTGCGGAATCAGGTTGATGTGCGGCAGAAACAGCTCGGCGGACATGTCCGCCAGCGGTTTGTACATGGGAACGTTAAAGACCGGGTAAGCCATGACAGGCGTGAATTTTTCAATCAGATTGTCGATCAGCCATTGCGGCAGCAGAACAATGGAGAGTACGCGCTGAGGAATGGTGATGTCGGGATGAATCGCGCTGATCGTGGCCGTGGCCAGAGTCGTCAATTGCAGAGGCTGCTTCACCGGCAGCGGAAACTGGACAGCCGTATACGTATAAACGTCACGCAATGCGGTCTTGAAGCGCACTCCTTCAGGGCTGTCTGTGGAACCGGTGGAAGCAGTGAACCCGGAGCCCGGGCGGGAGATCACGAAGTTAGGCACCGTGGGCAGAGTATTCACTGAAGCCGCCGTTTGCAGATCTTCCTGGATTGAATTTGCGAGCTTGTTGGCCGTAGCCCAGCGTGACAGCTGCACGAAAAGCCAGATCAGCGCAGGGGCCGCCACGGCCATCACGGCAAGCGCGGCTACCGGCGACAACAAGAACACCAGCACGGCTATAAGAAGGAGGAGCAGCAGCGGCAGAAAACGCAACCATGGAAACTGGTTGAGCAGGCCCTTGATGGCAGGTGGTTCGTTGCTTGGCGTGAGAGCATTTACCGCGTCGCCAATTCCGATTCCGCCCGTCGGCGGCAGTTTTGGAGGCGCCGGATGGATCTCACCGGCGTTGATGCGCGTAACGACCTGCGATACGGTGGCGGCCGGTAGATCAAGCCGCTTCATCAATGGCGTGCCCATCCTTGCAATTTTGCGGAACGGAGCGGAAGTCACCACCGGCGGCACCACGCTACTGCTGACCCTGGCCGCCACAGTCAGGCCTTCTGACATTACGCGGGGATGCATTGGCGCGGTCAGCACAAACGCCCGCTCCGGCGAGAGCGATGCGATGGAGCGCACATGCCATGAGACGGCCGCGGCCTGCGCCATTTGCGCCAGGCGTATGCGGTTGTTGGCTTCCAGCACGTCGCCAATCTGCTGCCACGCGCCGTTGACGTATTTCTCGTCGTTTTCCTGTATGACCTCGGTTCCCAATCCCGCAGCCACGCGAAACCGCGGATCAAGGTTCAGGCGATGTATCCAGTTCTGGTCATCGGGTAGTATGGTGCCATCGGAGGCCTCCAGCACGCGATTGGTAAGCGCGTGCCAGCGCCCGTAAAGCGGAGAGGTGATGACCGGATCAGGATCGCCGTCAGGATTCACCGCAGACGGAACGTTGCGCGCGTAATCATCGGCCAGATTGATGAGGCGCGCCATCCCTACTTCAAATGGATGGGGAAAGGGCTTGTCCCACTGATCGTATTTAGTTACTTCAGCCTGGTCCGGCGGAGGCAGCGTATCAAAAGGAACGCGTAGCGCGCCACCAAGTTTGAGGACCCCGCCTAGCTCCGCGGGAACGTCAATCTTGGGAAGATTCGATCCCGGATGAAGCACGTCCATGTCCCGCACGCCAACGGTCTTGTCGACCGGACGGGGCTTCAGCAGCTTGACCAGATATTCAAAATCGCCAAAATCACCGGTCTTGAACTGCCAGCGGTAATAATAAGGAAACTGGGTCTGGTTATTGTCCCAGGCGGAAGCTGTGGCAACGGTTGCATCCGGCACGGGTTGTCCCAGGCCGGCGAGCCGCCCGGTTTCAAAACTCGGAACCAGGAACGCATGGTAGGTAAGGTCGGGCTCCAGATGGCGCGGGCACATGATGCGCGAATAGGCCTGATCAGGATTTTGCTGGATCGTGGACTCGTAGCGCTGCAACACGCCCGGCATGGAAGCGTCACCGTTGTTGGAGAGGTCCACGTTCGCGTGAACATGCACCCATCCCCATAGCTCTGAAGCGGGCGGAAACACCTTGGCAGCCTGCACGCCGCTGGCCAGGTCGAAATAAGGAAGCGGCTTTCCCTGAACGTTCTTGCCGTCAATAAACTCGCTTTCCTTCAGCACTACCAGTGCGATCCACGGGCGCAGGCGGTGCTTGGCGCTATCCGCCATCGCCGGCACGTATCGCCAGGGAAAATCTTCATCGTAAAATTCGATATAGGGAAAATAGTTGGATTCAAAGTTGGTGATCCAGTTGCGCGGATCCACTTTCACGATGGCCCGCGAGTCAATGCCTACAATGTCTCCAGGACCAAAAAGGCTTACGTCACGATGCACGACCTGCGTGGTGGAAGAGCCGTCAAGCTGGTTCGCGGTAACGGTAACGTCCAGCGGCAGCGTGGCGCGGACCTTGACGCTGGCATCTCCATCGGCTTGCGTGATGCTGTTGGCGACGCCCGTGCGCAGCCACGGCAGGAAAGAATAGGTCGGGAGTTGCTGGCTCACGGTCGGGTCACCTCATGGTTGGGCAGCACATGCAGCGCGCCTGTCAGCGATGGGTTCGTGCTGATTTGGGACTTCATGTAATCCACGGCCATGGCTTCGCTGGAGAAAGTTGAGCCGGCATCGAAGGCCTTGTTGTTCTGTACGGAGGCGACTGTGTATCCTTCCGGCCCCACCGCCACTTTGTCTGAATAAGGCTGGAATTGGGTTTTGGTCTGGTACGAAAGCGAAGAGCGCGCCACCGCGGAGCCGGACAGGAAATTGTGGAACAACCCGGAAATCGCTTTTAACAGAAAGAGCGGGCGCACCGGCTCTTTGTCGATGATGGTAATTTCATATGCGATTTGCCGCCGCGTCATCTTGCTGGACTGGGGATCTCCGGCCGCGCCAATTGTTACCCCGCTCTTCATCTGCTGGTAGGAAGGCCGTGATAGTTTTTCCGCGTCGCTCATCTGCTGGTATTGGGCCGCGGCAAACTGCTCATTTACGGGCGTGATGGGCAACGTGTCGCTGCCGCTTACGGCCTTGGTGAGGTCGATGCGGTTTACATCGTCAGGTTTCTGTGTTCCCAGTTTGTCCAGAGTAAGGTTCAGGGGCAAGGCTCGCTGGCTCACGGTAAGCGCTCCAAACGGATGCAGGACCAGCAGCGTCGGGTCCAGCTTGCGCAAAGTGACCATCAGGTTGGTGGAAGGCGGAGGCAAGGCCTTCCAGTTTTCCTGTTTATTGACCTCGGCAAGGAAGACCGGCATTACATGCACGGGCGGCAGTGACGTGTTGACCGGATCGCCCCAGGTCACATCAAAATTCACGTCAACGCTGAAAAACAGGATGGAAATGCTGCCGGTGCCCTTGGCGCGCCAGGGGGAAGTGCCTTCCAGCGAAAAGCGGAGATCGATGCTCAGAAGATCAAAGCCTGCGACTTCCAGGCTGAGCGATCCGCTGATCATGGCGTTGAAGTAGAACGGCGAAAACTGGAAGAGAACGTCGTAACCCACTTGCCCGTTGATGTTGCAGCCGTCAACGCCAAAAAACAGGTAGGCGTGGGCGCCAAACTGCACCGTGTTGGAGGTGACGGCAAAGTAGTTCTCAATGCGGATGCGCGCCCAGTCAAGGTCAAGAATGCTGACCGTGATGCGCTTCATGGATTGCAGGCCCAGCGGCGGAGGCTGAAACGCGGGATGGAAGCCTCCTACGGAGAGCACGAACACCGCGTTATCGCCCCACTTGAGGCGTACCGCCATATCGCCTTCCAGAGTCAGGAAGAGAATGTGCGAATCAAAAAGGCTCGCGTCAAATGACAGCAACTGCTTTTCAAAATCGAGTATGCCGACAAAGTTGACCTGCAACTGGATCAGCGCGGCCTCTTCCGTGGGCAGCGCTATTTTTAGAATTCCGAGAATCGCGATGTTGCCCGGAGGAATTTCAAGAATCAGGCCGAACGAAAGCGTGATGAGTGAAGGTGTTCCCCATCCGAACTTGGCCATTGGGCCAATGAGGAATGTGCCTTCCTTGGGTGGGAAGATTGCTTTCAGGTCGCTGATGATGCGCGGAGCATTGGCCACCACGTCAGTTGGGAACATGATGCTGCTGATGGCATTGGTGCGAACGCCATCGCGCAATGTATCCATCACCACGGTGCGATTCAGTCCCAGCAGTCCGCCCACGGCGTTCAGGGTGAAGCCAAAGCTCAACTGGATCGGCGGAAAATCCGTAGTAATAATAAGGAGCAGCGAGAAGCCCGGCGTGCCGTCAGGCATTTTGGTGGTGATAAGGCCAATTGCCTTTACGCTGACGATCTCGGCAATCGATAGCTCAGCCACTCCGGCATACTCGCCTTTATCCGGATCAAAGAAGAGGTACCCCCCGCCCTTGACCACTCCGGCGTCAATGCTCAGCCCCGCGCCTTTCGGCGGCTTGAATCCTATGCTGATGTCCACCGGCCCGGCGTTGCCCTTGCGATCGTCTTTCAGGGCAAAGTCAATCTCTACGCCAATCTGCTCCACCACGACTTGTAAAGGCCCCAGAGACGCTTTGATGTCAGCGCTGACCGAGGTGGGAAACTTCTGGCCCTGTATGCCGACGGCAAAAGTGATCGCGCTGATCTCCACCGGGCCCAGGTCGAGATGCAGCGGCAACTGGATTTCCAGCGTGCTGGCGCCGGTGAAATACAGCCCGTGGTCCGTGGAATAACCCATGCCGAAATCGAAATCCGATTCCAGATGAACGCCTGAGAGCAGCTGGCCGATAAAACCATCAGCCTCGCTGAAGGAAATGGCCAGTTTGCCGCCGGAGACGGCGCCGCCTATGCTGAACGATCCATTTGCTTTCGATCCGTCCCATGTGAAACCGCCGCCCAGGTCCACTTCAAACTTGCGTACCTCCAGCCGGCTTCCTCCGGGCTGTCCCAGAAGTGTGTATGGGGTGGCGGCTGCCGTGCGGTCAGCAATAAACTTTACCGTGGCATCACCAGAGTATGTACCAGCAGGCGATGGAGGATTGAAGGTGAGCCCAGTAGGTTGAATGATCAAAGAGCTGGTGAATGGCAGCGTAAATCCAAGATCAACCTCTACTTTCCAGTCATCCGCGCCAAAGCTCATCACGCCGGTGTTGAAGTCTGAGCGCAGCGCCGCCATCAGGCCTTTGGGCGAAATGTCAGTTTTAGGCGTGATGGCCAGCAGCACAAGATCGAGCTTGGGCGGAACGGCGGTGCCGTCAAAGTGCACCGGGCCGCCGATCGCCGCCAGCAGGTCCGCCAGACGCTGTAGCAGCTCAACTCCGGTGAATGCAGGATCGTCCCATTTATACAATGTGCGGGCCACGTTGCCCGGCGAGGTGAACCAGTCGCCGACACGACCGAAATGGAAAGTAGAAATCGTATAGGGAGGATTGGCGGGATCGACAGAACCGGTATTGAAACTTTGCTGCTCCAGAATTCCAAGAAATGCCAGAAGTTCGTTGACGCCGCGCGCATTCGCCAATACCCGCACCAGAAGCAGGTTGAACAACCGTTCGGGAATGGCGTCAATGGTGGCCGCGGGGATCGCCAGCCCCAGGCCATGTACGGCGGTCACCAGCGCGTCAATACTCTGTATGAGCCCGACAATTTTCTGGATCAGCCCCGCGCTTTTGGCAATCATCACGGAATCATTGCTTGCCTCCACGGCCGCAATGAGTTCAGCGGAGAGTTGAAGCATGTCATGGGCATCGCCCACGGCAGAGGCCAGCGGGCCGGCAATTGCGCTTTCCTGTGCGGGCGTGATCGAAATTCCCAGCTCGGCAAAAGCAACGTGCGCCTGCCCGGGAGCGAACTCGCGCTCAATGGGCGAGATGGCATCGGCAATTTGCAGAAGAACGGTCTGGACGGTATTGAGAGTTGGATCACTCATGCCGGTTGCCTCTCGCTCAGGCGCTCCACCATCTCGTGCAGGTTGTCGCATTCTTCCGCCAGGGCCAGTACCCGCTGGCGATAGCATTGAATAGCTTCCCGAAGTCCGGGGCTGCCCTGTTCAGCCAGCACGTCACCCATAGACCCGAGCAAGGCCTGGCGAGTGATGCCCTCGATTTCCGCGGGGATCGTCTCCTGTGGATCGCGCGCATTGTTGATGGCGCGATTTAAAAATGCAGGACCCTGATTGCGACGCCAGGCCACCATGACGCGCCGGTTGTGGTTTACCAGACGGATCACCTCGATCCGATGTTCGTCAATCAATTGCCATGCGCTCGGGCCTTCAGGCAAGGAAAGGAACTGTTCTCTGAGCTGCCGGGCTTGAGTTCTCCGGCCATCGGTAACCGCCGCTACTTCCGCCATCGTGGTTACCGCGGCGCTGTTATTTAATACAGGATGCGCCCTGGTAATAGGAGTAACCTTGAGCGCGTCCAGCACGGGCGCGATGTGGCATGCCAGAGCATTCAGTGGCAGCGGGGGATGTGGCTGGTCGGCGACGGTGTGAAGTATCCCTACCAGCTTTCCCTGATCGGTGATGATCGCTGCGCCTGAATCTCCGTCATCGGAAAAGCGCAGGATCCCATTGCAATCCGGCTCAAGAGGCTCAATGAAGATGAGATTTTTGGCGTCGGGAATCCCCGCCGCGCCGGGTAATAAATAGTCAACTCTCCGGACGATGCCCTTCGTACGCCTGGTTGAACGCCCGACTTTGTAAACCACGTCGTTTACCTGCGCGCGCCCGACGTCCGCGATCACGTTAGAACCATTCGCGTTCAGACCGTTGATCCAGTTTCCGAAGGTCTCCCCGCAGTTTGTATGACAGCAACTTGAGATGCAGATATTGATCTGCGCTGTCGCACAGTCAATCCAATACTCCTTTTCTGTTTCTCCTGGACCGGGATAGGTGTACTTGTAATTGTTGATTTCCTGCAGCTTTAATATCTTTCCAATTGAATTATTGGGCAGAGTGGCGTTTCCGTCGGGTTGATACACCGTGTCTCCGACCATGGCATTATTTACGCCCAGCACGTGCCGGTTGCTCACGAAAGCGATGTTGTCAGGCCCCTCAACACCGTCAATGGTCGCCAGGAATCCGAGAGTCCCCAGACCCAGCCGGTTTTGGCCATCGCGGCGGCCATTCATGATAGTGATTCCGCCAATAATCACCGAATACTTGCTGTTGTCTTCACAGACGCTTGAAGTCTGTGTGCCGCTGCTCGCGTTCAATACGTCAGTAGCAACTCCCCGGTAGCAGGAAGGGACCAGATCATTGCGCTGAAGCTCCGAGATAGGTTTCTTCCGGCGCACGTAGACGCGAAAAGCAACTTCCTCCGTCACGGCGCCTTTGCGCTCCTTGCAGCCCAGCCCGACGCCAACCACACCGGCATGTCGTCCAAGCTCGTTGCGCGCTTCAAGATAAACTCGGTAAAGCTCCTGTTCGGTCATGCCAGACCTCCGTACATCAGCGTTACCCCCAGCCGGTCCAGCACCGGGTGAATGTGGCATGCATAGGCAATGTTGGGATCGTGATCGCTTCGTCCCCATACCATTCCAATGGCCTGATCGTGCTCATTCAGCACCAGCGCGCCGGAGTCGCCGGGCGAGACGAAGGAACCGTCCGTTCCGCGGATCACGATGTTGTGCCGGCGTTGCGGACCGTTCGAGTTTTCCACCGGAGCGGCCACGTCCACTACGCGTCCTTGCGTGATGCCGCTTGCGCCTCCGAATTTTCGAACCTGGGGAGCGCGGTATCCCAACGCGTCCAGCGGATGCATGCGCGCCACGCCTCGAACCATCGGAGCCGGAGATTCGGCGTTCCCTATGCCGGGCTCGGCTGGCGTAGCCAATAAGCGTGCAGTCGCGCAATCCACGAAATAATCCTCGCCGGGCTCGCCGTTATAGTGAAAAGGATGGTTTTGCTCGGCGCCTTCGTCCTTGATTTCGGCTATGGGATCAAGCGTACTGGCACGAACCAGGCTGGTTTCACCTCGCCGGGAAAATACCGGCGCATAAATCGGAGAGCCGCTTCCGGCGCCATGCGCCAGCAGCACGTGCCGGTTGGAGACCAGAACGACTTCACGCCGCCGGATTCCATTGACCAGGGCAAAAAATCCCAGCGTTCCCATTCCGGATTGATGAGGCCCGGCGGCCTGCTCCGGGAGCATCCCGCGAAGATTGCTGATGGTGATGCCAGGCTGCAGAGGCGCAGGTCCGGAATGCTGCATGGCCGCGACCGGCGTGCAGGCCGGGACCACATCCGTGGGCAGACCGTCATAGTAAGTGGGAACGGTGTCACTCCGTGAGAGCTCCGCGCGTGCGACTTTTTGCCGCACGTAAACACGCAATGCAATGACGTCAGTGATCTCTCCGCATTTTTCCCGCCAGCCAAGACCCACTCCGGTAACGTGAGGCAACCGTCCCAAGGCGCGGCGCGCGCGCGCCAGCAGTTCCAGCAGCGCAGCGGCAGAATCGGCGGGCATCATCTTACACTCATTCGCGACAACTCTATCTGCGCCGCCAGGGTTTCAAGGTCATCAACGTTATTGAAGAATGCACGCACTTCTTCAGCATTACGCTCAATGTCAGCTCGTAGCGGCACGCTGCCGTGCTGATGCAGCGTTTCCAGCATCCGCCGTAGCGCTTCATCCCGGCCCAGGCCATTCAACTCGCGGGGGACGCCATAAGCGGCGTGACGCGAGGCGTGCAGAACATGACCGAGAAAATCCGGTCCCTGCAGCCGATGCCATGCCACGGTCACCGGACGCACGTGATTTACAAGATGGACGACTTCGCGAAGGTGCTTTTCGATCAGGGCGCGATACTCACGCCCGCGGGTGGAATCGAGTACCGTCTCGCGTAGCGCCAGCGCGCGCTCCATGTCATGTGAAGGCTCATCCAGAGAAAGAGACGTCTCCAGCGAAGTTGCGCCGCCGCTGGCCCCGGCTGTGTTTTGGGTGGAAACCATGGTGATACCCAGAAAGTCCACCGTCGGATGAATGTGACATGCTAAGTAAATCGGCGGCGTCATTCCGGGCAGGTCACCGATCAGGTGACCGATGATCTTGCGGTCTTTGTTCAGTACAACGGAACCGGAATCTCCGGCAGCCGCGAACACAGCTCCCCCGCCACAATTCGGCCCTTCATCGGAAATGACCATCACGTTGTTGTAAACAATAGACGGATCCACCGGGTCGGTCCACGTCATCACCGGAATTTCGATTTTTCCAATCGTCCAACCTGTCTTCTCGCCAACTTTGAATACCTTGACGTCAGGATAATCAGGGGACGTTACAAAGGACGTGTTTGACATTCGCTCAATCCCCGTAACGTCACTCGCAGCCATGCCTGTAGCCTGGTTCAGGTTATGCAAAATGTTCGCAAACTTTGTGCCGCAATTCGTTCCACAGCAACTGGAAAAGTTGGTGCTCACCTTCACCGTGGCGCAATCAATGTGATAAAGGGTAGGCGGCGCTCCGGGCGCCGGCGGCGGATCCTCAGGATACTGGAACGGATGTTCTCCCTGCTGGCCGAGGTTATCAATAGTGCCGATGGGGTGCATATTTTCGCGCGTCAGGGAAAAGCTGGGCGAGCTGCCAGTCAGGCCGGGCTGAAAAAATGGATCCCCTACGGCGGCGCCATTCGCGGCAATTACGTGGTTGTTACTTATAAGAACCACGTTGTCTCTGGAAGATGAGGAATTTAACGTGGCAAAGAAACCCAACGTGCCCAAGTCGTCACCGGCCAGATTGCCTGTGGCCACGTACCTTTTAAGGTTCGAAACTCGCGCTCCACCAACGAGCACATCAAACTTATCCTCGATCGTGCAAGCCAGCCTGCGCAAGCTTGGCGCCTGCAAGACGTCAGTAGGATAGCCAAGCACTTCGGCGGGAATGACCTCTGACTGCGAAAGAGCGCTCAAAGGCTTCTTCTCTCGCACAAAGACAACCCAGCTCAGTTGCTTGGTAAAACTTCCGGCGCTGGCTTTGAAACCCATGCCCACCCCCAATACACCGGAGATGTTCATAAGTCTCAATCTTGCCTGCGCGAGTTTTTCTTCTATGTCGTTCTTTTCTGCCGGTGCCACTAGCCCTCCGCATTCAGAGTCCTAGCCCCATCTGTGAAACCACCAGGTCCGCATCAAAAGTCTTTTGGGTCGAAGCACTCTAAGCGAGCGACCCGGCAAATTCAAGCCTTAAAACAGGACCTTGCGGATTCAGCAAAGGCCCTTTTGTAATGTGTAAGTCAGCGAATGAGCGTTACAAAAAAATTGCAGCTACCGCCAAGACGGCGCAAAGATCCTTATTTCTTGTGAAAAGAGCCGGGACTGAACTTCAAAGCTGCATTTGGGCCGGGAGCCTCTTTCGCCATATAATGGCGACATCCATGCGGTCCCGATTTCAAATTATTCTTCCCAACCGGCAGCTACCCGGAACTCCGGTCCAATCGTCCGGCTTCTGGAACCGCATCAAGAGGTTTTGGGCTGGCGTGGCGCTTGCGACTGTAGCCGTCGCCGTCTTGGTTGCCGCGCTGATCCTTGGTTCCGTGATTGCCGTTGTGCTGGCAATAATGTTAATGATTGGAATAGCCGTCATAGTTGCCAAGGTAGCCCTGGTGCGCTCAAAACGAACAAAAGCCTGACTCTGCCTGCAAAAGTATAACGGCCGTCGTTCTTCGGAGTTTCTTCATTGCACGAACCATTAGCGGACTATTTCAAAAAACCATTCGAGTTCTGCGGTAAGAGGATTCGAGGTCGCTTCGCCATTCCGTCGGGGATCCGTACTGTACGGGGGAGTGTCATTCGCAAATGCTTCTCTGATTTTGAATCGATCGGAGTGATAACCACAAAGAGCATTAGCGCGAAACCGCGGGTGGGATACCGAGAGCCTATATACGCTCGCTATACTTCAGGCTCGTACATCAATGCCGTGGGTTTGTCTAATCCTGGTGCGGTCGCTTTCAGGCAAGAGTTAGAGCGAGATAGTAAGACGCCATCCGATAAGTTCCTGTTGGTTTCAATCTTTGGCGCCGGCGAAGATGAATTTGTGGAAGCTGCCAAAGAATTGGCTCCGCTTGCCGATGGCTTTGAGTTGAATATGTCGTGCCCTCACGCGTCAGGGTACGGTATTGAGATCGGGCAAGATGCAGATCTGGTTGTGAGTATCGTTCGAGCGGTCCGGCAGGCCACCGGCGTGCCAGTTATTGTCAAACTGTCTGCAACTCTGGCGCGCACAGGGTATACCGCGAAACGCGCTATCGATGCCGGAGCTACGGGTATCACTGTGACGAATACGATCGGGCCATCGCTGGCAATCGTTGGACAGGAGCCAATCTTGCACCACAGGTTCGGTGGTCTTTCGGGTGATTCTATAAGGCCACTAGGGTTGATGGCCGTAGACGCGACACGACGCGCAATCGGTAACGGGCCTGCCGTGATCGGGATGGGAGGAATCGGCACTGGCGAGCATGTTCTCCAGTTTCGGTCAATGGGCGCCGACATATTTGGCCTCGGAAGCGTATTAACGGGGCTGAACACTAAACAGATGGCGACGTTTCTAGGCGATTTAGAGAGAGCCTGCATCGATCCTGAGCCAACTATTATCGGCAGTGTCTGTCCCGACTCTTTCGTTCCGATGGACTACCGACAGGCCAGGATAATCGCCAAGAGCTGCTTCAGTGATCGATTATATGAGATCGCCCTTGACAACTTGCCCGAAAGTCCGAGGGCCGGCGAACTGGCGGGAAAGTACTATTTCTTGTGTATTCCCGGAGTCGGGGAAAAACCCTTCGCGATCTTTTCCGCATCGGCTAAGAGCGTCGTTATAAGAACAGTCGGCATTTTCACTGAGTACCTGTCGAACGCGCCCGTCGGCACGCCTCTTCTCATTCGCGGGCCGTATGGCGCCGGAATACAGTTTGATGGCTTCAAACGATGCTTACTGGTTGGTGGCGGCACCGGGACTGCTTCGCTACTGGAAATTGGAATAGCCGCGCGACGGCGGGGCTTTTATGTCAGCTCTGTAATAGGGTCGCGGACGGCTCGCGAAGTATTTGGTGTGCAGGAGCTCGAAGAACTCGGGCCCGTTAGCGTGGCCACCGATGATGCCTCGCGGGGATTCTCAGGCCGGGTCTCGCAATTACTCGAGCAGATCATGAGCATGATGTCGTCGTCCGAACTTGAGGAAACACTCATTGTTAATTGTGGCCCGGAACCGATGATTTATGCTTGTGCGTCAGTAGAAAAACGCTTTGTTGATGTTCGCCAAATCGTCGGCTCGATCGAATATCACACAAGTTGTGGAGTCGGGATTTGTGGAAAGTGTGCCTCGCCTAGTGGCTATCTATCCTGTATCGACGGCCCATTTCTACCAATTGAAGCTTTCGGCTCTTCCGACTGATCTGATGTTTAAGCTCGCCAGAGAAGGCCGTTACAGGAGGACTTACTGCGCGGCAAAAAGCCGCACATTCTTTGCCGGGAACGCTACCGAAGTCACAATGCGAAGTGTGGCTTGGTAATTTCACACGAATCTGCCGGTGTCAAAATCGTTAGGTCGCGGGAAGGCGCGGCCAGCACGCTGCTAACTTCTGGACTCTTTGGCGTCCCCGACGGGATTTGAACCCGTGTTACCGCCGTGAAAGAAGAACGGCGTTGAAGTTCACGTCGGATTTGCAAGGCCCGGGTCGCTCACCAAGGTCCTGTAAAACGCCGAAAGAACGCCAAGAGAGTGTACCGCCGGTGTACCACCGATATCCACACCCTACGAGGCCTTTCGCGGTAGGGAAGCCAGAGAGGGGCCGCAAGGTGGAACCCACCCAGCTACCGATGGCACGCCCTCGCAGTTCACCAATAAAGGAGCATGTACGGCAATCACCCACGATCCATTGTAGCTTCGGCTTCCACGGTTTCGGGATCGGCGGGTTTCTCCTCCTGCAACTCAGCGTGGCGTTCTTCAAAAGAAATGTATTTAAGAAAAATCAGCCCAGCTGAGAATCGCGTAATTCAGTGGCCTTTATTACAGGCGCGAAGCTATCCGGAACACGAGTCCAAACCGACCAGCGGGAGCGTCGTAATCTACTAAGCAGATTTTTTCCATTGTTCACAAAGAGCTTCATGGCCGGCTTTCACCAACCGCTTAGACACAATCACCGCCACCGCTGTAGCGACGCCCGGCAATAAGCCAAAGCTCGCTACCAACACGCCGGCCATGACCAGGGCGAGCTGCTGCGCGCCCGAGCCAACCACCGCGCGAATCTTGGCATTGTCCTCGTCGCGCTCGTCACAAACAAGCGAGTACATCTGCCGGTTTAACTTAACCAGAAACTTCTGGCCTAGTTCCTTCAGCCAAACCGGGGCGGCCGCCAGTTGCGTTGAATCCATGGGCGGGATTACCAGCGCTGCGGCGGACAGAGTTGGGCTTGCGACCAGATCTTTCTTGGTTGCTTCGAGTCGTCTTCCGAGTTCGATTTCAATCTCGGATGGGTCCAGTTTCATCAGTGCATCAACGGACTCTTTAAGCTGTTCTTGAACAGTACTCATACGCGGGCTCCTCTTCTGGCGACGGGGATGGCAATTTTCGCATCCCGCTCCCCCCAAAGACTATAGATCAAGCCCAGCGGGTTCTTGCGCACAACCTCCTGCTTGGCTCGATAGAATGCCTCCCCAATCGTCTCACCCGCTAATAAGCGAGTGATAATGTCGAGATCGAGGTCGCGGCCCAGGCTCCACAGAGTGGGACCCTCGGTTCCCATGGCCGCCCGAGCTCCCCGATTGAGAAAAAAAGTGATAAAACCTTGACCGGAAGGTGTGACCTGAGCCGATTCACACATGCTCAGCAGAACTATAGGCGCTCCTTTCAACCGCCCCATCTTCGAGGAAAGATCGGAGCGATATACAAATCCTCCGTCAAGTTCCATCAGCGAATCGTTGGCGCTCGAGACCTTCTGCAGGAAATCCGCCAGTTCCGTGGCGGCTGGCTTCGGCGCTCCACCCAACTGGATGTGGTCTCTAAACAACTGGAGAAACTCTTGCGGCTTGAACTCGTCGGGAAAACGGGTGTGCCCGTGGCAGTAAAAGTGAATGAGATCGAATTCATCTGCGAGGCCAGGAATTTTGCCGTCGTCGGCTTTTAGACGGCGGTAGTCAATCTGATCTAGAGCTTGGGCCTCGTCCAATTTTGTCTTCAACCCCTCCGTTTCTCGCCGTGACAGCCAAGCGGCAGCCATTCGGATCGGCTTGCCAACTTCGACCTCGGCCGGTTCCAAAGGGAGGGAAGGACGAACCACGACGTTGTACTTGTACCCGAAGAAATCCTCCACGGAAACTGGATACACGGGAGATTGTCGAAAATCGTTGTTCAGATAAAGTAATCCCCAAGGAACGATCATCTTCGATGTTTGGTCGTTGGTTGCAATCGTAATCCGCGAGCCGGGCTCGAGCGCCAACACTGTCTCAAGGAACGCACGCGCCTCGTCCTCCGCAGTGACCGAGAATAGATCTTGCAAAAGCACCCAACCTTTCTCGGCCAGATCGATCAAGATCTGTTTGCTGATGCTCACCGGTTGGCCCAGTCTTTCACTGGTTGCCGCATCCAGCGCAACGCGCGTCAGGTGTTTATAAATCTCCCGATTACTGGTGTTCAGGTCGTCTGGGTCGATGCCCAGTTTTGCCCAGGGGCGGTTGCCTGGTGCCAGGGTAAACACCCGCAGTTGCCCCGAAATCTTATTGAACAGGATGGTGAGTGCCGAAATGCCCGGCTTTTCTCGAAATCTAAAATAGTCGCTGGAGCCAAACATTTGCTCGATCAGCTGAGCCTTATCGTCGATTACGGAGATTTCCCGAAAGCAAGCCTGGATACGGAATGCGGCAATCAACGGGCCTGTTCCATGAAGAAGGAAGAGGAAGAACTCGACATCCTCGTGTTCGGGAATATCCGACAGCACGAACCGAGCGTGACTGCTACGTCCCTTGGCTGGGATTTTCAAGGTGCTGATGTCGTTGGCGAATCGCAGCCCACTCTCTGTCCAGATCTGTGCGACAAGATCAATAGGGTAGACTGCATTCTTCGGGCCGAACGTGCCTTGGTTGATGCTTCGTATGCCACCGTTTATGGGATCAATCCAGAAGTGGAATTCAAGTCTGCGGCCGGTTGGCGGCTGCGTAAGTGTCCGGTTCTTTGCAATCGCCTCCCAGCCCTCTTCGGATTCGTCGATGCAATGATAGAAATTGCCTACGGGATAGCGCTCTTGATCTGGTTTGTCGATGATGCCCTTTCGTTTCAGTAAATCGCCGACAGTCCGTTTAATTCCTGTATTCACCTTGGCGGCATCGGCCAGTCTTGAGATCACGGACTCGCCCGCTGCAGTGCTGATCTCCTTAGCTTCAAACACGTCATATGGCTCTTGAGAAAAAACCTTTAACTCCCGCCGCAAATCGAGTGCAATCTCTGGAAATTGTTTCTCTAAATGCTTGGCGTCGGCCACCAAGATGCCAGTACCTTCCATTTCCGAATAGAGTTCGGGTCGTAGCTCGAGCAATGAGCTTCGACCCGCGGGAGCCGTGACGCTTGCTGTCGGATCAAGCTTACACAATCGCGACTGGCCAGGGATCAGCAAGTCCCGATCTTCGACGAATGCTCCTCCGTAGGCTTCAAGAAAAAAGTCATGTGACCTCTTATCTCCGGGAGCTGCTGAGTGCAGAATACAAGTTGTTCCCAAGTTCTTGGCTACCTGCGAAGCCATGCGAAGACCTGAAATGCCTTCCTCGACCTTTTCCGTGGCAGCGTGGAAGAGCGCCAGACGCGGAACATGGACCAGCGTATTTTCGAAGAGAAACCGAGTTGGAACGGTCTCCCGGCCCACTCGAACACACGGAGTCCTTCCGCGCATCAATGTGGGCAGCGCCATGTGAATGACGTCGTAATGCGAGGTGCGCAATGCGTGAAATATGCTGCTGGAATTCCGTGGTCGTATCACGTCTATCTTGATCCGACCGCGCCGTATGTCCTGTTCCAGTTTGCCCCGGAGCGCGCGCACCAGTTCGGTCGATTCCGTTTCCTCCGTGGCAACGATCGCCATCCTGATGGGGAAACGCGACCTGGGCAAAAACTCTCGTGCCCGAGCCCGACTGCGTCGAACCAGGCACCCGGGCGAAAGCGCCTCCCAGTTAAGCGCTGCGATCTCACTTCCTGGAAGCTCAATCTCAATTGCCCGTGCTTCTTTAATCGCTTTGCGAGATTCCGGCGGAGCTGCAGTGATGAAACCTGCATCTGCCGGGTGCATCTTGCCTAACTCGCGAAAGTAACTTTCACGGATGCCGCGGGGCTTCCAAGAGAATTTCTGACCTTCGATTTCAACGGCGAGGCCCGAGCTCTGTTTTTGATCTGATACCGTGATACGAAGTGGTGAAAACATACTCTGTCACTCTGCGGGGTCCGGAATTGCCACCCATCGGTAGGCGCTACATTGTACTGCGTATCAGCGTCTCAAGGGACAAGTCGCTTGAACAAAATGGGTTGCACGGGGTTGGCTGACCGTTCCTGACTGCGGGGAGCTTAAGATGGTCTGGTAAAAAGAGATATCTGCTACCGGCTTACGAGGCCGTAGGGACAATCAGTTTATGCGGCAGTCGGGGCTGTCACATTATTCGGTAATCGTCTTCTAACGCATCATGCCTTCGGCGGTGAAGAAACAACATTTGCCTCTGTGGTAGGCGGCAAATTTATCCGTTCCAGTACGTCCTTCTCTAAACCACGAACCGCCTCCTCAACAAGCTTTTTGTGGAGGTCAGGCAAAACTTTAACTTCTTTGTCTAATGCATCGGCAAAGGCGTCCTCCAAAACTGCCCAATGCTTGGACATTCGTACTTTCCAATATTCTTCAGTGGCGGACAAAGCACCGAGGAGAGCCTCTAGGTCGGCGATGACCTTACCCAGGCTGATTGATTGTCTGTCAAATGCTCGCAATACTTCTAGAACCCTGGCGTATGTGCGTTGATCCGAGTCGAGCATTTCAGAGACCTTCCTCATGGGACGCCGGGTCGGACGGTAATAACGCGACCCGTGGCTGAATTTGTCATCACTGATATGTTATTCGCAGGATCATAAAAAACGGTGCTGTTCGGTACATTTCCCGGTGATGGAACGCCTGTTCGGACGGTGTTCTCGACTGCAGACGGTGGAATGCCGCGATTTTGCATCGCATCTAAAGCATGGCCAGAATAATCTCGTCCACTAATAGTGCCCGGAGTGTTCGTCCCTTTTTCAAAAAAGTTCTCCATGGGCTCGCCGGATCTGCCAACCGGCGACGAAGCGATAGCATCTGCCTCCTCTCCCTGCAGTGCAAGAAAACCTTCTTCGGTTTCGGCCGCAACTAGTCCTTCTTCCGCAAACAGTTCTGCGATAAAAGCGGCTCCCGCTTCAAAGACACCAGCGATGCCCGCGATCGCAAGATCGATCGGGCCTGCGATAGGTACGGCTCCTTCCTGCGGGGGATGCATCGCGTCGTTGAAAGCATAAGAAAACGCGCCCGTCACAGCTCCGTTCGCGAAATTGCCTCCGCCGATGGACGCTGCCGCGCCTCCCACCAACGCCGCGCGTGCGGTATTCAGCGAACCACTCTCAAAAGTGGGAAGCACGAGACTGCTCGTTTTTGTGAGAGCTCCTGATTCAAATCCGTGCCAGAAATTGCCGCCGTATGCCAGTTCACGTGCTCCGCCGACTATGCCGTGACCCGCTACCCCTTCTATACCATGCAGAGTTCCGCCTCCCGCGGTCAGATTGCCAATCCCGTAGAAAGCCGCTCCAGAAACTGCCCCGATAACACCTCCCTTGATAGCACCTGTCAGCACGTCGTTCAGGTTGCCACCATAGAGTGCTGCACTCAAGCCTCCGGCTGTTGCACCAGCCGCCATGCCCGAAAGTATGGCAGTACCAAGCGAAGCAGCTGCCGGGCCGCCAGTTCCGGCCGTCGCAACAGTGACTACGATGACTGCGGCCACAACCACTATCTCCCGCCAATTTTGCCCAATCCACTTTCCAGCCTCGTCAAACGCATGGCCAACTGCTTGCCCGACTGAGCTTATCGCATTGCCGACCCCTTGCGCGGCCGAGGAGATGGCATTCCAAACGTCACAAACAACAAAACAATAACCGTTGGGATCGCTGTAACGAAGGGGGTTATTTCGCCCATAACTATACGGATTCCATAGTTGACTATCTAACGGGGATTGATTCAACGGGTCGGGCGAAGTGAACAAGCCCAGGCGAGGATCGTACACGCGCCCGTTTAGATGTATGAGTTCAAAATCCTGCAAATGTTCTTGCCCAAGAAAACTTCTGGACCAAGAATCCTCTAAACGCAATCCAGATGGCTTATTGTCAGAGTCCATGATCTGACTGGTGCGGTTGCCCCAAGGATCGTACCAATATCGTGCTCGCACGTCGCCGGCTTCATCAGTGATCGCCAAAACCGAACCCTGTTGGTCCTTGTGGAGATACCATGCCTTCTTCTCATCCACGGAGATACCGCCGATATGCGCCGCACCCGGGTGTTCTGCACCTGCTATGTAGTCGAACTCTTCGTGGTTCTTTTCAAGCACCACAAAGTTCCCAGTATTGTTGCTGAGGTACCAACGATGACGCACAAAACGTTGGGAGTTTGCTCGACCCTCTGCCCCGAATTCGGTGATCTTTTCATATGCTCCGATCCACACGGTCTCGAGTATCCGGCGGCCGTGCTTGGCGCGCTCCCGATATCGCTGGCCGTCGGGACCATAGTCAAATTTCACCCAACGCTGCCTGCGTTTTGCCGGATCGTCTTCAACCTGCACTAATCGGTTGTCAGACGAGTATTGGTATACGTCTTTATCGTTTCCAGTCATGTTTCCGTGACAATCGTAGTGGTAGGAGTGCCTTCCGGCGGCGCTCACAGTCATCATCACGGCGTGCGCAAAAACCGGATTTTGGCTGCACTGAGTTGACACATTTTGGAGGTCTGGATAAACGTAGTTCGTCCCGCCCTTGCTCTTAAATCGGCCAGCGGCGTCATAGCTGTATGATTCGGTTGATCCATCCGCTCGGGTTAGTGAAGTCAATCTATCAAGCTGGTCGTAACCAAAAGTTTCCGATTTCTTTCCCACCAGTTCTTCGCGATGTCTTAAGTCGCCAGCCAGGTCGTACTTTAGATTCAGATCCAGAAGTCGTTCATTTGAACTCCCGATCGTGGTCATTTCGGTCGGACGACCAGTCTTGAGATCATAGGAATCATTCAAGTGCAAACCGTTCCCATAGGTCGCTCCGGTGACGTGGCCGAGAGCGTCACTGGAATCCAGACTCCAATATGTTTTGTGTTCCGATTCGTTTGTAACCTTAATCAGAAAACCTTTCTCGTCATAACTGTTAGCAACCACGAGGTTTTCGGGATAACTTGTTTGTGAGAGTCGACCGTATGAATCGAAGACTTGGACCGTAGTGTAGGTATCCCGCCCGATCGTTACCGCGATTTGGTCGGAGCGACCAACGTCGTCATATGAAAAGCCCTGCTGGTATTTACCTGCATCGTCTTTGATGGTCGCCACTCGCCCGATGCCATGCGTAGCGGTATCGTATTCCCACGTCCAAACCTCAGTCGGCCTCGTTTCTTTCCTTAATCTACCGAGCAAATCGTATTCAAATCGCGAAACTTGTGTTCCCCCTGGATTTCCATCGATCTGACGGATTAGTCTTCCAAGCGAATCGTACTCATAAGCCCAATTCCCGATATCAGGATCCGACACACGCGTTCTATTGCCAAAATCATCGTAGATGTAGCGTGCGACGCTGCCGATTGCGTCAGTCACTTTGGTGGGTTTGTCGCCTGCATCATAATCGTAAAAGATTTTGCCACCTGCTGAATCGATTACTTCCACGGGCAATGCGCGCATATTGACGACTCTTATGGTTTTCAGGGGCGTCGTCGTTCGCGAGTCGATTGTCGTGGTGATTAAGCCTCCTTTCGCGCCCGCCTTATAGGAGACACGGATCGCGCCGCCACCAGGGGAGACTTGTTTAATTCGGCGACCAAGTACGTCGTATGTCGCGAAGCTCCAGGTCGGTTGTCGGTTCGCCTCATATGGCAATGAGAATTGGATAGGCTGTCCAAACAAGTCGAAGACGGTATCCCGCAAAATATATCTGTGTAACTTGGCGTTCTTTGTAAATCCCTCGGTTATCGATCGCAGCGTTCGCCCTTTCGCGTCGAGCAACTTATATGTGTATGGCAGAGGTGTCTGTCCATCTGTTGATTGGAGCCTGACAGCGTACGCCGCAACCACACCAGCGATGGGGACACTTTTGTCGATCGCCGTCAGGGTAAGATATTCCGTCGTTGCGGTTAAGGACGTGTCCGCTCCGGTCGGCGCATGCAGGCGGAGCAGTCGTCCAAACCCGTCATATTCATAGGTAGTTTCAACCCCGTTGGCGTCAACAATGCTCGTCGGAAGGCCCGCGGTCGAAGACAAGCGTTGGGTGACTTTGTGTTTTAAGGGGTTCGTGGTCGTGACCAAGAAACGGCCAACACGATCATATGCAAATGTTGTCGGGTCAGCATCGGCAATCCCAGCCGCATGTATTTGCTTTTCGCTGATATTCCCGTAAGCGTCTCGCTGATAAGAAGTAGTTACTTCTCGTGTCGTACCGAGATTGATCGTCTCTGAAGTTAATAGACCACTTGCGTGATCGTAGGAAAACCCGACGGCTCTCACGTCATCTTTTGGCTTTTCATTGGCACTCTTACCCGGCGGCAGGGATCTTGTCACCACGGATTTTGTAAGGCGGCCGAAATACCATCGAACACTATCGTCTGCATCGTACGTGTTGATCGTCTCGCATGCAGAATGGTCTCCACGAACCGTTCGCGATCGGATTACGTTCATTCTGCGGTCTAGTAGTGTCTGGGGCGCGCTGGGTTCGTCGTATGTAAAGGAGTCTGTGTGCCACTCAATTGGGCGACCATCTAGTTCGTAGGTAAATGAAGACGTTTCTGATAGTGAAATCTGACTGAGTGTCAACGACGGTAAAGCACCGGCGCCGATTGGCAAAGTCTCAACTGCCCACTTGTTTTCGGATTTCGTCAGCCTGTGAACCCAGTCAAAACCTTTTTTGCCAAACTGGGAACATACATTTGATTCGACCGCCCTGCCCACTTGGCGTGTCGTCACGTCTAACCAACACGTTTCTTCACTCAGCAGCTTGCCTGGATAAGCTATGTCCTGGCTTACCTCGGTGTGAGTGACGACACCATTAGCTTCTGAAATGTCGTCGCGCCAACGGAACCCGAGACTCCTTTTACTCAGAGCGTCGGCGTGATATCCGCCGTACCGATACGAGAATGCGCTTTCTCGCTTCGGGCCTTCGCTGACAACCACTCGTCGAACAGCGTATGTGGCTGGAACTGGAGCAACAATTGGGTAGCTAATGGGCTCACGCCCCGGCTCATATACTCGTTGCCAATTGAATTCGGTTTTGAGGGTGAACTTTGAAGAACCCAGGTCCGAGGGAAAAGGCTCCACCAGACTCTGGTAGTACACACTAGTTTCGAGACCATAACCCGCGTCAATCGTTTGAACAACGTCTGATCGTCTCGCCTGGTTAATCTTGATTGCGGTTTGAGGTGAATCGCCGCTGTATGCTTGAATTACATCGACCAGGCCACGGCCATCGACATCTAGGAGGCGGACTCCCAGGTCGTTGCCGTCCTTGTCTACGAATGGAATATCCGGCACGGATGTGGCATCTTGCGAAATCCAACCCACTCCGTTATTCACGTAAATTCCCTTTTTCAGGGTGCCATCGGCTTCTTGGCGCGCAAACAGTAGGTCTGGATATCCATCTCCGTTTATGTCTATCACCCTTAGACCGGGATCGGCTCCTCTGTCTGGCAGGGCTTCGATCGGGATTTGCCATTGGGGACTCGCAACCCAGCCCTTTCCGGTCGCCAAGTATGTCACTGAGTTATTTGTGTTTCCCTCGCGACGCGTGTAGATGATATCCGGCAACCCGTCGCCATTTACGTCAGCCCATTGGATGCTTGCATTTTTGTCCCAGTGCAACCCTTGTTGAGCATCCCAGCTGAGCGTGTCTAAGAATATAGGAATTGATATCGTTGGGCTTTTAGACCAGCCTGTTCCTGTATTCAGCCATACTCCTTCGACTGTTGTGCTCGGATTCGTTGGATCGTGATACTTGGCAACGATGTCGGGCAAACCGTCTGCATTTACGTCTACGATTTGAACGAAAAGATCGCGAGTTGGGTCCGCAGCGGTGCCAATTTGCGCGACAAATGGCACTGGCGGCGCGTACTCCGGCGCCGGAACCCATTTGGTGCCGTCGTTCTTGAAGGCCGTCAACTTCGCAGCGGCTCCCGCCAGTTGGTAACCCACCAGCATATAAGGGCGCCCAGTTCCAGTAACGTCAGCGAAACGAACACCCATGTCTCCGATTTTGTCCGCTGCGAACGGGAAATCCTTTGGCGGCATGAGCTTATCTAGCCCGGAACCGTCAGAACTTGCGTCGCTCCACTTTCGAGATCCATCTGGCCCAGACACATTGCGTAACAACTTCACTGCTACAACGCCGTCCTTGCCGCGATAAGAATAAAGAAGATCGACGTAACCATCCCCGTCGACGTCGACAAACTGAGAGGGACTCCCAGCAAT
>Ga0164306_10000098_pt1 | contig 32245 bp, 25 predicted proteins | sample Whisoiple_242_MG_FD_110213 | JGI IMG/M metagenome (GOLD analysis project Ga0164306, IMG submission 110213) | Soil microbial communities amended with fresh organic matter from upstate New York, USA - Whitman soil sample_242_MG | ecosystem: Environmental > Terrestrial > Soil > Unclassified >... | reverse complement strand
AGCAGCACGGCGGCGGTGACGAGCGCGCCGGCGGGGGACAGCCACACGGCGACGACGCCGACCAGCGCCGGGCCGATCGCGAACGACGCCTCGTCGACGGCGCCCTCGTAGGAGAAGGCCGCGTCGACCAGGCGGCGCTGCTCGGGGCCCGTGCCGGCGGTGATCGGCCGCCAGCGGACGCGGGCCAGCGGGCCGACCTGCGGCAGCGCGAGCCCCGTGACGGCGGCGACCGCGACCAGAGCCGCGCCGCCGGCGTCGGCGTGCGCGAGCAGCGTCAGCGCGCCGAGCGACGCCGCGCCCGCGAGCGACTGCACGAGGACCACGGGGCGCTGGCCGAACCGGTCGGCGAGGCCGCCGGCGACCGGCGCGCCGACCGCGTTCACGACGGCGAGCGCGCCCGCGGCGAGGCCACCGAGGCCGTAGGTGCCGGTGGCGGTCGAGACGAGCAGCAGGGTGCCGAGCTGGGCCATCGCCATGGGCAGGCGGCCCAGGAAGGCGACGAGGACGTAGGCCGGGCCGGCCAGGCGGAACAGACGCGCGTAGGCGTTCAGGGCGGACACGAGGGACCCTCCGGGTGCACGAGACGGCGACGCGCCTCCCCGCCTCCAGGTCGCGTCCGATGTCCCTCAACTGGCCCCATCCTAGCCGGGGGCACCCGGCCCGGGCGAGAGCCCCCGCGGCGGCGGCGCTACCCTGGACGGATGACCGAGGTCGCTCACGACGCCCAGCCGCAGGCCCAGCCGCCGGCGCAGCACGCCCCCGAGGCCGCCGACACCGTCGAGCTGCTGGGGCTCGTCGCCCACCTCCAGCACGTCGCGTTCAACCGGCTCGCCGAGGACGCCCGCGTCGCCCCCAGCACCGCCCAGCAGCTCGAGCTCAGCCGGCTCGCCGCCGCCGCGGTCGACCGCCGGGACCGGGTGCTCGCCCGCGTCGTCGAGCTCGGCGGCGAGCCCGAGCGGTGCCTGGGCGCCTACGCCCGGCTGCTCGAGGACTTCGACTCCCGGACCCAGCCCAGCACGTGGTGGGAGCGGCTGCTCCGGTCCTACGTGGCCGACGGCGTCTCCGACGACTTCTGCCGGATCGCGGCGTCCGCCGTCGACGACCGGTCGCGCGCGCTGCTGCTCGAGGTGCTGGACGACGCGGAGCACGCGAACCTCGCGGTCGGCGAGCTCGAGGCCGCCGGCGCCCAGGACGAGGTGCTCGTGTCCCGGCTCGCGCTCTGGGGGCGCCGCCTGGTCGGCGAGGCGCTGGGCGTGGTGCAGCAGGCGATGTCCGCGCACCCCGCGCTGGGCCGCCTGGTGACCCGCCGGGAGGCGGAGGCCCGCTCGGCCGAGGAGGCGGCGGCCGCCCCCGCGCCCGAGGCCCCCGCCGCGCCCGAGGCCGACGGCGCCGCGCCCGCGAAGCTGTTCGGCGAGCTCACCGCGGAGCACACCCGCCGCATGTCCCGCCTGGGGCTGACGGCCTGACGCCCCGGGGCCGCGCGCGCCCCGCAGACGACGACGCCCCGCACCGGAGGACCGGTGCGGGGCGTCGTCGCGTCTGCGGGTGCGGCTCAGATCGCGCCGAAGCCGACGCGGCCCTTCGACTCCGTGCCGATCTCGACGTAGCCGATCGAGGCGGACGGCACGATGACGCGCCGGCCCCGGTTGTCGGTCAGCTCGAGCACCGGCTTGCCGTTCAGGGCCTCGGTGACGGCGGCGGTGACCTCGTCGGCCGTCTGGTCCGACTCGATCACCAGCTCGCGGGGAAGGTTCTGCACACCGATCGTGATGTCCACGCTTCGTCGTCTCCTCGTCCGTCGTGTCGCTGCCCGGTCATCCTAGGCCGGGCGGACGTCCCCGGGGCCGTCGAGCGGGCCGCGTTCGCCCTGGGTGGACACGTCGTCCGGCTCGGCGCCGGGCCCGGGGTCGGGGTCGGCGCCCGGGTCCGCGCCCCCGGGGACGAAGCCGGCGACGCCGCCCCACGCCAGCCGGGCGACGAGCGTGGCCGTGTCCCGCGCCGCGCTGCCGTCCGGCGCCCGCAGCCGGCGGGTCGCGGCCGCCTGGGCCATCGCGGCGACCGAGGGGGCGAGCAGCGCGGCGGTCTCGGGCGGCACCCCGGCCACCTCGGCGAGCACGGACTGCAGCCGGCGGGTGACGGCCTCGGTGGCGCGCTCGACCCGCGCGCGCACCTCCAGGTCGTGCCGGACGTCGGACTCGAACAGCAGGGCCGACGACTCGCCGGCGCCGTCGACGAAGTCCACGTACGCGCGGACCACGCCGGTGAGGATGGCGCGGGCGTCGTGCGGGCGGACCTCGCCCGGCGGGTGCATGGCGACGGCGGCGTCGACGGCGGACAGCAGCTCGTCCCCGCGGGCGTCGACCACCGTCAGGTAGAGGTCGAGCTTGGACGGGAAGTGCCGGTACAGCACCGGCTTGCTGACCTCGGCGCGGTCCGCGATGTCGTCCATCGAGACGTGGTGGAAGCCCTCGGACGTGAACAGCTCCTGGGCGATCGCCAGGACCTGCGCGCGGCGGAGCGCGCGGGGCATGCGCGCCGGGCGTCCGCGGCCGGCGGGGGGCTCGTCCATCGGGCGATGATAGCCACGCCCCGCGGGCGCCCAGCGGGGTGTCCGCGGGCACGCGCGCACCGGCCCGGCGCGCCCCGCCGGCCCGCTCGCGGCGCGCCCCGCCGGCGGGCCCGGGGTGTCGGTGGCGTGTGATGGGATCGGGGCCGTGACTCCGACCCCCGCCGGCCCGCCCCCCGCGGCCGGGCTGCGCCTCGTGCGCCCCGCGCTCGCGGACGTGCCGGCGCCGGTCCGCCTCGGCGCGGACCAGCGGGCCGTGGTCGACCGGGTCGTGGCGGGCGCCGACCCCGCGCTGCTGGTCGTGGGCGCGGCGGGCACCGGCAAGACCCTGCTGGCGGTCGAGGCGGTGGCGGCGGCGCTCGGCGCGGACGACGACGGGCTGTTCCCCTCGCCGGACCTCCCGTCGCCGGACGAGGTGCTGGTGCTGGCGCCGGGGCGCCGCGCGGCGGCCGAGCTGCGCGACCGGATCGGCGCCCGGGTGCGGCGCACGACGGGCCAGGCGATGGTGCGCACCCCGGCCGCCGCGGCGTTCGCGGTGCTGCGGGCGCGGGCGGCGCTGCTGGGCGACCCGGCGCCGACGCTCATCTCGGGCCCGGAGCAGGACCTGGCGCTCGCCGAGCTGCTCGCCGGGCACGCGGCGGGGGAGGGCGTGCCGCTGCGCTGGCCCGACGGCGTGCCGGAGGAGGCGCTGACGCTGCGCGCGTTCCGCGGCGAGCTGCGCGACCTCGTCATGCGCGCGGCCGAGCGCGGCGTCGAGCCCGGGGACCTGGCGCTGCTCGGCGAGCGGCACTGCCGGCCGGAGTGGGTCGCCGCGGCGGGGCTCTACCAGGAGTACGTCGACGTGACGACGCTCCGCGCGGGCACCCCCGACGCCGGCGCGCGGTACGACCCCGCGGTCGTCGTCGAGGAGGCGGCCGAGGTGCTGCGCACCTGGGAGGACGAGCTGCCCGGGCCCCGCCCGCGGTGGCGCCTGGTCGTGGTCGACGACTACCAGGAGGCGACCGAGGCGACGGCGCGGCTGCTGCGGGTGCTGCAGGACGACGGCGCGCGGCTGCTGCTGCTCGCGGACCCGGACGCGGCGGTGCAGACGTTCCGCGGCGCGACGCCGGCGCTGGTCGGGCGGGCGGACGTGGCCGGGACCGGGCCGGGGGAGCTCGGCGCGGCGCGGCTGGTGCTCGACGGCGTGCGGCGGCACGGGCCGGTGCTGCGCGGGGTGGCGGCGCGGGTGGCCGAGCGGGTCGCGGTGGTCGGCGGCGCGGCGCACCGGCGCGCGCTGCCGGTGCCCGGGGCCGGCGCGGCGGCGGCCGGGGGCGTCCCCACGCAGGCCGGCGAGGTGGTCCGGCCGACGCGACAGCCCGCCGCGGGGGACGCGCCGACGCACGCGGGCGAGGCGGGCGCCGCCCCGACGCCGGCCGGCCGCGACGCCGTCCCGCGCGACGTGCTGCGCGCCGCGGTGCTGCCCAGCCCCGCGCAGGAGGCGGCCTGGGTCGCGCACGCCCTGCGCCGCGCCCACCTCGAGGACGGCACGCCGTGGGCCGAGATGGCCGTCATCGCCCGGTCCGGCGGCCAGGTCACCGCGCTGCGCCGCGCGCTCGGGTCCGCCCAGGTCCCGGTCGCGGTGGTCGGCAGCGACGTCCCGCTCCGGGACGAGCCCGCCGTGCGCCCGCTGCTGGACGCCCTGCGGGTCGCGCTCGGCCCGGACGCCGGCGGCTCCGCCCTGGACGCCGAGCTCGCCGCGCGGCTGTGCTGCTCGCCGCTCGGCGGGATGGACGCGGTGGGCCTGCGCCGGCTGCGCCGCAGCCTGCGGGCGGAGGAGGTCGCGCTCGGCGGCGGCCGCGCGAGCGACGAGCTGCTCGTCGAGGTGCTGCTGGACCCGGCGGCCGCGGCCGCGCTGCAGCCGGTCGTGCGCCGGCCGGTGGCCCGGATCGCCACCGTGCTCGCGGCGGGGCGGGACGCCGCGGCCGCGCCCGGCGCCGACGCGCAGGCCGTGCTGTGGGCGATCTGGGACGCGTCCGGCCTGGCCGAGCCGTGGCGGCGGTCGGCGCTCGCGGGCGGCCCGGGCGGCGCCCGCGCGGACCGGGACCTCGACGCCGCGCTCGCCCTGTTCCGGGCGGCCGAGACGTTCGTCGACCGGATGCCGCAGGCCCGCGCCGCCGCGTTCCTCGAGTGGGTCGAGGCGCAGGAGCTGCCGTCCGACACGATCGCCGCGCGCGCCCGCCGGGACGCCGTGTCCGTGCTGACCCCCGCGGGTGCCGCGGGACGGGAGTGGGACGTCGTCGCGGTCGCCGGCGTGCAGGAGGGCGTCTGGCCCGACCTGCGGCTCCGGGACTCGCTGCTCGGCTCCCAGGCGCTGGTCGACGTGCTGGCCGGCCGGGGCGCCGGGCGCGCGGCGGGCGCGGGCGCCGCCCCCGGCGAGGCGCACGCCGCGGCCGAGGCCGGCGCCGCCGCCCGGGCCGCGGTGCTCGCCGACGAGCTCCGCTCCTTCCATGTCGCCGTGTCCCGCGCCCGGCGGGTGCTGCTCGTGACCGCCGTGTCCGACGAGGACGACCAGCCCTCGCCGTTCCTCGACCTGGTCGAGCCGAACGACGAGGACGACGACCCGCGCCGCACCGCGGCGCCGGCGCCGCTCGACCTGCGCGGCCTCGTCGCCCAGCTCCGCGGCCGGCTGGAGCAGTCCGCGCGCGAGGGCGCCCCCGACCCGGAGGCGGCCGCCGTGCTCGCGCGGCTGGCCGACGAGGGCGTGCCGGGCGCGGACCCCGCGGAGTGGCACGGCCTGGCGGACCCGTCGAGCGACGCGCCGCTGTGGGCGGAGGGCGAGCGGGTGCCGGTGTCGCCGTCACGCATCGAGACCGCCGGCACCTGCACGCTGCGCTGGGCCCTGGAGGCGGCCGGCGGCACGGCGCCGAGCAGCGCGCGGCAGTCGCTCGGCACGCTGGTGCACGCGCTCGCGCAGACGCACCCGCGGGGCGGCCGGGAGGCGCTGCTCGCGGAGCTCGACCGGCGGTGGCCGGAGCTCGGGCTCGGGCACGGCTGGCCCGCGACGCTCGAGCGGCGGCGCGCGGAGGCGATGGTCGGGCGGCTCGCGGACTACCTCGAGAAGGCCGGCGAGCCGCTGGCGATCGAGGCGCGGTTCGAGCTCGAGCTCGACCGGGCCGTGGTGCGCGGCACGCTGGACCGGGTCGAGCGCGCCGAGCCGGGCGCGGCACCGGACCCCGACGGCGGGGCGGGCGACGGCGGGCCGGTGCCGGTCCGGGTCGTCGACCTCAAGACCGGCCGGACGGCGCCGTCGGCGCAGGAGGCGACCACCAACCCGCAGCTCGGCGCCTACCAGCTCGCCGTCGACGCCGGCGCGGTCGAGGGGCTGACCCCCGGGGCGGTCAGCGCGGGCGCCCAGCTCGTGTTCGTCTCGGACGTCAACAAGAACAAGGCGGCGCTGCGCGAGCAGCCCGCGCTCGGCCCCGACGCCCCGGACGACCCGTCCTGGGCCCGGACCCACATCGAGGAGGTGGCGGAGCGGATGGCCGCCTCGTCGTTCGCCGCGACCGCGAACCCCCTGTGCGACCGCTGCCCGGTGCGCCGGTCCTGCCCGCTGCGCGACGAGGGCGGGCAGGTGGTCGCGTGACCGCGCCCGCCCTCGCCGCCACGCTGTCGGCCCTGGACATCGCCCGCCTGCTCCGCCGCGACCCGCCGACCGACGAGCAGGTCGCGGTCATCGAGTCGCCCCTGATCCCGGCGCTGGTCGTCGCGGGCGCCGGCTCCGGCAAGACGGAGACCATGTCCGCCCGTGTCGTCTGGCTGCTCGCCAACGGCCTGGTCGCGCCCGAGGAGGTCCTCGGCCTCACCTTCACCCGCAAGGCGGCCGGCGAGCTCGCCGAGCGCGTGCGCCGCCGGCTGCGGCACCTCGCGCGCGCCGCGGCGGCCGAGGGCGTGCACCTGCCCGGGCTGTCCGTCGCCGAGGACGCGGCGGACGGCGGCGCGGCGCTGCTCACCGTGGCCCGGCCGACCATCTCCACCTACAACGCGTACGCGGCGTCCCTCGTCGGCGACCACGGGCTGCGGATCGGCGTCGAGCCGTCGGCGCGGCTGCTCGGCGAGGCCGCCCAGTGGCAGCTCGCGAGCGAGGTCGTCGAGTCGTGGACCGCCGACCTCGACTCGTCGGCGGCCGTGTCGACGGTGGTGGAGGCGGTGCTGACCCTGTCCGGCGCGCTGGACGAGCACCTGATCGACGCCGACGAGGCGCGCCGCCGCATCGAGGGCATCGTCGACGACATCGAGGCGACCCCGCCCGGCACCCCGCCGCGGCAGCCGTACGCCAAGGTGCGCGAGCTGGTCGGCTCGCTGCGCGAGCGGCAGCGGATGCTCGACCTGGTCGCGGCGTACCGGGAGCGCAAGCGCGCGGCGGACGCCCTCGACTTCGGCGACCAGGTCGCGATCGCCGCCCGGCTGGCCCGGGACGTGCCCGAGGTGGGCGCGGGGGAGCGGGCCCGGTTCCGGGTCGTGCTGCTGGACGAGTACCAGGACACGTCCTACGCGCAGCTCGTGCTGCTGTCCCAGCTGTTCGGCGGCGGGCACCCGGTCACCGCGGTCGGCGACCCGCACCAGTCGATCTACGGGTGGCGCGGCGCCAGCGCGGGCGGCCTCGAGCGGTTCCCGACCGACTTCCCGGACGTCGCCGCCGACGGCGACCGCCGGCCCGCGGCCGTCTACGCGCTGTCGACGTCGTGGCGGAACGACGTCGCGGTGCTCGACGCCGCCAACCACGTCGCCGCGCCGCTGCGCCGGCCGGAGCGGGCGCGGGTCGCCCTGCCGACGCTGGGCGCCCGCCCGGGCGCCGGGCCGGGCGAGGTGATCGCGCACCTCGCCCCGACGCTGGAGGAGGAGGCGCAGGCGGTCGCCGAGTTCGTCGCCGCGCGCTGGCGGCCCGAGGGCGGGCCCGGCGTCGACGGCGGCGCGCCCGCGCCCGGGGGCGGCCGGGTCACCGCGGCCGTGCTGTGCCGCAAGCGCGCGCAGTTCCCGGTGCTGCACCGGGCGCTGCGGGCGGCCGGGCTCCCGGTGGAGGTCGTCGGGCTCGGCGGGCTGCTCAACACGCCCGAGGTGGTCGACGTCGTGGCGCTCCTGCAGGCAGCGCACGACCCGTCGCGCGGCGACGCGCTCATGCGGCTGCTCACCGGGGCGCGGACCATGCTCGGGGCCGCGGACCTGCACGCGCTCGCGGACTGGTCGGCCCACCTGGCACGAGGGCTGGACGCGCGGGCGGCGGCCGCCGTGGCGCGGGACCGGGCGGCGTCGGCGGCGGGTGCGGGCGCGGGCGGCGGCGCGGGCGGCCCGGTCGACGGCGGCACCACCGGGCCCGGCCCGCTCGCGGGCGACGGCGTCGCGATCGACGGCGCCCCGTCCGCGGGGATCCCCGGCGACGGCGCCGCCGAGCCCGCCCCGGTCGTGGCCGACGTGGTCGACGAGCGCAGCATCGTCGACGCGGTCGACTCCCCGCCCCCGCCCGGCTGGCGGAGCCCGGCCGGCCGCGGGCTCACCCCGACGGGCCTGGCCCGGGTCACGGCCGTGGGCGAGGTGCTGCGCGCCGTCCGGCAGCACACCTACCTGTCGCTGCCGGAGCTGGTCGCGCACGCCGAGCGGCTGTGGGGCCTCGACATCGAGGTCGCGTCCCGCGCGGGCGTCGCCCCGGGCCGGGCCCGCGCGCACCTCGACGCGTTCCGCGAGGTCGCCGTGCGGTACGCGGACGCGACCGACGACCCGACCCTCGGCGGGTTCCTCGCGTGGCTGGAGTCGGCCGACGCGCACGAGCACGGCCTCGACATGCCGGTCGCCGAGCCGGACCCGGACGCCGTCCAGCTCATCACCGTGCACGCGGCCAAGGGCCTGGAGTGGGACGCCGTCGCCGTGGCCGGCCTGGTCGACGGCGGGCTGCCCGCCACCCGGACCCAGGGCCCGAACGGCCCGACCGACTCCGCCTGGCTGACCGGCCTCGGCGAGCTGCCCTACCCGCTGCGCGGCGACCGGCACGACCTGCCCGAGCTCGCGTACGCGGGCGCCGCGGACCCGAAGGACCTGGAGGAGCGGCGCAAGCAGTTCCTGCTGGACGCGGGCGAGCACCAGGTCGCCGAGGAGCGCCGGCTGGCCTACGTGGCCTTCACCCGGGCGCGCGCGGCGCTGCTGCTGACCGGCGCGTGGTGGGGCGACGGGTCGCGGGTGCGGCCGCCGTCGCTGTTCCTCACCGAGGTGGTCGACGCGGGGCTGGCGCGGGTCGCCGGCTGGGCCGACCTGCCCGACGAGGGCACCGAGAACCCGCGGACGCAGGAGGCGGCGGGCGCGGTGTGGCCGGCCGACCCGTTCGGCGGCGAGGCCGAGGGCGGGCCGGTGCGCCGGTCCGCGGTGGCGGCGGCCGCGGCGGCGGTGCGCGCCGCGCGGGACGAGCGCGCGGCGGGCGGCGAGGGCGCGGCGCGCCGGACGCCCTGGGACCGTACGGTCGACCTGCTGCTCGCCGAGCGCGCGCTGGAGTCGCGGCCGCGCCCCGAGGTCGAGCTGCCCGCGCACCTGTCCGCGTCCGCCGTCGTCCGGCTGGCCGCGGACAGCGGCGAGTTCGCCCGCGCGCTGCGCCGGCCGGTGCCGAACCGCCCGTCCCCCCAGGCCCGGCGCGGCACCCAGTTCCACGCCTGGGTCGAGGGGTTCTTCGGGTCGCCGGCGCTGGTCGACCTGGACGACCTGCCCGGCGCGGACGACGACTCGGTGCCGGTCGACGCGGACGAGGCCGCCCTGCGCGCCGCGTTCCTCGCGACCCCGTGGGCCGCGCTGGAGCCGGTCGCGGTGGAGGTCGACGTCGAGACCACGGTCGCCGGCTACGTGCTGCGGTCCCGGATCGACGCGGTGTTCCGCGACCCCGACCGCCCGGGGGACCGGGACGCGGTGGTCGTCGTCGACTGGAAGACCGGCGCCCCGCCGGGCGACCCGGCCGCCACGGCGGTGCGGGAGCTGCAGCTCGCCGTGTACCGGCTGGCGTGGTCCCGGTGGACGGGCACGCCGCTCGACCGGGTCAGCGCCGCGTTCTGCTACGTCGGCGCGGGCCGCACGGTCCGCCCGGAGCGCCTGCTGGGCGCGGACGAGATCGAGCGCCTGCTCCTGGCCGCCACGGACGCCCCGCCGGCCTGACGCGGGTCAGAGCGGGGCGGCGCCCGGCTCGGCCACGTCGCGGGTCTGCTCGTCCAGCTCGTCCAGCATCTGCACGGCGTCCGCGACCACCTCGTCGTCGCCGGACCGCACGCCGTAGAGCAGCCACCGCGCCAGCGCGAGCTCGCCCGCGAGCAGCGCGCGGTCGGCGAGGTGCGGGTCGGTGAGCTCGGTGCGGCGCAGCTGGTACGCCTCCATGATCGAGTCGACCGAGTCCTGCGGGGCGGCGACGAGCAGCCACGCGAGGTCGTCGGCGGGGTCGGCGACCTTGGCCTCGCCCCACGAGGTCACCCCGGTCACGGCCCCGTCGGCCACGAGCACGTGGTCGGCCGACAGGTCGCCGTGCACGACGACCGGCGCGAACTTCCACACGGCGACGTCCTCGAGCCGCTCCTCCCACCGGCGCAGCAGCGTGGCGGGCACCCGGCCGGTGCGGGCGGCCTCGTCGACCTCCGCGAGCCGGCGCGCGCGGTAGGTGGCGGCGTCGTAGACCGGCAGGCCCGCGTCCTCGACGAGCGCCACGGGCAGCTCGTGCAGCGCGGCGATCGAGCGGCCGAGCGAGGCGGCGACCCCGGGGCCCGGCGCGACGCGCTCGAGGTCGACCGGGCGGCCCGGGAGCTCGCGGTGCACGACCACGCGGCCGCCCTCCTCGAGCGGCGCGGCGCCGGCGACCCGCGGCACGTCGAACGGCAGCTTCCCGGCGTCCACCTGGTCGCCGAGGGCGGTCAGCAGCACCAGCTCGGCCTCCAGCGCGGCGCCCGCGGCGGCGTTCCGCGGCGCGCGGACCACCCAGTGCCGGCGCTGCCCGTCGGTCACCAGGGCGACGTCGTCGTCCCCCGCCGCCGCGGCGGCCCGCACCTCGCGGGCGTCGAAGCCCGGGACGGCGACGGTCGCGAGAGCGGCGAGAGCAAGGGGAGAACGCACCGTCCCAGGGTAGGACCCCGGCGCGCCCGCGGCCGGTCCGCGCGGCGCCGGGCGTGTCACCGCGCGGTCACCCCGCGGGCACCCGGGCCGCCGCCGGCCGGTCGCGCCTCGTCCCCGGCGCGCGCCGTCCGGCCCTGCCGCCGGGCGCGCGCCGGACGTGGCGCGCCTCGCACCGGTCCCGGCCGGCCGTCGACTGCGACCGGCGCGCGCGGCGCGTACGGTGGCGACGTGTTCGCCTCCGACCTCCCTCTGTCGCGGACGGTCACGGACCGGGCCGCGGACCTCCGCGGTGACGAGAACCTGCTGCCCGCGCTGCTCGACGACGCCTCCACCCGCGTGCTGCTGGTCTCCGGCGGCCGGGTCGTGACCCGCCGCCGCGGCCGCCGGCCGGCGCTCGCGCTGTACACCCCGCAGGAGGCGGCGCTGCGGGCGCCGAGCTCGTCGCTGGCGGAGCGGTGGGCGTTCCTCGGCTACGACGACGCGGACCGGGTGCCCGGCGTCGCGCCCGGCGAGACCCGGCCCGAGGGCCCGGCGTACCTGGCGCACCACGTGCCGGAGGGCGGGGCCGCGGCGCTGCCCGCGGGCGACGAGTGGACCGCGCTCCGCGAGGTCGGCGGCGAGCTGTCGGCGCGGGACGCGGGCCTGGCGACGGCCGCCGTCGCGCTCTACGAGTGGCACGTCCGGTACCCGCGCTGCCCGCGCTGCGGCGCGGAGACGCAGCCGGTGTCGAGCGGCTGGGTGCGCCGCTGCCCGGTCGACGGCACGGACCACTACCCGCGGACGGACCCCGCGGTGATCATGGCGGTCGTCGACGAGGACGACCGGCTGCTGCTCGCCAACTCGGCGGCGTGGCCGACGCACCGGTTCTCGACGCTCGCGGGGTTCGTGGAGCCGGGGGAGTCGGTCGAGCACGCGATCCGCCGGGAGGCGCGCGAGGAGACCGCCGTCGTCGTCGGCGAGGTCGAGTACCGGGGCAGCCAGCCGTGGCCGTTCCCCGCGTCGCTCATGCTGGGCTTCCGCGCCCGGGCGCTGTCCACCGAGATCACGGTCGACGGCGACGAGCTGCGCGCCGCGCGCTGGTTCGACCGGGACACCCTGCGCGCCGAGGTGGAGAGCGGCTCCGTGGTGCTGCCGCCGGGGACGTCGATCGCCCGGGCGCTCATCGAGGACTGGTTCGGCGGGCCGCTGCCCACCGACCCGCTGCGGGACGGCTGGAGCCGCGGGGCGGTGCCGCCGGTGGAGCAGGCCGCGCCGTCGCGGTCCTCCGCGACCGCCGCACCCGCGCCGGTCGCCGAGCCGGCCCCGGCCGACGCGGCCCCGCGCGCCGCCGAGCCCGAGCCCGCCCCCGCCGCGCAGCCGCCCGCCACCCGGCGCCAGGGCCGGCGCGCCGCCCCGGCCCCCGCGGACGAGGGCCCGCTCGGCACGCGCTGAGCGGCGCGGTGCCGGGCGGGCCCTCGGGTCCGGGTGCTGCGGGGTGCGCGGGATGCGGCCGGGCCGCGGCGCCCCGGGTCAGGCGCCGAGGCGCTCGCGGACCTGCACCAGCGACGGGTTCGTGGCGGCGGAGCCGTCCGGGAACAGCACGGTCGGCACGGTCTGGTTGCCGCCGTTCACCTGCTCGACGAACGCCGCGGCGTCCGGCAGCTGCTCGATGTCGACCTCGGTGTACGCGATGCCCGCGGAGTCGAGCTGCGTCTTGAGCCGGCGGCAGTAGCCGCACCAGGTGGTCGAGTACATCGTCACGGTGCCCTCGGCGGGCAGGTCCTGCGTGGTCGTCATCGTCTGCCTTCGCATGGTCGGTGTCGCGTCACCGGTCTGAACGCCCGGCGCCCGCAGGATCATCCCGGACGCGTCCGGGAGCGCGCGCCCGGGCCCCTGGGGACCGCCGTCCCGGTGTGTCGGCGGGAGGTGCGAGGATCGTCCGCGATGCCTGCCGACGACCTCCTCGACGCCCTCGACCCGGACCAGCGGGAGGTCGCGCGCGCCCTCACCGGACCGGTGTGCGTCCTGGCCGGCGCGGGCACCGGCAAGACGCGCGCGATCACCCACCGGATCGCCTACGGCGTCCGCACCGGGGTCTACGCGCCGACCAGCGTGCTCGCCGTGACGTTCACCGCACGCGCGGCGGGGGAGATGCGCACCCGGCTGCGCGACCTCGGCGTCGCGGGCGTGCAGGCGCGCACGTTCCACTCGGCCGCGCTGCGCCAGCTGCGGTACTTCTGGCCCAAGGTCGTGGGCGGGCCCTCGCCGCAGGTCCTGGCGCAGAAGGCGCCGGTCGTCGCGGACGCCTGCCACCGGCTGGGGCTGTCCGTCGACCGGGTGTCGGTCCGCGACCTCGCGTCGGAGATCGAGTGGGCCAAGGTCTCCCGGATCACCGCGGAGGACTACGTGCGCGCCGCGGCGGCCGCGGACCGCCCCGCGCCCGCCGGCCACGACCACCACGTCGTCGCCCGGCTCATCACCGCGTACGAGGACGCCAAGGACGCGCGCGGCGTCATGGACATGGAGGACATCCTCTGGCTGCTGTCGGGGATGCTGGTGGAGAACCGCGCCGTCGCGGACGAGATCCGGCACCAGTACCGCCGGTTCGTCGTCGACGAGTACCAGGACATCTCGCCGCTGCAGAAGTTCCTGCTCGACCAGTGGCTCGGCGGCCGGGACGAGCTGTGCGTCGTCGGCGACCCGAGCCAGACCATCTACTCGTTCGCGGGCGCGACGCCGCACTACCTCACCCGGTTCACCGCCGAGCACCCGGAGGCGCAGGTCGTCCGGCTGGTGCGGGACTACCGGTCCACCCCGCAGGTCGTCGGCCTGGCCAACGAGGTCCTGCGCCGCGCCCCGAAGGACCGGGCGGCCCGCTGGGAGCCGCTCGAGCTGATCGCGCAGCGCCCGTCCGCCGGGCCGGTGCGGTTCGCGGTCTACGACGACGACGAGGCCGAGGCCGCCGGCGTCGCCACGCGGATCGGCCGGCTGATCGCCGCGGGCACCCGCCCGAGCGAGATCGCCGTGCTGTACCGGACCAACGCGCAGTCCGAGGCGTTCGAGCAGGCGCTCGCGCACCAGGGGATCGGCTACGTGCTCCGCGGGGGCGAGCGGTTCTTCCAGCGCAAGGAGGTCCGGGACGCGATCGTGCGGCTGCGCGGCGCCGCGGTGGCGGCGGAGGCCGACGTCCCGATGACCGAGACCGTGCGGGACGCGCTGCGGTCGGCGGGCTGGACCGACGAGCCGCCCGCGGCCCGCGGCGCGTCGCGCGAGCGCTGGGACACGCTGCACGCGCTCGTGACGCTCGCGGACGACCTGGCCGCGGCCGCGGAGCGCGCGGGCACGCGCGCGACGGTGCAGGACCTCATCGCGGACCTGGACGAGCGCGCCGCCGCCCAGCACGCCCCGACCGTCGAGGGCGTGACGCTGGCGTCCCTGCACGCCGCCAAGGGCCTGGAGTGGGACGCGGTGTTCCTCGCCGGGCTGAGCGAGGGCCTGGTGCCGTGGGCGTCGGCCGACACCTCCGCCGACCTCGCGGAGGAGCGCCGGCTGCTCTACGTGGGCATCACCCGCGCCCGGCAGCACCTCGAGCTGTCCTACGGCCGGTCCCGCACCCCCGGCGGCCGGGCGACCCGGCGGCGCTCGCGGTTCCTCGACGGCCTGTGGCCGCAGGAGGGGCGCGCCCGGTTCGGCGACGGCCGGCCGCGCGCCGTGCCGCGGCTCACCGGGGAGGTCGACGGCGAGCTGCTGGCCGCCCTGCACGCCTGGCGGGCCGACCTGGCGCGGGCGACGTCGAAGCCCGCGTACACGGTGCTCGGCGACGCGACGCTGTCGGCCATCGCCGAGCTGCGGCCGGCGAGCGTCCCGGAGCTGGCGCGGGTCCAGGGGATCGGCCCGGCCAAGATCGACCGGTACGGGCCCGACCTGCTGGCCATCGTGGCAGGTCGCAGGCCCGCGACGGGCGAGGCGGCGGCGGCCGGCTGATCGGCCGATCGGGGGACGGGAGAAACTCGTCGGAAAAACTCTCGGTAAATCGGTTGTGCCGCCCGCGAGGGCCCCTCTACGGTGAACGAGTCCTGCTGGAAGGCCGTGCTGCGCGAAGCGGCGGCGGCCCGATGACGAGAAGGAGGTGTGGTGCTGTGAAGAACATGATCGACGAGTTCGGCGTCGGCGCGATCGCGCTGCCGTTCCAGGCACCCACCTCCGGCCAGCACCAGGGGACCGCTGTGTCCCCGGCCGCCCCGGGCACGGGCATCCGTGGCTTCGGCGGCACCGGTCTCCGGCTGCGTGCGCGCGATCTCTCGTCCCGCTCCGACTCCGCCCCAGGAGGACCGGTCATCTGAGTCGATGACCAGCCCGTCCAGGCCGCGGAGTCCACCGGATTCCGCGGCCTTCGTCTTCCCCGGCACCTGCAGGGGGGGGCGAGGCAGCTGCGGATCCACCGCCACCTCGCTCAACCCGCAAGTCATTTCAGGAGGACATCGTGCGGCTCACGACGCTGCTCGACACGGTCAACCAGGGCGGATCCGGTCCCTGGCCGCCCGCCTCGACGCCCGCCGTCACCGATGCGCAGTTCGACGCCCTGGTCGCGGGCCTCATCCCGTGCCGGTCCAACGACCCCGAGCTCTGGTTCGCCGAGCGGACCGCCGAGGTCGAGCAGGCCAAGGCGCTCTGCCGCACCTGCCCGCTGCTCGAGGGCTGCCTCGCCGGCGCCGTCGAGCGGCAGGAGCCCTGGGGCGTGTGGGGCGGCGAGGTGTTCGTCGGCGGCCAGGTCGTCGCGGTCAAGCGCGGCCGCGGCCGGCCGCGCAAGGACGCCAGCCCGGCGGCCTGACCACCACCCGCGGGCCCGGCGCCCGGTCCGAGCGACCGGGGCCGGGCCCGCCCCACGTCCGGGGCCGGACGGCGGCCGGTCCCGCCGCCCGGCCCGCCAGCGTCGCTCAGCCGACCAGCGCCGCGCACCCGCAGTCGGGGTGCGCCGCCCACCGGCGCAGCCGCGGGGCGACGGCCGGCACCGCGATCTCGTACTGCGCGCCCGCCGTCCGCGGCGCGCCGCCGTCCAGGTGCGCCAGCACCTCCGCCGCGGCGAGCCCGCCGGCCACCACGGCCAGCGCTGCCGGCGGCTCGGCCGCGCCGGCGCCCGCCCGCGGCGCGACCAGCTGCGCGAGCACCACGGGCCACGCCGGGTCGGCGGCCGCGCGGTGCAGGTCCAGGCAGCGCAGGCAGGGCAGCGGCGGTTCCCCGGCGCGCGCCGGCCGGACGAACGGTCCCACCAGGGCGTCCGCCTCCCGCGTGACCACGGGCAGGTGCGGCAGGTCCGCGCCCAGCAGCGTGAGCGCCGTCGCCGGGTCCGGCGCGTCGGCGGCGACCGTGACGACCGCGTCCGGCGGGTCGGCCAGCAGCCGGCCCGGGCCGCGCGGCACCCGGACGCGCGCCCGCGGGGCGAGCCGGCGCAGCACGCCGGAGAGGGCCGCGGCCCGGTCCGGCCCGGCGGCCACGTCCTCGGGCCCGGGCGCGCGCTCGTCGTCGAGCAGCAGCGTCCCGACGCCCGCGACCGCGAGCGTGGTCGCGACCGCGGACCCGGCGCGGCCGAGGCCCAGCACGGCCACCGTCGCGCGGGAGCGCCGCCGCACGGCCTCGACGCCGTCGCCGTCGGCACGCACCAGCCCGTGCGCCAGCGCCTCGGGCCGCAGGTCCGGCCGGACCCGTCGCGCGCGGGCCGGGCCCGGGCGCAGCAGCCCCGCGGTGCGGAGCGCGTCGAGCGCGGGGGCGGGGAGGGCGTCGTCGACGCGGCGGTCGCCGGTGCGGAGCAGGCGCTCGGCCCGCTCGGGGCTCAGCCCCGCGACCCGCACCGCCCAGCGCGGGTCGAGGCCCACCTGGACCTCGTCGGTCGCGCGCCGCAGCACGCGGAGTCCCTGCCGGAGCTGCACGGTGCCCCACCCCCGTCCTGTCGAGTGCCACCACCGTGGCACCCCGGGCGGGGGCGGACGCCGTCGTCCACAGGTCGGGTTCTGCTCAGGCCTTGCCGAGGATCCGGTTCAGCTTGGTGCTGCACACGGGGCAGGTGGCCTTGGCCATCCGGCGACCCGACTCCGAGACGACGACCTCACCCTCGGCCTGGCGCTTCTCCTTGCACTTCACGCAGTAGAACTCGCCGGCGTAGGTCTCGGCCATGTCTGTCTCCTCGGATCGGTTCGACGGCGCCGCGTCCCGGCGCCCGGGCCAGTATCCACGCCGTGCGGGGGTCGCGGGAGGGTTCCGCCCGCCCGTCGTGCGGCAGATGCCCCAGATCAGGGCGCCGAACCGCTACGGTGCTGGACGTGCAGCCGTCGCGGGAGCACCCCCGGAGGCCGGTCGACCCGGTGCGCTCGGCCGCGCCCGCGCCCGCCGCGGCCGCCGCCCCGCGGCCCGCCTCCGACGCCCGCGCGGCGAGCGGGCCCGCCGCCGTCCCCGCGCCCGACGGCGCCGCCGACGGCGACCCCCGGCTCGGCCCGGTCGAGGTGCGCCGGTCCCGCCGCCGGTCCCGCACCGTCACCGCGTACCGCGAGGGCGGCCGGACGATCGTGGCCATCCCGGCGCGGTTCACCCGCGCGCAGGAGCGCGAGTGGGTGCGCCGCATGCTCGACCGGCTCGCCACGCAGGAGCAGCGCCGCCGCCCCTCGGACGACCAGCTCGTGCGCCGCGCCGCGGAGCTCAACCAGCGCTACCTCGGCGGGCGCGCCGTGCCGTCGAGCGTCCGGTGGTCCGGCAACCAGGGCCGGCGCTGGGGCTCGTGCAGCGTGGGGGACGGCAGCATCCGGCTGTCCGACCGGCTGCGCGGCATGCCGCAGTGGGTCACGGACTACGTGCTGCTGCACGAGCTCGCGCACCTGCTGCACGCCGGCCACGGGCCGGAGTTCTGGGCCGAGCTCGAGGCCTACCCGCGCACCGAGCGGGCGCGGGGGTTCCTCGAGGGCTACTCGTTCGCGGAGCGCGCGCCGGGCGACGGCGACGCCGACGCCGGCGATCCCGTCGCCGAGGAGGACGCGGCCGACCCCGAGGCGGACTGACCGCCCCGGGGCCCGCGCGGGCTGCTCAGCGCGCCGGCTCGTCGCCGCCGTCGGCGGCCCCGGTCCCGCCCTCGGCCGGCCCGTCCCCGGCGGACCCGCCGTCCGGGGCGTCGCCGTCGGCGGCGCCGTCGCCGTCGCCCAGGATCTCCGCCAGCGCCCGGTCCAGGTCCGCGTGCTCGCCCTCGGCCGCGGTCCGGCGCCCGGCGTACCCGGCCGGGTCGTCCAGGTCCTCGGCCGTCGGCAGCAGGTCGGGGTGGTCCCACACGGCGTCGCGCGCCTGCGGCCCCTGCTCGCGGGCGATGCGCGCCCACAGCGCGGCGGCGTCCCGGGACCGGCGCGGGCGCAGCTCCAGCCCGACCAGCGTCGCGAACGTCTGCTCCGCGGGCCCGCCGGCCGCGCGGCGGCGGCGGATCATCTCGCGCAGCGCGACGCTGTGCGGGAGGTGGGGGAGGGCCGCCGTCGCGACGACCTCGTCCACCCAGCCCTCGACCAGCGCGAGCGCGGTCTCCAGCCGGGCGAGCACAGCGCGCTGCTCGGGCGTCGTCTGCGGCGCGAACACGCCGGAGGAGAGCGCCCCCTGCAGCGCGGTCGGGTCCGTGGGGTCGATGGCCCGCACCGACTCCTCGAGGCTCTCGACGTCGATGGTGATGCCGCGGGCGTAGGCGTCGACGGCCGCGAGCAGGTGGCCGCGCAGCCAGGTGACGTGCGTGAACAGCCGGGCGTGCGCCGCCTCGCGGAGCGCGAGGAACAGCCGCACCTCCTCCAGCGGGATCTCCAGGCCGTCGGCGAACTCGGCGACGTTCCCGGGCACGAGCGCGGTGGCGGGCTCGGCGACCAGCGGCAGGCCGGTGTCGGTCAGCCCGAACACCTCGCGGGACAGCGAGCCGGCCGCCTGGCCGACCTGCATGCCGAACACCAGCGCGCCGAGCTGGCGCATCATCGCGGCGGGGTCGAGGCCGCCGGCCCCGAGCCCGGCGGGCAGGTCGACGCCCTCGGGCAGCTGGTCGGCGAGCGTCGCGGCCAGGGCGGTCGACATGGACGTCGCGACCGGCTCCGTCAGCGTGCGCCAGGTCGGCAGCGTCTGCTCGACCCACTCGGAACGGGACAGGGCGCGGACGTGCCCGCCGGCGGGCGGCAGGTCGGTGGCCGCGTCGAGCCACAGCTCCGCGACGCCCAGCGCCTCGGTCGCCTGGCGCTGCTCGGCCGGGCTCAGGGTCGGGTCGCCGCCGGTGACCGCCACCTGGCGGGCCATGTCGTGCGCGACGTCCCAGTTGACCGGGCCGTCGCCGCTCGACGCCAGCATCCGCTGGACCTGGGCGATCACCTGGTTCATCAGCATGGGGTCGTCGGGCAGGCCGGACGCGCGGGCCATCTCCGCGGGGTCGAGGCCCTGCTCGCGCATCTGGCGCAGCGCCTCGTCCGCGCCCGGGCCGAACATCTGGCGCAGCATCTGCTCCCAGGCGGCGCCGTCGGAGGGCTCGCCGGGCTGGCGCGCGGTGGGGTCGTCGGTCATCTCGGTGCTCCCGGGCTCGTCGTGGTGCCACCGTAACCACACCCCCGCGCGGCGGGACCCGGTCGTCACGCCCGGTTCGCTGAGGGCGCACGCGACCCGCACGGGTCCGTGCGGCATGATCGTCCGGTGCACGCCCAGCCCGGAACCCCCTCGGACCCCGACGCCTCGCCCGCCGAGCCGGCCGAGCCGGCCGATCCGGTCGACCCCGCCGCGGCCGGCGAGCCCGGCGAGCCCGCCCCGCCCGTGACCCGGCGTGCGGCGCTGCTGTCCGGCGGCGTGCTGCTCACCGCGGTGCTGCTGGTCGTGCTGCTGCTGATGCCGGTGCCGTACGCGGTGAACTCGCCCGGCCCGACGCTGGACACGCTCGGCGAGCACGACGGCCAGGCGCTCATCACGATCGACGGCGCCGAGACCTACGACTCGACGGGGCAGCTGCGGCTCACCACCGTGTCGACCACCGGCGGCCCGGGCTACCCGTCGAGCGTGCTCGGCGTGCTGCAGGGCTGGCTGAGCCCGTCCCGGCGGGTGCTGCCGGTCGAGTCGGTGTTCCCGCAGGACGCGACCCAGGAGCAGCTGGACCAGCAGAACGAGGCGCAGATGGTGTCCTCGCAGGAGAACGCGACCGTCGCCGCGCTCGAGGAGCTCGGGTACACGGTCCCGGTCACGCTCACCGTGCACGACGCGGTCGAGGGCTCCGGCGCGGAGGGCGTCGTCGAGCCGGGCGACGTGCTGCTGTCGTACGACGGCACCGCGCTCACGTCGTACGGCCAGCTGATCGACCTGCTGGACGCGACCGAGCCCGGCACGACCGTCACGCTCGGCGTGCAGCGCGACGGAGCGGAGGCCGACCTCGACGTCGTCACCGGCGCGCGCGAGGACGGCTCGGGCAGCCAGCTGGGCGTCTACATCGACCCGACGTTCGACCCGCCGGTGGACGTGGCCATCAAGATCGACCAGATCGGCGGCTCCAGCGCGGGCACCATGTTCGCGCTCGGGATCATCGACAAGCTGACGCCGGAGGACGAGGCCAACGGCGAGGTGATCGCCGGCACGGGGACCATGGACCTCAACGGCGCCGTCGGCCCGATCGGCGGCATCCGGCAGAAGATGGCCGGCTCGCTCCGGGACGGGGCGGACTGGTTCCTCGCGCCGGCGGACAACTGCGACGAGGTCGTCGGCCACGTCCCGGACGGGCTCACCGTGGTGAAGATCGCGACGCTGCACGAGGCGCGGGAGGCCGTCGAGGCGATCGGCGCCGGCGAGGCGGGCGACCTGCCGACCTGCACGGCGGCGGACGCGGCCTGAGCCCGCGGGGGGCTCAGGCGAACGTGGCGCGCAGCCCCTCGACCAGCCCGGGCACGACGTCCTCGCCCTGACCCACGGCGTCGTCCCGGTCGTCGGCCCGCTGGCGGACGGCGCACCACGACGGCCCGCCGCGCAGCACGCCGACGGCGAGCCGCACGTCCTGCCGCTGCGGGTGCGCGAGCAGCGCGGCGAGCGCGGCGTCCGCGTCCTCGGGCAGGCCCTCCTCGGCCTCGGGCGGCAGCACGATCCGCTCGACCGTGAGCGCCGCCCCGTCCACGCCCTCGGGCCAGGCGATCGCGCCCAGCAGGCCCTCCAGGTCGTCGCTCGCGGGCAGGCCCTCCTGCTCGACCGAGGTCAGGTGGTCGGGGTCGGCGGCCGCGGCGGCGAGCACGTCCGGCGGCAGCTGCGACGCGAGCGCGGGCTCGGCATCGAGGGCCGCCTGCGTCCGGACCAGCGCGAACACCCGCACGGGGCCGTCCCAGCCGCCGGTGGCGACGTGCCGCTCGATCTCGACGACGGCGGCCGCGAGGGCGCGCTGGGCGGGGGTGCTGGCGGGGGTGTCCGGGGTCTGCGTCACGGGCGCCATCCTCGCACCCACGCAGCGCACCCGTGCCGGTACCCGGCACGGGTGCGCGGGGCGCGGGCTGTGGGAACCTGTGTCCCACCTGGCGCGTTGTGCCCCGTGTGTGCGTCGGGTGTGCCCGGTGCGTGCACGCGCGACCCGTACCCGACGACGAGGACCTCAAGGCCGTGACCTTCGCCAACCCGTCCGCCCGACAGCCCCGGGGGCCACGACCGCCCCGGCCACCGAGAGGCGCCGCCGGCCGCCGCCGGCCGAGCCCCCTCGCGATCACCGTCGTGGTGCTCGCCCTGGTCGTCGTGGCCGTGCTGCTGCTCGCCCAGTTCTGGACCGAGGTCCTGTGGTTCGACCAGCTGGGCTACTCCCAGGTGCTGTGGACCCAGTGGCTCACACGCGGCGCGCTGTTCGTCGCCGGCCTGCTCGTCATGGGCGGCGCCGTGTTCGCCAGCCTGGCGATCGGCTACCGCACCCGCCCGGTGTACGCGCCGTCCAACCAGGAGCAGGCCAGCCTCGACGCCTACCGCGAGGCCGTCGAGCCGCTGCGCCGCGTCGTGCTGGTCGCGGGCCCCGCGGTCCTCGGCCTGTTCGCCGGCATCGCCGCCTCGCAGCAGTGGAGCGCGATCCAGCTCTGGATGCACAGCACGCCGGTCGGGCAGACCGACCCGCAGTGGCACATGGACCTGTCGTTCTACATGTTCCAGCTGCCGGGCATGCGGTTCGTCGTCAGCTTCCTCATGGCCGTCACGGTGCTCTCCGGCATCGCGGCCGTGGCCACGCACTACCTGTACGGCGGGTTCCGCGTCGGCGGCTCCGCCGGCACCCCGCGGATGACCAAGGCCGCCCGGGTGCACCTGTCGGTGATCGCCACGGTGCTCATGGTCCTCATCGCGGCCAACTACTTCCTCGACCGCTACTCGATCCTCACCCGCGAGGGCGACCGGTTCGAGGGCGCGTCCTACACGGACGTGCACGCGGTCATCCCGTCCAAGAGCATCCTCGCCGTCGTCGCGCTGCTCGTGGCGGTCATGTTCGTCGTCACCGCGGTGCGCGGCTCGTGGCGGATCCCGGCCATCGGCGTCGGCGTCATGGTGCTCTGCGCGGTCGCGATCGGCGGGATCTACCCGGCCGTCGTCCAGCGGTTCCAGGTGAACCCGAACCAGCAGGACGCCGAGGCGCCGTACATCCAGCGCAACATCGACGCGACCCTGTCGGCCTACGGCCTGGAGGACGTCGAGACGTCCGACTACAACGCCAGCGTGACCGCCGAGCCGGGCGCGCTGCGCGAGGACGCCGAGACCACGGCGTCGATCCGCCTGCTCGACCCGCAGGTCGTGTCGAACTCGTTCCGCCAGCTCGAGCAGATCCGCGGGTTCTACTCGTTCCCCGACACCCTGTCCGTCGACCGGTACGACGTCGAGGACGAGAGCCGGGACACCGTGATCGCGGTCCGCGAGGTCGACCTCGACGGCCTCGACGCCCAGCGCCGCAACTGGACCAACGACACCACCGTGTACACCCACGGTTTCGGCGTGGTGGCGGCCTACGGCAACACCACGACGTCGAGCGGCGCCCCCGAGTTCTGGGAGGGCGGCATCCCGTCCTCCGGCGAGATGGGCGAGTACGAGCCGCGCATCTACTTCGGCCAGAGCTCGCCGGACTACTCCATCGTCGGCGCCCCCGAGGGCTCCGAGTGGGAGCTCGACTACCCGGACGACGAGTCCGGCGGCGCGATCAACACGTCCTTCCCGACCAGCGAGGTCTCGGCCGGCCCGGAGATCGGGACGTTCTGGAGCAAGCTGCTCTACTCGATCAAGTTCGGCTCCGAGCAGATCCTGTTCTCCGAGCGCGTGACCCCCGAGTCGCAGATCCTCTACGACCGCGACCCGGTCGACCGCGTCCAGAAGGTCGCGCCGTACCTGACGCTCGACGGCCGGGTGTACCCCGCCGTCGTCGACGGGCGGGTCAAGTGGATCGTCGACGGCTACACGACGTCGAACCAGTACCCGTACGCCGCGGCGCAGTCCCTCGAGGACGCCACGGTGGACTCGCTCACCGAGACCTCGACCACGATCGCGGCCCTCCAGCCCGAGAAGGTCAACTACATCCGGAACTCGGTGAAGGCCACGGTCGACGCCTACGACGGCACCGTCACGCTGTACGCCTGGGACGCCTCCGACCCGGTCCTGCAGTCCTGGAGCAAGGTGTTCGACACCTCGCTGCAGCCGGTGTCGGAGATCAGCTCCGAGCTGATGAGCCACATCCGCTACCCCGAGGACCTGTTCAAGGTGCAGCGGACCCTGCTGGGCACCTACCACGTGACCGACCCGGGCCAGTTCTTCTCCGGCAACGACGCGTGGCGGACGCCGAACGACCCGACGGCCTCGGGCCAGAACGTCGCGCAGCCGCCGTACTACCTGACGCTCGAGATGCCGTCGCAGGACGCGGCGACGTTCTCGCTGATGTCGACGTACGTGCCCGCGGGCGGGAACGCCCGTGACGTGCTGACCGGGTACCTCGCGGTCGACGCGGAGGCCGGGAACACGGCGGGCGAGCCCGCGGAGGGCTACGGCAAGCTCCGGCTCCTGGAGCTGCCACGCGACTCCACGGTGCCCGGGCCGAACCAGATGAACAACAACTTCACGTCCAACCCGGACGTGTCGAACGAGCTGAACATCCTCGCGCGCGGCGACTCCGAGGTCATCCGCGGCAACCTGCTCACCCTGCCCGTCGGCGGCGGCCTGCTGTACGTGCAGCCGGTCTACGTCCAGGCGGCGACCGGCACGCAGTTCCCGCTGCTCCAGCGGGTGCTCGTGGCGTTCGGCGACCAGATCGGGTTCGCCAGCACGCTCGACGAGGCGCTGGACCAGGTGTTCGGCGGCGACGACGGCACGTCCGCGGGCGACGCCGGCAACGAGATCACGCCGCCCGACACCGGGGACACCGGCGGCGACACCGGGGACACGGGCGACGGCACCGCCACGCCCGCGCCCACCCCGGCGCCGACCGGTGGCACGGGGGCCGGCGCTGCCGACGCCCAGACCCGGCTGACGCAGGCGATCGACCGGGCCAGCCAGGCGTACCAGGACGGGCAGGCCGCGCTGGCGGACGGCGACTTCGCCGCCTACGGCGAGGCGCAGGCCCGGCTGCAGGAGGCCCTGGAGGACGCCGCGGCGGCCGACGCGGAGCTGGGCGGCTCGGGGGGCTGACCCCCGAGGCGCACGCACGACGGCGGCGGGCCGGTTCCCCAGCGGGGGAGCCGGCCCGCCGCCGCGTGCGGGGGCTGCGGCCGCGAGTCCGCCGGTTGCGCGCGAGTGCGCCGGTTGCGCAGGGGTCTGGGGCGCGGAACCGGCGAACTCGGCCGGCGCACCGGGCCGGTGTGACCGAGGGCACGGGGGTCGGATTTGGATCGGCCGTCACCCTGGCGTAACGTAGTGATCACCGACGCGGGGTGGAGCAGCTCGGTAGCTCGCTGGGCTCATAACCCAGAGGTCGCAGGTTCAAATCCTGCCCCCGCTACGCAGTGCCGATGCAGATCGGCGACGAAGGCCCGGACCACACGGTCCGGGCCTTCGTGCTGTGCGGGGTGCGGGCGACCGCTCGAGCGGCCTAGCGGGCCGCGCGCTCGGCGCCCGGACGGCGCCGCGAGGCCGGGTCGGCGACCTCCGGGCCGCGGTAGACCATGTCCATCGCGCCGATGCTCTCGCCCGGCGGCACGATCGCGTCGATCCGGTCGAGGACCTCGTCGGAGAGCGCGACCTCCGCGCCGGCGAGGGTGCTCTCGAGCTGCTCCAGGGTGCGCGGCCCGATGATCGCGGACGTCACCCCGGGGTGCGCGATCGCGAACGCCATCGCGAGGTGCGGCAGCGGGATCCCGACCTCGCCCGACAGGGTGAGGAGCTCCTCCACGGCGGCCAGGCGCCGCTCGTCGCGGAAGTGCCGCATCCCGGTGCCCGACCGGAAGGTGTCGTTCGCCTGCCCGGCGCGGTACCGGCCGGTGAGGGCGCCGCCGGCGAGCGGGCTGTACACCAGGGTGCCCATCCCGTAGCGCTGGGCCACCGGCAGGATCTCGCGCTCGATCTCGCGGTCCAGGATCGAGTAGTTCGGCTGCTCGGTGCGGAACCGCTCGAACCCGCGGCGCTCGGCGGCCCACTGCGCCTCGACGATCTCGGAGCCGCGCATCGAGGACGACCCGATCGCCCGCACCTTGCCCTGGCGGACGAGGTCGGTGAGCGCGGAGAGCGTCTCCTCGACGTCGGTGTCGGGGTCGGGGCGGTGCAGCTGGTAGAGGTCGATGTGGTCGGTGCGCAGGTTCCGCAGCGAGCGCTCGACGGCCTGCACGATCCAGCGCCGCGAGGCGCCGCGGTGGTTCACGTCGTCGTCGACGGGGCCGTGGAACTTCGTCGCGAGGACCACCTGGTCGCGGCGCCCCTGCAGCGCCTCGCCGACGACCTCCTCCGAGTCGCCGTAGCGGTCCGCGGTGTCGACGAGGTTGATCCCGGCGTCGAGCGCGCGGTGGATGATCCGGACGCCCTCCCGGCGGTCGGGGTTGCCCAGCGAGCCGAGCATCATCGCGCCGAGCGCGTAGGGCGTCACCTTGATGCCGGTGCGCCCGAGGGTGCGGTACTGGATGCGTGCCTCCCGTATGCTTGCGGCGGAACACCGTTCCGCTTCGATGTCGCCGACCATACGGAACGCTGTTCCGTTTGTCTAGTGAGGTGTGCCATGACCTCGTCCGCCAGCTCCCGGCCCCGGCGCGCCGACGCCCGGCAGAACGCCGACGCCCTGCTCGTCGCCGCCCGGACCGTGTTCGAGCGCTCGGGGGTCGACGCGCCGGCGCGCGAGGTGGCCGCCGAGGCCGGGGTCGGCGTCGGCACCCTCTACCGGCACTACCCGACGCGGGCGGACCTCGTGACGGCGGTGTTCACCACCGAGATCGACGCCACGGCCGCCGCCGCCGAGGAGCTGCGGCGCCGGCTCCCGCCCGGCGAGGCGCTGGACCGGTGGATCGAGCGGTTCACCCGGTTCGTCGCCACCAAGCAGGGGCTCGCGGCGGCCCTCCGCTCGGGCGACCCGGCCTTCGACGCGCTGCCCGCCTACCTGGAGGCGACCCTCGGGCCGGCGCTGCGCTCCCTCCTCGAGGCCGCGGTGGCGAGCGGCGAGGTCCGGCCCGACGTCGACGCCCTGGACCTGCTCCAGGCGATCGGCGACCTGAGCCACCGCGCGCTGTCGGCGGACGGCTCGCCGAACCCGATGGTGCGCCTGCTCGTCGACGGCCTGCGCGTGCGGGGCTAGCCCGTCCGTGCCCAGGGCCCCCGAATAGGTCCGGGCGCCCGGGTCGCGTAGGGTGGGGGACACCGACGCGGGGTGGAGCAGCTCGGTAGCTCGCTGGGCTCATAACCCAGAGGTCGCAGGTTCAAATCCTGTCCCCGCTACGAGAAGACGAAGGCCCGGACCGCTCGGTCCGGGCCTTCGTCGTGCCCGGCTCCGCGTCCCCGTGGCAGCGGCGGGTCAGGGGCTCGTGCGCGCAGGTAGAACTCTGCGATCTGTATCCCGCGGCGTTACGATATGCAGGGTTCGTCTGCACAAGGAGGTCGTCGTGCCCGATGCGCGTCGCTTCATCGCCCGCCGGCCCCTGCGGACGATCCGTCCGGCGGACCTCGAGGGTGTGTATGCCAACCCGCGTGCGGCGCTCCGCCGGCTGGAGCGCGAGGGTGTGGTCCACCGGCTCGCACACGGGTACTACTGCGAGGTGCCGGCCGACGCCGACCCGGACACGTGGCTCCCGTCGCTGGAGGCGGCGGCGATGGGGGTGGCGCACGCGCGCGGCGGGCCGTCGGATCCCGTGCTCATGGGGATGTCGGCCGCTCGCGTGCTCGGCGCGCTCCCCCGGGCGGTCGCCACGGCGACGGTCGCCGTGGCGGTCGGCGGTCGTCGTCCCGTGCAGATGGTGGACCGCCCGGCGACGGTGCGGTTCGTGGAGCGGGACGCGTCCGTCCTCGACGCCGAGCGCATCGCGCTGGACCTGGGGGCGGCGCTCGTCACGACCGCCGAGCAGACCCTGCTGGACCTGGTCCGCCTGTTCCCGGACGACCCGGAGACACCGGCGGTGGTCCGGGCGCTCTGGTCCGGAGCGGACAAGGCCCAGCTCGACCACCTGGCGCGGACATCACGCGGCGTCGCGACGCTGCAGCGGGCCGAGCGGCTGGTCTCGTGACGCTCTCAGGACCTGACCACGCGCGTGTCGCCGCCCTGTTCGGTGCCGACGACAACCAGGTCCGTCGGGACCACTTGATCAGCCACGTGCTCGGCGCGCTCGCGGCACACGTCCCGACGGAAGACCTCACCTTCTTCGGGGGGACCGCGCTCTCCCGGACCCACATCCCCGACGGTCGGCTCAGCGAGGACATCGACCTGCTGGCGCGCGGCCCACGGCGCGACGTGCTGCAGGCCGTGGAGCCGGCCGTGCGTCGGGGCGTGCAGCGCACCCACGGCCGCCCGACGTGGCATCCGCCGCTGCTCGACACCAGCGATGCGGGGACGAGCATCCTCACCGCCGGCGGTCTGACGATCCGCGTCCAGGTCCTCGACGGAGCGGGCTACCCGTGGCCGACCGAGGTGCGCGACATCGAGCAGCGCTACTCCGATGCACCTGCGGCTCGCCTGCGGACGCTGACAGGGCCGGCGTTCGCCGCCGCGAAGCTGGCCGCATGGGTGGACCGCCGGTACAGCCGCGATCTGTGGGACCTGGCGTACCTGGCCGAGCGGGGTCTCGTCGACGCCGCGGCCGCGCGTCTCTTCATGCGCCACGGGCAGTTCGCCCACCGCCCGGCCGCCTGGCTCCTGACGACACCGCCGGACGAGAAGCAGTGGCGCAACGACCTGGCTCACCAGACGCGCTTGTCGCTCACGGCCGCGCAGGCTCTGGCGCGGGTGCGCGAGGGGTGGACGCGCGCGTTCGACTCGCACGACGGGGCGGCAGGGGTCGGCGCTCGGGGCGTCGGCTGACCGCTCGGCGAGCGGAGCGCGAAGGCCCGGACCGCTCGGTCCGGGCCTTCGTCGTCGTCGCCGCGCCTCAGCCCTGCGACAGCCCGATCAGCTCGAGCGTGTCGACCACGCGGTTCGAGAACCCCCACTCGTTGTCGTACCAGGCCACGACCTTCACGTGCTTCCCGTCGACCCGCGTGAGGTGCGAGTCGAACACCGACGACGCCGGGTTGCCGACGATGTCCGACGAGACCAGGAAGTCCTCGGAGTACTCCAGCACCCCCGCGAGCGGCCCGGCCGCCGCGGCGCGGTACGCGGCCAGCACGTCGTCGCGCGTGACGTCCCGCGCGACGGTCGCGTTGAGCTCCACCAGCGAGCCCACCGGCACGGGCACCCGGATCGAGTCGCCGGACAGCCGGCCGTCGAGTCGCGGCAGCACCAGGCCGATCGCCTTGGCCGCGCCGGTCGTGGTCGGCGCGATGTTGACGGCGGCCGCCCGTGCGCGGCGGGGGTCGCGGTGCGGGCCGTCCTGCAGGTTCTGCTCCTGCGTGTAGGCGTGCACCGTCGTCATGAAGGCGTGCTCGATGCCGGCGAGGTCGTCGAGCACCAGCGCCAGCGGCGCGAGCGCGTTCGTCGTGCACGACGCGGTGGACACGACCGTGTGCGCGGCCGGGTCGTACGCCTCGGTGTTGACGCCGTGGGCGAGCGTGACGTCCGCGCCGTCGGACGGCGCCCCGACCAGGACGGCGCGCGCCCCGGCGTCGAGGTGGCCGCGGGCGGCGGCGGCGCTCGCGAACCGCCCGGTCGACTCCAGGACGACGTCGACGCCGAGGGCGGCCCACGGCAGGCGGGCGGGCTCGCGCTCGGCCAGGACGGCGATGCGGCGGCCGTCGACGACCAGGTGGTCGCCGTCGACGGACACGGGGCGGCCGAGCCGGCCCGCGGTGGAGTCGAAAGCGAGCAGGCGGGCGAGGGCGGCCGGCTCGGTGAGGTCGTTGACGGCGACGACCTCGAGGTCGCTGCCGCGCTCGAGGAGGGCGCGCAGGACGGAGCGGCCGATGCGTCCGAAGCCGTTGATGGCGACGCGGGTCATGGGGATCCTCCGGTGGGTCGCTGTGCGGGACGCCACCAGCCTCGGCGGGCGGGCGCGCCCGGGACAGCGGCGCGGGCGCCACGGTCCGCACGGATCTCGCCAGCCGCCGCCCTGGGCCGGGCTGCCCCCGCCGGGCTACTCGCCGCGGGCGAACGTCCGCCGGTACTCGCTCGGCGTCGTCCCCAGCACGCGCTGGAAGTGCCGCCGCAGGTTCGCGCCGGTCCCCAGGCCGACGTCGACCGCCACCTGCTCGACCGACCGCTGCGACCGCTCCAGCAGCTCCCGGGCCACGTCCACCCGCGCCCGCAGCACCCACTCCATCGGCGTGTAGCCGGAGTCCTCGACGAACCGCCGGGAGAACGTCCGCGGCGACACCGCGGCGTGCCGCGCGAGGACGCCCAGCGTCAGCGGCTCCCCGAGCCGGTGCAGCGCCCACTCCCGGGTCGCCGCGAACCGCTCGCCCAGCGGCTCCGGGACGCTGCGCGGCACGAACTGCGCCTGGCCCCCGGACCGGTACGGCGCGGCGACCAGCCGGCGCGCGGCGTGGTTCGACGGCGCGACGCCGAGGTCCCGCCGGATGAGGTGCAGGCACAGGTCGATCCCGGAGGCCGCGCCCGCGGAGGTGAGCACCTGGCCCTCGTCGACGAACAGCACGTTCTCGTCGACGGTGACGCGCGGGTACCGGGCGGCGAACGCGCGGGTGTAGTGCCAGTGCGTCGTGGCGCGCCGGCCGTCGAGCAGGCCCGTCGCGGCGAGCGCGAACGCGCCGGTGGAGATCGCGGCGAGGTCGGCGCCCCGCGCGTGCGCGGCCCGGAGCGCGGCCACGACCGCGGCCGGCGGGTCCTCCTGGTCGGGGTGCCGATACCCGGGGATGAACACGACGTCGGCCCAGGCCAGCGCGTCCAGGCCGTCGGCGACGTGGTACGACAGCCCGTCGCCGCCGCGGACCAGGCCGGGCGCGGGGCCGCAGACGCGGACCTCGTACGGCATGCTCGGCCGGTTCGTGAACACCTGCGCCGGGATGCCGACGTCGAGCGGCTTGGCGCCCTCGAGGACGAGCACGGCGACGCGGCGGAGGCGGGTGGCGGCCACGTCGCCAGCGTAGGGCGGCCGGGGCGGGCGCCGAGTCGTGCTCGGCGCCCGCCCCGGTGCTGCGATCAGAGGTGGGGGAACGCGGCGTAGGTCGTGCCCGCGGGCAGGGGCTCGGTGAACAGCGCCTCGAACCGCGCCTGGCCGCCGGCCGGCAGCCGGTCGACGTACGTCAGCTGCCCGCCGAGCACCGTGCCGTCGGGCGCGGTCGCGACGACGACCACCGTGACCAGCTCCTGGTCCTGCACGAACGCGCTCGTCAGCGTCCCGCCGACCGTCGTCGACCAGTCGTCCGAGGTCGCGACGACGTCGGACACCGCGAACGTCCCGAGGTCGCTCTGGTGCACGGCCTCCGAGGCCTGCGGCCCGCGCACCTCCACGTGGTCGATCGGGGCGTCCCCGACGGAGAAGAACACGCCCGTCAGGGCCGTCTGGCCGGGCAGCAGGTCCACGTAGTCGGGGGAGGAGTCGAGGATCGTGCCGTCGGCGCCCACGGCCTCGATCGTGAAGCCGGCGAACGGGAACACGTGCTCGGGGTTCGGGTTGTCCACGACCGCGACGTACCACCAGGTCGTGGGGTCGTACTCGTTCTGCCCGAACGCGACGTCGAGCACCGACAGGTCCTGGGCCGCGGCGGCGGCGGCCGGGGCCTCCTCCTCCGCCGCGGGCTCGGAGTCGCCGGCGCGCCCCGCCTGGGTCTCCTGCTCGAGCTCCGCGACGCTCTCGTTCAGGTCGTCCACCACGTCGTCGATCACGCTGCTGTACGCGATCTGCGTGACGATCACGACGACGAACGCGACGACGGCGACCGCGATCGCGCTGATCGCCATGGCCTTGCCCGGCCGGCCCCTGCGGACGGCGCCCACGATCGCGACGACGCCGAACACGACGCCGACGACGGCGAGCACGGCGGCCAGGTTGTTGACGAACGGCACCCAGCTCAGCACCAGCGCGACGACCGCCAGGACCAGCGCGGTGATCGCGAAGCCCTTGCCGCCGCCGGGTGCGCCGGGCGGGACCGACGCACCGGGGCCACCGCCGGGGGCGCCGTACGGGCCGGTGGGAGGCGGACCGTAGGCCGGGGGAGCGGGGTACGCGGCCGCGGGGGCCGGGTAGGCGGCCGCCGGGGCCGGGTACGGGGCCGCCGGCGCGGCCGCCCCGCCGGGCGGCGGGAACCCGGTCGTGGGCGGCCCGGCGGGCTGGGCCGGGGCGGGGGTGGGGTCGTCGGTGCTCACGTTCGTCTCCTGTCGGGGCATGCTGCTGCGCTGGACTCTCCCTGAGGATCGGCTGTGCGGTCCCCGGGTCGGAGCCGGTTCACTCGTTTGCCGCAGGCAAGGGCCGCGGGGCGGGGCGCCACCGGATCGCGGCGTGCGGGCTCGCCCGCGCGAGCGTCCCGGGATAGAACGGACCGCATGGCCGACGTGCACCGCGAGATCGAGCGCAAGTACGCCACCGGCCCGGAGGTCGAGCTGCCGGCGCTCACCGAGCTGCTGGCCGGCGCCGCCGGGCTGCCCGACGGCGGGACCCCGGTGGCCGCGAGCGACGACGCCGTCGAGCTCGTGGCCACGTACTTCGACACCGCCGACCTGCGGCTCGCCGCGGCCGGCCTGACGCTGCGCCGGCGGACCGGCGGCGAGGACGCGGGCTGGCACCTCAAGGTCCCGGCCGGGCCCGACGAGCGCTCGGAGGTGCGGCTGCCGCCCGGGCGGGCCGTGCACACCGTGCCGGCGCCGCTGCGCGCCCTGGTGCACGCGGCCACGCTCGGCGCGACGCTGCGGCCCGTCGCCGAGGTGCGGACGTCCCGCGCGGTGCACCGGCTGGCGGACGCGACGGACCGGGTCCTGCTGGAGCTCGTCGACGACCGGGTGTCGGCGCGGCGGATCCGGCCGTCGGGGTCGACCGGCGACGTGGTCGGCGCGCCCGAGGAGTGGCGCGAGGTGGAGGTCGAGCTGGTCGAGGGCGCGGGCGACCTGCTGGACGCGGT
>Ga0164306_10000097_pt1 | contig 32618 bp, 56 predicted proteins | sample Whisoiple_242_MG_FD_110213 | JGI IMG/M metagenome (GOLD analysis project Ga0164306, IMG submission 110213) | Soil microbial communities amended with fresh organic matter from upstate New York, USA - Whitman soil sample_242_MG | ecosystem: Environmental > Terrestrial > Soil > Unclassified >... | reverse complement strand
AGCGCGGCGCAATGCCAAAGCCGACGACGCCGGTATTCAAGAGCATCACTTGCGTGAGCAGACACATGGCATTGAAGGCATCAAGCGCAAGCTCGAGAGCGCGCGAGACGCTGTCAACAACGAGATGCAAAAGGTCGGACAAGACATTCTCAACTCGGCTACTGACAAAATCGCTGAGTGGGGCAATCGGCTTGCCGGCACCTATGAAGAGCATCTGATTGAAGGCATTCGTTCTGCTGCGCAGGCAGCTAGTTTGGGCGGCTCTCGCGGCAGGGAGATCATGCAGGGCATGGTTGGCGGTAAGAACTTCCTCGGCAACATCAAGATTGATAGGTCTGCGTTGCAAGGGCTGCATGAAGACATTGGCCAAAAGAACTTCATGAACAATCAGTCGAATCTGCAGTTCAGCGCGCGCATGGGCTCACTTGGCGGCATGAACGCAGACCAACGTGCGTTGGTGCAGGGCAACAGCGCGGCACTAAAGAAGGCATACGCCGATGACTTGTCAGGCCTAGCCGGCGAAGACCGCTTGGCTGGCTTCAAGCGCACCTTCGGTAAAGACACCGAGCTCGGTAAGCAATTCCGCAAGATGGACCCGCTCGAGCAAGCGAGGTTCATGCAGCAGATGGAAACCGAGATTGGCGTAAAGAAAGGCATCCTGTCGGAGACTTTTGATATTGCCAAATTCGCTGACCTGCGTGGCGACGGTGAAGCACGCACTGAGGCGCAACGCCGTGAGCAAGTAGGCCGCTCCATCTTGGGGATGCAGTCAGCTGGTGAACAAGCTGCTGGCGCAGGCGCCACTGATGCTATGGGCGGCTCTCTTGGTGATGTCTTGTCCGGCATGGGCACAGGCGAGAGCAAGGGCTCGGCAAACGCTGCTCGAGCAGCTGGCGCGATGTTCGACAGCGCTGAATCAAGGCAGATTGCGTTTGACGTGCTCTCTGGGAACAAAGGCGCCAAGGACAAGCTATACGCTGCGATCACCAACCTCAAAGGCAGCGCCGCTGAACGTGGCGGCATGAGTAAGCTGACAGATGAGGAGAAGGGCCAGCTGGGCTTCTACAACGCGGTGGACATGACGGCGGATATCGACGCTCGAGGCGGGCTCGACAAACTGACCGACAAGGATTGGGACGACCTCATCAAACGCCAGAAGAAGGCGGTGGCTGCCGTCAATGGCGATCCGAACACGGTCACTCGCGCCTCGATCACAGCGCAGACTCAGGGTGTAGCTGAATCCGCAGTGAAGCAACAGAACGAAATTCGCGGCAAGCTCGCTGCCGAAGCCGGTAGAAGCGCGCGCTCAGACGCCCGTGTCCTGCAAGCAGGAGGCATTGCTTCCCTCAAGTCTGGTAAGAACGGAGAAGTTCTTCAATTGTCTGCGGAGGCGTTCAAACGTATGCCTGCGGGTAGCGCCATGGCGCAGGCTGCCAGAATGGCACTCGACGTCAGCAACCTTGGTCTACGCGCTGAGCGTACAGGTGACTCTGAGGAGAAACGTAGCTTGTTGCTCGAGCAGCAGGGCGTCAACGACAAGTTGCATGCGGCAATGGGCGGCATGAGCGTCAAGGAACTGAAGGCGTTCGGTGCCCAGATGGTGGGCACTGGTATTGGTGGAGAGGCTTCTGAGCTCCTCATGCGCGGGCAATCGCTTACAGCTGGCGTTCGTAGAAATGGCGCAGCAGGAGCTATCGCTGCGCAGCTAGGGCTGAATTTGGGTGCCGATGAGATGGCGGCGCTCAAAGGTAAGTCGGCCGAGGCTGGCGCTGCTGCTATTGCTGCGCGTCTGGGTGTTGGGGATGACAAGAACTTCACAGCGGGCCTACAAGAGGCCATCGCTGCGGCTACAAAGAAGGGCGGCGGCATTCAAGGAGCTCAGCTCCTTCAACGCGCCCTCGGTCAAGCTGACGAGGGGACCAAGAAGAAGCTCGAGGAAATGGCCAAGGGGCAAGCCTCTCCCGAAGAGAAGATTGTCGATAAAATCAGCGAAGGCAACAAGTTCCTCGAAGCTCTGGTACTGTCTAACAAAGACGCCAGTCGTAAGCTTTCCGAGATTGCCGGTAATACCAATAAGCCAGATGCGGAGAAACCACCCGTATGACCCGTTCACTTCTGTTTCAAGACGATCCGCAGTTTGAAGTGCCGCCAGGCTGTGGGCTCTGTGACCGCGTTGAAGTGCCCGTGTCCTTACGCAAGGGTGGGCGCATCTATCGTTTCATTCTGCGCGACAAGGTGGTGGCCGAAGACTGGCTACTTGTTGGCGTCAAGGCAGCCGCTTTTGCTATTTCTCAGGGTGAAGCATACGCGGGCACTGAGCCCTCTCGAGCTATCCGTGACACGCTCATCAAGCAAGACGTGGTGATTTAAGTGGCTGTCTATATCGAGCTGACGACCGACCCGTTTGAAGCAAACTACAAGCGGTTGAAGAGCCGCAACGACCCGTCGTTGTCGCGCAGCGGGCGCGCTGGCTTGTCCAATGTGCGTAGACCGCTACGTGGCCTCGAGGTCAAAGACGACACCTATGGTTCCCTTAAGGTGATCCGTGCTGATGGACGAGAAATCCCCTTCATGGACTCGAGCTCAGCTACTGGCCGCTCTACCTCGTACTCGAACTTCATTCTCCAAAGCGTGCAAGAAGTACGTATGGAGAAGCACCAGATCATCGAGACGTTCGGTGACTCGTACATCTTTTTGTTTGGGGAAGCGCCGCGCTTCATCGACGTGCAAGCCGTTCTCATCAACAGCAATGACTTCAATTGGGAAGCAGAGTGGTGGGCTAACTGGGACCGTACCCTTCGCGGTTCGCAGTCTGTAGCCAACGGCGCGCGCACATACCTCTTCTACGACGACAACGTAGTAGAGGGCTTCATGCTCATGTCGCAGGCGGTCAAGCAGAGCGGCGAGCCATTCATGGTGAACATGAGCTTTCGCATGTTTGTGGCCAAGCAGCGCAATGTTTCGTTCGTCGGTGACCCGAATTTCCCGATACAAGATTCTGTGCACCTGCCCCCAATCGTTGACCTCACCAGTAATGACGCCTTCGACACGCTGAATAGTGAGTACAGCGACGCGCTCGATGACGGAGCAAAGCTTGCCAAGTATGACGACGAGGTAAACCGCCTGGCCAAGCAGGGCAGCGCCGGCGGCTTTGGTACTACGCGTAGACTGATTGACGCGCTCAAGATTGGCTCGCGGTCTGTCGCGTTCCCGACGACTGTGCAGGCGTACATCGACAACCTGCGTGACTCGAACATGCAGGATCTGCCAGACCTCGACCTGATTGATCGGCTAACGTCTCGCCCACTACGAAGTCTCATCGCGGACAATCACGACGAGTACACGGGCAGCGGCAACACGACTGTCGACTACCTGCATGACTTCTTGCCTGAGGTGTATGACCCACGCGTGCGCAGCGCCTTAGAGGTAGAGAACCTGTTTCACTCGGCCATCAGCTGGATGGCGTGCTTCGGCGCCAACATCAATAGCTACAAGCTGTTAGGCGGCCTAGGCATTGGTGTGTCCTTCGGCAGCGGCGCCGGCGTAGGCATTGGCTTGGGGTTTGGCGCATCGGCAGGTATCGGCACAGGCGCTACTTTTGGCGCCCGTCCATTCGCAGGTCTTGGCTATGGCGGCTCAGCTGGCGCTGGTATTGGTTTTAGCGGGACCAAGTACGGCTTCAGCGCTGGCACGCTGGGCTACACACCGACGGGCTCGGCAGGTTCTGTCTCTGCACTCAACTCAAACAAACGCGGCATCGCTGGCCAGGTGTTCAACCCGTACAACCAACCAACCAACGTGCTCTTTGCTGGCGCTGCTACGGGCGTGAGGCCCAACACAGTCACTGGCCAAAGTGAAACGTTTGCTGACGCATGGTCAGGCAAGGGCGACCCAGGGTATGGGTACGCTAGCCCGTACGGCGGGCCAGGCTTTGGCGTAGCCGGCTACGGCGACTACGGCGGCCGTGGCTTTGGCGCACGCTTCGGTAAGAAAGGCGACCCCGGCTACCTAGCGCCTGACAAGTTCACATTCGCTGGCCTACCAAACGAGCAGGGCGCGCTCAAGCGTCTAGTAGCTGGAAACCCTGGTATTGGTAGAGGCCTTGGCGGTATCCCGCTTGATGAAAGCTCGCCAGGCACCGGCTCTGGGGCGTCGATCTCCATTGGCGGCTCAATCTCTGCGTTTGCCATCGCGGCGGTGCCTGGGCAGCTAGACCCATCCGGACATACGCTCGCTAACCCGTACAAGGCGTCGTGTATGAACAATGTCCTTGGTGTAGGGCTCAGTCTTGGCGCTATGATTTGACATGGCCGCACGCGCACAACGACTTCGCCTTCGAATGTTCCTCGAGGGCATTGAAGTCCCGATTGTAGGCATCCAGTATCAAGGGCTGCCTAACGCACCGATCATGGCGTCCATCCAAACAGTGCCGGTAGCTGAGGGTACGAGACTGCTGCCTCGTACTCTTGTGCATGTATTCTTTTTGGACCCCTACGTAGAGGACAGCCCATTTCTCAACTCGACTACGGGCACCTCTAATAATGGCGCGCCCACTGAGTACCAAAAGATCCTTCAAGACGTATCCGGATCAAACACCACGCAAGAGGACGTGAACGACCGAGAGGCGCACGAGGACATCACGCAGTACAAGCTGCTGTTTGGTGGAGAAATCCTAGGCTTCGATTGGACCAAAGACCAGGCGCAGCGCGCGCTAATCCTGCAGTGCGCTGATTGGTCCAACTATTGGGACTATGCCTACCAATGGAACAACACAGACTTGTTCGGACCTGGCATCAAGGCGATGTTCTCTGGCGGGTCGACAAACTTGTTTACGGACTTTTTGTCGAGCCCATCTGAGGTAATCACCAACATTCTCCGCACGCCGTCCATCATGTTCCCCAAGCTCAAGGGGCTAGCAGGTGGCATCGTGCATATGCTCGAGCAGATTGGTGGCAGTTACTACTACGACAAGAAGATCGCCGGTACCAATACGTTCTTCATGACCGCTGAGCTACGCCTGCATTTGAACCAAATGGTAGTAGCCGTAGAAAATGATCCCACAGCAAACAGGCTGCTAGCTAACCAAGGCTACGGCGGGTTGTTTAACCGCTTGCTTGGCGGTCTTGGCGGTCAAACGTCTATCAGGCAATGCATCAACGCGTTGCAAGGCGTTATCTTTCATGAGATCTATGCCCAGCCTTGTCCTAAGTACATCCCTGGCGTAGCCAACACGGTTACGGGCCAAGTACGCAAGCGCTTGGACCAGGACGCTAGTACTGCTTTCGTCGCGAATAACGCCCGTGGAATCGTTACTGCTCTGCAGGCTATTAAGCAGCAACTGCGTGTGACTGAGACGCGCCCAGACGTTGCCGTGTTCGCCTCGAGTAAGTCGGTGGCAGCCTCGCTCAAAGGCGATATCGTCTCTAGGCTGAAGAAGCAGCAGTTGTTGCTCAAGAGCACCATCATGCGGCTACGCGAGATAAAGCCGGCTATCCCGTCGGCCGCATCCTTGTTGAATACGGCAGCCTCCAATATTGGCGTGGCTGCCACTAAGGCAGCGTCTTGGTCGCCGAACAACGGTGAATCCATTACGAGGGTAGAGGCGCCAATCAATCAAGCGATTGACCGCCTAACCCGCGTGGCGGCATTGACTGTTGTCACTAACTCTTCGAAGACGCGTTCGCCTGCGCGGTTGGTTCAGCACATCCTCCGCCCAGATGTGTGGTTCAGTGCGCCTCCTCGCTGTAACGTGCTGTTCCCCGAGCAGTACAGTCGTTTGTCTTATCGCCGGTCGTTTATGGACGAGCCTACGCGCCTGCTGTTGAAGACGAATGACGAGTTCTTTGGCGAGGATGAACTGTTCGACCGTTTCTACTTTGCGCCAAAGACGAACAGTGTGCAGAAGGGGAAGGCCACGCTCACTACCCTCCTGCAGAACGACCTGCTAGCGCACGAAGTATTTACAGGCATCCTGCCGGTGTTCGAGAAGATGGGGGAGTTGAACATTTTTGCCGCTCGAGGTGGCGTGGTCAAAGACCGCGTACCGCAAGTCGGCCTGGCTCAGCGCTCTGCCAACTTCTTGTATTTCAAGTACCGCTTTTCTTCTAGGCAGATGGTGATTAGCGGCAAGTTCAACCCCTTCATAGCCCTCGGGTTCCCTGGCGTAGTGATCGATAAGTACGCCTCGCTTGACGTGCTGAAGCTGCACAACGAGCTTCTTCAAAAAGTCGGTAAGCCAACGCGCGACATCAACAAGCTGCTCGGCACCAGCTTCTTGGGGAATTTCACGCAGACCACAGTCACTGTGAATCAAACCACAGGCAACATGGACATTGTGGCCTCTTTCCCACGTCAGCCTGAAGAGGGGGTAGAGTTTTTGGGCGCTACCGAAAGTAGCGAGGTCACAATCAACAAGCGCTTCAACGAGGATGTGACGCGCGTCACCGATGTGGCAGCGTTGAGTCAACCTGGTCTCCTATCCATGGGCCCCAACCTGGGCACCATCACAGGGGTGGAGGAGGTCACTGATCTGTACCGCGGCAACACAAGCGCCAACGCGCCTTCCGAGGCATTGAGCACAAAAGCTCTTTTGCTGTACAGCGTGCGCGGCAGCTTGAAGCCTCGCCCTGCCGCCTCTCGAGTCACGGCGCGTGTGCCTGTAGGTGTCGAGGTAGATGGCCGGCTGCTTGACCGCACCACGCTCACAGAGCTTGGCGTGTTGGACTCGAGCACGTTGGTGAGTAACAATGACGCGTACTACAAGCAGCCTGACCCGCTAACTATTCGCGTGTATCGCTTGCAAGAGCAGGTACCTCGCTTTCAACAGCAAGTGATCGACTTGCCCGCTGAGGAATACATTCGTCCAGGGTGGTACGGCGACATCTGGCATCCAAGCAACATTGGCCAAGCCTACGACCTGTTCTTCTCCACTGGGGCAATCACGGACCCGCACACAGTCTCTGATTCTACTGGCAACACGTTCGCTGGGGTGTCGAATGGGCAAGCCGACGCTAACGCAGAAAGCCAAACTACTGATGACCCGAATGATCCATCGGCGAGTGCGCAACTCGTCTATCAGCTGACCGCGGGTGCTTCTATTGAACAGGCCGTTGCCTTCCTCATGGCCACGTATAGCCACATCAAGACGGCGGGCTTGGACGTTGATGAGTTCATCCGTACGTACACATGGCGGCCTGTAGCCACAATGGTGGACATCTTTGGTACGGGTGACCTGCAGCTCAGTAGTGACGGCAGTACCGTTGTGCAGGGCATCGAGGGCTTTCATAGCCGCGCGTTCGGCCCATTCAACGATTTGTTTGGCTTGGTTACTCCTGAGATTGAAGAAGTAACGGGCATCAAGCGCGGCACTAATAGCGCGCAGAAGACCGACACGCGAAAGCAAAAGCAGGATGCAGTGCGTGAATTCCTAACCGGGCTGGGTATTGGCCGCGGTATTCTAGGCTGATTCCGCTACAGCGAGCTCTAACTGTATAGTTAGGCGATGAACGAGCAGGTCTACGCAGGCTTTTTTGCTGAATTGAATAAGCTTGCGGCATCTAGCGAACGATTGACTGTACCGAAGTCGCGTTCTGGGCGTAGACCTTTGAGTGTAACTACGCTGCTCGCCAAGGACAAAGCTGGGACTCTTCATAAAAAGAGTGAAGCTTCATGGCATGACCAATTGCCTGGCGGGCTTGCTGACAAGAAGAAGCCCAGCGACTTCTCGGCTGCATCGCTAAGGCAAGGGCGCAAGGTCGAGAGTGAGCACACGAAAGACCGCACGCTGCCTACGGAGATTGCGATGGACCACCTCACAGAGGACCCTCGCTACTACGACAAGCTACGCGTGATGGAGAAGTCTTCGGGGTTGGGCAAGGTAGCCTTCAAGCTACAAGGCCACATGAAGTTTCAGGGAATACCGATTGCGATCGAGAACCGCAAAGGCTCAACGCGCGAAGGAGTAGACCCAGATGGCAAGCCTTGGAAAACGACGTTTGCGTACCCGTACGGATACATCAAGAAAACTGAAGGCAAAGACGGTGAGGAGATCGACGTCTATGTTGGTCCACAGAAGGACGCCTCAGACGTCTTCGTCGTACATCAGCGGAAAATCGACGGCACGGGCCATGACGAAGACAAACTATTTCTTGGCTTTCCGTCTGTAGAGTCTGTGCGCAAGGCATACCTCGACCACTACAACAAGGTCGGGCCAAAGCTGCTTGGTGAGATCAGCACAATCTCCGTTGACCTGCTCAAGAAGAAGTTGGAAGAGAGCCGTAAGCACACCAAACTCGCGGTAGCGCAAGCCAACCCCAACAGCGTCTCTGGTACACGAAAGGGCGATGTGCCTTCTCGAGACGGTAACGCTTCTGTTGCTGGTAAGATTGAAGAACAAGGCCTCAGTAACTTGCCCCTCGATATCACCACTACGGTAGTGCGATGACCAATTACGTTGAGATTCAGCAAAACGCTTTCTTGGATGAGCTGCAAAAGATTGCGATGTCCAAAGAGGCCGGTCTTGGTGATTTGATTGCCAAGGTGCGTGGGCCTGTGAACCCGTTCAAAGCTGGGCCTGGGGTGTTTCAACGCTACGGCCAAGACTTGATGGCTGGCGGAAAGATGCTGGCCTCAAAGCAGCTAGTGGCTCCTGGGCAGTTCGCCCAAGCAGGCGTAGGTCGCCGCGTCGCTGGCGAAGTCGCTCAAAGCGCCGGGCACCACTACGCGCACAAGAGCACGCTTGGTAACGCGTTGAATCCCCTGGGTGGCGCCATCGGTGGTGTGGCCGAAGGGCTTACGCGTTCTGCGGGTAAAGAGCTTCATGGCGCGGGCCAGTCGGTCGGTGGCCGCACTGGTGGAGCCCTGCGCGCGGCTGGCACTGGCCTACAGCGCGCCGCCAAGCCGGCTGGGATGGCTGGCGAGGTGGCGGGCCTAGCCTCACTTGGCAGCGCGCTCCATGTGCCACTGTCGGCCGCCGGCTTACTGGGCGGAAAGGTGATGGGGGCAGCTGCCCATGCGGCGCCTGCCGTCGGCGACGCGCTTCACCATGCCGGCCATACGGTCGGGCACGCGGTACACGACGTCGTGGGTAACGCGGGCCAATCTTTGGCGGGTAAAGCCCGCAACGTCGTAGGCTTTGCGCCTAAAGCGGTACCAAAGCCGGTCACGGGGTACAGCGTAATGCCACCCCCAATGGGAGCTCACGCATGAAGCCAGATGATGCCCGTAAAGTCGCCTGTGCCCGCACGCTGCTTGAGCTCGACGCCGTGTGGCCTTCGCAAGCTACGGCTTTACTGAAAAAAGCCTCAGATGTCAGTGCAGCACCTCCAGTGATTACGCACGAGGAAGCGACACGCTCCTTGGCTAGGCTGCACGACCTGGGCAACCAAGCCATGACCGGCGCGCAGGCCCACCGTGGCGCCATTCTGGGGGCGGTGGCAGCGCCGGCAATCGACGTAACCAAGCGCCTGGTCTCTGGCGATCCTGCGTTTGGAGCTCGAACACGTGACGCGCTGAAGGGGATACGGGCCATGCCCGCCGGCGCGCCTGGGCGCCTGGGCGCTCTGGCAAAAGTGCCGGTTATGGCCGCGCGCAGCTTGGCTGGCAGTGCGATTGCCGGCGGGCTTACCGGCAGCGCCATTCCCGTGGTGAAGAACGAGGTCGAGCGTGAGGCTGAGCGCGGTAAACTGCGCGCCTACATTGGACAAAGGACCGGCAATGGCTCAACTGCACAATGAGATTCATGCCGAGCTGAGCAAGCCCACGTTGCTCGAGCGCGTAAAGCACAAGGCAACCTCCGAGGTTGGGCAGCTACTTGATAAAGGCCACATGAACTACGCAGCCAAGAAGACGTACGAAACGTTGCCACAGACTCTGCAGTCCACGTTGCCAAAACCGCTGCAAGACAAGTATGCCAGCGTGACTGTGCCCGCATTTATCTCTCTGCTCGAGCGCATGGGGAAGTCGGCTGGGATCGTGCAACGGGGTATAGGCGCTGTACGCGCCCTACCGAGCGCGGCCAAGAGTGTGGCCTTGGGCGCTACCACAGCAGCTGAGCACAAGAACGAGGTGGCTGGCCTTGGAGTGCTAGCCGTACCAGGGCTAGACACGCTACAGGCTTCAGCGCGGGCACGCTTCGCCGGCGACAAGAGCCATAACGCCGTAGAGCGACGCCAACTACTGGGTGAAGGCGCCCACGCCGCGTTGGACGTAGGTGGTCTAGGGTTGTTGGCTGCGCCGGCGGCGTCAAAGCTCCTCAAGCACGCAGGCGTTGGAGTTGGCGCGGGCATGACCACGTCGCAGTACTCTGGCCCTTTGTCGCTTGGTAGCTTCAAGATGGTGAGTGGTATTCCTGGGTTCAACAACCCGGAGCTAGCTGCCAAGCCAACCAAGCAGGCGAGCTCGTTACTTCAGTTTCATTCGGCGTTCAAAGACGAGCTGCGAAAGCTCGCCGGCGGCATGAACACGGCCACAGGCGCCATGCACGCTGCGGGTAAGTTGCATGCGACACAGAGCGTAGGCGCCCCAAAGACTACCGCGCCGGCGGGTCCTAGCATCGCGCAAGTATCGAAGCCACAAGGCTTTGGCGTGCCAATTTCTGGCGCTAAAAAGAACATGCTGTAATCGCGCATGGGCATGAGGGATAAGGGCCTTGAAGAGCATTTTCTCTTCAAGGAGTGTCCATGCGAGGTAAGCAGAATTGGTACTGCCCAATCACGCGCAAGTACGTAGCCGCGTTGATGCAAGTGCCGACGCAGGAGACCTACCTGGGCGATATGCACAGCGTTCGATTGCATGCGCTAAAGGACCGCGCCGACATTGGCGGGCGCGGCCGTCGATTAACTCAGCTGCGCGGATTCTTAGCCTTAGAGATTATGTGCACCCGTGGGCTTGTCGACATCCCACTCGCCAGCATAGTGCAAATCTCAAAGCTACGTTGGGATAGGTCAGCAACCGGCATAGCCAAGCTGTTGAAGACCTTACGCGCAGAACGCAATGACCTTATTGCCCAATGTGCAGAGTTCTCATTTGAGGGCACTGTGGCGATGGACCCTCGTGTCATGACCAATGACCGTCGGTTACAACTTATCGCCAAGTATAACCAGGTAGAAGAAGCAGCCATGCTTCTTCGTAGGTCTTTGCGGGACACAGCTGTTTGGAAGGAATTGGGCGTGTTAGGTACCCATTTAGCCGACACGGTAGAGCCCCTTGGTTTTGCGGTGCGCATGAACATTGTCGACGAGCTATTAGAGCAGAACGAAGAGATAGGAAGACGCGCATGGGAGCCGATGACGTCGTCACTAGGATAGAAGACAATGTACCTGGTGTTCGCTTTCACGTAGACCAAGCTACACGCACTAAACGCACGGGCTACATCACATTACGCTGTGAGGTGAACGACAAGCAGCTCTACAACGAATGTGTAGCGAAGCTCGACGGCTTGAAGCTGTTCTCTGGCAACATGGCTGAGGAAGTGATGGGCGCGTTGAGCAGCGCGCTTACCGACAACCAAGAAGAGCTAGAAAATAGAGAACGGGCACTTCTACAGGCAGTGCAAGAGCTAGCCGAGGCGAACACAGAGTTAGCCAGATTGCGCCGCATTATGCGCGACGTAGGCATACAGTTGGGCATAGAATGTGACTAGCGGTTACTATTTGGGCATGGCCCTTACCGACGACCACCCGATCAAAATCACCGCGTCTGAGTACAAGCCCGCAGGTCAAGGCGACCTCGAAAGCTGGCTAGGAAAAGAAGCCGAGAAAAAGAACGAGGCAGGGCGGCTTGAGTCGAACATCGACGCCTCTACTGACCGCTACAACAGCTTGTACGACGAGCCGGCAAAGCTTGACGTACAACGAGAAGCGGACCGCCACAACAAAGCGACGGTGGAAGCTGCGGACAAGGCGCGCCATGACGTCACCTCACAAGCGTTCGGCACCTTCTCTGCTGCAAGCGCGGTAGATAAGGCGTTGCTCGCCAAAAATCTGAGCCATGCAGCCAGCGGCGATTATGAGTCGCACTCTGTGTTGCTGCACAAAACGAAACACGCTGGTCTATCTGACCGCGTGAAGAAAGTCATTGAGTCAATCTGAAGGTGAGTATGCCTAAGAATCCAGCTGAGGAGTTCCTTGGGCTTAAGGACAAAGAGGCCTCTAAGAAGGCCTCGGACGATCTAGAGCTCTGGCACGCGTGGAACACTGGCGGACAGACCGCCGAGTTGATGCAGCCGCTCATCAAGAAGTACGAGCCGCTGTTCAAGCGCAAGACGCAGGAGTGGAAGGCGCCTGCGGTGGCGCCAGCTGCATTCGCTGCGGAGCTCAAGCGCCATTTCATTGATGCCGCCAAGACGTTTGACCCAGGCCGTGGTGTGGCCTTCAACACGCACATGCAGTACCGCATCCAGAAGGCCAAGCGCTTCAATGCGAAGTACCAGAACGTTGGCTACATCCCCGAAGGCCAAGCTGAGCACATTGGCGACATCCAAGCAGCGCAAAATGAGCTGACAGAACAGTTTGGTCGTGCGCCTACGGCAGCCGAGCTTGCCGAGCACCTGGAGCTGCCTGAGCACAAGGTGACCACCGTACTGAAGGCGCTACGTAACGACATCCCATCGTCCAAGTTCGAGTCCGACCCGTTTGAGTTCGGTACCTCGCGTGAGATGGATGTCATTCGGCAAATGCAACGGCGTCCCGAAGACTACCTGACGTCTGAAGAAGCCAAGGTGTTGAACCATGTGTTCGGTACCAATGGGCACAAGAAGATCACTGACACAACTACATTGGCAAGCACACTTGGTGTGAGCATGCCGAAGATTTCGCGGTTGAAGACTTCAATCGCTGCCAAGATCAAAAAGCACATCTAGCGTAGCCGCGTAAGCGGTGACCTACGCCTAGGAGGCTGCCATGGCTGCAAAAGCCCTGACGACCCTACAGCTGCGTGCGCGGCTAGACTTGCAAAAGCTAGCGGTCGAGAAGCTACGTTCAAAGCTGTACTTTGAAGTACAGAAGCTCGACGCGCTCGACCGCCAGTACATTGCCGCGCTCAAAGCTAGAGCTGCCGACAGAAAGTACAAGTGACATGCCGTACACTGAAGAAGACTACAAGATAGCGAACACTGTTGCGACGCAAGAGGCGCGCAAGAAGATGAACCTGCACATTCAGTTGGGTAGGACAGAACAACGACGATTGCTCGAGTTCTGTGCCGCCAACATCCCAAATGACAGCTACGTACCGCCGAGTCGTATGCGCCTTGGCATTGACACAAACAAGACCGCGTCAGCGGCTGCGCCAATAACACTTTCCTACCTACAAGGGCCAGTCACCGACCCATACGCCAAGATTAAGGATGTGGCGCTACACCAGCATGCGCTAGGCCAGCTCTGCGACTTAGTAGGATTGCCACGCATCTGGATGAACAAACTCAATGTGGACAGCGAGGGGTGTTGGCGCAGGGGTATGCTTGTGCTTGATTTGAACGTGTTGTTCGACAAGATCAAACTTGTGAACGCGCGCAAGCAACCCGCCGAGTTCCTGCATCGGCGGGTGGGCAATGAGCTACGCGCAGTGCTCACACAGAGCTACAACCGCCACCTCGTGAGCTCGGCAGTGCTGATGCCTTTCTTAGACGTAGCCAAGGAGGTGGGACTCCAACCAGCCAAGGCGGTGATCACGGACATGAAGGTAGGGCTGCAGATGTACCTGCCCTACGCTTTCGAGCCCATTCCTGGAGAATTCGTTGCTCTCGGATGTTGGTGGGGCAACAGCGACTTCGGCCAAGGCAAGCTTCGCATCAGCCACACGGTGATGCGTATCGCCAGCGGCAGCTCGTTGCTCACTGAGGACAGCTTCAGTCGCGTGCACTTAGGCTCTGTGGTCACCGACACAGACCTGCGTATGGACGACAACGTGGCCGTGAAGGAGCTCGAGGCCGTCGCAGCGGCTACGCAGTCAGCCGTGCGCTCTGCCATGGAGCCGGAACAGGTGCAGAAGGTGCTCGATGCCATTACGAAGGCGTCGGAGACCACCATTCACTGGAGCAAGCTCAAGGAGCACATGTCCAAGTTCCTCTCCAAGGAAGAGGTCAAGACTATGGAGCAGGTACTCACGGAAGGCATCACTGAGCTCCCGCGCCCGGGCCTTGGTGCCGACGGACTACCGCTACCTTCACGTTGGTGGGCGGCCTCAGCTGTTTCACTAATGGCTGACAAGCAGATGGACGAAGGCCGTGCAGCTGAGCTAAAGCAGGCGGCAGGACAATACCTGGAGGCACCATGAGCGAAGAGAAAAGAAAAGTTTGGAGCGTTGAGCCGATGGTAAAGGCCACGGAGCTGGACGAGGAGCTCAACCTATTTGCCGAAGACGGCTATCAAATACACAGCATTCATAAGAATGGCGATTTTTTCATGGTGGTGGCGTTCGACCCCATGCAGATTATGAGGAAGCAAGGGGAGGACATGCAGGCCCAGATGGCCGCACTCATGAACAACATGGCTCCTGGCGGTGCTCCAGGCCCTAGATGAGTCGATGGGTTGAGCTGTATGCTACGTCACCAAGCGGCAAGACCTTGTTCGTCTGCCGCTTCTGCGGGCGCATATCGCCGACGCCGGACAAGGTTTGTATTTCCTTGCCCAGTGTTGTTGCCTACAAGTTAGCACTTCCATGCGAAACGTTGGAAGAGATCGAGGCATGTGTACGAGAGGCTACTGACTCGGTACCTTTAGACGAGCGCGAGAATAAGACAAACTACGTAATCACGCTTACATCTCCAAGGTCTGCGTCTATCGAGTGGACTAATGGGCGCGGTAAGGCGAAGAGGTCGCACGTAACTATCAACAGCCTGGTAATCGATGACATGTGCACGCGCGTCAGAGAGTTCATAGCCGAAAGAACCTCTCGCGCAGAAGAACCGTCAGAGTTAAAAAGAAGACATCTATGAGCAAAGAAGCAGACGCAGTCAAAGGTTTGTATTTCCCCGTGTTAGACCATGGGTTTGTGGCCCTCGTGGACTATATGGGAGATGACGCGGCCATCGTACAAGCGGCACGCTGCTCCTACGGGGCTGGCACCAAGAAGCTGTCGGAGGACCGTGACCTCATCCGCTATCTGCTGCGCCACAAACACACGACGCCGTTCGAAATGGTGGAGCTCAAGTTTCACGTCAAGCTGCCCATCTTCGTGGCGCGTCAGCTCATTCGGCACCGTACTGCCAGTGTGAACGAGTACTCGATGCGCTACTCGTTGCCGCCCATGCAGTTCTATGTGCCTGGGTACGACAACACGGGCGTGCAGAGCAAGAAGAACAAACAGGGACGTGCAGTTCCGGTATCCCCGGAGCAGTACAACGAGTTCCTGCTGCACTGGGAGATGCTGCAGAAGAACAGCGTCGAACTTTACGAGATGATGGTGTCCGAGAAGGTAGACCTCGCTCGTGAGCTTGCGCGCCTTCATTTGCCGCTCTCTATTTACACCGAGTGGTATTGGAAAATCGACCTTCACAACCTACTTGGCTTCCTGCGCTTGCGCGTGGACAAGCACGCCCAATGGGAGATTCAACAGGTGAGCCAGCTCAAGGCACGCATCTGCAACCTGGTGGCCCCCAATGCCACCGAGGGCTGGATCGACTACATGCACCAGGCCAAAACGTTCAGTCGCATGGAGATGCAGTTGCTCAGGAGCATGCTCGTCGCGGTCCAGGTCAACGCCGACTTGGACAGTAAAGAAAAACGTCCGAAGCTCATTAGCACTGGGGCATCAGCCACGTCCTCTGCGCTCACGGGTGGCTTTGGCATGGGCAAGCGTGAAACTGACGAGTTCATGGCGTTGTTCGAGCCAAGTGAAGAGGACCCGTTTGCGCCGTTCGACCTGAGTTTGGACACTTCGCTGGGCAAGCCCGGGTCTTACTTCGAAGAGCTAGCCAAGTCCTACCTACCGAAGACGCTGTAATCGATGCAACCAAACCCCGAGCAAACGTACTGGCTCAATCAAATAGCCGCTGGTACTTCTGAGTTCATTATCGGAGTGGATGAAGTTGGCTACGGGGCATGGGCAGGCCCAATCACGGTGTGCGCAGCAGTTGTGCGCCGTGGTTGGGCGCATCCACAGGTACGTGACTCCAAGAAGGTACCGCCTGCGCGTAGAGCCATGTTGGTGAAAGAGGTGCTGGTATACCCCACAGTGCTAACTCATTTTGTCCTCTCTAATCCAAGCGAGGTAATCGATAGCCTGGGTCTCGTACAGGCGAGGGATGAATGTATCGCTGACGCCCTCGAGCTGTGCCTCTGCGCGTACCCTGGGTCGATGGTTGTGATGGACGGCAATGTGGTGCCGCATAGATCACCAAAGGAGACTATTTGCTTGCCGAAGGCCGACAACTACGTGCCTGCGGTGAGCGCGGCTAGCATCATCGCTAAAGAACATCGCGACAGTTACATGCGTGAGCTGCATGTGCGCTGGCCAGAGTATGGCTTTGACGGTAACGTCGGCTACGGCACGGACTCTCACGCTGCTGGGTTAGCCGCCCACGGGGCTATCCCATCTGTGCATCGGTTGAGCTTTAACCCGCTCAAAAAATATGCACACCTAAAGCTGCGCGTGTAAGCTTATGGTATGTCAACAATTCAGGAACGCAATGCCCGTCTTGACGCGCTAGCTGAAGCAACAAAGAAGTACGCAACGGCACAACGCGCCGAGCTGAATAAACGCGTGGATGTGTGCAAGCGCATTCTTCAGGGGCGCACAGGTTCTGAGCGTCTTGCACAGTCTTCTGTCCAACAATCCACCACCCTCGTCGTTGACCAAATCAACGACTTTCTCACAGGATGAACATGGTAGATCTCACACCAAATGTAGGCATTGACCCCAGCCAGATGGCGTTACATGACATGGAGTACCCAACCGAGCTGCCGCCTGAGGAACTTCCGCCGTCGCTTAGATCAGCACTGCCTACGCTACTGCGGGTCGACTTGCTCGAGTACACCGTGCTCATGGAGCGCAGTATGCGCTTACACAGCGCGTACGAACTGGAGCGCGCGCGCCTTGTAGAAATCACAAATCAGCAGAAGGCCAATGGGGAAGAGCTTGGCGTGCTGTTGGATGCGCTTGGGACCAAGTACAATGTGGACTTCCACACGCATCGCATCCAACCAGACGGGACTATCCTCCCGCTGAAATAGAGGCAAAACATGGCTAGCTCAGTAAATATCCCGGAGTTTCAGGAGACCAGCCTGGTGATCCTCGCTAATAACGAGGCGTTTTCTGGGAGTTACGACGAGCTAGAGGTGTGGCGATCGCCTGGGCCAGGTCAACCCTTTCAAGAGATTACAGGGGAGACCTGGTCGTCGGCGCGCCTACCTGCCGCCGGCGAGGACGAGCCGCCCGTGGCGGTGGCTGGGCCGCTGGTCAATGTAGTGGGGCAAAGACTTTCTGTAATCGCAAGAAATGGCGACTTTTCACAGATTGACTTCGACTTCGTCGGCTCGGGCGCTGTGCCGTTGAGGGACATTGCGCTTCAGATCACTAGCCAAAGCGGCGGCCGCCTGCACAGCTACGTGGACTTCAATCAGCAGCTGGTAGTGGAGAGCACCGTAGCTGGCGCGAGCGCGTATCTGCAGATTCTATCCACCAGTGCAGCCGTTTTTTTAGGCCTGCCTACGGAGTTGCCAGACTCTGAGGCTTTTGGCAAAGAACGACGCATTGCGCTGCAGTCTGGCGTAAGCCAGTACACGTTCGTGGACCAGCTAGGCTCACCTACAAGCTCGTACAAGACGCGTTTTCGCAATAGCATATCCGGTATTACTAGCGAATTCAGCCTGCCGTTCACCGGTACGCAGGCCATTGGCATCAGCCCGTCGAATCTCGTCACTGGGTTTTTAAGCCTGGTGGGTAACGACGGCCGTCCCATGGCGTACATTGAGGTGAGTGTGCGCAGCACCTTTCGTGGTCAGTTGGTCGAAGGCAAGCTCATCGCCGGCGGTGACCTAGTTGACAGCACAAACGCCGAAGGGTACGTAGAATTCGAACTAGTGCGCGGTCAGCCATACACCTTAGGGATTGCAGGAACGAACATCGTGAAAGACTTCACTGCCCCAACAGACAGTTCTCTCACGTCGTTTTCCCTGCTTGACCCGGCGTACAGCGAGACCACGGACTACTTCGCAGTACGCGTCCCCAACATTCCGACCTTGGCACGGGGGTCGATTTGAGGCAGTATCCAAGAGGAGCCCCTTCTATGGGGGACTTCGGCAACGGTGGCAGTATGAAGGCAGTAGCTTCGGCTCTCCTTAGAGATGACGCAGGGGCCCCCACGCCAGCGACGGTTGGCAAAGCGTCCATACTCGAGCAAGTTGATGACTTTTCCCAGGGTAATGGGGAAACGATAAACGAGTGCACCAAACCGAAGTCCCCCACCCTATTAGTCACGATCAGTTACGTGTTCGCGAGCGAGCGCCGCAAGGTGGAAGTTCCATGGAACACAGGGCTGACTGTGCATCAGGCGTTTAAACACGCGCGACTCAAAGACCAGCTGTTCCGGCATGTGAACGTGTTCTCTTTCAGGAAAACGGTCAACGCCAGTAAGGTACGGCAGACATACGTACTGCGCGCTGGGGACACGGTGCTGCTCAGCGCCGTTGGAAGGGCGATGTCCTAATGGCTTTCGAAACCGTCAAGTTACTCGTGTTGAACGACGACCCAGAGGCAACAGCCATCGAAGATGTGGTTGTTCGGGTGTTCGATAGCTCTGGCACCTACTTCCAAACGCAGGGGACCACCAACTCACAGGGCCGAGTTGAATTTACATTGTTGAGCCCGCTGACTTATCAACTGCGATTCTTCAAAGAGAAAGTCTCTTTGCGTCAGCCGGTGCTGCTGAATGTAAGCACTATTCCTGGCGAGAACATCTTCACAATCCGTGGGCACGTGTACGCCCCACCTGAGGCTGTGCACCCGAGGCTGTGTAGATGCTCGGGGTTCTTTCGCAACGTGGACAACTCGCCGGCGCGAGAGCACGCGATTCACGTAAGCACGATATTCGACCCTCTCTTGTTCGAGGGGAACGCCATGCTTACCGAGCGACTGATGAAGCGTACCAACGAGGCTGGGTACGTGGAGTTCGACTTGGTGCGAAACGGCCAATACAGCGTTACCGTAGAAGGCCTTGAGGACCAGCAACGCGTCATAACGGTGCCCGACACCGCCTCCGCGAACTTGCCTGATTTGATCTTCGCGGTTGTGGACCGCGTTGAATTCACGCCGCCCGGACCTTGGACGCTTGCGCAAGGTGAGCGCCTCATTGTTACCCCACAAGTATGGACCTCTGATGGGCGCGTACTTCCTGGCTTGGCCTCGCAGGACGTGCAATGGACGTCATCTGACCCACACATAGCTGCGGTCTGTTACGCGGGCACCTCGTTAGAGCTGCGCGCTATGGCGCCGGGCACCGCCTCGTTGCTATGCACGCGCACCGACCAATCAATCGTGCGCATACCCAACACTGCGGTGCAAGGCGTGCCGTTGGACATTACGGTAGCATGACGTCCGTCGCCCAACTCGAGCAAGCGCTGCGCGGGATGGCCGTCGGCGCAGAGGCTATTAGGCACGCAACGCTAGCGTTAGCCGGCGGCTCAGCGGTGGTGATACCTGCCGACTTCAGCTACAAAGCATCGTTAGCCCCCATCCGCCATCTGGCGCTGGTGCTTGGCGTAGAACAGCCTGCTAGGCAGGCAGCCGTCACCAAAAGCACGCGTAAGCCACGTATGTCGCGGGCGAAGCCGGCCAAGGTGGCGAGGGCCAAACCAGACAAGACAAAAGAGCTAGAGGAGTTCGTAGAAAGGGTCTCCGCCTGGGACCCAGAGCTCTATGACTCAGACCAAGAAAACGCGGCATCTAGCTGTCGTGCGTTGCTCTTAGAGGTGATTCGGCGCGCCAGCTATGACTGGGTGCTGTATCGAACCAGCTCGAAGCTACAGGCTAAGCAGCTGGCGGAGTCTGCCTTTCATTGGCTCTTCGTTGAGGACGAGAAGTCAAAGCACTGGCAGCAGCGCGCGCGTAACGGCAAAGGCATGATGAGTTTCCTCGCTATTTGCGACACCTTAGACCTCGAGCCAAAGAATGTGCGCAAACGAGTGCGTGAGCTTACCGGCAAAGACATCATGGGCGCTGGCCGCCCTGCCGAGCATCGTAAGAAGCCGAAGAATACTGAAGAAGTCGCCAACTCTGATGAGCACAGCGTATACGCGGTAGACGTAGGCTCTATCCCTACGTATGACCCGATGTTCGTAACAGAGGGCTAAAGAAAAGTGCGGGTGTGAAGCCCGTACTTTTCAATCACGCAGTTGCGTGCTGCGCCATCTTTTGCCGCAATTCGTTTAGAGCGTTGTACAGCGCTTTGTCGAAATCTTCTGAGCGTCCAGTGATCTTCATGGCGTGCGCGTGCCCAGTGACCATCAGCTCGACGCGCCATAGTCCGGCTTTGATGCAGATAAACAAGCGCCTGATTTTTGCTTGGCCAAGCTCAGCCACAATCTCAGCTAACTCTTTTCTGGCCGGGTATGGTGGCTTCGCATGATCGATGATGAAGTCCATGAGGGCAGGGACACACTCATGCGAAGGAGTCAGCGTAATGGAGTATTCAGAACTCATGTAGCTCGCTTTCAGTTCGGCACGTTGATGCAGACGACCATGGCAGTGGCAGCTGGAGATCCAGAGCCGGGACCTTGATTACAGGTTACACCAGCCGGCGAAGCAGGTGAAACAACCCCGCCAGTAAATGTAGCACCTAGGCAGTTAGCACCCCCGCTACACGTACATGTGTACGTGAGCATCACGTCGTTGTTGTCGTTGCAGGTTGCCGAGGTGTTGTACTGCGTGCCGACCACGTAGAGGTTGGCTTTGGTGAGTGAAAGACTGGTGCCGTCTTTCCCATCTTTACCGTCCTTGCCCGCAGGGCCTTGAGCACCTTGCAGTCCCATTGGACCTTGCGGCCCGGTTAGACCTTGCGCACCCGTAGCTCCGGTAGGACCTACCGAGCCAGTGGGCCCTTGTGGGCCAGTAGCGCCAGGCACGCCTTGCACGCCATCCCTACCAGGCACGCCAGCAGGACATTGCCCGAGCTCAGGGGCGCACACAGCGTTGGTTCCGGCGGGTCCCTGAGGGCCAGGAGCGCCTTGTGGTCCTTGCGGGCCAACGTCGCCTTGTTGGCCAATCTCGCCGATGCAGCCGCAAGCAGTGGACCCGCCGCCTGTCGTTGTCGTGGCTGCGCCGCCACTAGCCGCCAGTAGGCCCGCGGCTCCTGCGGCATTGGGCTCGGCATACGCCACGTCGGTGAACGAAACACTGGGACTACCGCAGGCCACGAAGGCGCCGATGATGTAAACACTGAGCAGAATCTTAATGTGGTTTTTCATGATGAATTTTTCTTTTCTATTCGGTAAGGGCCTGCGCCTAGCGCGTATGCGACTACGTCAACAGCGCAGATCATAAACAGCTGACTAACAGTCACACTAAGCCACCAGCGCCAGTCTGACCCGTGCAGGTAAATGGTGACAGGGTAAGCAATGAGCCAGCCGAACAGGCTTGGTGCGCACCATTTCCACCAAGCCCGCCAGCCTGTGCGTCGTTGGTAATACCACTGCGACGAGCTCATTGCCTTGTATGACTTTCGTGGATAAACAAGCCCGTGTCGCCAGGCCATAGCGTTCGATGCTTGTCCACCAAGTGCTGGTTGTGCGGGTCAACGTACACCACGGTGGTTGTGCCGCTGACTTCTTCAAAACCAGTCTCGATCTCAACGAAGGCAAATGAGCCGAAGTCACCTAGCGGCCTAGGCGTCTCTGAGCCCAGGTACTTGATCTCTTTGGTCACCGCGTAATGAAATGAATCGATGGCACGTGCGGGTGCACTGCTTGGCACTTCCAGCACGTTGAATAACTCGCCGAACGGTCGTACTTTTACCATGAACTTTTCAGACATGTGCTGCCTCAATTTCTTGCGTCACCGCATAGAGGTGCGGAGCCGACGCTGGAGTAAACGGTTTTGGCAGTATCGCGCCGTACATTAAGCGCTCGCTGCCGTACACAGCCACAACGCCAACAACGAAGCCCAACTTCTTGAGCTGTTCTACCACTACGTCATGCGCGTGCTTAGGATCTTTTGTGACAAAGTCGCCAAGGTGTTGGCGGAACTCAGCTTCTTCGGCGCGTCGAAACTCAAACTGCACGGTATATGTGTAGAACATGTTCTTCTCCTCCATCATTCTTATCCCCGAATTTACAGAGAAGTTGCGCTGCTACCCTTCCAAGCAAAGACTAGGTAGGCTTAGCCGTTGAAGTCGCCGATGGAAAACTTTTGAACAGCTAACGTACGTTCAGTAAGCTCGCAATGCACGCTGTCAATCAGGTACAAGAACAGCATGGATAATGTCATCCGACCAAATCCACCGCAATGGGAGCGGCACAAAGAGAGCCACGATACTAGAGACGACGCTGTTCTAAGCCTGGTCACCCGCTTGCTGGAATGCGTCCATAGCGGCATTGAGCCAGACGTGGTCGTCATGGCTGCTCTGCGCATGGTGCAGAAAGCTGTGATTCTCAACCATCAGCGTAACGCAGGAAAAGAAGCAACTGCAGAGGCTTTGCGCCAAGCCAGCGCATTGGCCTCGCAGTACATCATAGCTGGAGTTGGTATCGATGACGCCTGACAACGATGAAGAAGTCACCAAGCCGTACAATTGCCCTCAGTTGTTTATCGACGAGGCTTTGCCGACTGAGCGTGAGTTAGAAAAACCAACTGAGCCACCTCCACCGGCAGCAGCCACTATCCCCGCCCCGGCGCCTGACCTCTTTGACGGCGACGACTGGCTGTTTTGCGAACAAGGTCAACATGCCCGCACATAGATCTATGCTTTCTAAGGATTTCGCTCGAGGACTTGTGCAGCTAAATGGCAAGTTCTTTCATGTCGAAGAGCTGCTAGGTAGAGCTCGCACGCTACAGCACAAAGCGTTGACGGCTAAGGCAGCTGGCGACATGCCCTGTGCTGTTGCCCTGTATCGTGAGCTGATCCCGTATCTCGATAAGCTAGACGAGCTAGGCGCGCTACAAGTGCCGCGTGGGCTACAGACCCAAATTGCCAAACGAACTATCGAACAGCTTGAACATCCGCTGGCCGTCGAAAGTACCTGAGCTAGTCACGCCGCTCGAACCGTGCCCTGAGTGCGGTTGTCGGATGTTCTCGCGCTTCGGAAAGTATGGGGCATTTTATGGCTGTGTGCGGTTTCCATTCTGCATCGGCACTATCCCAGTCAAGCCTACCGCTAAGAAGCCTTATGACTCTTACACGCAGCTGCTGTTAGACGCGCATAAGCTAGCGATACAGCACCTGAGTAGAGGAGACATGCTAGGCACCGCGCGTTGCGTCGCTTGGCTCATAAAGCGCCCACTAGTGCTGACGAACAACGAGGCATTGTTAGCGCTAGTAGAGGAGGCATCCGCTGAGGCCAGTCGCCTAGGTGCTCCACAAGATTTCGTGCAGAAAGCGCACAACATCCGCATGAACCGTATGCGAGCCACGTACAAGGACAAGTATCCACAGCGCGTGCTACGGCAGCGTCCAAAGCCAGTGTTCGTACGACGTTGGGACACCAGCCTTTTTGACCAGATTGAATTAGACCTAGCGCCCATAGAAAATGAAGGTTTCGATGAAGACGAATTCTAAGAAAGAAAAGCCACAGAGCACCACGCAAAGCGGAAAGCCTTGTTCAAGAAAAGGCTGGTGCCAAGCCATGAAGCTGGCCTTGGATGGGGACCGAGACAGCAAATGCGCTGGCCTTCAGATGGCCTTTATCTTCAAGACAAGTGGAGATGGCGTACGCTCGGTGTTGGTGTATCGACCGATGGCTAGAGGTTCACAAGCAATTGCGCTCAACGTGTGCCCATGGTGCAGGGTTGAGCTAGCAACGGTACTTGAATCACCTACCAAGCCTCGTGCGCGAAAGAAGAAAGATGCAAACGTCACTCGCTGATGACACAGACTCCAATAACTTTAGGCCAGGTGTGTACGAGCACTACAAAGGTGGTTTGTACCTAGCCATAAAGCTTACGCGACATCACGAGACCAAAGCGCTGTTAGTGGACTACGTGCAGCTGAGCACAGGGACCGGGTGGTCTCGTGAGTGGGCTACCCCAGGGGCTAAGTCATGGACAGACTTTGTGCCCTATCGGGATCGATTCGGTAACCTAACAGGTGAGATGGTGCCGCGTTATAAGTTCAAGTGGCCCATGCACTACGTGCGCTGATGGGCATACGCTTCACACGAGGCAAACGTGCTGCACTCAAGGTCGGCGCAACTAGCAAAGAAATAGCGCGTAGAACAAACGCCCTGGCCTCCAAAGTAGAGCTCGCGCTAAGTGACGCCAGATTTGTTGTAGGTGCCACGTTAACTTTGCGCCATCGCGACACCGGCGTAGCACATAGCGTTGTCATATTGACATCGACTGGGGATGCGTCAGTTACGCCTAAGTACGGCACTGGGAGAACTGCAGTGCTAAGTTGGTCAGAGTTGTTGCGTGATTTTGTTTAGCAAGATGAGTAAACACAAGAAGTCAGTCGGCAAAGTGAAACCTCCGTGGGTGGGTAAAACCAAGTCGTCGCTGCTCAAGCGTATTGAACAAGCGCTAAACCCAAACAACAGAGGTCCAATCCAGCGGCGGATTACGGACAATCGAAAATTTACGGCTGATGTGTACAATTATCGAGGCGGCCGTACCGCTACAGCGCGTCGTGAGAACGCCGCTGCAGCAAAAGCTCATCCCGTAGACTCCTGGGTAAGTGGTCGTTACAACGAGCCATTCGTTGGCAAAGTAGTAAGAGTTAGAAACGGTAAGTACACCCTTCAACTATCAGGCGGAGGTACTTTAAGAGTCCCGTTTTGGCTGGATCTGAAAAAGGTGGAAGTCCACAATGTCTAGAGAAGAGTTTCATATCGGCGACGAGGTGCGCATCACTGCCAAGGATTGCCACGAGCACGGCAAGGTAGGCGTGCTTGAGCAGCGCTTCGCTGAGTCAAACTCGCACTGGTATGTGCGCACTGATGGCGGGCGAGGCATCTACCCAGACACTGCGTTTGAACTTGTACCGCGCTGCCCATGGCGCTTGGTAATCAAAACACTGGTGGGCAAGGAGCCTCCTGAGTGGGTGCGCGGCGACCTAAGTAAGCTCAGTGAAAAGCGCCACGAAGAACTGATGAACTGGATTGGTATGAACCTTCAGCCAAACATGGAGTGGTCAACGTGTATTGGTGTATACGACGCTGCGTGCAGTCTAGTGAAGGAGGCTAAAGACAATGGAAACTTCACTAATTACTACGATGGCTACGCCGTCGAAGAAGCGGAAGACCAAGGCTGAGAGACGACTAGCAAAGAGAGCTAGACGCAACGCCCATAGGCGTAAGTGCCGAAGAGAACGAGCGCGTAGACGAGACCTTTGGACGATAGACCACCGTTGTGTTGCCTGCCACAGTCCGCGTAGGTGGTGTCCTTGTGGTAGTACAACCAAAGAGCTGTTGATACGCGCTGCACGCGCGGACACGCTTGAGGATAAAAACGTAAGGCGTAGGCGGTACCCCAACCCGAACGCGTACATGGTCCCACTCACCCTTGTCTCACACATGTCGTTCTCAACTAAGATAAGTATCAACGCCCTGTTTACTGACCCGTTGGTGGCCAAGTTGCGCGCAGCTGGTTTCATCACGCGCAAAGGGCATTGGTCAGCCAAGGTCTACAAGCGCTGGAAGAAAAGGTTTGAACGAAGAGCTGCTTATTTTGCTACTGAGGAAGGCCAAGCGCAGTCGGCCTGCGTCATAGCGGAAGCCATGTTAGTGGGATGAACCGCCGACCAATCTACTTCTACTTCCGGGTTTCCTGGAGGCGCAGACGTTGGCACCCAAGTATGTTCAAGCACATGCTCACTCCGTACGAGTATCACCTGTGCGGACGCATAGAGAGAATGCTCAAGCGCAGCACGCTTGGTGAGACTATGTCGAATAATATTGTGCATTTGATTTTTCAGGCTTCCTTGAAGCTGACCAGGGAGGACAGAGGGCTGCCTGTGGTGCCGTCGTTGCGCTTCTTGAGCCGAAGGGCTAGAAGGCCAGGGCATGCGTTCTACGCACCGCCAGGTACCAAGTTCAAACGCGAACAACCTGAAGTGAGTCTTGCATGAAAAGAAAAGCTCGAATCCTGAAACGAGTACGGGCTCAAATTGCGTACAACGACAAGATCGCAGACCAAGTAGAGGAGGCGCTAGCACCTCCGCCCAAGTGGGCGAAGAACGGGGATGCGCCATTTGTATCGCCGGAGCAGTGGAGCGATTGGCTCGCCGCCATGTACGCGAATGGCGCCGGCAGCGCCCACATCGACGTTGAGACGTCTGACCTACGCGGGCGAACTGTGCGCAACACGATCTTAGACGACCCCATTCGGCACGTATGGGACGTATGGAACATAAATCAGGCAATTGCCCCTGTATGCCCACTCGAGCTTCCAGCCACAGTCGGGCGTAGTGGCCGCTACGGGGTTGCCAGCCTATTGGTGCCAGGTGTTCAAGAACGCGTAACCAAAGACCTAGGCACGCGAGACGTACATGAGGACATGCTGCAAATCGTTAGCGATATTATGCGGCGCAACCTATTGTCCTACGTATGAAGCGCATCCCTAAGCGAAGAGCGCGTAAGCGCCGTACGCGCAAGCAAAAGCTACGCACGCAGGATAGGCTGGTGCGCCGAATAGAAGGCATGCTAGCGCGCACGCACTTCGGCATTGACCATGCCTCTGCTTCTGAGGCGTCTTACACCTCATACGCGCGTACTGCCCTTTCTCTCACGTCAGGCTCATTTAGCGTAGGGGTAGATCCCAAGGCGATACAATTGTATTTGAGTTTGCACACAAAACAGCCATGAGAGGCACGTTAGATGAGCATCAACCGCAAAAAGGCTAAGCGGGCGCGTAGACGAGAACGTGAGCAATACAAGCTCAGAGGAGAGCGGCAGCTTTTCGTGAAAATCGAGAGCGCTATGTGCTCCGACCCGCTTAAGCAAAGAGATGCTGGAAAGACGCAAAACTTCGGTACGACTTCTGGGCGCATGTCATCCGCACAGTCAAACCTTCAAGCTGCTCCACGCCAACGAATTATCAACCAGGCGGCTATATACTTGGCGCAGCGTCGAAGAATGCAAGGGTTAGAGTGACTAAGAAGGGCGTAGCCTCAAAGCTAGACAACGCCTTCATACGTGATGGCGTGCTAGTGCTTCAATACCTTGTGGTGTACCGCACACTGGATGGACGATACCAAGCACAGCATGACGTTAAGTTCTTCGAAGGCGCCAAGATTGATGTGGAGCTAGAGAAGAACACAGAGGCACGTGACTTCTTAAGCATGAAAGTCGAAGCTGCGCTCGAAGACGGGGACGAGCCTATTGCCTCGGTGCCCACCTTTGAATTAGCTGATCTAAAACGCAAGGGTGCATCTGAACATGACTGAAGTAAAAGAAGAGAAGACTGAAGCCAGGACATTGCCCACAGCTGTTGCGCCACGAGCAAAGGTGAACCGAGGGCAGACGCCCTCCGACTACCTCTGCGCTCACTCAAGCACGGCCTCCGGCCTGTACGCCTTGGAGTTGCTAGACAGGCTGCACAAGGCTGGCCGCCTTACCATGGACGAGGTCCGTGAGATGACCGCTGCGTACGACAGCGACAGTCGTGGCTAGAGAGGTCGATGCGTGGGTGCGCAAAGTTGGCATTGGGCAGATTGATTGGTCTCGAGACTGGAGCCGCAAGACAACGAACGTGCGCGCAAACAGTCAGTACGAATGGACCATAAGGCTCAAGCTCACTGCACGCATCGGCAAAAGCTACACGATCTACACGCGCATCACGCCAAAAGAACTCCAAGACATGGATTTCTCAGAAGAGCAATTAGCAGAAATTCTGGCTAGCTATGTCGAGTTTCAACTCGCAAGAAAAGCAAGTGATGACGAAATCTAGCACTCCTGACCTCGACGCCCTTGTACCGTTCTACAGACGACAAGCTAGGCGCGTAGAGATCGTAGTGCAAGACCAAGGCGAGACCGATAGCAACGCGCTGATAGTAGTTCGTATCATCTTTCAACGTGGCGGCGGTAAGCGTTACTACGTGCTCAAGCACATCGACCAGCTACAGCAGTTCTACCCAAAAGAAATGGGGCAGTCTGTGATAGATGCAGCACTGCTGGCTTGGGTAGAGTGGCAACTCAGCCCAGCCAACCTGGTAAGTCGCAACACGCTGGCAGCTAGGCAGCACCAAATGGATGTGAGCTATGAAGAATACTGAAACACCACTCAATCAGCGTAAGTACAAGCAGCTAACTTGGATCGACAAAGAGCGACTACGCGTATTATGGGCAGACGACACCACGTCATGGTTCAGGTGCAGCCCGACTGAACTTGCAGCTAACTACAAGAGCAAGGTCAGCGGGCAACTCGTGTTCGAGGCTACTATTGCTTATGCCGAGTCCATGCTTAGGCGCCAGACTAACCAAGAGCGCTTGGCTGCTAGAACAGCCTTCAAGAAGATAGACTACGAAGAGGCCGATGTATGACTAGCCCGTTCACCACTTGGTTTACCTCGCAGTTCGGTAATCCCGTCTTTAGGACACCAGAAGAGGCACAAAAGGCGCGAGAGTTTCTGCACTCAGTGCGCCAAAGACTTGCCGCGCTAGAACGCGAGATGAGCGCACACGACCTGTACGAGGAGCACAAGCGCGCAGCCCTCTATGCCTGGCAAGCCCGCAACACCTAAGCCCATGTGGACCCTAGCCGAGGGAGTACACCTGTGCCGTAGGCTTGAACGCCGTCTGACGCCCGCTGGCTTTGCCATAGCTCTGACTGGCTCAATACTGCTCAAGGGTAAGTCGTACAAAGACCTAGACCTCGTGGTCTACCCATTGAGCACAAAAAGCGTACAAATACCATTGTGCTATGAAGCACTACGCTTAGTAGGGCTGTTGCCGCTTGTGCCAGTAGAGCGCGTTCACGCACGTTGGCGCAAACTAGGAAGCGAAGACACCAAACACGTAGAGGTTTGGTGCCTAGGTAGAAGACGCATCGACATATTCATACTGAAATGAGGAGATATGGAGACCATTACGCTGCGTTTTATAACCGACAGGTACAAGTTTGGTTCGCGCAAAATGCGCGAACGCACGTTCAGATACAAGACGCTAGAAGGTGCGCGCGGTCGTGCTAACAGTCTGGTCACAGCCAAGCCAAAGATTGACCCCGATGGATACGCCGTGCATCCAACCAAGGGCGATTGCCTAGTCTTCATTGGCATTACCAAGGAACAGTTGTTCCCACGTTTAGGGTTGAAGACATGAAGAACTCGTACTTTCGTAAGCTCAAGGTGCGCGCTAACCGGCTCACCCATGAGGTGACGCTACACATACCGTTGATTGAGCTGCGCTCTCTGCTAACGCTGGCAGCGCTACAAGCTTACGCTAGTGACCACGAGGCCAGGCAGTCGGAAGACTTACCTGCTGTTAAGCAAGAACGGCTTGCTTACTATCGAGGCATCATCAACTACATTCAAGGCATCGAGCGGTTAATTGCTGTACGTAGGGGTGATCTCGCCTACGGAATAAAAGAGGACCCACTTACTGTTCCACAATCTGTGGAAACACGCCGCTTCTATGTGGAGCACGCCAAGAAAGAGCGCCGACTCATCGACGGGCTTCTCGACGGGCTTCTCGAGGCTAATGGGCGCAGAAGAGCTAGGCAGCTGGCACATGAAGAAGACTGAGCGCACCGCCATCATCGTGAATGACAAGGGCGAGGTGTTCACTCGCTGGGCCATGCGTGTGAGCTTCACTGCCTCAGGGGCCGAGGACTTCTACATGGTGCCGCAGTTCTATAAAACGTACACCGTGGTGCGGCGAGATAACGACTTCTGGCCTGTGTTCATGGAACAGAGCACACGTAGGCATTACACGCTCAATAAGCCCTACGTGTTTAGCAGTGTGCGCGCGGCCGAACGCGCCCTTAATCGAATGCGCGGCTATAGGCGTGCAGCCATAGTTTCATAGGAATAACAATGAGAAGTTTAGATGTCATCACGCAACTCATCGAAGTGTACCCACCAGAATGGCGTCGATGGTGCAAACCTGGGCACGGCGGATGCGCGTGCATGGGGTGTGTTCTTTGGCCAGCCCCGTCGACCGTGCGTGGAGACCCGGAAGGGAAGCGCTTTCCAAACCCAGCTGATGAACTGACCGAAGAAGAGGTAACCTTGTACTTAGAGAGCAAATCAAATGACAAATGAAGCTAAGCCCAAGCATGAATGGGAACTCGCCTGGGAGAAAACTTTCCCAGAGTTGGCTAAGCTCCACGCGAAAGACGAGTTGCGGGAGGCTCGTCAATGGGAGCGCGCAGGGTTCAAGTACGGCTACTTGGCTAAGACAGATGCTGTGCTTGCGCCAGCTAACCTGTTGCCTCGTAATGGCGGGGCTAACATCCCGCCTGAACAACTACCAAAGCCTATCAAGCTCTGGTGCAATGCCCATTCTGCAAAGCTAAAGCGCATCCACAAAGCATTGAACAATGGGCAGCCGACGCGTGAGGAATATTCTGGCTATGATCAGAACCTGTTCGAGTACTACGGCTGCCGGACCTTCGAGGAGTGAAGCATGTCAAAAGCACAAACGAAGTTAGTACCTGGCACGTATCGGCTACAGGTAGACTTGCCTGCTTTACGTAAAGACCTGCGTAAACACGACAGTGACTGGCGCTGTCGTGTTATCCAGGCTGGGACTCTGTTCTTTTACACCGAGTGGACTTACGCTCCTAACGAGGACAAGCCCGACGTCACCATCACCGAGCAGCGGATATTTCCGGTAGGCGGCTCATCCGTTCGCGGCGTACAGCCTAACGAGTCATACGAAGCACGGTTACTTGAAGAGTCACTTGTGCGCGTGCCTGACACAGCTACTTTCTTTCTACAGCGTGAACACGGCGGGCAGACAGCCATGCGAGTTATCGATACGCTCATAGCCGCAGGTAAGATTACGCTGGCTGAGGTAATGGCAATCGCCAACTCTGTGGACCGCACCTAATGCCTCGTGAAAAGATTGGTAAGAAGGTTCAGCATGAACGTGCCGAGGCACATGCTGAGCTATTAGCTGCCGAGGCCCGTTACTTGAGAGCTAATGGTTGGGCTCCGTTCGCACCCACCACTCCTGGTGAGCCAGTGACTTGGAAAGATGACTGCCTACTTGCCAGAAAGCTCTCACAAGATGTGGCTGTCACTACTCAGAAAATGCGTCAGGTCGAGGCAAACAGAGCTAGCAGGAAAATATGAAGCTGAACCCACAAGCTGAACAGGCGCGCCAGTTTTTTTGCTAATGCCGCTAAGGCGTTCAACCTTACCCCTGGTGAGCTCGCTGGGGTATTTCTCACATTGGCGCACGACGTGTACACCGCCGAGCTAAAGGACGAGGTCTCTAAAGGGCATTGGCTGTGGCTGGCAAAAGTGGCGTACGAGAAACACACAACACCACCGCCATTGCAAGCAAGCGCATTCAAGAGTGAGGACCCGTAGCAGGAGCTAATAACGTGAGGAACCCGTTCGAAATCAATGACCGCGTAATTAATACGCGCAAGCATTCACGCAGCCACATTGTTTATGGCACCGTGGTCGCTGTGAAGAACAACTTGATTGATGTACGTTACGACAAGATAGAGCGCATACCTGACGTACCTAAAGAATTTTGCTTCCCCGTGGACACAGTGGGAACCAGCGCTCACTTCCTCTGGATCAAGGAGCCGCACACTTGGGTTGTACCGGCTAAAAACACGCCCTCCAGCATTACAGAGCAGGCTGCAGTAGATACCGTTCGTTATTGCAGGTGTGGGCGTAAGCTAGGAGCACAGAATTCTGGCACCACATGCGCTACCTGTCTAACCACCTAGGAGATTGAACATGAAGCGAACAAGGAGCTACATCGTTTACGTAGATGGTATCGAGACTGAGATAATCTCAGCGCCCTCTCACAATGCGGCTGAGGCTAAGGCGCAGAAAAAGTACCCGGGCAAGAACGTTTCGGTTGCTTACACGGAGGTTTGAGCCGCCCAAAAGCACACCATCTTCAGGACTTTGAAGCTGCCGGTAGTCTTGGGTCATTTCCCCCAGGCTACCGGCCTCATGTCACGCTGCCCTTAGTAACTAGCGCAGTGTGACAACTTGCTTGAGCCCGCATCAAAACTGCTGCATTAGAGAAAGCCATGGCCAACTACACCAACGATGAGATTCAGGCTGCCGTCGAGAAGATTATCCGCAGCACTGTGCGACATCCGCTCGGTAGCCTCGGGGAAAGGCAGGTAAACGTTTCCTTCAACGACCTGCAGGAAGCTGCCTCAGGCGTGTACATCCTCAATTACAACGCGCCCTATTACACGTTGTACTTAGGGGTGACCCGACTGCTCGACGCACTTCAAGTTCAGGCAAGTACAATCGCCGAACTGATTGATGCAGTCCAGGCCACCAAGCGCCCAGTAACCCCCGTCAAAGACCTGACAAACCTAGCAAATGCACGTGCTGCATT
>Ga0164306_10000095_pt1 | contig 32653 bp, 29 predicted proteins | sample Whisoiple_242_MG_FD_110213 | JGI IMG/M metagenome (GOLD analysis project Ga0164306, IMG submission 110213) | Soil microbial communities amended with fresh organic matter from upstate New York, USA - Whitman soil sample_242_MG | ecosystem: Environmental > Terrestrial > Soil > Unclassified >... | reverse complement strand
TGAGACCCTGCTGGGCCGGTTGATGGTCTACGACGCGCTGGACATGACCTATCGCACGGTGAAGATCCGTCGGGACCCGGCCGGCGAACCGATCACCGGGCTGATCGACTACGACGCGTTCTGCGGCTCGATCTCCGACGACGCGGCCGCCGCGGCGTCCGGCCACACCATTTCGGCCCGCGACCTGAAGAACAAGATGGACGCGAACGAGGACTTCCTGCTGGTGGACGTGCGCGAGCAGAACGAGTACGAGATCGTCTCCATTCCCGGTTCGGTGCTGATCCCCAAGGGCGACATCCTCTCGGGCGAAGCGCTCTCCTCGTTGCCGATGGACAAGCCGTTGGTGTTGCACTGCAAGTCCGGTGCCCGCTCCGCGGAAGCTCTCGCGGTTCTCCACAAGGCCGGATTCGCCGATGCCGTGCATGTCGGTGGCGGCGTTCTCGCCTGGGTCAAGCAGGTCGATCCGAGTTTGCCGTCCTACTGAGTCTCGGGCAGAGACGTCACAGGCGGCGTTCCGGGTGTCGGGTCTGCTCGGCGAGTCGCATGTCGCCGGGCCGACGCCGACCCGTCGGCCCTGTCCGGACGCCCGGTGGGCAGGTCGTGACCGGCTGACCGTCGGTCCGCGGCGCGACACCTGGATCGGTAGGGGCGAACCCGCGCACGGCCGCGGTAGCGTCCAAGAGTGATCCCTGGACAAGCGGCGCCACCGCCGGAAGGGAGCCCGTCGGCGGGTCTTCGTGCCGTCGATCGGTCCGATGCGCAGCCGGTTGTCGCGGTTGCCTCGACCGGGATCGCTGTACCGCCGCCCGAGCATGTGGTGCGTGCCTTCGCCGCGACGGCCTCCGCGACCGAGCCGCCGGAGCTGCTCTCCAGCGGCCGGGGCCGCACCTGGCGTTGCGGGAACATCGTGATCAAGCCGGCTCCGGATCCGGCGGTGGCGTCCTGGCTCGCCAACACCTTCGAGCAACTGCCGGTCACCGGTGTGCGGTTGGCCCGGCCGGTGCGGTCGTCGGACGGTCGTTGGGTGGTCGCCGGTTGGAGTGCCCAGCGTTTCGTTTCCGGCAGCCCGGCGCCCCGGCACGACGAGATCATGCTCGCCGGCATCGCCCTGCACGAGGCGTTGGCGGGCGTCGGCGAGCCGAGATTCCTCCGGGAACGCACGGATCTGCGCAGTTGGGCCGATCGGCTCTCCTGGGATGAGGTGCAGGACGACGACGGTCGCACCGGCTCCGGACACGGCGCCCAACTGTTCGCCTCCATTGCGGACGGCCGCCGGCCGATCGAGGTCCACAACCAGGTGGTGCACGGGGACCTGTACGGCAATGTGTTGTTCGCCGGCTCGGCACCGCCCGCGGTCGTCGACATCGTCCCGTACTGGCGCCCGGCGGGTTGGGCCGCTGCGGTCGTCGCCGTCGACGCACTCGCCCGGGGCGGCGCGCCGATCGAGTTGCTGGCCGAGTGGGACCGTTGGCCGGAATGGCCGCAACTGCTGCGTCGTGCGCTGTTGTTCCGGCTCGCGGTCGGGCTCGCTCATCCCCGGACCCCTCCCACCGATCTGGTCATCCTGCTGGCCACCGCCGAGCGACTGATTCCCTACCTGGGCTGATCACGGTCACCTGCCGAACCGGGCCACAGCGGCGCGTCGGTGGAAAGCATCGACTGCAGCGACCATGACATCCCCTCCTCGGTGATCCGTTCGAGTTCCTCTGGGTGAACTCCCGCTGCCATGATCGCGATCATCAGGTGCGCCAGCGGATGCTCCGGTTCGGCCAGCAGACATCGATCGACCGCTATCTGAGCGAGCGCCCCGTCACCGTGCCGATAGGCGACCATCGCCAACACCGAGCACAGCGGGGGTGCCAACGGATCGGGGGTCCAGGTGGCGCAGGAGATCAGCATCGGAAGCCACGGCAGGTCGACCTCGACAACCGCTCTGCCCAGCACGGCATCGCGCACCAGGCGGTCAGTGAGCAGCACGGCCAGTGCCGCGGCCACCTCGACCCGGACGCCGTCACCCGCCGACACCTGGCCGAACGCCCGCGATATCAGGTCTTCGACCTCGCTCGGCATCTCGCCCAACAAGATGTGGTCGGCAGCCGTCAGGCCGGGCGAAGTATCGAAGGGTGGCAACCGGCCGCAGGCGGCCTCGCTGATCTCCCGTTCGGCCCGTCGCAGCCGGGATCCCTTCGGTCCGGCGATCGACCGGCGCAATTCCTCCCGATCGGCCAGCACGGTCCGCCCCGCCAGGGCCCCTGCCGCGGTCAGGGCTCTGACCTGGGGATCATCGGCGCCAGGCAGCGGATAACCCGGGTGGACCCGTTCCATGGCCGGGTTCAACGCCGGACGGGCCCGGCCGCCGCGGACCACCAGGGCGTCCATCACCTCCACACCGACTTTGCCCATCTCGCGCAGCACGTCGTCGAGCAGTGGTGGCCGCCGACGGAAGCTCTGGTAGCTGATGAGAACGACCTCGTCGGCGTGCTGCAGGGCATGCATGGCGAGGTGAGCCGCCATGGCCCGGTCATGGCCGGGTGGCAGGTCGACCCGCGCGACCGGGCCCACCTTGCGGCGCCGGCCGCTCACGCACATCATCACCAGGCTGTTCGTCGGATGGAACCCCAGCATCATGGGGACCGTGGCCAACAGGCCAACTGGCCCGCTGATCCGGATCGGTGTCTCGTCGTCGGTCGTTGTCATCGGCCAAATGTGGCGTCGTTCCGATCCGGAATCGATAGGCGCCTCGGCGGTGTGCAGCGCAATCCACCATAGGAACAATCAGGTCGGGTCAGTGGCGCCGGCGGCCCCTGGTGTCGGACCGCCCGTTGGCGTTGCGGCCGGCGAGATCGGTGTCGTCCCGGCCGTTCTCACTCGTGCCAGCGGTACCGTCGCAGGTCCACCTTCCCGTCGATCGCAACGACGCCCTCGCTGCGCAGTCGACCGAGTTGTTCCTGCGCCAGGTGCGGGGCCGGGGTCCCGTTCGCCCGCAGCACCCGGTGCCATGGGGTGTCGTCATCGGAGAGGTGAGCCAGGACGAACCCGGCCAGGCGCGGTGATCGCGAACCGGCCATGGCCGCCACTTCCCCGTAAGTGGCGACCGCACCGGCCGGTATTCGCGCGACGACGTCGAGCATCCGGTGCGCGAGTTCCATGTCCATGCAGCGAGTAAATACGCTGCCGTCCGGCAACGCCGAATCAGGCATGAGATTGGCACCGATCCGTTCGGCGTCACCGGAAATCGACGTCGATCAGCCGGTTGCCGCGGTGTCGTGTGGGGTTGCTGTCGGTGGGTCGTGATGGGATCTGGTCATGGCTGAATCAGCGGTCAGCTCCACCCGTGCGGTGAGGCAGGAATTCCAGCTCCGCGGCCACCGCAGGCCGTCGGTGCGGATCGTGCCGACCGCGCAGCAACGTGCCGTCATCGAGTTCACCGGACGCCGGCTGAAGGTGCTGGCCGGCCCGGGAACGGGCAAGTCCAGCACCCTGGTGGAGGCCGTCGCGCAGCGGATCGCGGTTCGCGATTGCGCGCCGGAAAGCGTTCTGGTGTTGACCTTCTCGCGTCGGGCAGCGGCGGAACTGACCGCGGGTATCACCCGGCGGCTGGGCATCACCACCCGTGAGCCGATCGTCCGTACGTTGCACGGCTACGCATTCTCGCTGCTGCGGGCGCAGGCCGTGCGCTCCGGCGAACCATCACCGCGGTTGCTGGGTGCCGGCGAGTCCGACCAGATGGTTCGCGAGTTGTTGGCCGGGCAGCGGGAAAGTGGGCGTGGAGGCTGGCCGGCGACGGTGAGTGCAGCACTCGATTCACCGGCGTTCGCCGCGGAACTTCGCGACCTGATGCTCAGGACTGCCGAACGCGGAATCACCCCCCGTCGGCTGGCCGATCTCGGACGGCGACGGCATCGACCGGAATGGCAGGCCGCGGCCGATTTCGCTCGCGAGTACCAGGACGTGTCGGACCTGCGGCAGGGCAGCAGCGGCCTGGGCGCGGCGCTGGATCAGGCCGAACTGACCAGGGCCGCCCTCGGCCTGCTCAGCGACGACCAGGTGCTCGCCGCCGAACAGAAAAGGGTCCGGCGCATCTTCGTCGACGAATATCAGGACGTCGACCCCAGCCAGGCCAGACTGATCGAACTGCTCGCCTCGGGTGCCGACGAATTGGTGGTCTTCGGGGATCCGGATCAATCCATCTACGCGTTCCGTGGGTCCGATCCGGCTGCGCTACGGGACATCTCGGTCGACGACACCGTTTCCTTGACCGTCTCGAGACGGCTGGCGCCGGCCATCCTCACCGCGACCCGCAGGTTGTCGGACCGGCTACCCGGCCAACTGCCGCACCGGGCATTGACCTCCGGGTCAACGGGTTCCGGAGAGCTCATCGAACCGCAGACCGCCGGAGCCGGAATCACGCCGCTGCCGTCGGCGGGGGAGGTGGTGGTCCGTACTTTGCCGACGGCGGCCAAGGAAGCGGCCTTCATCGCGGACGAATTGCGGCGGGCACACCTGCGGGCCGGGGTGCCGTGGGCGCGGATGGCGGTGCTGGTCCGGTCTCCGGTGTCCTCGCTACCCGCGCTGCGCCGGGCCTTCGCGGCGGCCGGAGTGCCGTTGACCGTCTCCGGCCAGGACACCACGCTGACCGCGGATCCGGTGGTCGCGGTGCTGCTCACCATCCTGCGGTGCGGACAGCAACCGTCCCTGCTCACCGGCCAGGTCGCTCTCGATCTGCTGTCGTCGCCGGTCATCGGGATGGACGGCGAGGCGTTGCGACGGTTGCGCCGGCTGGTTCGTGCGGCGCACCCGGATGGTGGCGCCACGCCCGACCTGTTGGCGGCCGTGCTGGCCGGCGCCCCGCTGCCGGCCGACCTCCCCGCAGAGCTGAGCCACCCGGTGCTCCGGGTACGCGGCATGCTGGATGCGGCCATTGCCGGTGCATCGGACTCCGCCGCGGAATCCAGCCTGTGGCAGGTTTGGCGACGGACGGGTCTGGAAGATGCCCTGGTCGCCGCGTCGCTGCGAGGCGGCAGGGGCGGCCAGCGGGCGGACAGCACCCTGGATGCGGTGTTGGCGCTGTTCGCGATGGCGGCCGACCTCGCCGATCGGATGCCGCTGGCAGGCGTGGCAGCATTCCTGGATCTCGTTGACGGCCAACGTATTCCGGGTGACCCAACAGCCGGAAGTGCACGCTCGGCCGACGCGGTCGCGGTGTTGTCGGCGCACGCTGCCAAGGGCCTGGAATGGGATGTGGTGTGCCTGGCCGGGGTGAGCGAGGGGTGTTGGCCGGTGCTGCGCACCCGACCGAGCCTGCTGGGCACCGAGGAGGTGTTGGATGCGGCGGCCGGTCTGCCGGCGGCGGTGCTCGACAGCTCCGCCGGTCTGCAGGAGGAGCGGCGACTGTTCTACGTCGCCGCGACCAGGGCCAGGCTCAGGCTGGTTGCCACCGCGGTGGCCGATCAGGACACCGTGCCGTCCAGGTTCCTGCACGAGCTGGCCGGCACCGATGACGAACTGCCGGGGGACTGGCCGACCGAGCAGGATGGATCGGCCCGCCGCGGGCTGCACCTGACCGATCTCGTCGCCGAGCTGCGCCGCGCAGTCACCGATCCGACGGTGCCCGAGCGGACGTCGACGGCCGCGGCCACCCAGCTCGCCAGGTTGGCGTCGGCAGGCGTGGTGGGTGCGCATCCGCGGGACTGGTACGGGCTGGCCGACCTGTCCAGTTCGGAACCCGCGGTCCCCGACGACAAGGCGGTCACCGTCTCTCCGTCCGCAGTGGAGAACCTGACCCGCTGCGCACTGCGCGGCGTGCTGGAGCGGCGTGGTGCGAGCAGCACGACCAGTCAGCAGCAGATCGAGGGCATTGTCGTGCATGCCCTGGTCGACGGCCTGGCGAAGGGCGTCCACCGTTCGGACCTGGTCGCCGAGATGGAACGCTTTCTGTCCCTGCAGACCCAGCTGCCGCCGTGGCTGCTGGCCAGGACCCGGCGGGCGCTCGAGGCGATGCTGAACGCCGCGCAGGTCTGGCTCGCCGATCTCGGGCCCGATCGGAGCCTGGCCGGATCTGAGGTGCGGTTGTCGGTGGCGGTGCCGCCGGACGACGACAGCGGCGCCGGCCCGCGCGAGGTCCGACTCGAGGGTCGGGCCGATCGACTCGACCGGGCGCCGGACGGGTCGCTGGTCGTCGTCGACTTCAAGACCGGTGCGACGGTGCCGTCGAAGGCCAGTGTGGCCGAGAACGCCCAACTGGCCGTCTATCAGCTCGCCATCGAGTTGGGTGCCGCCGACGGGATCGGCTCGGAGCCGGGGACCTGGTCGGCGACCATCACGCCCGGCCCGGGCGATGGCCAGGGGCACGCCGACGCCGTCACGCACGACCCGCCCCTGGAGGAGCCGCCTCCGGACGACTGGATCGACGAGGGTTTCGGTGATCCCGAGGGTGCTGACGACCCGTATCTGGATCCGGTCCGGCGAGAGCGCTCCGGGGGAGCGGAGTTGGTGTATCTGCGCAGCGGAACGCCGAATATCCGCCAGCAGGGTCCGCTCGACCCGGAATCGGCGCTGGGTTGGCGACGGACCGTTCGGGACGCCGCAGAGGCGATGGCGTCCTCGGTCAGCGTTGCCCAGGAGAATCGTTACTGCGAAAGGTGTCCCGTGCGGTCCTGCTGTCCGCTGCAACCCGAGGGTCGGCAGGTGACGCGATGATCAGCGCAGCGGAACTGGCAGCGGATCTCGGCATCCCGGCCCCGACGGCCGAGCAGGCCGCAGTGATCGAGGGCCCGCTGGCGCCCGGCTTGGTGATCGCCGGTGCCGGATCGGGCAAGACGGAGACCATGGCGGCCAGAGTGGTCTATCTGGTGGCCACCGGACAGGTGCGGCCGGAGCAGGTATTGGGCCTGACCTTCACCCGCAAGGCGGCCGCCGCGTTGAGCCAGCGGGTCCGCCGCCGCTTGCGGATGCTGGGTGGGTCGGACCTGGTCCGGTTGGACGTGGTGGACGGCGTCGGCGGGGACCCGGACATCGGTACGTACCACTCCTTCGGCGGCCGACTGATCGCCGATTTCGGACCGCTGGCCGGTGTCGAACCCGCGGCACGGGTGTTGACGCCGACCGGTGCGTGGCAGTTGGCCCGCCGGGTGGTGGGCCGGTGGGACGGTGACCTGAACACCGACCTCGGGCCGGATCAGGTCACGGAGCGTCTGCTGGCCATCTCGGGAGCGCTCGCCGATCATCTGACCGACGTCGACGCCCTGTCGGACGCTCTCGACCGCTTGCTGGCCACGCTGCGGTCCGCGCCGCCGACCGCACGTCAGCAGTCCGCTCTGCACAGCGCCCTGGTCGGCCATGTGAAACGGCTGCAGGATCGGCAGTGGATCCTGCCCCTGGTGCAGGCGTTCACCGACGCGAAACGGGAGCAGGGGGTCATCGACTACGCGGACCAGATGCAGATCGCGGCCGGGCTCGTCCAGCGGCATCCACGGATCGGCGTGGCCTTACGGGACAAGTACCGCGTCGTCCTGCTGGACGAGTACCAGGACACCGGGCATGCGCAGCGGGTCATCCTGCGCACGCTGTTCGGTGCGGGCGCCATCGATGCGGTTCCGGGCCATCCGGTGACGGCTGTCGGCGACCCGGTGCAGTCGATCTACTCCTGGCGTGGGGCCTCCGCATCGAACCTGCCGCGGTTTGTCACCGACTTCCCGCAGGACGAAAGCGCGCCGGCGACGTCGACGGAGCTGCTGACCAGCTTCCGGAACCCGGCGTCGGTGCTGGCGTTGGCCAATGATCTCTCCGCCTCGATCCGGAGCGGACCATCCGCCCCGGTTCCGGTCGGGGAGTTGCGGACTGCTCCGGGCGCTGGACCGGGGGAGGTTCGGCACGGGCTGTTCGCGACGGTGGCCGACGAGGACGCCTGGCTCGCCAGGTCGATCGCGCAGCGGTGGCGCGAAGCGATGGACTCGCCCGCCGCGGCACCGCCGACCACGGCGGTCCTGCTCCGTCGCCGCAGCGACATGGCAGCAACCGCCGATGCGCTGCGGGCGGCGGGTTTACCGGTCGAGGTCGTCGGTCTCGGCGGATTGTTGGACGAACCCGAGATCGGTGACCTGGTCGCCACCCTGCGTGTCCTGGTCGATCCCACGGCCGGGGCGGCGGCGATCCGGCTGTTGACCGGCGCGCGATGGCGACTGGGAATCGCGGACCTGGAAGCCCTTGCGCAGCGAGCCAGGGAACTGGTCCGGCAGAGCCGTCCCGTGTCGGCACCCGGTCGAAGCGGTCGGGACAGTGTCCGGGAAGCGGTTGCCCAGGCGTTGTCCGGCGAGGACATCGACGCCTGGTGTCTGGTCGATGCGATCTCCGATCCGGGGCCGGCCCAACGGTATTCGCCGGAAGGTCACCGGCGGCTCGCCCGATGCGCCGCGCAGCTGCGTCGACTCAGATCCAGGATGGGTCAGCCGCTGCCCGACCTGATCGCCGACCTGGAGCGCGCCCTCGGACTCGACATCGAGGTGCAACTCGGATCACCGGCGGGTCGGGCGCACCTGGATGCGTTCGCTGATGTCGTGGCCGAAGTCGCCGCCACCGGTGCCGGGCCGAAGGAACTGCTCGACTATTTGGACGCGGCCGCGGAGAGGGAGGACGGACTGACCCCCGGTGAGGTGCCCGCAACATCGGGGAGGGTCCAGGTGCTGACCGTGCATGCGGCCAAGGGCCTGGAGTGGGAACTCGTCGCGGTACCCCATCTCACCGAGGGGGTATTCCCGATCACCAGGGGGAGCACCTGGCTCGGCGATGCCGCACAACTGCCGCCGGACATCCGCGGCGACCGGGACGAACTCCCGATGCTGTCGTTGCCACCGGACGGCAACCAGAAGGACGTTGCCGACGCACTGGCCGCGCATGCGGCCGAGTTCGGGCAACTGCGACTCACCGAGGAACGCCGGCTGCTCTACGTCGCGCTCACCAGGGCCGAGCAGGTATTGCTGGTGTCCGGACACCACTGGGGCGCTAGCACCACGAAACCCGCCGGTCCTAGCGACTTCCTGCTGGAGGCAGCCGATCTCGCCAAGAACTGGGCGCCGGCCGACGAATGGGCACCGGCTCCCGATCCGGCCGAATCGAATCCGTTGACCGCTCAGCCGCGGGTGGCGCAGTGGCCCGTCGACCCGCTGGGTGCTCGGCGCGCCGACCTACGGGCGGGCGCCGACCTGGTGCTCGGCGCGATGGCCGGGATGGCTCGCGGAGATCACCACGGAGCCGAGCACAGCGGAGACGATCCGGCCGGTTCCATGTCCGGACCGGCAGCGGCCGTTGCCGCCGCCACCGACATGAACCTGAGCCTGGTTCCGGGGCCTGAGCGGTCTCCCGCGGAGGCGCACGATGCCGCCGAACACCGCCTCGATCGTGACGTCGACGCCGGCATCGACCAGGACGAAGGCATCGACCCCAGCGCCGGCATCGACCCCAGCGCCGGCAACCACCACAGCGCCGGCATCGACCGGGGCGACCTCGGGCCGGATCCGTTCGGCTGGGCGGCCGATGTGACCACCCTGCTGACCGAACGCGCTGGCCTCGATCGTTCGAGCGTGGAGGTCGAGTTGCCCGGCACGGTGTCGGTTTCCGCGCTGGTCGAGCTGGCCGACGATCCGCAGGCCCTGGCCCGCCGACTTCGCCGACCGGTTCCTGTCGAACCGGCACCACACCTACGTCGTGGCACTGCATTTCACCAGTGGCTCGAACGGTTCTTCCGCGGCGAGGCACTGTTGGACGTCCGGGATCTGCCGGGCGCGGGCGACCGGTGGGCCGGGGAGGACGTCGAGTTCGATCGGCTGCGCACGACCTTCCTGGACTCCCCGTGGGCGAACAAGGTGCCGATCGAGATCGAGGTTCCGTTTGCGACCCGGATCGCCGGACTCGGCGTTCGGGGCCGCGTCGACGCGGTCTTCGCCGATCCGGACGGCGGACTCACCGTTGTCGACTGGAAAACCGGATCGCCGCCTCCGCCCGCGCGGCGGGCAGCACTGGGCGTGCAGCTCGCCTGCTATCGACTGGCGGTCGCCGAACTCAGCGGGCTGCCGTTGGAGCGGGTGCGTGCTGCCTTCCACTACGTGCCTACCGGGACGACCGTCGCCCCGGTCGATCTGCTGGATGCCGAGGGGATCGCAGATCTGCTGGCAGCGGCGACCAGCGGAGGTGATCGGACCCAGGAAGCGGTGTAGCCCGTACCCCGTACCCGGTACCGCGCCGGAACCCCGGCCCCGGCGACCCGCAGCGGCGCGGGTCCGGCCCGCACGTTTGTAGGCTGGCCGGTGATGACGCCGCCGCCCGTTCCACCCCGTGCCGTCGTGTTGCGGGGGCGGCCGTTGCCGACGGACCGGGCGGCCGTGATGGCCATCGTCAACCGGACGCCGGATTCGTTCTTCGACGCCGGCGCCACCTTCGCCGAGCAGGCCGCACTCGAGGCCGTGCACCGCGCGGTCGAGGAAGGCGCGGACATCGTCGACATCGGTGGAGTGAAGGCCGGCGTCGGACCGGTGGTCGACATCGCCGAGGAGACCCGCCGGGTGGTGCCGTTCATCGCGAAGGTGCGCGCCGCCTTCCCCGACTTGGTGATCAGCGTCGACACCTGGCGCTCTCCGGTGGCGGTCGCCGCCTGCGATGCCGGGGCCGACCTGATCAACGACACCTGGGCCGGGGCCGACCCGGGTCTGGCGCAGGTCGCCGCCCGGTTCGGTGCCGGCATCGTCTGTTCGCACACCGGCGGCGCCGCTCCCCGGACCAACCCGCACCGGGTGGCCTATCCCGACGTCGTCGCTGCAGTGATCGCCGAAACAACCGCGGCGGCCGGCAGGATGGTGGCCGCCGGCGTGCCGGCCGCCGGCGTACTGATCGATCCGACGCACGACTTCGGGAAGAACACCTGGCACGGACTGGAACTGGTGCACCGCACCGGAGAAATGGTCGCAACCGGTTGGCCGGTCCTGATGGCCCTGTCCAACAAAGATTTCGTCGGCGAGACCCTCGACCTTCCGGTCGACCAGCGGTTGGAGGGCACCCTCGCCGCGACCGCCATCGCGGCCTGGCAGGGCGCGGCCGTCTTTCGCGCGCACCAGGTCAGGGCGACCCGCCGAGTGGTGGAGATGGCCGCCGCTGTTGCCGGCACCAGGGCGCCGTTGGCAGCCCGCCGGGGGCTGGTCTGACCCGCACCTGGTCCGCCCGGCCCGATCGCCGATCAGGTGACGTCGTGCAGGTGGGTTGTCGGGGTCGCGTGGCACGATCGTCGGGTGACCACAGTTCTGCAGTACCTGGTGATCGCCGCAGTGATCGGTCTGGTGGTGTTCGGGATCGCGGTGTTCGTCTTCGGCCGCGGGGAGCAGATGGCCGCCCTGTCGCCCCGTACGTCGCCGACCGAACTCCCCGATCGCGATCTGACCGCCGATGACGTGCGCAAGGTCCGGTTCGCGATGGCGTTGCGCGGTTATCGGATGAGTGACGTCGACTGGGCGCTGGAGAAGATGGCCGACGAGCTGGATCGACTGCGGGCGGAGGTTGCCGAACTGTCCGCGAGGGAAACCGGGGCGCCGGTCCTGGCCGGCGTCGGTTCGACCGTCCCCGCGCAGGGTGAGTGGCCGGTCGCGTCCCGCGCGCCGGAGACGGTGATCGGTGACGCGCACCGTCCGGATCCATCCGCCACCGGGCCGGCGGGCGATCGATGACCGTCCGGATCGCAGTCTCGGTCGATGTCGCCGCCGAGCCCGATGACGCCTTTGCCGCGCTGGTCGACCTGCCGTCGCAGGAGAAATGGATCATCGCGACCCGGCTGTATGCGATCGAGGGGCCGGTATCGCCGCCGCACGTCGGTGCCCGGTTGGCCGCGTTCACCGGTGTCGGCAGCATCGGTTTTCTGGACACGATGACCGTCACCGCCTATGAACCGCCTCATCGCTGGGTGATGGACAAGGACGGCGACCTGCTCCGGGGTGTCGGCACCATGCAGGTCGACCCATTGCCCGCCGGTGGCTGCCGGGTCACCTGGGCAAACGATCTCCGCCTGCCGTTCGGTGTGGTCGGCCGTGCGGGCTGGTTGATCGCGAAACCGATCGCGCAGCTCGCTTTGGGCGCATCCCTGCGCCGGTTGGCCAGGCAGCTGACCGCCGGGGCATTGCCGCTGCGGCCGGCGCCGGCACGGTTGCCGGTGGGCGGAGGACCGGGGTCATGACGTCGCCTGCCGAAGACGTCGAGGTCCGTCCCGCCCTGGCCGTCGGGCCGGACGGGCTCGCGCGGTGCTGGTGGGGCACCAGCGCGCCGGAATACGTCGAGTACCACGACGACGAATGGGGCCGTGTCCTCCACGGTGACGACGCGCTCTACGAGCGACTGTGTCTGGAGGCCTTCCAGTCCGGGCTCAGCTGGCTGACGATCCTGCGCAAACGTCCGGCCTTCCGCAGCGCCTTCGACGGATTCGTGATCGATCGGGTCGCGACCTTCGGTGACAAGGACGTCGAACGACTGATGGCCGACGCCTCCATCGTCCGCAATCGGGCCAAGATCGAAGCGGCGATCAACAACGCCAGAGTGGCTGCCGACCAGGACGTCGGTCTGGACGAACTGCTCTGGTCGTTTGCGCCGACCGTCCACCGTCCGCGGCCGGCGGCGTCCGCCGACTTCGTCGCCATCACCGCCGAGTCCACGGCGATGGCCAAAGAATTGAAGCGGCGGGGGTTCAGGTTCTTCGGTCCGACGACGGCCTATGCGCTGATGCAGGCCACCGGAATGGTCGACGACCACGTAGCGGGATGCTGGCGCGCCGACCAGGCTTGACCGCCCGCACCAGTACCCGTCAGCGAGCGGACGTCGACATCCCGCGCTTCCCACGGGGACGCAGCGGGGCAGGCGGCGCAGGGTTGGACTCAGGATCCACAGCAGAAGGCGCGCCGTCGGAATCGGCGTCGGAGTTCGCGCCCGGCTCGCTGTCGTCAGCGGACTTCGAGGAACTCGCTTCGACGGTGTCGTCGTCCTCATCGGCGATGTTGATCACCGCGACGCCGGATTCGAGGTCGATCCGCAGGTCGCCGTCCCTGGCGTTGCCCTCTTCCTCCCGGCGCGCGGCCTTGGCCCGCCGTTCCTCGAGCTCGTGGCGCATGCCGGGGTTGAACAACGCACCCAGTTCACCCATCGGACCCACCAGGCAAGGCTACGGCAACGACCGCACCACGGCGGGTCCCGAGTGGGCGAGCAACGCCGAGTCAGCTACCGGTGAAATTCGGCGGCCGTTTCTGCACGAAGGCCTGGATCGCCTCGAGATGGTCGGGTGAGGCGAAGCATTCGGTCTGTGCCCTGTCCTCGAATTCCAGGGTGGATTCCAGATCGGCCTGTGCGCCGTGCTGCAGCGAGGCCTTGATCCAGCCGTAAGCCTTGGTCGGACCCGCGGCGAGTCGATCGGCGAGCGCTACGACCGTGCCTGCCAGGTCGGCGTCGTCGACCACCTCGTCGACCATCCCGATCCGCAGCGCCTCGTCGGAGTCGACCTTCTCGCCGAGCAGCATCATCTTCGAGGCCCGCCCGTACCCGACGAGTCGGGGAAGCAGAAATGACGCCCCGCTGTCCGCTGACAAGCCGACCCCGGCGAACGCCATCGAGAACGTCGCCGAGCGGGCCGCGATCCGTAGATCGCAGGCGAACGCCAGGCCGGCACCGGCACCGGCCGCCGGTCCGTTCACCGCCGCGATGACCGGCTTCGCCATTCCGGACACCGCCCGCACCATCGGGTTGTAGAACTCCGCGACGGTGCGCGCGACCCGCGGGTCGCGCGCGGCCACCAGGCTCAGGTGCTCCTTGAGGTCCTGGCCCGCACAGAACGCCCGGCCCGCGCCGGTGATGACCACCGCCCGGACGGCGGGGTCCGCGGCTGCGTCGGCGAGCGCGGTCAGCAGCGACTCCTTCAGTTCCAGATTGAACGAGTTGAAGGCGGCCGGGCGGTTCAACGTCAGCGTCCGAACGGCACCGGCATCGGCGACCAGCACCGGCGGCTGGGCGATCGGGGCGGCCTCCGAGGATGGTTCGGTCACGGTCACGGTGGTGTCCTTCTCATCGCGAAAGAGGTTTATACGCAGAACTTCGGGGTGCCGTCATCCGGCGTATCCCATCATCGCCCCGGCGGCACGCGCAGCACATCCCGGGTCGGCGAGCGGTCCGACTCCGCCGTCGTGAGGTCCGGCCCCGACACGCCCGACCTACTCCCGCAGTACCTGGTTTCGGACATGGCGCCGTCATGAGGGAGAATGGACCGTCCGCGCAGCACGCGGCACCGAACGCCGGGCGGGAACCGCCATCCGGCGGAGCAGATTCATATGAGTTCTGGAGGGAGTCGCACATGGCGGCCATGAAGCCCCGTACCGGGGATGGTCCTCTCGAAGTGACCAAGGAGGGCCGCGGGATCGTCATGCGCGTTCCGCTGGAAGGTGGTGGTCGACTCGTGGTGGAGATCTCTGCGGACGAAGCCTCGGCACTGGGCGATGCGCTGAAGGCCGTCGTCGTTCCCAAATAGCGAACCGTCCCCGTACACGGCAGCCGCCCGGGCGCCGGATCCGTTCTCGGACCCGCACCCGGGCGGCTTCGTGCCTGCCGGAAATCCGCGACGGAAATCCGCGACGGAAATCCCGCGACGGAAATCCCGCGACGGAAATCCCGCGACGAAAATCCGTCCCGGTCATCCGCGCCGGTCATCTGTTCCCGCACATCCGTCCCGGAAGGCCGGCGCACCTCGATCCTCGCGACCCGCAACTACTGCGCGGCCAGCACCGAGCGGTACAGGTCAACCGTCTGCTCGGCGATCGCCGTCCAGGAGAACTCTTCGATGGTGCGGGCCCGACCGGCGGCGCCGTACGCGGCAGCCCGCGCAGGGTCACGGACCAGGTCGTTGACCGCGGTGGCGATGTCCCGCTCGAAGCCGGGTCCGTCCTCGCTGTCGTAGTGCACCAGCAGCCCGGTCTCGCCGTTGTTCACGACCTCCGGGATCCCGCCGACATCGCTGGCCACCACGGCAGCGCCGCAGGCCATCGCCTCCAGGTTCACGATTCCCAGCGGTTCGTACACCGATGGGCAGACGAAGACCGTCGACGCCGACAGCACCTGCTTGACCTCGGGAAGGGTCAGCATGCCGTCGAACCAGAACACCCCGGGTCGCTGCGCCTGCAGCTCGGCGATGGCGGCCGCGGTTTCGGCGGCGATCTCCGGCGTGTCCGGCGCGCCGGCGCACAGCACCAGTTGGACGCCCGGATCGAAATGGTGGGTCGCCGCGACCAGGTGTCCGACGCCCTTCTGCCGGGTGATCCGACCGACGAACGAAGCGATCGGCGCGTCCAGGTCGACGCCTTTGTCCTTCAGCACGTTCCGTTTGTCGGTGGCCTGGTAGATCTCGGTGTCGATGCCGTTGCGGATCACGTGCACCTTGGCCGGGTCCAGCGCCGGGTAGCTCTCCAGGATGCCGCTCTTCATGCCGGTCGAGACGGAGACGATCGCGTCCGCACCCTCGTACGCGGTCTTCTCGGCCCACGATGACAGCCGATACCCGCCGCCGAGCTGCTCGGCCTTCCACGGGCGGTGCGGCTCCAGGGAGTGCGCGGTGATCACATGCGGGATGCCGTACAGCAGCTTGCCGATGTGTCCGGCCATGTTGGCGTACCAAGTGTGCGAGTGCAGCAGCTCGACGTTGCCGGTCGCGGCCACCATGGACAGATCGACGGACAGCGTGGTCAACGCGGCGTTCGCGCCGGCCAGGTCGGCGGCCGGCCGGTGACCGACGGCGCCCGGTCGATCGTCACCGAAGCAGTGGACGTCGACGTCGATCAGTTTCCGGAGCTCACGAACCAGATACTCGACATGGACCCCCGCTCCTCCGTAGACGTCCGGTGGGAATTCTCTGGTCAGGATCGCGGTATGCACGACGGCAATCTATCCAGCCCGCCGTTCGCCCGCAGGGTGGAGGTCCGGCGCCACCATCGACCGATCACGGCGTTGGCGGCGCGCAGCGGGCCGGACTCGGGTCGCTCGGTCCGCCGCGACGGTCAGTTGGTCCGCTGCGACACGGCTCCAGTCGGTCCCACGCGCGAAAGCCGCACCCGGCCGCTATCGTCAGCGCCATGGCCAAGCCCAAGGTCCTCGGGATCGTACTTGCAGGCGGCGAAGGAAAACGGCTGTGGCCGTTGACTGCTGACCGCGCAAAACCAGCAGTTCCGTTCGGCGGAAACTTTCGACTGATCGACTTCGTGTTGTCGAACCTGGTGAATGCCGGGTACCTCAAGATCTGTGTACTGACGCAGTACAAGTCGCACTCACTGGACAGACACATCACCACGACGTGGCGGATGAGTCAGATGCTCAGCAACTACGTCACCCCGGTGCCGGCCCAGCAGCGCCTCGGCCCCCGCTGGTACACCGGCAGCGCCGACGCGATCCTGCAGTCGCTGAACCTGGTCTACGACGAGAAGCCCGACTACCTGGTGGTTTTCGGCGCGGATCACGTGTACCGGATGGATCCGTCGCAGATGGTCGCGGACCATATTGCAACCGGAGCCGAGGCGACCGTGGCCGGCATTCGCGTGCCGCGTCGGGAAGCCACCGCGTTCGGGGTGATCAAGGCGGCCGAGGACGGCAGCAAGATCGCCGAGTTCATGGAGAAGCCGGCCGACCCGCCGGCGGTCCCGGACGACCCGGACGTCGCCTACGCCTCGATGGGCAACTACGTCTTCTCCACCGAGGCCCTGATCGAGGCGCTGAAGATCGACGCCGCCGACGAATCGTCGATTCACGACATGGGCGGCAACATCATTCCGTACTTCGTGAACCGGGGTTCGGCGCACGTCTACGACTTCGACCGGAACATCGTGCCCGGCGCGACCGAGCGGGACCGCGGCTACTGGCGCGACGTCGGAACCATGGACGCGTACATGGACGCCCACATGGATCTGGTGTCACTGGAACCGATCTTCAATCTCTACAACCGGGAATGGCCGATCCTGAGCTTCCCGTCCACCCTGCCGCCGGCGAAGTTCGTCGAGAACGGCACGGCGCGGGATTCGATGATCGGCAGCGGGACGATCATCTCGGGCGCCACGGTGACCGGGTCGGTGGTCTCCGACGACGTGCGGATCGGCACCGGCAGCCGGATCGAGGGCTCGGTGATCCTGCCCGGTGTGCGGATCGGTCGCAACGCGGTGGTGCGGCACAGCATCCTGGACAAGAACGTGATCGTGCCGGACGGCGCGAAGGTCGGCGTCGATGTCGATCTGGACAGTGATCTGTACACCGTCAGCCCGGGCGGCATCACCGTCGTCGGCAAGGGTGTCACCATCGGCAAGTAGCCCCACCAGCGCTCGATCGACAGAGCCGCTTCGTCAACCTCGAGGTCGACGGAGCGGCTCTTGTCGTTCCGGGGATCAGGCTCCGGGGTGGGGGAGCCGGGCCGGGCATCCCGCGGTGGTGAAGGCCTGGCTGTACTCGAAGTGCCAGGCCTCGTTGTCGTACATGCGACACCAACCCAGGGCGCCGCGGGTGGCCTCCAACCAGGTGTAGGCGGCGTAAGGCTGCACGTCGATGGCGAGACCCTGCACGTGGGCCGACTTCTCGGGCGGCAGGACGTACAGGTCCGCCATTCCCTGGCCGTACTGCACGACGTACTCGTCATAGGTCGCCTGCTGCTGTGCGCGGCTGCGCTTGCCGTCGGCCAGGCACATCAGAACGCCCTGTGCGGCGGCTGCCGCATCGGCGGCGACGTACGCGGCAGCGGCATCGGCGCGCATGCCGACCGGCTGCTCGTCGGCGTACTGCGGGTTGTTCTCGCACCTGGTCCCACCGTCCTCGCCAGGGGTGTCCGGGTCGGCCCCGGCTGCGCCGGCGGCGGCTGCAGCGGCTGCAGCATCGGCCGCCGATCCGGCGGCGGCCGACGCCGCGTCCTGCGCTTGCTGCTGGGCGGCTGCGGCCCGGGACGCGTCCGCCTCCCGTGACGATGCAGCTGCGGACGCCATCGCCTCGGCCGCGGCCGACCGGGATGCCTCGGCGGCGGCGAGGGCAGCGGCGGCAGCCGACGAAGCGGCAGCGGCGGACGATTGGGCCACCGCCGATGACGATGCGGCAGCCGCCGACGAGGAGGCGGCGAGCGCTGCAGACGATGCCGACTCCGCGGCCAGCCGAGATTCCTCGGACTCACCGCAGCCGGCGACCCCGAGCAGACCGGCCACGACCAACAGCGACGCGAACAGCGACCGGCCGCCTTGGTACCGGGTGCTCAAGCGCGCTTGACCGCAGCCAGCAGTCCATCACCCAGCGGGATCATCACTGCCGACAGCGTCTCGTCGTCCCGGACCAGCCGTCCGGCTTCGCGCACGGCAACGGTCTCGCCGTCGCGCTGGGTCGGGTCCGCCACCTTGTCGCCGGCCAGCGCACCGTCCACCACGAGCACACCGCCGGGTCGCAGCAACCGCAACGCCTCCGCCACGTACTGCGGGTACTCGTTCTTGGCACCGTCGACGAACACCAGGTCGTAGGCACCGTCGGTGAGTCGGGGCAGCACGTCCAGTGCGCGCCCGTTGATCAGCCGGGTACGGGTCGGTCCGACCCCCGCGTCGCTGAACGCCTTCTTCGCGGCCCGGTGATGCTCGGCCTCGACATCGATGGAGGTGAGGATCCCGTCCGGAGCCATCCCGGCAATCAGGTGCAACCCGCTGACCCCGGCGCCGGTGCCGATCTCGACCACGGAACGGGCGCCGATGGTGGCGGCGAGAAACGTCAGTGCGGCGGCACCGCCGGAACCGATCGGGACACAGCCGAGGTCGGCGGCCCGTGCCCTTGCGGCCAGCACGACCTCGCCCTCGGGGACGAAGAACTCGGCGTAGGACCGGCTGGTGGTCACCGGAAACCTCCTGAACTGGACGTGATGTCGCGACCTGCGAACAAGGTGAATCGGGGCGAATCCGTCCGGCGCCCGGTGAAACTGCCGGACGAGCGGGTGCGGACCCGACCCCGGCCGAACCTACCGGCCGGGTACGACGGTTCCGAACAGGCTCACCGGCGCTCAGCCGGGTACCGGGCGGCCGCCTGTCACGTCAGTCACATCAGTCACACCAGTCACTTCAGTACCGAAGTTTTACCCGGAGAAACGGACGAGCACTTCAGCGTGTGCCGGACGGCACCGGCGCCGCCCAGGCACTGCCCTGCTCGCGATCCAGCGCGGTGACCGACTTGTTCTTCAGCGCGAAGACGTACACCAGCAGGCTCGCACCGATCACCAGCGTCACGTAGAAGATGAACCAGCCGACCTGATCGGCCGACTTCGAGGCCTGGAAGAGCAGCGGCGCGGTACCCCCGAACACGGAGTTGGCCAGCGCGTACCCGAGCCCGACACCGAGCGCGCGGATCTCGGCGGGGAAGACCTCCGCCTTCACGATCGCGTTCACCGAGGTGTACCCGGTGATGATCACGTAGCCGACAGCGGTCAGGGCGAAGGCCAGCACCGGTGAGGTGGTCTTCGGCAGGAAGGTGAGCAGGACGTAGGTGTAGAGCACGCCGCCGATGCCGAAGAACACCAAGAGCGGTTTGCGTCCGACGCGATCGCTGATGATGCCGCCGACGGGTTGCAGGAGCATCAGGAAGATCAGCCCGAGCAGGTTGATCCAGGTCGCGGTCAGCGCCCCCTCGGTGCCGAAGGTGGATTTGACGATGGCCGGCGCGTTGACGCTGTACGTGTAAAACGCGATCGTGCCGCCCGCGGTGATGCCGAAGACCAGCAGCAGCGGCCGCCAGTAGGTGGTGAACAACGTCTTCATCGACCCGGCGTTGCGGTCCTGGCCCTCGCGGATGGCGGTCAGGTGCGATTCGCTCAGCGATTCGTCCATCGTGCGGCGCATCCAGAGCACCACCAGCGCGGCCACGCCGCCGATGAAGAAGCCGATGCGCCAGCCCCAGTCGTTGAGTTGATCGACGCCGAGGAAACTCAGTGAGATCAACAGAGTGAACTGCGCGAGAACGTGGCCGCCGACCAGGGTGACGTACTGGAACGAGGAGAAGAAGCCGCGCCGACGGGCGGTGGCTGCTTCCGACATGTAGGTCGCCGACGTGCCGTACTCCCCGCCGGTGGCGAACCCCTGCACCAGTCGGGCGATGACCAGGATCACCGCCGCCCAGTAGCCGATGACCTCCCGGGTCGGCATCACCGCGACCAGGAACGAGCAGGACGACATCACGGTGATGCTCACGGTGAGGGCGGCGCGGCGGCCACGGCGATCCGCGAAACGCCCGAAGAACCAGGAGCCGACCGGCCGCATGATGAACGTGACGGCGAAGATCGCGTAGATGTACAGCGTCGAGTTGGTGTCGTTCTTGTCGAAGAACTGCGCCTCGAAGTACACGGCGAAGACCGTGTAGATGTAGACGTCGTACCACTCGACGAGGTTTCCGGCGGAGCCCTTGATGGTGTTCAGGACCGCCCGTCGGGTGTCGGTCTCGGGACGGGTCGGGCCGGTCAGGTTCATGGGCGGCGCGGTCTCATCGCTCATGCCCGGGAACGATAGACGCGCTCCGGCCGGGCCGCGTGGGATAGAACCAGGAACGAATCGGGATCGTTCGGGGATCGATCGGGTTCGACACGTGGGACGCGGCACACCCCGCTCACACCCCGCTCACAATCGATCGGGGAACAATCACCTGGCCACGGTCGTTTGACCGGGCAACAACGGAGGTGGTTTCGCTGTCCAGCTTGCCGATTCCGATGGATGGCGACATGGCCTCCGACGGCGTTCTGGTCGATCCGCTGTCACCGGTCGCTGCCCATGAGGCGTGGACGCCCCCGGCGTGGGACGACATCGTGCGCGAGCACGGTGACCGGGTCTACCGCCTGGCGTACCGCTTGTCGGGCAACGCCCATGATGCAGAGGACATCACCCAGGAGACGTTCATCCGGGTGTTCCGCTCCCTCAACAATTACCGGCCCGGATCGTTCGAGGGTTGGCTGCACCGGATCACCACCAACGTGTTCCTCGACCTGGTCCGCCGCCGGCAGCGGATCCGGATGGAGGCGCTGCCCGAGGAGACGGACCGGATCGCCGGTCGGGAGCCGTCGCCGGAGCAGGCCTTCAGCGATGCCAACCTCGATCCCGACCTGCAGGCCGCGCTCGACGACCTGCTGCCCGAGTTCCGGGCGGCCGTAGTGCTGTGCGATGTCGAGGGCCTCACGTACGAGGAGATCGGCGCGACGCTGGGCGTCAAACTCGGCACCGTGCGATCCCGGATCCACCGCGGCCGGTTGGCGTTGCGGTCCGGGTTGGAGCGCCGTCGCGCCGAACGAATCGCCGGCAACACAGACCAGATCAACGGACCGGGGGCGGTGCGATGACAACGGGACCCACAGATCACCTCAACCTCGATGCCATCGTCGCGTTCGCCGACGGTGAGATGACCCTGACCGCCTATCAACGGGCCGCCGCCCACGTCGCGCGGTGCCCGCAATGCGACAGCGAGGTGAATCAGCAGGTCGTCGCGCGATCCTGGCTGCGTGCTGCCGGTTCGCCGGCGATGCCGATGAGCCTGCTGGACAGCCTCAAGTCGATCCCGGTGGCCGTACCGGCGTCCCGGCCGGTGGACGGCGTCACCATCGACCCGGGTTCCGGACGGGTCATCCGGTCCGACGACGCCAAAGGTCCGAATCATCATCGCGGCTGGCGCTTCCGGTTCCTCGGGGCCGGTGCGCTGGTGGCCGGTCTGGCCGTCGGCGCCCTCGTCGTCGGCGCCGACCAGGCTGCCAACGACCCCTCGCCCAGCGGCCGGCAGGGCGCGCAGATGAGTGCGGTCCCCAGTCCGCTCGTGTTGCCGGCCGATCTGGGAACCCCCTGAGCCCATACCGGCGGTCATCGGTAGGGATCGGTCGCAGGGTCGGCCTGCACCGTCCCATGGCGAGGTCCGGGTCGGCCGGGGATCGTTGCCGGTCCCGTAATCTGGCGTCGGGGGATGGTCGGGCCAGATCGACCTGCCGCTCCCCAGCACACCCGAGCTGCCGGACGAAGCCGCCGTCACCGGACGGGCGGAGAAGTCAGCAGCCATCGAGAGGTCAGCGCGACAGATGAACAGCCCGGATCAGAATCGGTCTCCGAACGGCGGCGGTTCCGGCCCGTCGTCGAACGGTGCGGACCACCCGGCCGCACCAGATGACGACCTCGTCTCAACGATCAGCCGCAATCACGGCTCCGCCGATCCAGCCGGTTCTGTGCTGGCGCACTCTGCACCGCCGAATTCGGCGCCCACCCCGGTGAATGGGCCGGGTGGCTCGCGGAACGGTCGACCCCAGCTCGCGCCGAGGCCGCTGTGGAAACCGCCGGTCGACCCGATGCAGGCCGGTGCGTTCGGGCGGCCACGCGGAACCGAGGGGGCGTTCGCGCCGCGGCAGCAGCGGGGCCCCGTCCGGCTCGGTGCCCCGCCGGTGCCCGAGTATCTGCAGGAGGCGTTCGAGCGGCCGGCCGGGGCGGACGGTTTGAACCGGCCACCGACCGGGCCAGGAGCCGATTCCGTCGCACCCTCCGATGAGGATCCCTGGCGCGATCCGGCGTCAGGTGCCCGGCTCGGACCGCCCGCGCTGGACGCGCCGCGCGAGGAGCAGGCCGATCCGAAGCCTGCTGAGCGGTTCGGCCTGCGACAGGCCCTCTTCGAACGCCGAATCCGCCCTTCGGCGGTGATCGGGCTGCTGGTCGCCGCTCTGCTGGTCGGCGGGATCGGCGCGGTGATCGGCGTTTTCGCCGCCAACCGGCTACCGGCCGCGGTGACCGATCCGCAGTTCCAATTGGCGACGGTGGCGCCGTCGGTGACCAGGGAGCCGGGCTCGGTGGCCGACATCGCCGCCCGGGTGCTGCCGTCGGTGGTGTCCCTGGAGATCCGTACCGGCGACGTCGGGGAGACCGGCTCCGGCGTGGTGATCGATGGCAGCGGCTACGTGCTGACCAACAACCACGTCGTGTCGACCGCGGCTTCCGACCCGTCCGCCGAGCTGACGGTGATCTTCAACGACGGCAGCCGGGTGCCAGGCATCCTGGTCGGCCGTGACCCGCTGACCGACCTCGCAGTGATCAAGGTCGATGTGACCGGTGCGACGGTGGCCCAGCTCGGCGACTCGGCGGCTTTGGCGGTCGGCGACCCGGTGATCGCCATCGGTTCGCCGCTCGGGCTGGCCGGCACTGTCACCACCGGCATCGTTTCGGCCAAGGACCGCCCCGTCCGGCTGCAGGGCGGTGGGTCCGACACCGACGCGGTGATCGACGCCGTGCAGACCGACGCCGCCGTCAACCCCGGCAACTCCGGCGGCCCGCTGGTCGATTCCTCGGGCGCCGTGGTCGGGATCAACACCGCCATCCGCACGCTGGGTGGCGAGACCAGTGGCTCCATCGGTCTGGGCTTCGCGATTCCGATCACCATGGCCAAGGACGTCGCCGAGCAGATCATCCAATCGGGCACGGTGCAGCACTCGACGATGGGGATCAACGCCAGGTCGGCCACCGACGGGGTGACCGACGGCGCGCAGGTGCAGAACGTGCAGGACGGGGGACCGGCCGCAGCTGCCGGAATCGCCGAGGGCGACGTGATCACCAAGGTGGGCGATCGCTCGGTCGGCAACGCCGACGAGCTCGTCGTCGCGGTCCGGCAGAACGCGGTCGGTGCCACCGTGCCGGTCGTGCTGCTGCGGGACGGTCGGGAGATGACCGTCTCCGTCACTCTCGCCGCCGAATAGCACCGCAGGCCCTACCTGACGCGCCTGGGTCGCGGCGCCCGCCGGGCTATCCTGGGCACCGACGACCGGAGCACCGCAGACCGCAAGGAGGCCGGCACATGTTCGGCCTTTCGTGGGGTCAGATCGCCATCATCCTGCTGGTCGGGGTGTTCGTCCTCGGACCCGAGCGGATCCCGACCGCGGTGACCTGGATGCTGACCTCGCTGCGGAAGCTGCGGACGATGGCAGCCGGGGCGCAGGCCGAACTGCGGCGCGAGATCGGGCCGGAGATCGACGAACTGCGGCGACAGGTGGCCGACCTGCAGTCGTTGAAAGAGCTGCAGGAGCTGCGGGACCTCCGGGACCTGCATCCCAAGCGGTTGATCGGCAAGAACATCCTGGGCGACGAGTTCTCCGGCGGGATCACCGGTTTCCTCGGCCTCAACGAACCGCTCCCCGGCACCAACGGCGCGGCAACCAGCAACGGCGCGACGACCAACGGCGCAGCGACCACGAATGGTTCTGCAGGTCCGGCCGGCGCGCCGGTCACGAACGGCGCCGCTGCGCCGACCCCGCCCCACCTGCCACCGTCGATGGTCAAGTCGTCGTCGGCCCAGTCCTCGTCGGCCCAGCCCTCGATGGCCCGGCCCTCGTCGGCCCAGCCCTCAGTGACGAAGCTGGCCGCTCCGAAGGTGGTCGGCAGCATGACACCGCCTCGCCCCGCGGTCGTCCCGGGTGAGCGTCCCCCGTTCGACCCGGACGGGACCTGATTCTCGGCGGATGTTGGAAGATCGGCCCGTCCGGCGCGGTCCGATGTTCCAAGATCCTCGTCGCCGAGAGGGTGGGCCGCGCAGGTCGTGCTCCGGGACAACGATCCCGGGATCAACACGCACCACCCCGGCCGACACCGGTTCACAGAACGCGGGCTAGCGCCTGGCAGGCGCGATCCCCAGCGACACTCCGGCCAGCGGGCGGCTGCGCGCGGCCAGGCTGTCAGCGACGCCGCGCAATGCCTCGGTAGCGGGACTGGACCCGGCGGCCAGCACCAGGGGCACGCCCGCGTCACCCGCGGTGCGCAGTTCGACCTCGAGCGGAATCGCGCCGAGCAGCGGGACCGTTGTCCCGGTCAGCCGGCTCAGCGAGGCCGCGACGGCCGCCCCGCCGCCGGACCCGAACAGTTCCAGCACGGTGCCGTCCGGCAGCGTCATCGCCGACATGTTCTCCACCACACCGGCAATGCGCTGCCGGGTCTGGGTGACGATCGCGCCGGCCCGTTCGGCGACCTCGGAGGCCGCGGTCTGCGGGGTGGTCACCACCAGGAGTTCCGCGGTGGGGATGAGCTGTGCCGTCGAGATGGCGATGTCGCCGGTGCCGGGCGGCAGGTCGAGCAGCAGGACGTCCAGGTCGCCCCAGAACACGTCCGCCAGGAACTGCTGCAGCGCGCGGTGCAGCATGGGTCCGCGCCACACCACGGGGACGTTGCCGTCGACGAACATCCCGACACTGATCACCTTCACGCCGTGCGCGACGGGCGGCAGGATCATCTCGCCGATCCGGGTGGGCCGGCCGGTGACGCCGAGCATCCGCGGGATGGAGAAGCCGTAGACGTCGGCGTCCAGGACGCCGACCGCGAGGCCCTTGGCGGCAAGCGCCGCGGCCAGGTTGACTGTGACGGTGGACTTCCCGACACCCCCCTTGCCGGAGGCCACGGCATACACCCGGGTGCGGGATTCGGCGCGGGCAAACGGGATGTCCTTGGTCGCGCCACCGCGCAGGTTGTCCCGCAGTGCGGTGCGTTGTTCGTCGGTCATCACGCCGAGCGTCAACCGCAGATCGGTGACGCCGGGGACGGCTCGGACAGCGGCCGTGACGTCGTTGGTCAGGGTGTCCCGGAGCGGACAGCCGGCGATCGTCAGCAGGACGGTCAGCGTGACCACCCCCCGATCGTCGATCGAGAGATCGCCGACCATGCCCAGGTCGGTGATCGGTCGGCGGATTTCGGGATCCTTGACGGAGGCCAGCGCGGTGCGGACGTCCTGGACGGTGGGAGCCATATTTCCTCTGCGGGTGCGGGCGATCTGTCTGGTCCGGCCGCTGATGGTCAAGGCGGTGCCCGGTGGGCCGGTCCCTGCCAGGTTACGTGGCGCGCGCCTGCACGTCGGACCGTTCGGCAGCGCGCCGATCCCGCAGGCTCGCCGGCTCCTCCCATGAATCGCACACATGCATGTGTCAGCATGGGATTTGTCGACCGCCTGTTGCCGGTTCGCCCCGTCCGGATGTCTTCGATCAGCGGGGGCGGGCCGTCCGACCTGATCGACCAGGAACGTGTGAACGAGTGAGGAGGTGGTCCGTTGTGACCTCACCCATCGGCTTCCGCGGCAACGCCGTGGTTCCCAATCTGCCGACGCCGCCGACCGGATTCGCGGTCGCCGCCTACCCGACCTACGCCAGCGCCCAGGCGGCGGTCGAGCACCTGATCAAACACGACTTCTCCATCCAGGACGTCACCATCGTGGGGTCCGACCTGCAGATGGTCGAACGGGTGACCGGTCGGATGACCGCCGGCAAGCTGGCCGCCGCGGCCGCTGCCTCCGGCGCCTGGATGGGATTGTTCGTCGGCCTGCTGATGTTCGTCTTCGCACCGGTGCAGGGCGCCGTGCTGTGGTTGATCCTGGCCGCGGTGGCGATCGGTGCCGCGTTCGGCGCCGTGATGGGGTATCTCGGCTTCTCGGTGGCCAAGGGCCGCCGCGACTTCACGTCAGCCTCCCAGGTGGTCGCCCGCCGCTACGACGTCCTGTGCCAACCGCGGACCGCAGAGCAGGCCAGGGATCTGCTGTCCCGGATGGAACTGGGCCAACGCGGCTGACAGGCCCGCCGGACCAGAGACAAGAACGACACGACAAGAACGACACGAGAAGAACGACAAGGGCCCGGCCCCGGGGATCATCCCGGGGCCGGGCCTTCGTTGTACATCCACCCGATCGGGTCAGGCGGGGCTCACGCAGATCAGGTGAGCGCAGATCAGGCGAGCGCCTTGGCCTTCAAGGTGTCGAACTCGGCCTGGTTGATGGTGCCGCTGTCCAGCAGCGCCTTCGCCTCGGAAATGTGGTCGGCCGGCGACTTTCCACCCGAGGAGCCGGCAACCTCCTTGATGTAGGCGTCCTGGGCGGTGCGGGCCTGCTGGATTGCCGCGCCCTGCCGCTCGGCCATGCCCTTGCCGCGGGCGATGATGTAGACCAAGGCCGTCAGATAGGGCATGAAGATCAGCAAGATGATCCACAACGCCTTCCACCAGCCGCTGAGCTGATGATCGCGGAACAGGTCAGTCAGGATGTAGAACAGCACGAACAGGTAGGCGACGAAGACGAAGCTCCAAACCACGATCCAGATGATGCTCCAGAAGTTTTCCATCAGTACTCGTCCTCCAGTTCGCGGTCGGGAGGCCCGACCGGGCGTTTCCAGCGGGCCGCCACATGCGGCACGCCGGCGAACCAGGCATCACGCCCGATTCGCCAAGATCGTGGCACATGCGTCAGTCGGCAACGGACAGTTCGCGTCGTACGTCGGCCACAATTTGGTCACAACCCGGCGAAATCTCTGGCCGGTTCGCGATGCGACGGGCAGATTTGTCCGGTTGACGTGGGTTACAGCCACCCTCGTCTGCGCAGCAACATGAACAGCGAGATGCACAGGCCGGCGATCAACGCCAACGCCATGGGATACCCGTAAGTCCAGGTCAGCTCGGGCATGTGCTCGAAATTCATCCCGTAGATGCCGGCGATGGCGGTGGGCACCAGGGCGATCGCCGCCCAGGCCGAGATCTTGCGCATGTCCTCGTTCTGCCGCGTGGTGACCTCGGCGAGCGCCGCGCTGACCAATGTGGTGAGCATCTCGTCGAAAGTGGACACCCGTTCCGCGACGACCGACAGGTGATCCTCGACATCTCGGAAGTACTCCCGGATCTCCGCGGGCACCAACGACTGCGGCAGTGACGAGCCGGACAGCGACCGCAGCGCCGGGGTCAGCGGCGAGACCGCCCGGCGCAGACCGCCGATCTCCCGCTTGAGCAGGTAGATCTGCTCGATGTCGACCGACTTCTCCGTGGTGAAGACGGCGTTCTCCATCTCGTCGATGTCGTCCTCGACGGCCTCGACCACGGAGAGGTATTCATCGACGATCCGGTCCGAGATCGCATGCATCACGGCGGCCGGACCGATCGCGAGCTGCTCGGGATCTGACTCCAGGGCGGCGCGGACGCCCTTGAGCTGGGAGTGCTCGCCGTGCCGCACGGTGACGATGAAGTCGGCGCCGAGGAACATCATGATCTCGCCGTTCTGGACGATCTCGATCGCCGACCCGCGGGTGTGCTCGACGTAGCAGACGGTCTTGAGTACCAGGAACAGCGAGTTGTCGTAGCGGTCCATCTTCGGCCGCTGGTAGGCGTGCACGGCGTCCTCGACGGCGAGTTCGTGCAGGCCGAAAAGGTCGGCGATGACAGACATCTCATCGGTGTCCGGCTCGTGCAGGCCGATCCAGACGAACCCGCGGCCGCGGCTGCGGACCCAGTCGATGGCGGCGATCGGATCGGTGCAACTCGGCACCCGTTTCCCGTCGATGTACGCGGCGCAGTCGACGATCGCATCGGGATGGATCGCCGATCGCAGGGCCGGCGTCTTGGGCGCATGTCGGAAGATCGGGGTGAACGAAGGCAACGATGGCAGCGAAGGCAGTACGGCCATGACGGACCTCCTTCCGTGACGTCAACGGCGCAACCGAACTCCGGGACGAACGCCCGACCGCACCATCAGCACAGGTCAGGGTACCCGCGAGCGGGTGAACAGGGGGTGCTGCTGCGGTGAACGGCGAGCCGGGCGGCCGGTGCCGCTGCCGACGGGGCAGGATGGGAGCCGATGCTCATCGATCTGCACGCCCACTCCACGGCTTCCGACGGGACCGACACCCCGGCCCAGCTGATGGCCGCTGCCGCTGCTGCCGGCCTCGACGTCGTGGCGATCACCGATCACGACAACACCGGCGGCTGGCAGCCGGCCCTGGACGCCCGGCCCGATGGCCTGACCGTGATCCGGGGTGCCGAGTTCTCCACCCTGGCCCGCACCGACTCCTGGCCGGTGAGCGTGCACCTGTTGGGGTATCTGTTCGATCCGGAGCATGCCGCGATCGTCACGGAGCAGGCACGGCTGCGAGAGGAGCGGTTGCAGCGCGGAATGGCCATCGTCGCGAAGATGGTGGCCGCCGGGATCCCGATCACCGCCGAGCAGGTGATGGCGATCGCGAACGGCGCGCCGGTCGGCCGGCCGCACAGCGGCCAGGCCCTGGTCGCTGCCGGCGTCGTCACCTCGGTGGACCAGGCTTTTGGCTCCTACCTCTCGGGCCGCGGACCCTATTACGTCCCCAAGGCCGACACCGATCTGCCGACCGCCATCGCGATGATCGCCGCGGCCGGTGGGGTCAGCGTCATCGCGCATCCCAGAGGCAGGGGCGAGTACCGGGCGCTGACCTTCGAATACATCAAGGAGCTGGCCGACCACGGTCTGGGTGGGCTGGAGGTCGACCACCCGGACCATTCGGCGGCCGAGCGGGCCGAGCTGCGGTCGATCGCCGAGCGTCTCGGCCTGCTGACCACCGGATCGTCGGACTACCACGGCACCAACAAGGTGCTGCGACTGGGACAGGACCACACGGATCCGGAGATCCTGGCCAGGTTGGTGGCCGCAAGCAGTGGAGCCACCCCGCCGGTGGGTCCGGCCGGTTTCGACTGGTGACGTCCGGACGCCTCCCCGATCCGGAACCGGCCGCGGCACCACCTGACCGGGTGCGTCCATCGTTCGGGATCCGATTCCTGGACGGGCTCGCCGGTCTGCTGGCGGCCGGGATCCTGCTGGTCGGGGTGTTGCTGGTGGTGGCCGCGTTGGTCGCCCCCGGCCTGCTGGCGGCGGCGGGCCTCGGCCCGGCCGACGGGCCCGGATGGGGTCGGGTGCTGGCGCACCTCGGAGTCGGAGTGGTCGGCGAATTGGTCGTGCGGCTGCGCGGGGGTTGGCCGATGGCGACCCGGATCGGCGCCGACGCCGCCGTGACAGTGGCTGTCCTGGTGCTGATCTGGTGGGCCTGGCTGCCCTGAGCGCGCGTCACCGCCGCACCCCGTGCGGACACCATCGACCGAGCCGGCGGGGACAGTTGCGGCTGTCGCCAGGACCCTGCTTCGGCTGGCAAACTTCTGCGCGGAGGGCGGTACCGGGCCGCCGAGTGGGAGCGTGATGGCCGCAGACCGCCCCGATCGCCCGCTGCTGACCGTCAAACACCGCATCCCGCCGATCCGTTCCGGCGCCGTCCGGCGGTCGGCACTGGAACAGCGGCTGCGATCGGCCGGGACCGGGCTCACGGTCGTGGTCGCGCCGGCAGGGTGGGGAAAGACGAGCCTGCTCAGCGCCTGGGCCGCGGAGCCGGGCGATGGCGTCCGGGTTGCCTGGGTGTCCCTCGACGAGACCGACGACGAGCCGAACCGGTTCTGGCGCTACGTGTTCACGGCACTGCACGGTGTCGACGACGCGATCGGTGCCGCGCCGCTCGATGCACTGCAGGTGCCCGGCGTCGATCCGGTCGACCTGGCGCTGCCCCTGCTGCTCAACGAATTGGCGACGACGAGCACCGAACATGTCCTGGTGCTCGACGACTTCCACGTGCTCCGTGACTCCCGGATCCACGAGAGTGTCGAGTTCCTGGTCGGATATCTGCCGCCGTCCCTGCGGCTGGTGATTGCCGGTCGCGCCGATCCACCGCTGCCGATCGCCCGGATGCGCGCCAGGGGTGAGCTGACCGAGCTTCGCGCGGCCGAGTTGGCGTTGTCCCGCGACGAGTCGGCGGCGCTGCTGACGTCCGTGTCGGGAGCAGATCTGGGCGCGGACGAGACCACTGCCGTGTGGGAACGCACGGAGGGCTGGGCGGCCGGGCTGCAGCTGGCCGGCCTGGCCCGCCGGGGTGGTCGCGGGACGCCGATGACGCCGCGGTTGCGGGTCGACGATCGGCATCTGCTCGACTATTTCACCGCGGAAGTGTTGCCCGCCATCAGCTCCCGGCAACGCGAGTTGCTGGTGCGGGCGGCGCCGCTGGAGCGACTGTCGGGTGCGCTGTGCGACGCTGCGCTGCAGGTCACCGGCTCCCGGGAGGTGCTGGCCGCCCTGGATCGGGCGGACCTGTTCCTGGTTGCGCTCGACGACGACCACGAGTGGTACCGGTGTCACCATCTGTTCCGCGACGTGTTGCTGCGGGAACCGGGCGGGTCGGAGACCGGCGGTCGCGATGTGCTGCGCCGCGCGGCCGACTGGTTTCTGCAGCAGGACCGGCGCGATGACGCGGTTCGTCACCTGCTGCGTGCCGATGACCCGAACGCCGCCGCCCAGTTGCTGGAGTCCTCGGAACCCTGGTTCTTCGAGCGCGGAGCCGCCGCCACCTTCCTGGTCATCGGCGAGTTGTTGCCGCCGTCGACGGTTCCGCCGAATCTGGCGATCTCGCTGGCCTATGCCTGCGCGACCAGCGGACGGCTCGACCGGGTGGGGCATTGGCTGGACCTCGCCGACGCCGGTATCTCGCCGGACACCGAGGTGCATGGTTGGCAGAATCCCCGCGCGGCCGCGCTGATGTTGCGGGCCGTCATCGGGACCCCGGACAAGGATGCCGCCGAGGCGGTGGAGCTGTGCCGCTTGGCGGTCGAGTTGGAGGCCGCCGCCGGCGGTCAGGGGCTTCAAGTGGCGCTCGCCGCACTGGGTAGCGCGTTGGCCAGGGACGGCCGATTCGCCGAGGCTGCCGAGATCCTGGCCGGTACCTGGCGGAACCGGGACAATTTCTCCTGGTCACCGGGGGTCACCCTGCAGATCGGTGGAAACCTCGGCTTGAGCCTGCTCGAGTTGGGTCGGGACGGCGATCTCGAGGCCCTTCTGCGGGAGGCGTTGCCGCTGGTCGACGGGGCGGAGCGCCGTTGGGGCGATGCGGCCGGGCCGGTGGTCGCGATGCTGCGACTCGTCCAGGGTCGAGCGCTGTATCTCCGGAGCGACGCTGCCGGCGCGCGAGCGGTGCTGAACCGGGCAGTTTCGCTCGCCGAACTCGCGGCTCTGCCGACGTCGTACGTGCTGGCCCTGGTGTACCTCGCCGACGCCGAACTCGGCTGCGGCGACCGGGTGGCCGCCCGTTCCGCGCTGGCCAGGGCCAGGGAGCAGGTCGGCGACGAACCGGTGACCCCAACGGCCATGGGAATGCTCCAGGACGCGGAAACCCGGATCGGGCGGATCGCGTCCAGGACCGCCCGTCGAACCGGGGTCCTGGCCGAGGAGTTGACCGACCGCGAGCTGGCGATCCTGCGGGTGCTGCCGGGCGCCGCCACCCAGCGGGAGATCGGGCGGGCGATGTTCCTGTCGGTCAACACCGTCAAGGCCTACAACAAGAGCCTGTACCGCAAGCTCGGCGTCGCCTCCCGGCAGGACGCGGTTGCCGCCGCGCGGGAGCTCGGCCTGATCTGATCGGGCACGTCCCGACATCGCCCGTCACGAATCGTTGGTGAGCGACATCGCCTGCACCTCATGGCCCGAGTCCCACAGCATGACCATCAACGCCCGCACCGCGGCCTGATCGACCGATCTGGCGACCACCACCGTGCGGCCCGGGTGCCGGGTCGCCATGGCGTCGAACCGGCTCTGCATCGTCTCGAGCACCGCGCCGGCCACCGGCCCGGTCACGGTCAATTCACAGCGATGACGGCTGCCGGGCCCGGCGGGTCTGCTGCTCATCCGTACCTCACTGACATCGGTCGACCTCGCAACCATGGGGTCGACCCGGGTGTCCGCGCAGCACCCCGGGCCGGAAACACCCAGGGTCAACGCACCCCGCCGGGGCATACCCCGGGGT